>Ga0214473_10001493_pt1 | contig 30654 bp, 26 predicted proteins | sample RVTome_7_FD_203509 | JGI IMG/M metagenome (GOLD analysis project Ga0214473, IMG submission 203509) | Soil microbial communities from uranium-contaminated site in the Upper Colorado River Basin, Wyoming, United States - RVT98D197 | ecosystem: Environmental > Terrestrial > Soil > Contaminated >...
ATAAGCGGCAGCATTGCTCCCGCATAATAGGCCGATGCAATGCCGAGGCTTGTGTACGATCCGCCGTCGATGATGAATTTGGCATGCACACCCAAAATTTTGCCCTCTTTGGTAACGCCGGTGGTTAACTCGATGTGCTGGGCGTGCCGTCCGCGGTTGTGAAAAAACACTTCTTTGCGGTCAAAAACGATCCTTACCGGGCGGCCGGTTTTCATAGCCAGCGCGGCGCTGACGTACTCGGCCGCCGAAGGCTCCAGCTTCCCGCCAAAGCCGCCGCCAACGAAGGCCTTGATCACGCGCACGTCGCCCATCTTCAGGCCGAACACCCGGGCGATATGGTATTGAAAGTAATGAGGCGATTGGCTGCTGGACCAGATGGTGAGCTTGCCGTTCTCCCACTTGCTGATGGCGGCGTGAGGCTCCATGGGAACGTGGGTGGCCCGATTCCCCTGAAAGCAATCGGTCCGGACGACGTGGCTCTCCCGGAAAGCCTTTTCCACATCGCCGAAGTCTTGGTGAATCTCTACGCTGATGTTGCGCTCGTACTGCGGGTGTATTTGAGGTTGACCTTCATCCATCGCCCTGAGAGGGTCGAGAACCGCCGGCAGCACCTCGTATTCGACATCGATCAAAGCGAGCGCTTTGACAGCGGTCTCCTCGTCCACTGCCGCCACGGCGGCAACTTTGTCACCGACTTGAAGCACTTTCTCGATGGCGAGTATGGTCTCGTCGTAGCGGGCCGGGGAAATGCCGTAAAAGGTTGATGGAACGTCCCTTGCTGTAATGACCGCCTCAACCCCCGGCAGTTCCATCGCCTTGGAGGTGTTGATATTGAGAATCCGCGCGTGGGCGTGGGGACTGCGCAGGATTTTTCCGATGAGCATCCCGGGCACCTTTAAGTCACCCGCGTATTTGGCCCGGCCGGTCACCTTGTCGCGGCCGTCGATTTTGGGGACACTTTTGCCGATTACTGAAAAGTCTTTGGTAGCTGTTTCGCTCATGGTTCACCCTCCTCGCTAACTGTTAGCCTCTGCGGCAGCCAGTATCGCCTTGACAATCCTGACGTAGCCGGTGCAGCGGCAAAGATTTCCGCCAATAGCCTCGCGCACTTCGCGCTCGCTGGGATGAGGGTTGCGCATCAGCAGCGCCTTGGCCGAAAGAATCATCCCCGGCGAGCAGTAGCCGCATTGGACGGCAGCCTGGTTAATAAACTCCTCCTGCAGCCGGTCCAGCTTGCCGTTTCGTTCGAGGCCTTCAATGGTCATGACAGTGTGGCCATTGGCTTCAACCGCTAGGACGAGGCAGGAGTTGACCGTCTTGCCGTCCATCAGGACCGTGCAGGCGCCGCAGTCGCCTAGTTCGCACCCTTTTTTGGTTCCCGTGTAGTCGAACTCCTCGCGCAGCAGATCGAGCAGAGTCGTATTAGACTTAACGAGCGCCGCATGTTCTTCGCCATTGACTATCAACCTCACTACGTGAAGGTTCCCCTTCTTGATGGCCGTTACCACAAATTACCTCCTGCAAGCCTAAACGTGGCCCTTTTCGATGGCCGCCTTCAGCGAGCGTTTTGTCAGTACGCTGACGAGGTTGCGCCGATACTCGATGCTGCCCCGGATATCATTGATAGGTTTTGATTCGACCGCGGCGACTCTCCCTGCTTCATCGATGAGTTCCTGGCTGATCTTCTTACCGCGCAGGACGTGCTCGGCCTGACGCGCTCGCATCGGTGTCGGCGCCACTGCGCCGAGGACGATGCGCACGTCTTGGCAGGTACCATCGCTGACCGTAATGCTACTGGCAACACCGGCCACGGCCAACGCTCCTGCCCGACGCAGCCCGAACTTGATGTAGTTGCTGCCGGTCGTTGGCTGATCTGGAATGATGATTTCCGCCAGGATCTCTCCGCTCTCAAGTGCAGTCTTGCCTGGTCCGAGAAAGAAATACTCCAGTGGAATGGTTCGTTCCCGGCTCGTTCCTACAATCCGCGCCTGACTGTCCAGTGCTATGAGGATAGGCGGTAAATCGGCCGAGGGAACGGCGTTTACGAGATTGCCTCCGATGGTACCGACGTTTCTAATCTGGTCGGCCGCCATGCTGTGCGCCGCCTCGCAGACGGAACGGTATTTGTCTTGGAGAATGTCGTTGTTCATCACCTCAGTGTGAGTCGCTCGCGCCCCGATAATGACACCCGCGCCTTTCTGATAGCGAATCGCCTTCAGACTATCCAAGTTCTTCAGCGAGACGAGGTACGCCGGTTTCATCAGGCCGTCTTTCATCTTGACCAGTAAGTCGCTACCACCGGCCAGCACTTTGGCGTTGGCGCCATACTGTATCAGCAGGGCACACGCCTCTTGCACGCTTTGCGGCGAGAGGTATTCAAACTCGGGTACGATCATAAAAGGTCTCCTTGGCCATAATTGCTGGGCTATTAGCCGCGTCGAATCCCGAAGACGACCTCGATAAATCCCTCCAGAGACGCGAAAAGCGAAACCGCATGAGCCGACAAACGGAGGGAAACAGCTCGATCTGGCTAGGGCGCTGGTTTACCATGTGGGCTTCTCTTCTCTGCTATTCGATGAAACCTGATAGGCGTCCGGTGAGAACCGCAAGAAAAGTGCCAAGGGCTACCATTCTGAAAAGAAAAATGGCTCATAAAATTAGTGCCTTATGACGTTTAAAGCTTAGGAAATTCAAACACGATTAAGGCATTTTCCCCATAATAAGAAAACAATAAATTAATGATTCCGATTGTAAGGAAGGCGGCCAATTCTTCGACGCGGTGCCCATCTCACTGCCCTCTACTACACGCCGGTGGTTTGCTGGGGTAGCGTCTTTGCGCTGAAACAAAGATTTATCACTAATCGCAGGATCGCTTCACGGCTTGATCGTCACGGCTTACTGTAGGCATCCAACGGCAGGCTGATTTGCGGCAGATACCGACCCCAATTGCTTATGCCCTTGTGTTCGTTGCGCAGGCGGGAAACGTCGGTAGTAATTAAAAAGGCGAAAGGGTAAATTTAATCTTTTTCCTTTTTTTCGGCAGCTAAGAATTTCTTGAATACGAGTTCGTTGTGCTCGCCAATCATCGGAGCAGGCCGATCAATTTTGAAAGGAGTCTTTGAAAGGGCGAAGGGCGGTCCTTCGGCATGGCACCTCCCGATCTCGGGATGATCCACGGGCGCCCAAAAACCTCTATGCTTCAGTTGAGGATCAGCAAAAAGATCCGCTATCGTTTGGACGATCCCCGCCTTCACTCCGTTTTCTTGCAGCTTTTTAAATACCTCTTCTGCCGTGAGTTGAGACGTCCATTTCGCAACTTCTCTATCCACTTCATCCTCATGTTTTTTTCGTGCCAGTATCGTCTTAAACCTTGGATCTAAGATCAGTTCATCCCGGCCCATACACTGGCAGAGATCTTTCCACTCCTGGTCATTGAATACGCTGATGACGCACCAACGGTCATCGCCTTTGCAGGGATAGGTATTATGCGGAGCCGCGAAACCATGGCGATTTCCGTCTCGCTCAACCACTCGATGATTAATACTGTAATCCAACAGAGCCGGAATCATAAATTGAACGCCGGCTTCATATTGGGCCAGATCGATGAATTGTCCTTCCCCTGTTCTTCGTCGATGCTCCAAGGCCACAACGGCTGCAATCACGCCGTATCCCACCCCTATATGGTCTACGTAAGGACCGTATAAGATGTAGGGAAGTCTATCCGGATATCCGGTCATATAGGTAAACCCACACAGCGAGGATAAGTGGGAGCCGAAACCCGGGTGGAGGGCGTGGGGCCCGCTCTGGCCTTGGTTACATGTGCTGAGCAAGATGATGTCGGGATTCACTTCTACCATCTCTTCATAGCCGAGCCCCAGCTTTTTCAGCGTTCCGGGCGTGAAATTTTCGATTATGAGATCAGCCCACGCGATAAGCTTTTTGGCGAGATCAATCCCTTCTTGTGTTTTTAAGTTTATCGTCACGCCGTACTTATTATTGTTGCAGATGCCGAAAGCTCCCGAACGATTAATTCCGGGCTTGTAGTCCTTATAAGGTGGATAATTTACCCTGAATCCGTCCGGCCTCTCATAAGACTCGACGTGCACTACCCGAGCGCCGTGATCTGCCAGATGTTTCCCAATGACGGGTCCGGCGGCAATCGCAGCAAACTCTACGACATTGATTCCCTCAAATACCTGCCTGGTTGTCTCCATTGTCGTAAGAAACCGCAGCGCGCGTTAGCGCACGGCGTTAAGAATTTATCCCTTCGTGAAGTTTGTCAGATAACGTTGGCCTTCTTCAAACTGAGAACGTCGCTCTTGTTCAATCCAATTTCACCGTAGACTTCTTCATTGTGCTCTCCAATCAGGGGAGCGCGACGCCAAAAACCACAAGCGATGGAAGAAAATTTAGTAGAAAAATCTGGATAGGTAATCGCTGTTCCCAACTCCTCGTGTTTGACCTCCTGCCATAACCCGCGCGCTTTGAGTTGCTCATCTTCCAGTAACTCTTTGGCCGTAGCCACGGGATAACCAAGCATGTCATGCTCAAGGACGTACTGGAAAAACTCCTCTTTCGTCACGGTCCTAAAAAAATTGGCATAGGGCTCTTCAAGCTGATCGACCTCCTCCTGAGTCACTGTGGCAATATCAAATTTGTTCCAGTCCTTATTCTTCAAGTAATCGGGAGCCATGCCCTTGCTGTCCATCCATTCGACCAGTCGCTTATTCGTTCTAATTCCGGCCGGGCCACCATAGATGATGTAGGACAGGTAACCGTCTTTACAGGGATAGACAGCCCGGAGTTTTGCCCCGGTGATGCTTCTTCCGGTGATAAAACTACCCGCTCTCGTAGGGAGCTCTCTGTTGAGGTCAAAGAAAGAAGGAGCAATGGATAGCGCCCAGGTCACGCCCGCTTGTGCCGAGACATCCACATGTTGGCCTTCACCTGTCATCCCCCGATGATAGTAAGCCATCAGCGTCCCCTCCGCCGCATGCATCCCGATCCACATATAGGATTGGGGAAGCGTAGGCCGCACCGGCGGCGTATCCGGATCTCCCAAAACTGACATGAAACCGCTCATCGCGGTAAACACTAAATCCGATCCTCTATAGTCCCTGTAAGGTCCAGACTGACCAAAAGGAGTAACCGACGTCATAACCAATTTCGGGTTGAGTTTACTGAGGCTCGTATAATCCAGGCCTAATCTCTTGAGATGACCCGGCGGAAAGGTTTCGAGGAAAATATCGGTTTTCTCAACCAGTTTTAGTAAAATGTCCTTTCCGGTCTCTGTCTCAATGTCTAAGGTAATCCCTCTCTTGTTGTGGTTGTAAGATAGCCAATACAGATTCTTCTCGGGATCGGGTATGTCCTTATAAAAAGATCCCAGATTCCTGGACTCATCCCCTCCTGGTTTCTCCACTTTGATTACATCAGCGCCTAAATCGCCCAAGATTTTCCCGCACAGGAAAGCCGTTTCATTAGTGAAATCGAGAACCCGGCAATCCTTGAGCAATTTTATTTTTTCTTTCATAAACCAGTCCGTCGATTAGAGGATTTTCTTATCAGCGTTGTGGGGCTTCGTTTCCCTTTGGCGGGGCTGGCAATCTCATCCTCTTCAAAATGGATGAGATTCAAGCTCATTCTCTCGATTCTGCTGAAAAACCCTCCGTTCATCCTTCGAAAACCTCAGGATGAACGGAGGAGCGGGTGAAATCATTGGAGATTTTCCGTTCATGCTGAGCCTAGTCGAAGCATTCATAGGGTTTTTCAGCAGAATCTTCTCTCATGTTCTGTCCCTCGCGATGACAGTTCTGGGCTGTCATCGCGAGGGAGCAAATCATCTCGAGTGGAGTCTCAATCAAATTCCCGATTCAGCAAACCATTTCGCATATGGCTCCTGGAAGGACTTGGCCTTTTCAATCTGCTCGGCCGTGAACCAATCCTTCAGGTTCACCACATCGATCGGATAACTGGCGCGCAAAAACGCATCAGTGTATTGGTATGGAACTGTTGCATCGATGCCAATGGCTCCTGAAAACTTGATATTGGACTGGGTCCATTCCCTTTCACCCGCAGAACTCCGCTCCGCGGGTTGGAACGTCTGCCCCATACCGCCCGGTGCGACAATAGTAATGCCTTCTTTAGCATCGACCCGGGTCGCTAAAGCCCACATCAAGTCATCCGTCGAGTAGATGTTGATGTCTGGATCGACGACCATGGCAAAGCGCGCACCGAGAGAGCAGGAAAGAGCCGCAGCTAGTATGTTTTTCGGATACCCCTCGTCTCTAACTCTTCTCTTTTTCACTTGAAAGATCACACCCCCCCAATCCGGGATGCACATAGGGATATGGGTATCGATGCAGAAGCCGGGGCTGATCCTCTCGGCCAATTCAAAGAAACAGGCCTCACGGCAGATCACATCGATGTTGTGGTTATCATATCCGTGCACGATCAGAGGGTCGTAGATCGGCCTGTCTTTTCGATGGGTGATCGCCGTCACGTTAAATTGGTACGTTCGATAGGCTTTGCCCATATAGCCGGACCATTCGGGGTGAAAGGGATAAACTCCCTGTTTCTGGTCTTTCTCGGCCAAGGGACTTTCCCAAACCTTTTTGGTTGTGTCCAGGTACCCTTCGATTACATACTCCGCCTCGGCGATAGCATACGCATCGATGGTCTTGCACTTTACCATCTCCAACGGGAACCCTTGGATGGCGCCGGCAATCCCCAGTTCATCACACCCCCGGGGGAGAATAGTGTACATAAATCCTGCTCCAGCCATCATAGTTGCTGCTGGTGGAATGCCCATATTGATGGTAAAGGGGATAGGTTCTTTCTTATAGTATTTCGTCGCAATCTGATCGGTATGCGACCCAGGGGATATCTGAAAAGTGGAGTGATCTTTCCAGCCGAGATCCTCGCGGAAATTCATCCGATTGTAACTGATATGCCACCCACCCCAGAACTGCTTGGGTGAGGCCACGGTTTTGCCTCCTCCCAAAGTTCTTCCCGGATCCGTCGGGGTGTGTTGGATCATGGGAATAACCGGCCAGACATCGATATTCTTGTCGATCACCACTTCTTGACAGGGCGCCTTATCGACGATCTTGGGCGGGATAGGTTGAAGGATGCTGTCGTGAATTTTGAACTTCAACGTTTTTCTGTCCTTCAATCCGAACATCCTTGCGATCACTTTATCCGAGCCCATGACATTCGTAGCTAAACGAGCGTTGGAATAGCCTTTGACCTTATTGAAAATAATCGGCGGACCTCCATCCAGAAGCTTCTGGATGGCCGTCATTTCGAGTCTTGGATTGACCTCCCGGTCCGTTTCCAGAACCAAGCCCTCCTTCTTCAACGCCTCTAGCGTCGACCTCAAACTCTTCAGTTCTTCTGCTGCCATTCTTAAACCTCCTTTTGAGAACTATATTCCTCTATTCTAAATCTTCTCTCACTATCTACCAGGGGGTGCACAAAAGGCCATCAACTCATTGGGCATCCTTCCTCCAACGCCACCCTATATCGTGATGAGCCCCATATTCTCCAATCATCTCAACGCTTCGCCGAGCGCAGGCTTTGGCACAGCCAGGACTCTCGACTAAATCTTGAAATCCTCCAGGGTGTTGGGCGCAAAGAGGTCTCTTACATCGACCTTCTCCTTGATCAGCCCTTGCTCATGGGCATAATCAACGAGGGTTTCCAGGCCATGCCAGTTGGCCTCTAAACCGTAGGGCCAGAGATCCTCCCCGAAGATCTCCATTTCCTCTTCCATTTCCGCTATTGACCAGGCGAGCATATATTTGAGTGCGGAAAATTCGTACATGGACGCTTGGCAGTACCTCTTGGCCTCACAGAAGGCCTTATAAAGACTCTGCGCCACCCAGGGGTAACTCTGGTAGATATCTTCTCTTAGCGCCACGCAATGCATAATAGGAAAAATTTTTGTCCGGCGGTAATACTCCCTCTCCACTTCGCGGAAATTAGGGATCAACCGACGCACTTTAGGAGATCGCCGCACGAAGGGCAAGGGCAGATACGTCGACATCAAGGCATCGATCTCGCCGCTCTCCAGCATCGACGAAAGCGTCTGCTCAGGTCCAATCGAGCGAATGTCGATGCTCTGCGGCAAATCGTGCCTGACTTTGTCCATCCGTCCCGGCTCCTCCTGTCCTCCAGTGAACCAACTTATCTTCTCGGGGGGAACCCCGTACTCGTGTTGCAGAATGCCCCGAACCCAGATCGCCATGGTCATCTGGTATTCGGGGACCCCTACTCGTTTCCCTATCAGATCTTTGGGTTCCTGAATACCCGCGCCCGTGTTGATGAAGATGCATGAGTGGCGGAAGGCACGCGATGGGAACACAGGTATGGCAACAAACGGAGGGTGTCCTTTGTCTCGCGCGATCAGGTAGGAGCCCATTGAAAGCTCACAGGCGTCGAACTCCTGGTACCGCAGCATGCGCCAGAAGGTCTCTTCGACCCGTAGGGGCAAATAGGTCAGATCCACGCCTTCGACCTCGACTCTTCCCTCTTGAAGAGCGCGGGTACGATCGTAATCCCAACAAGCCAATGTCAAGCGAATCTTGCCCATGCAATCCTCCTGATGAACTTCTTATCCAAACAAGCCAGCAGGCTCACTGGACTCCGGCGAGAAACTCATTCGCGCTGATGACGAACTGGTCTTTGTCGCCCTGCAACACCACCGCCGCTTCGCCGGACGCCAGGGTCGTTCGACGCTGAATCGTGTAGACCTTGCCCTTGAACGTGATTTTTTGACCCGGCGCGTACTGTCTCAGCCGCTCGTGATCCTGCTGCGGATCGATTTTTTCCATGGGTTCATTCCATAACATATCGCCGCCCAAAGCTTAAGCCGCGTAGGGCTGGCATCGCCCCGCTGCGAAATTGACATCATCGCAAGCCGATACTACAGTCAACTTCTTAAATCAAAAGTAGCCCAACGGCGCCCTTGCTGCACATATTCCTAAATCTGTGGGAAAGGAAGAAGGAGTCAAAGACAGCGGAGTTCGACCCATGCTGACACTTCCGGCAATGTTCCAGCGACACCTTCAGCTCAGGGTGATCGCGTTGATTGTGGCTATTCTCGTCTTAGGTTTCGGCGTCCTAGTGATCCTCAACATCCAGCGCGAGACGGAGGCGATGGTGGCCGGAAACCGGGAGACGGCGCGGCTGCTGGCGGCGTCAATCTCCAGGAGTATTGAGAACGGCATGCTCGAAGGGCGTCCCGACATCATCCGCCGCCTGGTGCAGGAGCTCAAGAAAGAGCTCAAGGATGTACGCTTTCTCGATGTCTACCGGCGCAACGGCGTGGAAGCGTTCAGCGACCTGGAAACCCTTAAGGAGGTCAACATCGACGCGGCGCTGGCCGAGCGGATCTCCAAGATGCGCCGGGAGCCGGGCAAGAGGATCAGCGATCCGCTGTTCACCCGCGCGGTCGAGACGCTGACCCCTCAAGAGACCTATGAGGCGACCAACGATGGCCGCATGCTGACCCTCTTCCGCCCTCTGGAGAATCGGGAGGAGTGCCAGGACTGTCACCCCGGTGACCACAAGGTCCGGGGCGTCGTCAGAGTGAGCCTCGGTCTGGAGCGGCTGGATGCCGATCTGCGGGCGGCAAGGAACCGCCAGCTTCTAGTCGCGCTCTTGACGATTCTCGGAGTGACCGCCACCTTGGTGATTTTTTTGGGCCACGTGGTGCTGCGGCCGATCGCCCTGATCGCGGCCGCCGCGCGCCGCATCGGCGGCGGGGACTTTGAGACGCGCCTGGCGATGCAAAGCCAGCACGAGATCGGCGAGCTGGGTAGAGCCATCAACGGAATGGCCGGTCGGCTGAAGAGCGTCCACGGCGATCTCGAGGCGCGCAACACCGAGCTGGCCGGCGCGCTCCAGAGCCTCAAAGAGTCGATGCAGAAGGTGGAGCTGCTCGAACAGGTCAAAGGTGAGCTGATCAAGTTTGTTCCCGAAGCGGTGACCAAACTGCTTGAGAAGAATCCCAACGCTCACGAGCTGGAGAAGCGGGAAGCGGACGTTTCCGTTTTGTTTCTCGACGTGGAAGGTTACACCCGCCTGTCGGAGCAGCTGCCGCCGCAGCGGCTCAACCGGATGATCCAGGACTATTTTTCGAGCTTTCTCGAAATCATCCGCGCGCATCACGGCGACGTCAATGAGACCGCCGGCGACGGCCTGATGGTGATCTTTCAGAGCGAAGCCGGCCCCGCGCGCCACGCGCAGAACGCCGCCGCCACAGCCTTTCAGTTGCTGGCGAAAGTGGCGAGCCTCAATCGCGAGTTCACCGGAATCTATCCGCCGGTGGCGATCCACGTCGGCATCAACAGCGGTCTGGCGCTCGTCGGGGCGACCAAGCTCGACGCAGCCGGAGGGGGCCGCTGGACCTTTACGGCTTCGGGGCCGACGACGAACCTTGCGGCGCGCATCGCGGGGTTGACCAAAGGCGGCGAGGTCATGGTGGGACCGGAGACCGCGGAGCGGATTAAAGAACACTACGTGCTGCAGAATACCGGCGAGCACCAGTTGAAGAACGTCTCTCAACCCGTGCGAGTTTTTCGTCTCGTGCCGCCGGGCGTGTATGAAAAAATAGAGATCACAGCTTAAGAGTGGATCGGTCTCATAGACCTTTCTGGTGAAGTACGACCAGCGCTTCTTTAATTCTTATGAGAGGACAACCATGCGCATCGCGGTGATGGGCGCGGGAGCCGTGGGCGCCTACTTCGGGGCCAAACTTTCAGCGTCCGGCCACAACGTGGCATTCCTGGCGCGCGGAGCTCACCTCGATGCTCTGCGCCGGGAAGGCCTTCGAGTCGACAGCCCGGGCGGCGATCTGCGTATTCAAAACGCGCTATTCACGAACGATCCCGGCGAAGTCGCCGCCGTAGATCTTATCCTTTTCTGCGTCAAATCCTACGACACTGACGCAGCCGTTGGCACCCTGGCGCCGATGATTGGAAGCGCCACGACGATCCTGTCGCTACAAAACGGCATCGACAATGCGGACAAGATCGCCGGACGCTGGGGGGAGAGGCGCACCTTGGCCGGTGTCGTCTACCTGGGGGCGCAGCTCGTCGGGCCAGGAACCATCACACATTCGGCGGGCGGCCGGATCGTTTTCGGTGAGATGGATGGCTCGGTCGGGGATACGACGAAATCCATTGAACAGGCTCTGACAGCGGCACAGATTCCCTGTGAGATCAGCAATGATATCCGCAAAGCCCAGTGGCGTAAGCTGCTCTGGAATGCGCCCTTCTGTGCCATCAGCTGTCTGACGCGCACGACGGTGAAGGAGATCATCGAATCGGACTCGCTGCGCAAGCTTGCCGTCGATTGCATGAACGAAGTCAGACAGGCAGCGCGCACACAAAACGTTGATCTTGAGCCGGAATTGCTGGACGAAACATTGACTTTCTCCAAGACTCTGGGCGACTTCAAGCCCTCGATGCTGCAAGACCTGGAAGCGCGCAAGCCGCTTGAGTATGAAGCTTTCAACGGAGTGGTAGTGAAGCTGCTGCGTCAGGCCGGCAAAGAGGCGCGGGTGAATCAGGTTTTCTACGGCATACTCGAATATTTGGATAAAAAAAATCGTGGAGGGGCGGCAGTTTAAGCGATGAGAATCGGTTCATGCTTCGCGGTGCTGAGAAGCGGTCTGTTTTTATTCTGTGCTTTGGTCGTGTCTAGAGTTGTTGCCCACGCCCAAGCGGACGATCTCGCCGCCAAGGGCCAATATATTTTCGCCCTCGCCGGTGGTTGCACTTGCCACACGGAACCGAAGGGCACGCATCACGTCGGCGCCCGCGCTTTCCCAATTCCCTTCGGCACGGTCTACAGCACGAACATTACGCAGGACAAAGAAACCGGCCTCGGCGGTTGGTCGGAGCGGCAGATCCACGATGCTATGGTCAAAGGAATTCGACCCAATGGCGAGAGGCTATTACCAGCAATGCCCTACGAGGCTTACTCCGGCATGGCAGTAGAGGACCTCAAAGCGCTGGTCGCCTACCTGAGAACTCTCAAGCCGGTGCGCAAAGTGAACCTCCGGCCACCAGCACACGTTCGTTTTTTTCGTCCCCTGTTCACCCCTATATGGCTAAAACTGTTCGGTCGCTTTTATGATCCCCCTGCCAGAGCCCCAAGCAGCGGTATCGAACGAGGACGCTATCTGGTGGACCATGTCTCTCTTTGCGGCGATTGTCACACGCCGAGAAATTCGCTCGGCGTGCCCAACCGTTCCCAATATCTTGCCGGCGCCGGCAAAAAAATCGGGCCGCTGGGCAACGCCGTGCCGAACATCACGCCGGACAAAGAGACTGGAATCGGGGAATGGAAACGAGAGGACATCGTGGAGCTGTTGATCTCCGGCACCAAGCCCGACCTCGATAACGTCCAGGGTCTCATGGCCGAAGTGATTCAGGGCACGCCGTATGGTTATAAAGACATGAAGAAAGAAGACGCCCTCGCCATCGCCGATTATCTGAAATCGATCCCGGCGATCAAGAACAAGATCGAATAGAATGCGGCTGGTGGACGCCGCTTTAGAATCGCTAAGTCCGCGGCACCTGTTTCACTAGCGCGCCGAGAATCTGATCGGCGTTGACGTTCTCGGCTTCCGCCTGGAAGTTGAGGATAATCCGGTGGCGCAGCGCCGGGTAAACGACCTTCTCAACGTCCTCATAGCTAACGTGCACCCGCCCTTCAGCCAGGGCGTTGCCTTTGGCGCCGAGAATCACCGATTGCGCGCCGCGCGGGCTGGAGCCAAAGCGCAGATACTGCTTAACTGGCGACTCGGCCAGACTCCCATTGCTTGAACTGGGCTGGGTCGCATAGATCAGCCGCACCACGTAATCTTCGATCGGCGGCGCGATCAGCACTTGGCGCAGCAACTGCTTCATCCCGCCGATCAATCGATTGTCGTCATCGGACAATATACTGGAGACGCCGGCACTCTCGGCGCCGGTGGTCCGCTGTAAGATTTCCTTGAGCTCCACCGGCGAAGGCGGCGTCACCAGCAGCTTAAAGAAAAATCTATCCAGTTGCGCCTCAGGCAGGGGGTAAGTGCCCTCGAGCTCGATGGGGTTTTGGGTCGCCAGGACCATGAATGGCGACTCCAGAGCATAAGACTCGCCGAACACCGTTACCTGTTTTTCTTCCATCGCTTCGAGCACTGCCGACTGCGTTTTCGGCGTGGCACGATTAATCTCATCGGCGAGCACCACATGGGCGAAGATCGGCCCTTTTTTGAACTGGAACTCGCGCCGTCCGTCGCTCTCCGCCAGCACTTGAGTGCCGACGATATCCGACGGCATCAGATCCGGCGTGAATTGAATCCGCTTGAACGACATTCCCAGAACCTGGCTGAGCGACTTGACCAGCAGTGTCTTGCCCAAGCCGGGCACGCCTTCGAGCAGCACATGCCCGCCGGCAAAAAAAGCGATCAGGACTTTGCGAATCACGTCGTCGTGACCGACGATGACTTTACTGACCTCCCTTTCCAATCGGTGAAAGAGTTCCTGAAAATTTTCCGGCTCCATCTAAATGACAACCTCCGCTAACGAATGATGCCGCGATATTCCAAGGGCATATGCTGCGTTTCAGTCGGGGCATCGGGCACATGCGCGGGCAAAGGAACGTTGCTGACCGGAACCTTCGAGCCAACCCTGTTCCCCTTCGTGTCCTTGTTGCCGCCTTTCTCACCCTTGGTCTCCGCAGCCACCTCCTCCGGCAGTTGCACGGTCACATAGCGCGCGCCCTTGATGCCTTCCCGCCCTTGCTCCCCGGCTTGGTGGAAGCGATCAGCAGGCGGCGTTCCCTGGGGAATCTCCTCCGATGTCTTGCCGCGTCCGCCTTTGTCATCGCCGCCGCCCTGGGTCTTACCAGCGGAATCTTTCCCTTTTTCCATGCCAGGCTTATTCGGGTCGGGTCTGTTCGGGTCAGGCTGATTGCTTTTTCCGTCGCCTTGCTTTTGCGAATTTTTCTCGCCGCTCTGTTCCTTGGGATCGCTGTGCGCGGTTTTCCCCTGCTGCATATCTTTGCTGAGTTGGGCGCTCATTTCGCCTTTTTGTTCGCCGCCGCCACCCGGGCTCGGTTTTCCCTTCCCCTGGCCTTCCTGCGGCAAATTGCTTTGCATCCCGCCGCCGCCTTTTTCATTGTTCTTTTGCTGGTCTTGCCCGGCGCCCGACTGCTGTTCCAAATTTTTCAGTGTGCTCGCGGCCTGACCCAATAAATCGCGGTCATCCTTTTGCGCTTCTTTTTTCTGCTGCTCGCCTACTTTTTTCTGCGTTTCTTCAATGAGCGCTTGCCTTTCCTCATGCACGACTCTTGGGTCTTCGAGTTTTGCTGCGAGCGTCTGCAAACTCCTGGCGATCTCTAACAGCCGTGGCCGCACGGCCATTTTTTCCGCGACCTCGCGCAGACGTTGGGGCGCGGGTAATGAGGTGAGGGTCGAATGCGCTACGGGCAGCAGGAGATGGAACAAAAGTAGCGCGAGAACCGATCCGATCAAGGACGCGTAAAAACTGTTTTTGACCTGGTAGGGAAAATCGCGTCGCAGTTCGATGCGGTCGAGGAAACTGGCCGTCTCCGCGCGCAGCCTTGCGACCAGCCCAGCGGGCCAGCGCGAAGGATCGATGGTCGCGAGCGTCAGGAAACGGTCTTTCGCCCCGGCATGCTCATCAACGAGTCGCGAGGCTTTTGCCACTGACGGAACCAGAGGGCGGTAGCGAAGCGTCACGACGAGAATTCCGATGCCGATCGATACGAGCGTCACAAGCAAAGCGGCCAGCGGACCGACCCACGCGCCGTGGTAGAGATAGCCGGCCATGTAAATGAAAACCAGCAGCGGCGGGAAAAAACATAAAAGCGAATCCCACAACACCTGGTGGCTAAGCTGCGCAACCAGGCGGCTCACCAGCCGTTCGGGGCTCTCCCGAGAATTTTGACCGGACAGCTCTCGCATGCAAGTTGACTATAACACTTTTGTCGAAGCGCGATAAACGCGCGGTTAGCGATGGGCGAGGTTTTTCCGGCGTGGCGGACTCGGCTCCCGGACCGGCTGATAGGTTTTCACCGCCCGGTTATGTTCCACCAGGCTTTCGGAGAACAGATGAGTGCCGTCATTCTTGGAGACAAAGTAAAGGTACGACACGTCGGCCGGATGGAGCGCGGCATGGATCGAGGACAGCCCCGGATTGCAAATCGGGCCAGGTGGGAGGCCGGTTGTGCGATAGGTGTTATAGGGACTGGAATCGCGCAGATCTTTGCGCGTCAAGTTTCCATCGAAGTTCTCTAGCCCGTAAATCACCGTCGGATCGCTCTGTAGCGGCATCTGACGATTCAAACGGTTGTGAAACACCGCCGACACCAAAGGCCGTTCTGCCTCCACGCCGGTTTCTTTTTCGACGACCGAGGCGAGGGTAACGATCTCATGAGGACTCAACCGAACCCCGTCGCTAGATTGCGCCAGCAGCGGTTGGATGGTCTTGCGAAACCGCTCGGCCATGGCTAATAGAATATCTTTTTCCGGCGTCGCCGGCGTAAAGTGATAAGTATCAGGGAAAAGGTATCCTTCAAGCCCTTTCTTCTCCTGGCCCAGAGACACAAGCAGCTCCGGGTCGGTGGCTTGGGCGAGAAACTGCTCGCGATCCGCAATCTGCATTTTTCCCAGCAACTCGGCGATCTCCCTGACCGTTAGTCCCTCGGGGATCGTAATGCTTTGGAAAACTCCCTTGCCCATCACCATGCGGTCGAGAATCTCTGTAGCCGGCAGCGTAGAATCGAAACGGTAGAGCCCCCAATGAATTTTTTTCTCCATTCCCGCGAAGCGAGCCCAAAGAGAGAAAACTTTTTCATTTAAGATGAGCTTTTGGTCACGCAGTTTGCGCGCCACCGCAACCAATGAATCCCCTGGTTCGACCCGGACCTCCACGGTTGTCGGGTTGATCGCTGGCGCGGCAAAGAAAACATGCGCAACAAGAACGCCGCCCAAGAGCAAGATCGAGGCTGCGACGGTGACCAGCGTTGCCAATAATAGTTTTACCACGGTCAGCTCACGGCGTGAGGATCGAGTCGGTGGGGCCGACAAGCTTCAACTTGCCGTTAGTTTTCGGTGAGATTGATCTTGATCCAGCCTTCCACCTGCCGGAGAAACCCGGCGAAGGGATCTTCTCCTGGCTGCGCGGCGAAATAGGCTTTGCGGGCATAATCGAGAGCGCCGGAATAGTATTCAAATTTTTTTGACAGTTCCTGAAAGAGAAAATAGCCGGTGCGGTAAAGCGACAAGTCGAGCTCCGAGACGGTCCAGTAAGAGCGACTTCCCTCCGCGATGTAATAGTCGAGAAATCCGTTGCCTTCGACGTGACTGCGAAAAATTCCGCTCATGAACAGGGCGTAATCGCCCACATACTTACGCAATGAGCGTTCCCGCAGCAGGTCGGTTTCCTCACCGGAAGGGTCAGGCTGCTGGGAAAGCATCCCGACCACGCTGTCGACCTTGTGTCCCCCCCCCGCGCGGATTTTGTAGAGATTATCGGCCCGGGCAAACTCCGTGAGCACGTCGGCCACATAGCCGGCCACGGTGCTATCGTTAATCCCCAATTGCCAAAAGCTACTGCGAACGATATCGCCAAAAAAACCGCGCAGCTTATTATCCGGCGTTCTCTTTTCCATTGCTAACTGAGTTTATGATACCAAAGTTACGGTTTTTTGAAAAGAATTAATCCGGGGTTGAAAACTCCTCATTTTGATCATGATCCTCTAGCCATTTTCCGCTCTGGGGATATAATGTCAACACTGTCAAAGGTCCAACCTTCAATATCTGGAGGAATTCATGGCCAGAGATCTGAAAGAAGAGTTCTTCCACCTCGACGGCGCCTGGGCATCGTTCGAGCTCATGTCGATTCGCAAACGCGAGGACTACTTAAAGCCCTTCCGCGTGTTGCGCTGCAAGATCGACGACCAGGTCGATTTCCAGGCGCCGGAAACGCTCCGGAGCGTGACTGAAGCCACGGTCTTGATCGAAATATTCGGAGAGGAGGAGTTGGTGGCGGCAAACGGCCGGGGCCCGGTGCACGCTGTCGACAATGCCATGCGCAAGATTCTGGAAAAACATTACCCGCAACTCTCGGAGGTCAAACTCGAAGAATTCGACGTCCGTTTGCTGCACCATGGACAGGCGCCGGAGGAAGATGAGAACGGTGCCGGCGCCCTGGTGCGGGTGCTGGCGATTTTTTCCGACGGCGCAGACCGGTGGGGAACCGTCGGCGTCGCCGCCGATATCCTTCAAGCCAGCGTCGAATGCATCATCGACGGGCTGGAATGGAAACTGCGCGGCGAGCATAAACATTGAGGCCACGCGCAATGGTGATGTGACGACCCGGCGTATGGCATGATCGCCGCCTTCTCCAAGCATTTCCCGACCGAGACGACTCCGTTAAACAATCGTTAATTCTTTGGCCATCTATCCGTATCTCTGTCTTGCCTTGGCTTCAGCTGCACTGCTATGCGGATGTCTGATGGAAGAAAAAATAATCTTTCAACCGGACGCTCGGATTCATCAGACTCCCGGCAACGTCGGTTTGGCCTGCGACGACGTTTACTTCGCAGCCGACGACCACGTTCGTCTCAACGGTTGGTTCGTGCCGCACGCCCGATCAGCGTCGACCCGTTTGTGGTTTCACGGTAACGCGGGCAACATCAGCCGCCGGGTGGAGAATATCAAGCTACTCCACGACAACGTCAACGTTAGTATCTTTATTTTCGACTACCGCGGCTACGGCCGCAGCGGCGGCGTGGCCTCCGAGGAAGGCACCTACCGCGACGGCGCGGCGGCGATTGAATTACTGCGCCAGCGCTATGGCGTCGGGCCGAATAAGTTAATCATCTTTGGCCGGTCATTGGGCGCGGCGGTGGCCGTCGAGATGGCCACGCGCGTTCAAAGCCTGGCGGTGATTTTGGAGACGCCGTTCACGTCGGTAAGGGACGTGGCACGCGACAAGTTGCCGTTTCTTCCCCTCGGGCCGCTGCTCAAGACCCGCTACGATGTGGTGGAAAAAATTCGCAAGCTTCGCTCCCCCTTGCTCGTGCTCCATGGCGACCGTGACGAGGTCGTGCCGTTCAGTCACGGCCAGCGGGTTTTCGACGCCGCACCCCAACCCAAATGGTTCTACGCGATCGCCGGCGCCGGCCACAATGATACCTACCTCGTCGTCGATCCCTATTTCGCGACCCTGCGCCGGCATATCGAGCGCGCCGAGCTTGCGAGGCGTTAACAAATTAGCCTGTATATTTCGCGCAGAGGGGTAAAGTGACAACCGACGAAGCCCGAGGAGCTAACCGAACGGCTAAGGACGGCTAGAAAATCGCGCTACGAGAGCGGGTTCGCCCCGTTGCGCGATTCAAGCCTATAGGCGTTACGCACGTACTGGGAGATCACGCGCTGGGTGTTGAAGAACGAACCGTTCATCGCGATGGCGGAGCGCATCACCTTCGCGTAATCGTCCGGCGCATTGTAAAATAGCGGTAAAATCATCTTTTCGAGCTTCTCATAGAGTGAAAGCGCCTCCGCCGCCGAATCATTCTCGATGCTATCGCGGTCGCCGATGGACCAACCGGTCGCCCCTTCGATGTGGCCCTCGATCCACCAGCCGTCGAGCACGCTGAAGCTCGGCACGCCGTTGAGCGCGGCCTTCATCCCGCTCGTGCCCGACGCTTCCTGCGGCCGCAGCGGCGTGTTCAACCAGATATCGACGCCGGAACAAATCAGTTTTCCCAATGCCATGTCGTAGTTTTCCAGGTAAACGACGCGCACATCGTGGGCCAGCACGGCGGCTGCTTCAAAGATCCGGCGTATGATCGCCTTGCCGGCTTCATCGCGCGGATGGGCTTTTCCCGCATAAACCAGTTGGAACGGACCGACGCTCCGCGCGATTTCTTTCAGCCTCTCCGGGTCGGTAAACAGCAAATCGGCCCGCTTGTAACCGGTGGCGCGACGTGCGAAGCCCAGGGTAAACACCTTCTCGTCCAGTTGCGTGCCGGTCAACCACTTGATCTGCTGCAGTAAATCCTTTTTTGCCTGCGCGTGGGCTTGGCGGATGTCGGCGGTCGGGATGCCGATGGCGTAACGGAGATAGCAGTTGTCGCGGCGCCACTCCGGGAGGGCGCGATCGAACAGAGCGCAAAACGGCGCCGAGGTCCAGGCGGCGGCGTGTACGCCGTTGGTGATCGCGCCGACATTGTAGCCCGGGAATAGGTCCCGAGACACTTCGCCATGGCGCATGGAAACCCCGTTGACGAAACCGGAAAGTCGCAGGGCCAGCTCGGTCATGTTCAACTCGCTATTCATAACCCGCATTTGACTTAACGCCGCGGCGCGCGCCTCGCCCAGGACCTGGTAAACCAGCCCGCTTGGAAAGCGGTCGTGGCCGGCGGCTACCGGAGTGTGCGTAGTAAAAACGCACCGCCGCCGCACCGCTTCCACCTCTTTTTCGGAAATGGCGCGCGCCGGCCGGGTGCCGGATTGCTCTTCCAAAAGCGCCAGCGTGATCAACGCCGAGTGACCTTCGTTCATATGGAAGACGCGAAGGCTCGAATGGCCCAGGGCGCGCAGTATCGCCACGCCGCCGAAACCTAAAACAGCTTCCTGGCACAGGCGGTAGTGCTCATCGCCGCCGTAAAGATGATCGGTAAGGACGCGGTCCCGCGGGTCGTTCTCTTCCAAGTCTGTATCCAGGAACAATAACGGCACCCCATGACCCGCGATGCCGTGAAAACAATACTGCCAGGCGCGCACTCGCACCTCCCGGCCCTCTATGGAAATCGATATCCGGGGCGCAAGCAGCTCGAGCCGGGATTCCGGTGACCACTTCGACGGGCTTTCCACCTGATTGCCTTTGGCATCAAGCCGCTGGTCGAAATAGCCTTTGCGGTGGGCCAGCGTCACTGCAAGCAGCGGAACTCCGAGATCCGCCGCCGAGCGGAGCATGTCACCGGCGAGGATTCCCAGCCCGCCGCTATAGGTCGGTATGCCCGAATCGATGGCCACGTCCATCGAAAAATAGGCAACAGTTGGAGAATCCGGATTACAAACTAATTGATTCATATTTGTGCGTGATGAACCCGCGAGAGGGGGTCAGAATCCTTCGGGGAAGGTTTTCGCAAGATTATATAAGTGCTGAATTCGCATTATCATTTCCAATCGCATAGCCCTAACCTAGCACACCCGCCAAATCCCATCAATTAGACCCGGGTGAACTGTAATTGGACAAAAAAGCGAGCGGTGAATCACGCCAAGTGATAGGCAACGCATAGGGCTTGCCAACTATCGTGCTCCGCCAAAGTGCGCAGCACCATGACCGTCGGCGGTGCCATGCGAAAGTTACCCGATTCGAAGCGAGCGAGGGCCTCTTTCGGGGCGATCCACAAACTCTCGGCCACTTCCTCGGAAGCGTGGAGCGGATTTTGGCCCTCGGGCAAAGCTGCAAGGAAAAAACGGGTATCGAAGCGAACCGGGTAATGCTCCGGCGTGATCCGATGGAAAAAATAATTCAGCCGGCTAAGATCGCAGTGGAGCCGCTCCGACTTCAGAAGCCCGGGAAAATCAAGTTCGCCTCGCTGCAGGCTTTGCCGTTTTTCCGCCAATTGGCCGGCTGGGTTATCCTGGGCCGCTAACGAAGCAGCGCCGTCGCCACCGGCAAAAAACAGGATCCCCGCCTCTTCGAATAGCTCTCGAGCGGCCGCCACCCAGTAGCCGATACAAACCTCAGGTTGCCAGTCGACACCGAGGATTTGTTGGGCTTGAGCCGGCGAAATCCCGCGCACCAGCGTAAGCATTTTTTCCGACCAGTCGGCTTTTTCGACCCGGCCTCCCGGAAAGACATAGGCACCGGCATAAGTTTCCATTTTCTCCGGCCGCCGGTTCATGAAGATCTCCATACCGTCATGCGGTCCTGGTCGAACGAGCGCGACGGTAGATGCGGGGTTGGGAATAGCGGGGGAGGTCATAAGATTTTGTGCCTTCGCCGACTGGGATGATGGGCGCCGCTATGGAGCGGCTGTGTCATGGATGTTTCGGCATCATGGGTCGTTCAGTTTCTCGCGGAAGGTTGGCCGATGTGGATATGCGCTCCCGTCGATGCCCCCGCCACGGCTCCTCGAAAAGCGATGAAAGGAATCCCGGCCTGGCGCAGGTAAGCCAGCAGTGACCGCCCCTCGCTGCTGTCGGGGTGGACCGCCACGTCCATGGCGTTGCGATGATCGAATCTAAGGCGATCATGGGTTCCCGTCTGGCCGAACGCCGTGATCGGGAGGGCGTGCCCGAACATCTGCGTGAAGAAGTTCTCGATCTTCGGCGCTTCGGCCAAAGACCATTGTCCGCCGCCGTTGAACCGGACCAACGTCCCGCTCTGGCTGTAGCCACCGCGGGCCAGCGCCGGCAACCGCAGCAGCTCATCGCGCATCGTCGCCTCGGTGATCGCGATATCGTCTTCGATGATCCAGCGCTTCAGTTGCTCCATGTCCTTGACGGTTTTTTCCAGCGCCAGTTCCGCTTCCCGGAGCTCCGCCTTGGAAATCAACTCCCGTTCGAGTAGCCTTCGCCTGGTTTCATATTCCAATGCCAGCTTTACCGAATTCTGCCGGTGGATGGCAAGAAGCTTTTCCATCGACACCCGCGACTCCTTCATCTTCTCGATCACCTCCGCCCGCATCCGCGCCAACTCCGCGTTGGTCGGAAGCCCGCGCCGCGAAGTCGAGTTCGATGAAACCCTGCCGCCCCCGTTCTGCGCATGCGCGTCCGACCCGGCGCTGAACAATCCGGAAAGAAGCGCTATGACGAGTGTAGGTGCCGTAAATTTCATAACGCCGCGTTAATCGTCTAAAATGTGCGACTTCAAGTCTAAGAGGTTAGCATGGGTTGGTCAAGGGAAGGAATAAGGCGGCTAAATGACCAAAAGCGACCGCGATGATAAGCGAAACCACCTCGCGAGCAGGGTTTCCACTCCGCCCGTGATCAAAGAGTATGTTATCGCTTCCTTTGGATACCCCGCATAAGAATCCCACCTCAAGAGGCGGGGATAACTTTGAATTTAAGAAGCAATAGAGACTAAGCACTCTCGTGCGATTACACATCGAAGATCACCCGGGCGTGCCACTGGCCGTTTTCGTGCCAGACTTTAAAATCATGATAGGTCACACCCTTGATCTCGGTGCGAAAGCCATGCCGCGCGAGGTCGAGTTTTCCCCCCCGAATGACCCCATCGACTCGATCATTTGTAACTTGACTGACGTTACAGCTCTTGGCAACAAAACCGCCGACGTTGAACTGCGCCAGCAGCTCGCAGAGCCAGGCATGGAGCAACTCTTCAGGGCCGTCGCCCGTCGCGGCAATGGCAAGCTCTTCGGCCGCCCCGATGCTGCTGAGATCTGCGATTAACCCAAACATCGCTTCCCCGGCGCAAGCAAAGAGCGACGGCAGGCCGTCCGCGGAAACTTCGATGCCAAGATCCGCCGTGTGCTCGATTTCACGGAAGGCAGGCATGTACACTACTCGCGCCCGTTGGTTTGCGCCCGCTCGACGATCTCGGGAATCATCGCGTCGCGGATGACTTTCTCGCTCACCTCGCCGTATTTCTCGATGAAGCGGTTGAGCGGCACGACGGCCTTGGCCATAGCGCGGTGGCCGCCGGCGCTGCCGATGTCGTCGTAAAGTTTCTTCATGATTTCGCCGGCGCTCTTGACGTAGCCGACGTTGCGCACGGAGATGACGACGCGGTCTTTGACCAAGCCAGAAACCACGCCCCATTCGACGCCCTCGATCTGCAGGCAAAACTCGGCCATCTGCGGAATCACGTCTTCGCGATTGATCTCGCCCATATGGATGACCGCCACGCCGTTGTCCAATTGCAGGCGGCTGAGCGCCCGCCCCAGGGCTTCGAGATCCTCGCGCGGCAGGGCCGGCCGCTCGATGCGGGCGATCATCGCCTTGTTGGCCAAGGGATACAGATAAGAAAAGGCACTCAGATCGGCAAGGTTGCTGCTGCGCTCCAAAAACAACGTGTCGGTTTTGATGCCGTAGAGCAGCGCCGTGGCCAGACGCTGGGTCGGTTCCATGCCGGCGGCGCGCAAATATTCCGTGAAAATGGTCGAGGTCGCGCCGTAGGCCGTGCGCAGGTCGGCAAAGCGGGCTTTGAAGGCGGTGCGTTTGGGGTGATGATCGACGACCAGGTCCACCCGGCCCAGCGGTTGTTCGAAATAGGGGGGCTGCACGTCGACCATGGCGAGCCGCGCCCCTTCCTTGTGCAAATCTTCGGGGCTGATCCGGTCGATCTGGATATCCAACAACTTCAGCATCGCGAGATTCTCGGGGCGGGTCACCTCGCCGAAGGTAACGATGGGCGTGGTCGGCCGGTTGCGCCCCAACAGCTCGCGCAGCGCCAGCGCGCTGCCGATGGCATCGGGATCGGGATCATGCTGCAAGAGGATATGAACCTTGCGTTCGCCGAAGAGCGAGCGGATGCGCTCCACTTTTTTCCGGTTCACCGCGTCGAGCAGTTGCGAGCTGCAAAACTCTTCGAAGACATCCGGGAGTCGCAGCTTGCGCAGCAGCGGATCGCTGGAATCGCTGGCGCCGTTGCCGTTGGCCGTCAACGCGACGATGAAGAGATTTCCGTCCCGGTTTCTAAGCAACTTGCAGATTTCCGCTTGCTTGCCCGCATCGCGGACAAAGACGATGGCTTGATCAACATGATGAAGTCTAATTCGCTTGTAGGTGTCCTCTTTAAGGAGGTCGCCCTCACGCACCTTGCCGCCCTCGCGCTTGATGCTCTTGGCCAACGAGCCGTCAGGAACCAAGTAAAGAACATCGGCCTGCTTGGAGGCGACATTGCGCAACAAATGGAATAAAAGATCATCTTCGCAGATGGCTAAGTACTGCATGAGGGGCACCCCTAAGGCGGGGATTAACGCGGGAGCTTGATGCTGCTCGGGTGCGAACAATAAGCGGTGTTTAACACGGGCAAAACTCTATCAAAGCGATTTTGACAATGCTAGTAGAAAACTTGATGGTAACAGCCAAGACCGTGTAAGGTGACGAATAGTCAAAGGAAAATGAGTGATTATTAAGTGATTAATAGCACTGAAAGAGGCTTTGACTTGAGTCGCTGGGAGTTCGGCGGGGAAAAGCTCGTTTGAGGTTCGGCTCAGGCAAGCGCCGGAGGCCATTTCATTTCGTTGCGATAATCAGCGTCGTCCCCGGCAGAGTCTTCGGAATATCGCCGTGGGTCATGATCGAGCTGAATCCTGCCGCCTTCAACCATTCGGAATACTGCGATAGCGTCCAGCATTCGCCTTCCGGCGTATGCGTGAGCGTGTAAACTGAGAAGCGCAGGGCGAAGGTCGGCTCGGTCCGTTCCTCGTTGGGCACGAAGTCGTTGACGACGAATTGGCCGCCGGGCTTGAGTGCGCGGTAAGCCTTGGCGAAAAGCGCCTGGTTCCCATTTGGCGACTCGAAGCGGCAAAAGTTGCTGGCGAGGACGAGATCGTAATGATGGGTTTCGATATTCGCCGTGTGATGCTCGCCATCGATGAAACGAATCTTTCCTTCCAAGCCGCGCTCTTTGTTCAATTTCTTCGCTATCGCGTTGACGTTGGGCCAGTCGAGCTGCGTCACTTGCGCGGCGGAATCGCGGGAGAGGATCGTCATGCCGAAGATGCTCGAACCACCGCCGATATCCAGCACGCGAATCCCCTCGTGCTCCGTGCCGATCTTAAGAATATCGCACAGCGCCTTGGCGGCGGGCTCGGCGATGACAATAATGCCGAGCACGAGCTTTTCCCAAACCTGAAGCTCTGCGCCGGTGTCCATGCGGCTCAGAGGTTTGCCGGTCTTAAGCGACTGCTTGAGATTGGCCATGCCGTCCCAAAGAGCCAGCGCCACATGGCGAAAATCGCCGACGTAGGACGGCTTACCCCGTACCAGGAACACTTTAGCCGTCGGCGTAAGAGAATACTTGCCGTCACGTTTTTCGACGAGGGATAACGCCGGCAAGCTGTCGAGCACGATTCTTGTCGCGCGCGGGTCGGTGCCGGCCTCGCGGGCGATTTCTTCTGAAGTCTGAAACCCCTTTTCAATGAGGGTGAAGAAGTCGTACTCGATGGAGGCGTCCAGGATCTGGCTATTAGCGAAGTCTCCTAAGATGCGCATCAGCGGGCGCGGCGACAACTCTTCTGCTTTGCTCGGCTCAGACATAATTACGCTTTGTACAACCCTTCTTTCTTAATCGATTGGTACACCCCTTCGAAAAACCAGGCGAAGTAGGCCGTGCCCATGCGCAGGCAATACTCCAAGTTGAAACCGGGCCGGGTTTCCGCCTTTCCTTCTTCGAGCATTTTCTTTAATACCATCCAATCGAGGTCCGCGTGCGCCATCACGCCTTCGTGCTCTTCGAGGTCGGCCTCGGCGTGCACCCGGAAATAGACGATCTTTTCCTCCGGCAATTGGTAATTCTTGCGCAGCGTGCTGCCGAAAAACCGCGCCCAGTGGCCGACCGCCTCTTCGACGCAGAACGACGCCCACCACTCGGCCATCGTGCCTTCGTAGAGCACGCCGCGGTAGTATTCCAAAAACGCGCGGCACTCGGCGAGCATTTCGTATTCGATCATCTCGTCGTTGGTCAGGCCGAAGTTGCGGCCTTGTTCGAGGACGATTTGAATATGGCCGGGCGGCTTGGGATGGATCATTTCGTCGGCGACATGATTGGCAAAGTGTTTCTGCAGCTCCGGATGGCGCTTAAAAAACGGTAAATGCCGCTGGTAGGCGACGCCGTGAAAATTATTGATCTCGGCGACGAAGCCGTACCAGTTCTGCCAGAAAACTTTGATCGCTTCCATTGGCAGCGTGCCATTGCCCATGTCGGTGTGAAATCGGCCATTGAAGAGCCAGCGATCGGCAATACCGTGAAGATATTCCTTTAAATCCGCAACCACCGCATTGGCTTCCTGCGGTGAAAGCTTTTTGCCGGAATAATCCTTGCTCCCTAGTCCTGCCATACTTTGCTCCTTAGTGCTGATTAATAGAGCGCGCCGGGGTTCAATATATTGTTCGGATCGACCAACTGTTTGATCTCTTTCACCAGATCGTAAAGGCTGCCGAGCCTTTGATAAGGTAGCGGTCCCTTGGTGCTCAGCGTCGGCGCCGTCCAGACCACCCCGCGCTCGTTGCTGAACTGCTGGACCATGCCCATCCATTTGCGCAACTTGTCCACGTCTTCGTCGTCATAGGGATTGTAGAACACGAAGTACTCTTCTTTGATCGCCAGATCGCGCGTCACGTAGCTGTCATGCTGCGGCGAGTGCTCGGCGTCCCAGATACCGCACTCCCGCTTGGCGGCCTCGTCGAGGTCGTACATCTCTTTGAGAAACGCTAGCGGATACATCTTCGATGTTACCGCGAACATGCCGGTATGGCGCACCACGGCGCCGCACCAACCGTCAGGGCCCATGATATGCCAGTCGGGCCAGCCGTGGCGTCCGAATTCTTGAGCTTTCGCACCCATCGCCTTGTCGGCGATCTCGGGCACGTCGATGCCGCCCGCCGATTCGTAAATCCTGCGCATGCGTTTCTCTTTGAAGGCAAGCTCATCGGCGTCCCGCGCCATGAGCACCGTCTTTAAAAAGAACCAGGCGTCTTCGGGCACCTTGCTCTTATCGTAAAGCCCCTCCTCCATCGGCCAGTGATACTGCCAGCGGTCGGTGAAATGGATGTCGTAGACGACTTCGCCTTTGACGAGATTGATGAGCGTGTCTTGGACCTGCGGCAATTGGTCGCGCCGGAAGCTATAGCAGTAGTCATGCAGCCATTCTCTTTTTCCCTGGATGGCCCGCAAGCAGACTTTGCTGATGATTCCCATGGAGCCCGCCGCGAGCGTGAAGAGACCCAAGAGATCCGGCAGATGAATCCATTTTTGAAAAGGACCGAAGGTTGTTCCCTGGTTGGCCAACGCGCCGAGACGGATCGTTTCGCCGTTGGCGAGGATCACTTCCAGACCGAGCACCATATCGGCGATCCAGCCGTAGCGTGTCATGCCGTAGCCGATGCCGCCCTTGTTGATCATCGCGCCGATGACGACGGCCGGGCCGTAAGTGCCGAAGTTGGGAAGCATGAGCCCATGCTGCCTGAGCGCGTGATGGATTGCGTAGACGCTAGCGCCTCCTTCGGCAATCACATACTGCTGAGCCGGATTCACTTCGAGAATTTTGTCCATGCCAAGCATATCCAACAGGATACCGCCTTTGAGCGGCGAGCTGATGCCCATGCCGACGCCACCTTTGGCGACAATGGGAAGCTTGTGCTCATTGGCGAATCTCAGAATCTCGGCGACCGAATGGTTGCCCTGGGTATCCGATTCGACGCGCACGATGACATCGGGCAACGCCCGATAAGCGCCGTAGGCGAGGGTATGCTGGTAATTGATCTTGTCGACGGGATTGGTCGAGACCCGGCGGGGACCGACGATGTCGTTCAGCTTGGCGACGATTTCATCGAGAGTGAGCATCACCGTGATAGAGAATTGAGAATCTAGGATCGATCCTCCATCTTCGATCTTCCGAGCATCGTGCGATCGAACGGAGTTAAAGTTGCAGGTGGCTGCCACCGGTAATCAAAATATGGCTCCCCGTCAGCATGCTGGCCTCATCTCCCGCCAAAAACGCAATGGTTCCCGCGACATCTTTCGGGTAGAGATGCTTTCTTAGCGGGCGGGTCTCCTTCACCCGCTCGCGATACGCCTCCGGCATGATCATGGAGGCGTCCGTCAGAGTAAATGCCGGGGTCACCACGTTGACCGCGATTCCTAACGGTCCGAGCTCGATGGCCATCGTATTGGCCATCGACTCCAGCGCCGACTTGGCGGCGGCATAAGCGCCCATCTTGGGCAGGGGCTGCTGCGCCAGTCGCGTACTGATCACAATGATGCGGCCGGCTTGTTTTTCCTTCATACCGGGCAAGCAGGCCTGCACGCAATGATGGAACGCCGCAAGCTCATGCTCGACGGCGCGATGGAAACTTTCCCAGGCCAACTCATGGAGCTGGCCGACTTCGAATGGGAAGTACGCATTGTTCACGAGCACGTCTATCGAGCCGAATGTTTCCGCCGCCGCGCGCACCATCGTCTCGACCTGCTCTTTTCGCGTGACGTCCGCTTGAAAGATCATGCCGCGCCCGCTCCGGTCTTCGATTTCCCGAAGGACTTTCTCCGCGGCTTCGCGATTATGGTGGTAATTGATGATAACGGATGCGCCAGACCGGGCCAGCCGCTTGGCGGCGGCGGCGCCGATGCCGCGGCTCGCCCCGGTGACGAGAACGACCTTACCGTGAAGCGAACGGGCTGTTGCTTGCTCGGCCATCGAACAGCGAGCCCGCTAGATGGCGACGGCGTCTTCCGCCGCGCCTTTCTCGTATTTGGCGGCGTTGTTTTTAAACGAGAGGAACTTCATCTTGACGTACGGAGAGCTGTAGCCGTTCAAGATGCGTTCGATGCGCCCCGGCTTGCTGTAAAAAGATTGAAAGGCCCAGCCCGTCAGCTCACCCAACTGCTGGCGCGTAAGATGCTTGGTCGGCATGACGCAATGCTCAAGGTCATAGAGGCTTAGATTGTTGACCTCGATGACATTGTCCTTCACCGCTTTCCTGTAAATTGGCGAGCCGGGAATCGGATTGAGCAGTTGGATCATGACGATGTCCGGGTCGATCTCGTCCACCGCCTTGGCACGCTGGCGGATCTTGGCTTCGTCATCGTCCCAAAAACCGTTCAAATAAGTTGAGATCGTCGAGATATCGTTTTTGCGCAGGAACTGGATTAATTCTTTCAGTTCCTTAACGCCGACCTTCATCGGCCCCTTGCGCGCTTCGGCGATCTCTTCGTCCGTGCCGCCGTCGATGCCAATCAGGACCTGGTACATCCCGACCTTGCGCAGGCGCGGCACCAGATCGGCGTCGCGGATGAGGTTCTGCGCCCGGCTGAGACAAAACCAGCTCATGTCGAGTTTTTTCCTCTCCAACTCTTCGACGAGATCCACCATTTTCTGGCGGTCGGAGTTGAAATCATCGTCCATGAAGGTTAGCGCCTTGACGCCATATTTCTTGTTCAAAAGCTCCATTTCATCGGCCACCGCCTTGCCGCCACGGGTGCGGTGCGAAGTAAAGTCCCGCGGATTGCGCTGGTCCACAAGCCACCACTCGTAGCAAAAGTGGCAGGCCCCTTCGCATCCTCTGGAGGTCACGGCTTCGTTGTAGTTGGGAATGACCGAGTAGCCGTAGTACCGGTCCATTGGAAAAAGATCATAGGCCGGCATCGGCAGCTCGTCGAGATTGCCGATCACCGGGCGCGCCGGATTCAGAACGACCTCGTCGCCTTTGCGCCAGGTGAGGCCGCGGATGGCGGCAAAGTTCGGCGCCGGCTTGTTAAGCTCATCGAGCAATTCCCAGAGCGTATACTCGTTGTCGCCAAAGACTCCGACGATGGCGAAATCAAGCTGCGGCTGCTCCGCCATGATCTCCTTGGGAACCGCCGTATACATGAGCCCGCCAGCAACGGTCACCGTGCCGGGGAGCGCTGTTTTGATCGTTTTCATCGCTGCATGAAAGCGGTTGAGCTGCGCCGCGCCCCCCGCGGCGGGGATCATCGAGCCAAAGAAGACAACATCGGGCCGGCGGCGCCGGACTTCTTCGAGCATTTCATCGTCGTTGAGACCCAGCGCGCGGCAATCGAGGACGGCGACTTCGGCGGCTTGCTTTTGTCGGATAAACGCGCCAACCTGGGAATGAAGCGAATTGACGGCCAGGTGCTTATCGCCCCAGGGCGCCCAATTGCCCATCGGCGGCGTGATAAAAAGGAGTTTCATGCGGTCCCCTAATTTGACGGAGATGGTTAGCCCGTAAATTAGTTAACACATAAACGATTGTCAAGATGAAACCAACGAAAATCAAAATTACCCGGCTGACAATCGCTGGAACTTTGATATTGGCAACGGGGTCAAGGAGAAATATCTGTTGACAAGATACCACCCTTTTGTTAGAGGTTCGCGAGACTGGGTATCCGAATGGGAATGTTCGACAAAATCATAGGAGGGTAAACATATGGCTAACCAAGCCGCCGAGGAACAATTATTAGACATACGCGTAGCCGAGGCATCCGCCGCGTATAAGTTCTACCTTAACCAGGAAAAGAAAATCCTGGGAACCTCTGCTGTCATCATATTCCTAACCGTATGGGAGTTGACGGGCAACACTTTACAGCTCATCAACCCTATGTTCATGAGCGCGCCGTCGCTGGTATTTAAGGCTGGGTATCAGATGTTCGCTTCCGGTGAAATATGGAACGATTTGTATATTAGCGGCATCGAGTTCGCCTGGGGCTATCTGCTTTCGGTTATTTTCGCTGTTCCCTTCGGCATCCTGGTGGGCTGGTACAGGAGGGCGAGCTACGTCTTCGATCCATTTATCAATGCGATGAACGCTACCCCACGCATCGCCCTCTTGCCTTTGGTGATCATCTGGCTGGGGATCGGCATTCTCTCCAAAGTAGGTATCATCTTCCTTGGCGCGGTATTCCCTATCCTTATCAACACCCGAGATGG
>Ga0214473_10001494_pt1 | contig 30653 bp, 30 predicted proteins | sample RVTome_7_FD_203509 | JGI IMG/M metagenome (GOLD analysis project Ga0214473, IMG submission 203509) | Soil microbial communities from uranium-contaminated site in the Upper Colorado River Basin, Wyoming, United States - RVT98D197 | ecosystem: Environmental > Terrestrial > Soil > Contaminated >...
AGAACAGGCTGAAACCGCCTCTCAAGAGCGGCATCTTTTTCTATGTACTTCCTGTATTCATTAAGCGTGGTCGCGCCGACACACCTGAGCTCACCCCTTGCAAGCATCGGCTTGAGCATATTGGATGCGTCAACGGCGCCCTCCGCCGCTCCGGCTCCCACAACAGTGTGCAGTTCATCAATGAAGAGAATGATCTCGCCTTCGCTCTCACTTATCTCCTTCAAAACAGCCTTCAACCTGTCTTCAAATTCACCCCGGTATTTTGTGCCGGCGACAAGCGAACCCATATCCAAGGCGATAACCCTTTTCTTCTTTAATCCTTCGGGAATATCGCCGCTGACGATTCTTGTGGCAAGACCTTCAACGATGGCCGTCTTGCCCACCCCGGGCTCGCCGATGAGTACGGGATTATTCTTTGTTCGCCTTGAAAGAACCTGAATTACCCGCCTGATCTCGTCATCTCTTCCGACAACCGGATCGAGCTTTCCTTTTTGCGCCAAATCCGTCAGATTCCGCCCGTATTTTTCAAGAGCCTGATATTTCTCTTCAGGGTTTTGGTCCGTGACGCGATGCGGTCCTCTTATTTCCGCCAGAACCTTGAGCAAATCTTCCTTGCTGATCCCATGCTCTTTTAGGAGGGCGGCTACAGCTCCGCCTTCATCCATTATGCCCAAAAAGAAATGCTCGGTGCTTATGTACTCATCTTTCAACCGCTCCGCTTCAGCCCGCGCAGCATTAAAAACCTTTCTTAAAGACGGCGCCATATAGACTTGCCCTGTACTTGCCTGCACTCTGGGCATGGCTTCAAGCCGGTTTTTGACTAAGTCCGTGACTCTGCCCCGGTCGGCGCCAAGCCCCTGCAAGAGATTGGGGACAATACCCTCTTCCTGCTCTAGTAGTGCCAGCAACAAGTGCTCCACCTCTACCTGCTGGTGACTACGCTCTTCGGCAATCATCTGGGCTTTTTCCAAAGCTTCTTGGGCTTTGATTGTAAATTTTTCAAACATTTTGATCACTCCGTGTTTAGCCGACGGCCCACAGCCAAGAGCAGGATCCATGACTCATTCACTGAATCATTGCGCGCTCAGCTTCGTGCCTCCGGCGCCCTGCCGCCAGGAAAATACATCAAATCCCCCCTGACCCCCCTTTGGCTAAAGTGGGGAATGTCATGAATTCAATCTTTTTGTGTCTTTCGGCTTCTGACCTTGGACCTTGGACTTCGGACTTCGGACATTATCATCTTCTTGCTATTTTTCCTCTTGGAAAAAGGACTATCTCCCGTCGGTAGCTGCGGTGAATCCTCTCTATCTCTTCTCTCATTTCTTCCCGCATCTCCTGCATTCTCTTCTCAATAACATCGAATTTGTCTTCAAGCTGGGCTCTTTCTTGCTCCAGCTCAAGAATCATCTTGACTCCGGCGAGATTTAGGCCGAGTTCCCGGGTAAGCTCCTGAATATATTTGAGCATCTCAATGTCCCTGTCGGAATAAAGACGGGTGCTTCCGATTGTTCTTTTCGGGCAAACCAGTTTTTTCCGTTCGTAAAGACGAAGTGTCTGCGGATGCATTCCGGCCAACCTAGCAGCTACGCTGATCATATATACAGGATGATCACCTTTTTTGAATTCTCTTCTCATCAAGAATCCCTCTTTGGTGGTGCAAAATGCAAATTTCAAACTGCAAAATGCAAAATTAAAACCAGAAAGCTAAGACATTTTGACTTTTTCATTTTGCACTTTGCATTTATCGGGCTAATCTCTCAAGATGCTCCCTTGGATTTTCTTTGTGCAGTTCGGCAAATTTTCCCAGGGCTTCCTTTTCTTTCGCATTAAGCTTATTCGGAACAGCAATTCTTACCTTTATCAGCATGTCTCCTCTCCCGCCTCCGGCGGGACTCGGAGTTCCTTTCCCTCGCAATCTAAAACTTTTTCCCTCTTGAGTTCCAGCCGGCATTTTCAGCGAGACGGCGCCGTCGAGAGTCGGAACCTTAACGTTTGCCCCCAAAGCCGCCTCCGTGAAAGTAATGGGCAAGTCAAGCAGGATATCATTGCCGTCTCTTTTGAAAACGGAATGCGGTGCAACTTGAGTGATAATGTACAAATCTCCCGGCGGACCCCCATTGCTACCTAGACCACCTTTTCCCTTAAATCTGATTTTTGAGCCGTCTTTGACACCGGGAGGGATTTTTACGGTGATCTTTTGTATCTTGGGGCTTTTGCCGCCCCCTTTGCAATTGGGACAGGCGGACTCAATTATGGTTCCTTTGCCTAAGCAGCGGGAACATGCGCGGCTTAGACTAAAAAAGCCCTCATTTTGAGCAACGACGCCCCGGCCCTGACATTCCGGACAGATTTTGGGAGAAGTACCGGGTTTTGCCCCGCTTCCGAAACACACCGGGCACGACTCATCCCGGCTCACATTTATTCTGGTCGCCAGGCCCTTCAAGGCGTCCTCAAAAGTCAGTCTTATGTGATAATGAAGGTCCTTGCCTCGCTCTCTTTGAGGTTGGCCCGCCCCGGCGAAACCCGAAAAATCTCCGAACATGTCAAAAAGGTTCGTAAAATCTCCGACTCCCCCGTAGGGAGCGCCCTGGCCAAAGCCCTCGCCGCGTCCTCCGGCAAACCCGCCGCTTTCATAAAATCTTACGCCCTCTTCATACTCCTTGCGCTTCTTCGGATCGCTTAGGACTTCGTAGGCCTCAGAGATCTCTTTAAACTTCTCCTCAGCGTTTTTGTTATTCGGGTTTGCATCCGGGTGATATTTTCTGGCAAGGTCATGGTACGCCTTCTTAAGATCTTTTTTGGAGGCTCCTTTTTCAACGCCTAGAATTGAATAATAGTCTTTGAATTTACGTCCATTCATGTCATGTCACCGTGTCTTAGCCAACAGCCAAGAGCCGGAAGCTGGTTCGTGTGTTGGTCGTTGACTTCTCAGTCCTGAGCCCCGAGTCTTGCGTCTTTCCTGGCAGCTGGTAGCTGACAACTGGAAGCCAACAAGTCTGTCAGCTTTTTTTCGTAACTTTCACCGATGCCGGTCGAAGAAGCCTTCCTTTTAGCAGATAACCTTTTTGGAGCACTTCGATTATTGTATTGTCGGCATGCTCGTTACTCTCAACTTGCATTACCGCCTCGTGATGAAAAGGATCAAATTCTTCGCCGTGAGGATCTATCTGAGAAACGCCGGTCTTCTTCAAAACATCCAAGAGTTGTGAATAGACCAATTCGACGCCCTTTGAAAAAGTAGCGATGTCCGTGGTTTGCTTGCCGGCCTCGATCGCCCTTTCCAGATTGTCAACAACAGGAATTAGTTCCTGAATTAGGTTTTTCGATGCCATCCCCAAAATTTCCGTTTGTTCTTTCAGCATCCGCTTTTTATAATTCTCAAAATCAGCCTGAAGGCGCTGAAGGGCATTCAGATATTCTTCCGCCTCTGTCTCTTTATCCTTTAGCCGATCGCTCAAGACATTTATATCTTCTTCAACCATTTCCGCCGAAGCTTCCTGATTCTCTTGCGAGAGTTCCTTCTCGTGATGCTCGCTTCCTCCGGTCGAGGCAGGCTTCTTCTTTGTCATTTCCTCCACTCCAGTATGTTTAGACTACTTTTTCTTGCCTTCTTCGCCTTCGTCTACTACTTCGTAGTCGGCATCGACAACTTCTCCCTCTTCGGTTTGGCCTTCTGCTCCACCGCCGGCTTGAGTTTGACTCTGATCTTGCTGTTGCGCTTGCTGTTGCGCATAAACGGCTTCCGCCATCTTATAAGAAGCCTGCTTTAGATCCTCAGCTGTTGACTTGATTTTCTCAATATCGCTTCCCTTTAGGGCTTCTTTGACCTCGCCCAAAGCTGCTTCTATCTTTGACTTGTCGTCGGCACTAATTTTTTCCCCAACCTCACGCAACGATTTCTCGGTAGCGTAGACGGTATTTTCGGCCTCGTTTCGAGCTTCAGCCTCTTCCTTCTTCTTCCTGTCCTCATCAGCGTGAGCTTCGGCCTCTTGAATCATCGTGCTTATCTCATCCTTACCCATTGCGCTGCCACCGGTAACCGTCATCGACTGCTCTTTTGCTGTCGCCATATCCTTCGCCGAGACGTGAACAATACCGTCAACATCAATGTCGAATGTCACCTCAATCTGGGGAATCCCTCGAGGTGCCGGCGGAATGTCGACCAGATGGAAGCGGCCAAGTGTCCTGTTGCTGGATGCAATAGGTCTTTCTCCCTGAAGAACATGAACCTCAACACTGGTCTGACCATCGTCTGCGGTGGTAAAAATCTCACTCTTTTTAGTAGGAATTGTTGTGTTGCGTTCAATCATTTTGGTAAAAATTCCACCTTTTGTCTCGATACCCAGGGAAAGCGGAGTAACATCCAACAGGAGGATGTCTTTCTTGACTTCCTTGGTAATAATACCCGCTTGAAGAGCTGCGCCGACCGCCACTACCTCATCAGGATTTACTCCCTTATGGGGATCTTTGCCGCCGGCAAGTCCTTTCACCAAATCCTGAACCGCCGGCATGCGCGTTAATCCTCCGACCATAACCACGTCTTCTATATCTTCCGGCTTCAAATTTGCATCCTTTATTGCCTGCTTAAAAGGCCCCTCGCAACGCTCCAGCAAATCGGCAGTCATCTTATTCATCTCGGCCCTGGTTAGCGTCATGTCCAAATGGAGAGGGCCCTCAGCCGTTGCCGTGACAAAAGGAAGATTGATATTGGTGGTTTGCGCTGTTGAAAGCTCACATTTGGCTTTTTCGGCCGCCTCTTTCAAGCGCTGCAAAGCCATCTTGTCTTTTCGCAAATCCACCCCTTGCTTCGCTTTGAAATCATCAGCCATCCAGTTCATGATCCTGTCATCCCAATCATCGCCGCCGAGATGAGTATCCCCGCTGGTAGACTTGACCTCAAAAAGACCCTCGGAAATCTCCATGATGGAAACGTCAAAAGTCCCTCCGCCCAGATCAAAAACGAGAATCGTATGCTCCCTCTCTTTGTCCAAGCCGTAAGCAAGGGAAGCTGCCGTGGGCTCGTTGATGATTCTTAAGACTTCAAGGCCGGCGATCTTGCCTGCTTCTTTCGTAGCGGTCCTTTGAGCATCGTCAAAGTACGCCGGTACCGTGATGACCGCTTGAGTCACACTTTCGCCCAAGTAACTTTCAGCATCTCTCTTCATCTTCTGCAAAACAAAAGCCGAGACCTGCTGCGGCGTGTATTCCTTATCACCAATCTTGACTTTTTCCCTCGTCCCCATGATCCTTTTTACCGATCGGATGGTGCGGTCGGGATTCGTGATGGCTTGCCTCTTGGCAACCTCACCGACAATAACCTCGCCTTCTTTGCTGAAGGCGACAACCGAGGCCGTTACCCTTCCTCCTTCCGCATTCGGAATTACCGTAGGCTCTCCCGCTTCAAGAACCGCCATACATGAGTTAGTCGTGCCTAGGTCAATACCTATAGCCTTTGCCATGTTCACCACTCCCTAAAGTATTTATACTCTTTTGATACTGTGCATTTCTCATTTTATCGGCAATCTTAGCACACCATTAATATAAAATATGAGTCTCACGTTGTCAAGTTTTAGGACAAAAAAATATATGGGCTGCTTGTGACGTTAACAAAACTGTCCGAAGTCCAATGTCCTGGGTCCAATGTCGAAAGCCTAGAACAAAAGGTCGAAGCATGTAAGGGTTCGTTTCCCAAACGAACCGTGAGACCGGATCAATAATGCGGCGCGTTTGGGGAAACGCGCCCTACTCCCAGCCCACTAAATATCATCGCCTTCATCTTCCTGGTCCTGCGACTCACGATCGCTAAAATACAGGATTTTCCATTTGCCTTCCTCTTTAACCAGCTGATAGACCATCGGCGTGACAGTTCCATCCTTGCCGGTTATGCTTCCGTTAACCGTTGCAATACCGTTCTTGATATCGATTTGACCAAAGGAAGACTTCTTGCTCTTGAAAATCTGAGGGTTGCCTTCGACAATTTGCACAAACTCGTCGTAGGAGGTTTCTTTCTTGAACTTATTTGAGCAGTAAGAATAGGCTTTTTCGTAATCACCATCATTTACCGCTGCAAGATGGTCCTTGATCGGCCCGACCGGTGCCGCTACCGTCTTATAGAAAGAGTAAATTCCCAAACCGCTCAACGTGGCAACGGCTGTCACCGCGAGGCAGAGAAACAAGACTATGACTGTTCCGATAATCCACCATTTTTTTCTTGATTTTTTTTGAGTCGGCTCGCCCTCAGCTACGCCTCCCGCTGTTTCATCCATAAAAATCGTCTCCTTTCCCAAGCAATTTGCCTTGCCCTCTTTGTCTTCTTAATCCGGCTCAAATGTCCTGCAAGATTTTCGGGGCAATTCCAAAGCATCGGTTCTAAGATTCTCCTTGACCCCTTGACCCCTGGAATCCCCGCATCCTTCTTCGTTTAAACCCGGAGATTGCCATAGGTTTGGATGATAGGCGCAGGAATTTTGGCTTTAGGCAAGGAAGACGGTGCTTTTTTGCACAGGCGTACTTGATGTACGACGAGCACAAAAAAGTATCGGCTGACGCAGTATAAAGTCAAAATAACAAGCCTAGCGCAAAATTCTATTGCAATATCCGGGTTAGCACAGAATCATATAGAATAAGCAAAAGAAGGAGAATTCCCAAATCCTTATCCGAGGAGGTCGGCAATGGATACGCATGAAGCCATAACAAAAAGAAGGACTGTAAGAAGATTCGAACAAAGGCCAATTTCAGAGGCTACGCTTGAAAAACTCGTCAATTGCGCGAGACTTGCACCGTCAGCCGCAAATCTTCAGCCCCTGGAGTACATAATTGTCAACGATTCGGGCATTCTCCCGGAGATTTTTTCCACCCTGAAATGGGCCGCTTACATTGCCCCATACGGGGATCCGCCGCAAGGCTTTCGTCCGGTCGCTTACCTGATAATAATCGTAAATAAAGGAATACGAGACGCTGAATATGAAAGAGACGTCGGCGCCTCCGCCCAAAACGCTCTGCTCGCAGCCTGGGAAGAAGGAATAGGAGCCTGTTGGATGACGTCTATTGAGAGAAAGAAAATAAGGGCGATCCTGGGAATTCCTGAAAGTCACGTGATTGATTCAGTAATCGCGCTCGGATACAGGGCCGAAGAACCGGTTCAAGAAGAGTTGACGGATTCAGTCAAATATTGGAAAGACGACTCCGGCCGGTTGCATGTACCGAAACGCCCATTAAAGGATATTCTGCACAGAAATGGATTTTGAAGCGCCACAAGGTGGACTGGTCACTTTCTTGATCGGTTGAGGCCATTGCAAAAGTCAAATTGAAAAATGCAAAATTGTTTTTGTTCTGAAGGTTTCAAATTTGAAAATTTGCATTTTGACTTTTGCATTTTGCACTGGGCGAACAAGACAGCAGGAGCCACAGCATCAATTCATCCCTGAACCCAGGCCTGTTCAATCCGAGTGCCCATGCCCACTATGGTGAGCCCTTTCTCCATGATGGCTTGAATCGCTGTGGCCGCCGGCAAGCACATAGACGACCGGGTTCGGGCACTCATTTGAGATGCTCAGAGAGTCTTCTCCCTTCATGTGAAAACATTGTCCTTTCTTAACTGGGTTCTCATCACTATCCGCTTTGGCAATAACTTCACCTTCGAGGCAACAAAAAATTTCCTCGTGTCCGTGACCCGGGGAAAGTGCTCTGGTCTCCCCGGGCTTCAAAATTCCGTAGAGCAAGTAGCAGGCATGGCTGCCCGTTTGATCAGCTCCGACAATGAATTCGCCCGGTCGAAAGACTGTCTCGTTCAAATTGATTATTTTCATCCCTTTTCCTCCTATTCACATAGCTTATCTTTGCATCACCTGAGCAGTTGCTTTGACCCCGATACCCATCGGGGTCCTACGGATTCGCTTGGAGAATCCCGCCTGCTCTGGTGGGACGGGCGTCTCGCCTGTCCATGGATCGGCCTGTATTTTTCACATCAAGGTCCCTCTTCTTCCTTGGGACTTTTGCCATTACCACATAACTTATCTGTGTCAGGCGCGGATAGACCCGGCTCTTCTTCGCCCACCTCAGGCGAGACAACCTCGCTTGCCAGCGACAGCTTGTCATCGAAACGAACAAGCTTCTTCCCGGCCTCTTCATATTTCTTTACTGCATTAGTTAAGTGGCCCCCCAAAACGTCAAAATCATTGAAGAATTTGGCAAAGTCACCTCTTAAGCGCGCCAGATGACGGATTATCTCCTCTGCGTGTTTTTCAACCTGCAGCCCCTTTAATCCGAAGATTATAACCTGCAAATACGCGTAGATGGTGTTGGGAGAGACGGGAATCACACGCCTTTGCAAAGCATATTCCGAAATACTGACCCCTTCCTTCTGTTCCTTGGTTATGGTTTCGTAGTACACATTCTCAGCAGGAATATACATCAATGCGAAATCATACGTCCCTTCATCCGGTAAAATATATTTGCATGCGATATTATCCACATGCTTTTTGACATCCGCCGCAAAAGCTTTTTTGCACTTCGCTCTTGTTTGCTCGTCATCTTCCGAGTCGAGTACTTTGCGGAAATTTTCCAGAGGGAATTTGGCATCGACAGGGACCATTTTTTGGCCGATTCTTATGACCGCGTCAACCGCTTCGCCGCTCCTGAAACGATATTGGAACGAGCAGCTTGTCGGAACCAACTGTGACAGTAGTTCCTCCAAGAATACTTCCCCCAGAATACCCCTCAGCTTCGGAGGCTGAAGGATGTTTTGAAGACTGGAAATGTCCTTCCCTATTTCATAGATCTGCTTGCTCGCTTGTCCCAGTTCACCCAGGCCCTTGTGAACATTTCCGATCATTTGGGAGGCAGAGTCGAGACGGTCCCCGATTTGGCCGGTTGCCTCAAGAAGCTGCTTATTTACATCGCCAAGCTGCCTGTTGACCTGTTCTCTTAAGGCCTCCAGCTGCCGCTGCATCAGATCAAGTGATTGATTCTTCTGCTGCATCGCCTTGAGATCATCCAGCTTCTGCCGGTTGGAAAACAAAGAGTAGAGCAATGCAGCTAGGACTAGGGCGAGCAAAATTATGATTGCAATTTCCGTCATCGATTTTCCTCAATGTCGTGGGTATCCAAATCCCCGGCTTCATAGTGAATTCTAGTAGACTATTCCGCACCGAGGCAATAGCAAATGGGAAAAACGGGAAAAAGACGCCCAAAGAGGGGAGAGCGAGAAATAAGTTTTTTGGGCGACAAATCCGGAAGGAACTATTGTAGTTCTGTATAAATATATATTTAGATATTTGCGAACAATTTTACTATGCCTAGAGAGGGTTAATGGAAAAGAGCTTCTACACGTGTGAAGAAATAGCCCGGCACATGGGAATCAAGGTTAGCACCATTAGGGCCTACTGTAAACGAGGTAAACTGCCTTCCATAAAAATCGGTCGCAGCTATCATATCTCGGCCAGAGAATTCGAGGAATGGTGCCAGGATATGAAAGAGGTCCCCCGCGATACCGAAATAAAAAGATACCTAAAAAAGGTCAAAGAGTCCGAGGCTAAATACAAAAACTTCATAAATCAGAACTTAGACGGCATTGTGATGACGGATTTTAAGGGAGTCATCATCCTCGCAAATCCAAGCTTTTGCCGGATGCTCAATTACCGCGAAGATGAGCTACTCGGGACAAACTTCACTCAATATGTCCATCCCGATCAAAGGGCTCAAGCGGTTGAAGACCTCATGCACCAGGTCGCCGGAAAGACAAGTCACGGACCAAAGGCAACCTGGCTTCTAAGGAAGGGCGGAAAGACCGTTTATGCGGAGATCTCTGAAAGTCCGACTTGGGATGCAGGACAGATCGTGGGCATTCAAAAAATCGTAAGAGACATCACGGCCCGCAGGACCTTGGAGCAAGAATTGGAAAGCATCCTCGAATTGCTTCCCAGCGCGCTGGTAATCAATGACCTCAAGGGAAAAGTCTACCGGACAAATAGCAGAGTCGAAGAGGTTACCGGATACACCGGCGAGGAACTGCGCAAGATGAAGAGCGTCAACAGTCTCTATTGGAATCCTGAACAAAGAGAGAAAGTAATCTCCATTCTAAAAGAAAAGGGCGAATTCTACGGCCTCGAGATCACCGGAAGATTAAAGGGCGATATCAAACTGCCGGTTGAGATGCATGCCAAAGTAATTGACATCGGCGGCGAACAATACGTCTTAAGCCTGGTTCAAGACATCACTGAGAGAAAAAAGATGCAGGATGATCTAAAGAAAGCAAAGTCCCTCCTGGAAGCAACTCTAAACACGCTGAGCTTTGGCGTTTCGCACCTGGATGCAAACCTGCAGATAGTATTTGCAAATGCCTGGCTCAGAAGGAACATTCCCTGCATTGCCATGGGCAAGAACTGCAGCATGCCATTTAGCAGCGAAAAAGAGTGTTGTCCCGGGTGCCCGAGTCATAAGTCTCTCAAAAGCGGCAAACCCGAGAAAGCCGACATTTCTCTTAAGAGCCGGGAGGGAAAATCGCTGGAATTTCGAGTGCGGGCATACCCCTTAAAAGACGATGAGGGCAACGTCATCAACATAGTGGAAACCTTTGTTGACCTGTCGGAAAATCAAAAGTTATTGAAATATCTTGAACCCTAACCTGACACAAAAAGGTGATTGCCTGCTCGCTGCCTCGTTTTTTCTGCTCCCTGATCCCTAATCCCTGTTTTTTGGTCTCCTAGGGCTCATCCACCAAACCTGGATTCTTCTCGGAGCCCCATGTTATGTGAGGACACTTAACACACAAGAGGCAGCGTATGCACTCCAATGCATCCGGGTTTTCGTAGATCTTTCTTATCTCAACAGGGCAGACCTTCTCGCAATCACCGCATTGATTGCACAGACTTTTGTTCACACGCAGCTTATAGAGGCTGACCTTGTTAAAGAAAGACAAGATCGTACCAAGCGGGCAGGTTGTGCGGCAAAAAGGACGAGTGGTTATGACCATGAAGACTAAGAAGATCAAGAGAATTGCGATCTTTATGTAGAACAGCAATCCGATATTCTCTCGAAACCTTCCTATCAAGAGCACAACAGGAATTGCCGCTTCCAATGTCCCCTGCGGGCAAAGCTTGCTGAACCAAGGTTCCTTAAGCCAAAAAGGCAGCATGATGACCAAGATAACCAAGACTGGGTATCTAAAATACGTAAGCTTTTCCGGGATAGAGAACTTGGGAAGAGGGACCTTGGCCAGAAGATCCTGCAGAAAACCAAAAGGACATAGCCATCCGCAGGTCCATCTGCCCACCGCCGTTCCCACAAATCCCAAAACACCGAGAGTAAAAAAAGGGATGGAACCGATAATCACAAAATGCTGAAGTGTGCCGATGGGACAGGCAAACACGGCCAGGGGACAAGCATAACAGTTAAAGACAGGGCAAGGAAAGAACTTCAGAAAAACCGGAAAATACGAATTTGCCGCCAGGAGAGCAAGAAACTGATATCTTATCCGATAGACCTGCCTCAGAGGATGAAATCGCGACATCTACCTGATCCCCAGACATGACAGGCAAACCAAAATTGCGTGACGGAAGATTCTTCCCGCCTCTCCCTGGAGAAGACCAAATATCATCAAGATGAAGAAAAAACCAAGCAAGAACTTAGGTTTCAAAAAAGCACCTCTCATATCTATCTCTACTTTAGTTTATCAAATTTTTCGGATGCTTGAATTTCCATTTGTTCGGTCTTTGGTTCCCGGTTATCGGTTTGCGCCCGCCTTCCATAGTGCACAATAGCTTCTGTAAACCAGTTGCATCCAGCACGAACAGAGCTGCAAAAACTGCGAGAACGGTGCCAGTACGGCGGACAGGCAAACCGATAACCATGACCATTTAACCGTTTTTCCTTTTTTTGTGACAATTCTCCCTTTACATTACATTAAGACTTTTGTAAATTATAGAAACAACATTTTGAAGCGAAGGAGTGAAAAATATGTCCAGACCAATCATAGATTCAGAAGAATGCACCGGTTGCGGTATTTGCATTGATTCATGCCCGAATGAGGTACTTGAGCTAGACGAAGACCTGGCAAAGCCTGCAAAGGCGGAAAACTGCGACGGTTGCGGAACTTGCGCGGAAGAATGCCCGATGGGATGCGTGGAGGTAGAAACAGACGAAGCCTAGTCAAGACTCAGGCTTGAGCTTTTTGGATAGAGGGGTTTGTTCGCCGGTTGACGGCAAAGCAGACTCCTCTTTTAGTTCTCTTGCTCCCTAGCTATTCTTTTGTCGACAATCTCCTTGGTCAATTGCAGATCCTTCCAGAATCTTCGCTTCGAATCCACATCATTCAGAGCTTTTTCAAAATCGCTGGTGACAACCACCTGCAAATCAGGCATCATCCCAAAAACGCTTCCAGGTCTAAACTCAATCTGTTCCAGGCTGTCGCCCAGTGCCATAAGAGCATGGCAGGCAATTGGCCCCATCGCCAGAATGATCCGGGGCTCACAAATCGCAATTTCCAGCCGCAGGTGCGAAAGGCAAGCTTTCACATGATTTTCGGTTGCTCTTCTTCCCTTTCTATAGCACTTTACTGCGTTTGTCCCGTATATATGGGAGGCCTCAAGATCGAGTTTGTCAAAAGCCTTTCTCAAAGCCTCCATGGTTTCGCCCGCAAAAGCCGTGCCCTCGGCAGACTCAAACTCTCCGGCCTGACCTTTTAGCAGAAAAAGGTCGGCCAGCGGATAGCCTCCTCCGGGAAGCGGCTTTTTTCCCGCTCCATGCAAGTCGCATGCTTTGCACGTTCGGATCTGAGTGCGAAGCGAAGAGGCTTCAAAGGCCGCTTTGTCCAGGTAAGCTTCAAAAATCTCTTGCTCGTCCGGAAGCTCCAAATTCCGCTCCTTCTTGATGGCTTGAAGCTCCATAAATGGAGCAACTACGTATTTGTTGTGGTTGCCTGATTCATCAGGCAGGTGAAGCAGGCTGGCTCCGAGATACCTAGCAGGCATAGGCGCAGGCAGGCAAGAATTTGACAACTGCGCTGATCCTAATAGCTATCCAGACAATTTAATCCTACATTGTAGAATACATAAAGCCCTGAAGTAAAAGCAAGAAAATATTGCTTTCCAAGAACTCTTAAGAACTTTTAAACTGGAGCTAAAGTTTCAAATGACTGTGTCGATAACTCGTGTAATTAACGTCAGGCATTAGCAAACAGGCGCTTCAATGTGCTAAAATAGACCTGCGACAGCGCTGTGGGGGGCTGGTGAAGCAAGATGGAAAAACTAACTTTGATTTTCGCGGGATTCTTACTCGCGGCAATTATTCTATCCCTTTTGGTCGCAGCTTTCCGCGGACGCCGCAATCGGAAAACCTCTAAAACAGAAGCAGAACAATCAGCTCAAGAACGAACGAAAGAAGAAGCGGCAAAGACCACCGCAGAGGAATACTGCCCAAGCCGGAAACCGGAAATTTCGCAAATCGAAATTGGCCTCTCAGATGAGCCGGTCCAAAGCAAAAACCTAGATGAGGCAATTAAGTCGGGCTTTGACTTCCTTGGCGTGGGAGCCTATGAACTAGCTATTAAATCCTTCCAAGAGGGCTTGACTATAACTAACAACTCGGGGGTCTCAATGCAGCTTTACTTGGAATTGGCAAAAATTCATAATCTGCTGGGCAATCGGGATCAAGCCGTTAAGTACATTGATTCAGCCCTAGAGTCTTGCAGAAAAAGCAAGAACGGCGCAACCGAACAGGAGATAGAGCACATTAAGGAAATCCTGCTCTCGAAATAGAATGACGGAATTAAGTTAGGAGGAGGCGTTGGATAAATGCTAAGAAGCAAAGACATAACGGGAATACCTGTCTTCACCATAGCCGAAGGCAAGGAAATCGGCAAAATCACAGATATCCTGATCAATCCAAGCAGGGGAATTGTTGTGGCTTTGGCAATTGAAGACACGACCCGGGTCGTGACGTACAGCTCAATCAAGAACATAGGCAAGGATGCCGTGATGATAGACAGTGCTTCGCAGCTTCTGGAAATCTCTGAACATAAAAACATTGAGCGATGGAAAGACATCAAAATAATTGACACGAAAGCGATAACCAGTTCGGGCCGGTACGTGGGCCAAGTGGCTGATTTCCTGCTCGATCCCGTGACCGGCAAAATCTTAAGCTGTGTCCTAAATGATGTCGAAGGAGAGCGCCTGGTCGTCCCCTCTTCCCGGATTGTAACCTTTGGCAAAGACGCTTTGATAATCGTTGACGAGGAAATCGAAGAAGCAATCGAAGCAGGGGAAATGAAGGAAGCTACCAAAACCGGAGAAACCCTCTATTTGGCAAAAGAAGAGAAGAAAGCCGAGCGAGCCGAGATCAAGACCATTCTGGAGCAACTTGCCGATGAGATCGACAGGCAACCTCAAAAGCCCTTAGGGCAAGAGGAAGCTCCGGCAGCCCAGGAAGAACCTGGGGAAACGCCGATCGAAACGACCCCCGAGACAATTTCGAAAACAATCGAGGGCAAGCCCCCCATCGAGCCGGGAACCCAAGAGCCCGAGCCGGAGGAAAAAATCCCCACAGAGGAACAACTAAGGGAGCCTGCCGCCTCCAAACCGGAAGAAAAACCAACGCGTGAGCAGACGGAAGGGTCTCCCGAGCCCGTAACCGGCGAAACAAAGGGGCCCGAAGAGCAAGTCCAGGCGATTTTAGATAAGCATCAGCACGATTTTCTTTTGGGAAAGAAGATCAAAAGAGACTTGCTGGCCGATGACGGAGCACTGATTTTGCGAGCGGGGGAGACAATTACAGAGGAAGTCCTTCAGAAAGCAAAGGAAGCGAACAAATACCTCGAACTCGGATTTTACATCTAACCTTGCCCAAGAAGTTCTCTTCGCCGTACGGGCTGTTCGATCGACCCGATGATCTCCACTTCTCCTTGATGCCAATCCTTTACCCAGCTAGCCATTATTGCAGCTACGAAATATTACTGTCACGTAAATATTGATTAGCTACGCAGACCGGTTAGCGACGGACCTTTTTTTTCTTCGAGGGATCGTTGTTGCTCCTTTCTCCCACCTTGGACTTCTCGCAACTGTCCCTGTTCAGTCCTAAATCCAGAACAAGACCCCGGCCGAGAGAACCGGAATTCCCAGAACGACTAAAGCGAGCCACTCCACTCCGCGGGATGACACAGCCATCATGATAGCAAGCAGCAGACTAATGGCAGTGACAGCAAATCCGCAGATTTGCGGCTTCTTTTCAGGCCGTAACTGCAACTAGAACCACCGTGTAGCCTGAAGCAAATAAACTAGAGCGGCTCGAAGATCGACGCCAATGGACTATATTCCGGGAACGCCGCCAATTCTTTCTTTATTTAGCGAATTACCAGCACCGCCAGCAGGGCTATTCCAATCACTACCCTGTAGATGCCAAACGGAATAAAATTGTTTCTTCTTATATAGCTCAGGAGGAATTTTATGCTCATCAGTGCAACTATGAACGAAACTACAAATCCAATCACTAGAAGACCGAACTGATCGAGAGTAAAGGAGCTGCCGGATTTAATCAAATCAAGAGCGGTGGCCGCCAGCATGGTCGGAACAGCCAGCAAAAAAGAGAATTCTATGATCTGCTTTCTCCTGAGACCCAACAAGAGGCCGCCTATGATGGTAGCTGCGGACCTTGATACTCCCGGAATCATAGCAAGCGATTGCCACAAACCAAGAACCAGGCATTTTGAATAAGGAAGCACGGCAAGATCATCGAGTGCCGATGGTTTTTCCTTATGCAGCAACTCAAAGACTATGAGCCCTGCTCCGCCAAGGATAAGAGCTCCAATGATTATCGGCTTACTTTCAAACAAAAAGCTCTTGATGATTCGATAAAGAAAAAGTCCTATTACGGCGCTTGGAACAAACGCAACGATGACTCTCTTTGCCACCTCACGATTTACGAAGAGTTCTTTCCAGTAAAGAACGACAACCGAGAGAATCGCGCCGAATTGAATAGCGATATCGAAGCTTTTTGTAAAGGCTGTCTGCTGTATGCCAAGTAGACTGTTGGCCATGATAAGGTGTGCCGTAGAAGAAATTGGCAAGAATTCCGTAATTCCTTCAATCAGGCCTAAAATCATTGCGTGGAGTAAGTTCATGGGCTAATCCTAACTCAAAGAGTTCTAGAATGCCAAGTTTTGCGACTCTTGGGCCTTCAGTTAAGTGAGGGTGGGACATTATTCCCGCCCTCATTCTGAGGCCATAGGCCGATGAATCTCAGTCTAAGTAGATCCTTCGTCACTTCGCTCCTCAGGATGAACGTGGATTCATGATCCACCTTCAGTTAAGTTGCCAACCGAAAACCAACTCCGGGCTCGGTCAAGATGTAGCGGGGTATAGACGGGTGGGGTTCAATTTTCTTGCGAAGATGACTCACATGGACCCTAAGAGTCTGTGTGTCATCGCCGTATTCGGGACCCCAAACATTCTGGAGGATCATCTTTGAAGTAACAATGCAATCAACGTTTTTGGCCAGGTAGGCAAGTATGTCGAATTCCAGCCTGGTTAAGTCTATTACTTGGCCGGCCCTCCTGACTGTGCGCTTTGCCAAATTAATCTCTAAGTCCCCGACAGTTATCACCGGTGCTGCGTCCAGGTCGCCGGAAGCACGTCTAAGAAGCGCCCTAATTCGCGCCAAAAGTTCTCCGGCCAGGAAGGGTTTGGTTAAGTAATCATCTGCGCCGGCATCCAGGGCGTTCACAATATCCGCTTCATCGCTTCTGACGCTAAGTATCAGAACCGGACCATTGTACCAAGTACGAAGATGCCTGCAGACTTCGAAACCGTCCATTTTGGGCATGGACATATCTAAGACAACCAAGTCAGGGGCGATTTCTATGACAAGATCCAGCGCTTCTTCACCGTCGACCGCGAAAGAAGTATCGTAATTTCGGACCGAGAGTATTGATTTTAGGGCCCGCCGAATCTGCTCTTCGTCATCGACGACCAGCATTTTGATTGGTTTTTCCGGTGCGCTCATTCCAATTAGTTCCTCTTACATTAATTTGGCAGGAAAGGCGTAGTTGCCTGATTTATCAGGCGTTTGGCAAAAATCGTGTGCTTGCCTGATTCACCCGTGCCGTTCTACGGTGTCAGGCGTTTTGAGGCTCCATAAATGGAGCAACTACACTAATCAATTCGTTTCTTGAACCGGCAACGTTATGACAAACCGGGCTCCGTGTGGGTCAACATCCTCAATCCGGATGCTACCGCCGTGAAAGTTGATGATCTCAAGAGCGATGGCGAGGCCAAGGCCGGTTCCCGGAGAGTTGGCGGTCTTCCCTCTATAGAACTTCTCAAAAATATGCTGCTTATCCTCTTGATCAATCCCGGGTCCTTGGTCTTCAATCCATATTTTAACTCCATTCTCAGATAAAGTCGCTCCGATCGTGACGGTTCCTTTTCTCCCGCCGTAAGCCAAGGCATTCTCGAGTATTATCTGCAGCACCCTTGAGATCTGAATAAAATCAACATGAAGCGCCAGCTCACTACCCACCTCTTGCAGAACAATTCTCTTGCGGTCCTCTTCGGGTATTCTGGAAACGGTGTTTCCGAGGATCTCTCCGAATTCAAACCATTCCTTTCTTGGCTCCCAATCCGAAGTCTCCAGGCGGGAAAGGTCAACGAGGGAGCCGATGCTCCCGCTTAGGCGGTTAAGATCCTCCTGGATTGCTTGGAGTTCGTCTTCGACCGCGGCCACACTAAGATCAATGTCTTTTTCAAGCAGGTTGCTGACGGTTGCGTTTATCGAAGCTAACGGCGTTTTCAATTCATGATGAATCGATGAAATAATTGTCGATTTGAATCTGTCGGCCTGATTCCGGGCTTGGGCGGTAATTTCAACTTCCTGCAGCTCCTTTCTCTCCAAAAAGGCGGACGCCTGGTAAACCATTGCCATTACAACTCTAACTTCCTGGATGGAGAAAGGCTGCTTATCGGCCTTTTCCCCGACAAATAGGACTCCGAGGCGCCTGTCCGTCGTCTGAAGAGGAAGACAAATGCCTTTATGACCATTTTCAAAGCCGGCTTCTTTTCGGTCAACCGAGATCGGCCATTCCGGAAGCTCGGCTCTTCTTGCATCATCAAAATCCGCCAACCCAACCGCTTTTGAATGCGAATATGACCACCCTACAAGCTTCTCGTCTTCCTTGCCGATTCCGGATGGCTCGCCTTGAACTGAAGCGAGCCTTGTTTGGCCATTATCGCCCGGCAGAAAGACAGCAACCGTTTTGGATCTTGTTGCTTCAAGCACCTGTTTGGCTAGGAAATTGGCGAGATCTTCGAGTGAGATATTTGAGACTAGACGAGCACTAAAGTTGTTCAATAAGTCGGTCTCATGCTCTCTGTTCAGCGCGAGTGCTTCCCTTTCTTTCAGCCTTCCGTATTGCAAGCCAACAATGATCCCAACTATCAAAAAGACAAAAAGAAACAGCCAATCTTGAGGATCATGTACCCTGAATGTCAGGTAAGGGGGAATTAAGAAATAGTTCCAGGCAAGAAAGGCCAGAAAAGCTGAGAATATCGCCGGCCTAACACCACTGACACTCGCAATAACGAGTATTGCCAGGATGTATAACAAAGCCCATTGGCCTTTTGCGAAATGAATTCGCCCAAAGTGGAAGACCATTGTGGCTACTGCAATAGTGACAATTGCCAGCAAATAGTCATAGCCAGGATGGAATTTCTTTCTCTCTGTAAGCCTATCAACAAAATCCTTTATTTTCATAATAAAAGGATAGCACCAAACCGGAGAGATTTTAATAAGCTCCCCGCGCGATCCGACTATTTTCCAGCGCTTTGGAAGAAAGTCTTGACTATTGTCCAAAGTCGTGGATAATAGTCTATATGCATCGGAAACAGATTGAACGTGTCATCAAGGATCTGCACAAAAAGATTGTCTTTATAGTTGGGCCCAGACAGGTTGGGAAGACTTGGCTTGCTCTTGAAGTCGGAAAGCAGTTTGAGAAAACAACCTATCTCAACTACGACAGCTTTGAGGATCGTCAAATCATAGAAGAAGAATCCTGGCCCCGGTCAACTGAGTTGTTGATACTGGATGAGCTACACAAAATGCCGGGATGGAAAAACTATCTTAAGGGACTCTTTGACACAAAGCCTAGAAATCTCAAAATACTTGTTACCGGAAGCGCCAGGCTTGATGCGTTTAGACAAACCGGCGACTCGCTGGCCGGAAGATTTTTTGCTCACCGACTGATGCCCTTTTCGATCTCTGAATTGCAGGAAGAGCCGGTTAGCCATGATATCGAAAGGTTCATAGAAAGAGGAGGTTTTCCAGAGCCCTTTCTCTCTGAAGATGAAATTGACGCTAAACGATGGAGAAATCAGTACGTAGATGGTCTGATTCGCACAGACATACTTGACTTTGAGAACATTCAAGATTTCAGAAAAATGCAGATGGTTTTTGAGCTTCTCAGGAGGAGGGTGGGGTCACCTCTTTCTTACAAGTCTATTGCGGGTGATGTTAATGCCTCGCCAACAACAATAGTCAAATATGTTCAGATACTAGAAGCTCTATATATAGTCTTTAGGATCACCCCTTATTCAAGAAATATTGCCCGGTCAATACTAAAGGAACCCAAAGTATACTTCATCGATAACGGCCTTGTCGTCGGAGATGACGGTGCCAAGTTCGAGAACTTCGTTGCAGTAAGCTTGCTAAAGCATGTATTTGGTAAGATCGATTATCAAGGCGAAAGATTTGAACTGAAATATCTCCGTACTAAAGATGGAAAAGAAGTGGACTTTTGCCTCACAAACAATGATCAAATTGTGGAAGCCATTGAGGTAAAAATCCGGAATTCAAACATATCCCCGAACCTCAAATATTTTTGCGCCAAGTATCAGTTGAAAGGCGTTCAGATAGTCAAAGACCTGAAGAGGGAAAGAACAATCGGAGGAATTGACGTTCTTGGAGCTGGTTCCTATCTAAAAGAACTATTTCTCTGAAGAGCTGCGCAGCGCACACCGCATAAGACAGAACCCTTTGCTCAAGCCAAACCGAGGTGGATGGAGCGGATGACGGGGATCGAACCCGCAACATTCAGCTTGGGAAGCTGACATTCTACCATTGAATTACATCCGCAAGTTTTTGTCTGACTCATCGGTCGTTCTTGTCCACCCCCCCCCTTATCCCCTCACATATCCAGGGAGGGGAAACACCCGAGAGCGCCTCCCATCGACTGAGGAGAGCAACAGCGAGCCCCTGCCAAGTGAGCAGAGAAATATCTAACCTTCTTAGTTTGCTGGGATAGAGAAGGAGCTCCGCAAAACTTGGTTTGATTATAGAATAAAGTGTGGGGTTTGTTAAGAATTGGTCGGGGGCTAGAGAGAATGCTCTTGTAGTCTTTTCTGGGCTAGGGCTCGGTTGGCCAGGAACAATGTGAGGCTTGCGGCTCCCAGAATCAACGCAATGGCGGCTCTGGGCAGATTGAAAGGATGCGAGACGGCATGGCCGCGCTTTACTAACTCCACTCGGCCGGCATGGATATCCATATCGCCGCCGTGCTCGGCGCAGGCACGGTTGAAGATTCCTCTTACCAGTAAGACATCGCCGGAGTTCTTGTAGCCGCCCTTATTCTCGATAAATCCTGCGTCCGAAGCCCGGCACCATACTGCATGGCCGCTGTTGTAGCCTTCCAGCTTGGAACCCTCTTCGACGTTTTCTGAGCCGTATAGATCATCGTTCAAGTGTATCCAGGCATTCTCGCCTCTTATCATGACGTCACCGACAACTTCTCCCTGAAACAAAATCTCTGTGCCGTCGTAAAAACGGTTCTTTTCGAGCAGATCAGTGCTGGTGACTGTTTGGGCGCAAGCCGGTGAAACACAAAGGACCAGCACCATCAGAATGCTGAACGCAAGCAAAGTCAACCGTTGAGCGAGGAGCGAGGAGCGAGGAGCGAGGAAGAGACCGTCGCAAGTCGAATGTGGAATGTCGAACGCAAAACCGCTTTTTGTCGTTGGTTGCGGCTTGCAGGTTCTATGTCGACTTTTCCCTTTTTCGTTCGTCGTTCGTCGTTCGTCGTTCGTCATTGGTTTTTCTTTTTGCATCTCCCTATCGTCCCCTTATCGCCGCGATAATAAATCCTGCCAGGCCGAAGATTGACATGAATTCAAGTCTTCCGGCCCACATCTGAAAGATATAGACGACCTTCATCAACACGGGCATTGCCGGAGACGTGACGCCGCAGGAAAGACCCGTGTTGCTTCCTGCCGAGACCGAATCGAACAAAGCTTCCACAACAGGATGACCGTAATAGGTGCCGACTACAGTGCCCAACATGTAGATAAATATATATGCGATAACTATGAGCATCGCCGACCTAACATGGTCTTCCTCAAGAATTATGTCCTTGACATGGTGAAATTTCTCTACTATCACGCTTGACTCCGGGGATATCAGTTTCTTTATCTCTCGCATGAGCGCCTTGAAGATGATCCCCATCCTCAAACCCTTGAAGCCGCCGCCTGTTGAACAGGCGCTTGCCCCGATGGCCATCGCAATCGTTGTTCCCAACATCCCCAACGGCCCCCATTGCCGCACAAATTCACGAGCGTAGATTGTGCCAAATCCCGTGGTGGTGTGCCCCGAAGAAACCTGGTAGAAACCTTTTCTGAAAACAGCGATGGCGTCAGGATAGACTCCTAATTTCATCAACCCGGCAGCGGCAATGGCGAATGTCACCATCAAGGTTATGAAAAACGAGACAACTTCGATATTGCGATAGATTTCCTTTCTATTCCCGGTCCAAACCGCCCAGTGAAGAGCAAAATTGAAAGAGCCAATGATAAAAATGATTATCGTAATAATCTCGTAAACAAGACTATGGTAATAACCTATATTGTAAGATTGCGGGGCAAAGCCTCCGGTGCTCCATGCGCCCATAAAGACCCAGACACCGTGCAATAGGCTGCGGACAGGGGGCTGACCTAAGAACATCCCGGTTATCCAAAGAGCTAGGGAGCCAACGACCAAATAAGATAAGCTGACCAGCCAAATAGCGCGGGCCGTCTGCACCACGTTCGGCATCAGTTTCTCGTCTTTCCCCTCGCCCACATACATCTTAACCGCGCCGGCGGTGCCTTTTATCATAAATGTCAGCGCGATCACAACAATTCCTTGTCCGCCCGCATAAGTTAGAAGGTGGCGCCACATATTCAGAGCATTGGAAATGTGATCTAGATCCTGCAGAAGATAGAGACCAGTCGTGGTATAGCCGCTCATTAAGTCAAAGCAAGCATCAATGAAACTACTGAAATGGCCGCTCAAGAAATGCGGAATGGCGCCCAAGATCATTGCCAGGAGCCAGGAAAAGGAGGCCACAACCATGCCATGAAGCCAGCTTAGATCGCCTTTGGTCCGGCATAGAATGTGCATCATGAAGCCGAAAGAGAGGCAAGAAAAAATGCCGACCAAGAAGTCAACTGCGGCATTCCATTCCCCGAAAACGAGGGCTACCGCTAGGGGAACCAGCATCAAAAGCCCTACACCGATGATGATTTTGCCGGCGTAGAGCCCAATCAGTTTGAAATCATTGAGGCGCGGTCGCACAAGCATCTAATACCAACTCACCAACAGAAAACCAATAAATAAAGCCACCGCCATCATCACGCAAATCGCGATGACTTCGATGGCCATGCCTATGGCATAGTTCTCAACATCTGTGAAATGGGGCTTTCTGGCCAAAATTCCCTCCTCTTGACTTCCTGTCTCGTCACTTGCTGTGCTTGTGTCGGCTCCATTCCGGCTTCCGGCCTGCCCAACCTGCCTGCCGACAGGCAGGTGGATTGGGCGACTACGTTAGATCAGGATTTGCTTCAGCTCCTCTTCTTTGTCTACCGCTGTCAGAGCAAGGACCGTGTCACCCGGCTCAAGCATCGTGTTTCCTTTGGGAATAATCACATCTTCGCCCCTGATAACCGAAACCAGGACGCAATCCTCCGGCAATCCAAGAGCCGCTATCTGCTTGTTGCAAACCTTGCACCGGTCGGATGGCAGCTCCACCTCTACCAGAGCAAGTTTTCCTTTCTTCAAAGGCAACAAGGTTATTATGTCCCCGATGGTAGTCTCTTCTTCAATAATGTGAGCGATAACGGTCGTCGTGCTGACAGCATCTATTCCCAGCTCGTGGAAGATTCTCTCGTTCTTGGGATTGTTTACGCGGGCAACGGTGCGAGGTACCTTAAAAGCGGCTTTGGCCAGCCGGCAGGCAACGAGATTGTCGTCGTCGTCACCCGTGACAGCGGCAAAGACATCGGCATGTTCCGCGCCGGCGTCCTTTTGAAAGACCATGTCGCAACCATCGCCGTTGATGATCAAGCAGCCAGGGCATTCAACAGCTAGTTTCTGGCAGAGTTCTTCTCTTCTCTCGATTATGGCAACGTCATGACCGCGCTTTTTCAGAGTCCTGGCCAAAAACGAGCCTACTTTTCCGCCTCCGCTGATTATAACGTACATCTAAAGCACCTGTTCTTTGACATAGCCGCTTAATTTCGGCAGCGATTCTTGCTTTGCCGCGACCACGATCCTATCCCCCAGTTGCAGGAGAGTGTCAGGCCGGGGAACGATATCAGAATCGCCCCGTCTTATGATCGCCACTCTGATTCCATCCGTTATCTCTATATCTTCTATCTTCTTTTCCGCCAAGTCGTCGGCTATCGCGAACTCCGTGACTTCCGATTCCCGAAAAGTGAGGTGCGAGATTCTTCCCTCGATGATCAGGCCCAGTATCTTTCCGGCCACCAAAGTCGTGCCGCAAACATAATCCAGGTCGAACTGCTGAAAAACAGTTTCTTTTTCCGGGTTGTAGAGTCGCGCAACCACTCTCGGAATCTTAAAAATCCTCTTCGCAACCTCGGATATCATCAAGTTGGAATTGTCCAAATCCGTTACGGCGGCCAGTGCATCCGCCTTTTCTGCGCCAGCTTCCTTCAGGATGTCCTCATCAAACCCCAGGCCTTCAATCGTTACTCCATTGAAAGTTGCGCCCAGTCTCCTAAAGGCTCCGCCGTCCTTGTCAATCACCACCACGTCATGGCCCTCAGCCGCCAAGAAGACAGCCAGCTGGGCTCCCACTCTTCCGCATCCGACAACGACTACGTACATTGAATCTCCTCAAAAGATTTGCTAAGTCCCTAACAAAAACCCCTTATCCTGCGCGGCATTAGGGAGGATAAGGGTGCACTTCGTTAAAAGTCTGATTTCGGGGGTCCTTTTCATTAGCAGATTACCGGGCTAGTTGGCCCTCTAAATGATATTCAATAATCTTAGTCCTGCATGTTGGAGACTGTCAACCGGTAATTTGTGAAAGGTTCTGCGCAAATCAGGCCGCTCAGTCCCCGTGTCAGCGCTGCTCTGTTTCCACAATCACAGCCTCGGATGGAAGCGAACTGCGATCCGTGGACCGGGAGGGTGGCGATAGGATGCCGGAAATCTCAACTCTGTCCAAATCTGTGGAAGTCGTAATGAATCGCTGCAACGGTTGGCCCAAAATTGGTCCCAGGAAAATAGCCGCCAGGATAGCCGCAAGCACGTAGACTACGGACAAGTTTCCGCTGTAGAAGAGAAGGGAGAGGAGGGACACCACGGCAATCAGGTTGACGATCCCCATGCTGGTTCCGCAGTTTGGATGGATGGCGAGCTGCGTCTCACCTGTCCTGAGCCTGGACAACGCCTCCTGAGCCGTCTTTCTGACGACAGTTGAGTCCGATGTCCCGTAGATGGTGAATCCGTTCTGGGAAGCAAATCCGGTTAGTGGAAGCTGACCGAGTTTTTGCTGGATTACATTGATCGTAGCATGCTCGATAGCATGATTCTGCCGCACCCTCTTGCTTGCAAGCAGCTTAACCAACTGGACGGGCACCGTCGCCAGGGTTACAAGCGAGTGCACGCTGAAGGCGATCGGAAGGAATATCAGGCTGAAGACGGCCAAAAGAAACACTACAAAAACCATAGCAAAAATCCAGATGATCATATACAGCTCCCGGTTTCGGCTTGTCGAATGTTGGAGCAGCGGAGGTTCGTCCTCCGCTTTTTTGAGAATGCCGGGGACCCATACGGGCAAGCTAAGCCCCGACACTACTTTTACATTGGTTTTTTCGCTCAGAAAAGGCAAAGCAAGCTTTGCGGCTACTCGGACCTTGGACCTTGGACATCGGACGCTTATTCTTGTCTATTGAACTCCAATATTGCTAAGGATATCATTGTCAGTCCGAAAGCGGCAATGATGAGCATATCGAAGCCCAGGGGGCGGGAAGGTATCTCAAGCAGCACTTTTCCGGCGGCCTTTATTTGATGAGAGCCTAAAACGATCCCTCTTAGAGCATCGACCCCGTAGGTAAGAGGGTCGATTCTGACCAACTGATCCATCCAGTTGGGAAGGCCGATCAAAGGAAACATCGCTCCGGATAGAAAAAAAGTGGGGAGGACGAGGAAGTTCATAATCATCTGGAAACCCTCCATAGACTTAATTCGAGCAGCAACGACAATGCCCATCGAGGTCAAGGAAAAGGAAATCAAGAACATGACCGCCAAGAGCTTCAGCACCATCAGCAAATTAAGGCTAACACCCAGGAATGGAGCAAAAATCAGCATCAATGCTCCTTGTAGCATGGCAATAGTGCTTCCTCCTAAGGCCCGCCCAAGTGCCACTGCAGACCTTGAGATGGGAGCAACAAGAACTTCTTTTAGGAAACCGAACTCGCGGTCCCAGACAATTGAGATGGCTGAAAAAACCGACGTAAAGAGAACCGTCATCCCGATGATACCGGGATAAATAAATGTGAGGTAGTCGATACCCGGCAATAGTCCGCCGGATGCCCTTCCGCCGGAAAAGGCGCTCGTCAGTCCTCTGCCGAGACCCGTGCCCAGAATAAAAAGGAATAGAGCAGGCTGGGCCGTAGCGCCGATGATTCTCGGCTTGTCCCTCAAGAACCTCTTTACATCACGCAACCATAAGACATAAATACCCCTTAGATCCCTTATCATGCCATCACCTTCTCCCTGCTCTCATATGCTCTCTCATCATCTCCGCGGGACTGACCGTCTCCTCTCGGATTGCTTTGCCGGTAAGTTTGAGAAAAACGTCTTCCAGCGTCGGCCGCCTTAAAGAGATCGCCTCGATTGACACCTTGAAGTTGGTAATGAACGAGGGAATGAAGCCCTCGCCGTTCTCTACTTCAAAATGCAACCCGCCTTGGTCGCTTTGGGCGGAGATGCCCATTCCCCGCAAGTCTTCAATTGCCCTATCGTTATCCGCGGTTCTTAAGGTGATGACATCCCCGCCAACCTGCTTTTTTAGATTCTCGGGACTGTCAAGAACTATTATCTTGCCGTCGTCGATGATGGCGACCCGGCTGCAGTTCTCAGCCTCTCCCATGTAATGTGTGGTCAAGAAGATCGTTATTTTTTCCTCTTTTTCAAGCTGACGAATATGGGTCCAAATGTGACTTCTCGTTTGAGGATCAAGCCCAAGTGTCGGTTCATCCAGGAATAGCACTTTCGGGTAATGCAGGAGCCCTCTCGCGATTTCAAGGCGCCGCCTCATGCCTCCCGAGAAAGTTTTTACTACATCGTTCTCCCTTTTCTTTAATTGCACCAGGCCTAGAACCTGGTCAATTCTTTTATCCCTGTATTCTTTTTTGACGTTGTAGAGCATGGCATGAAATTCCAGATTCTCGCGGGCCGTCAGCCGCTCGTCGAGACTGGGATCTTGGAAAACAAGGCCAATGGATTGCCTCACCGCGGCTGATTCTTTAACGACATCGTACCCGTTGAGCACAGCCGTTCCGGAAGTTGGCCTAAGAAGGGTGCAGAGCATATTAATTGTGGTGGTTTTACCGGCTCCATTCGGACCCAGGAACCCAAATAGCTCCCCCTCGGCGACTGAGAAAGAAACCCCTTTAACAGCCGTGACACCATTAAACTTCTTAACCAAATTATTAACTTCGATCACACCTTCACCACTCGTAGGATTCATTCCGCCCCCTCAATAACCTCTTTGACTTCGCTCAGGTGCTCCATTGCCTTGGCGACAAACTCAGTCACAACCTCCGCCTTGACAAAGGTCACGCCGGACATTTTTAGACCCAGAAAGACAATCAACTTGTCTCCCGGCTTTATTCCCAGATCACTGCGCACTTCAGCTGGAATCACAACCTGCCCCCGCTCCCCGACGGTCACCGAACCATAGCATTTCTTGTGCTTATAAATGTCTTTTTCAGTCGACAACGGTCTCACTCCCTGCATGATTAATATGATTTACATGATTTGTAACATATATCATACTAGCCCACCGACCGCACCCCGTCAATGCAGAAAGCACCGCCGCAGAGCTTTTCTTCTTTCCGGCAACTTGCTTTTGCCGATAAGCGTCCTTTTGCTCTTGCTTTGCAGCAATATGCAAATAGGCGCGGCAGGAGAAGCGAAGCCGATACTGACTGCTCCGAACGGAAGAAGGAAAGAAGTGCTTGAAGAGGAAAAGGTATATGGACGTAAAGAACATGCAGGTTCAGTCAACCTTTTAGGCCCCTGAAAAAGCAAGGGAAGGGCAAAGAGACTAAGTAGAACGAGGGGGTGGAAATCCTACCGAAAACGGACAACTTGGGCAAAGCTTAAGAAAAACTATGATTTTGACCTCTTGGAAAGGGGATTCGAAAATGGTAACACTTCTAAAAATGTTTGTTGTATTGTTTGCGACCGTTCCGTTCCTAGTCAAGACAGTAAAAGGCCTAAAGATAGTCAGGGATGATGCCGGCCGTTTCAGTGACATAGAACTGCCCGGATTCGCCCGTTGGATCACGGCCGCAGCAGCCGGATTCTTTATCAGCATCATCTTCGTAAGTTCTTTTGTGATTATTCCAAGAGGGCACCGGGGAGTGGTCTTCTCGCTAAACGAAGGTGTGGAAAAAAGGGTCTTGCAGGAAGGGTTTTCAGTTATCTTGCCGGTGTACGAGAGTGTGTCGATTTACAACGTTCAAAGAGATACCGCTCTTTATGAACTGGGCAGAGATAACGCAGCAGCCTCCTCTGACCTGCAGGATGTCTACGCCTCTATCAAAGTAACCTATCGACCGATCCCCTCTAGGGTCAATGTCACCTGGCAAGAAATCGGAGACCGAGAGACACTGGAGCAGAAAGTATTAGAAGTGGAGGTCACGCATGTTCTAAAAGCTGTTATTCCTGCATATGATGCACAGGACATTATTCCTCAAAGAGAAAAGATCAGAAGCCAAGTATTGGAAGTACTAAATAGGAGAAAGGCGCTGAATCGGTATGCCGAAGTGTTTTCTGTCTCTATCAGAAATATAGATTTCCGCCCTGAATTTCGTAATCTCTTAGAAGAAAAGGCGCAGAAGTCCCAGGAACTGCAAATTGCCGAGAGAAAAGTAGCCATAGCCGAGCAAGAAAAGCTGAGAAGAATTAAGGAAGCGGAAGGAGCGGCAGAATCAAAGAAAACACGTGCTGACGGTGAAGCCTATCAGAACAAGGCCCTGGCTGAGTCGGTTACTCCGAGGTCACTGGAGTCAAGAAAGGTCGATGTTTTAGAAACACTATCGGAGAAGTGGAATGGGGATTTTCCAAAGACCTGGCTAAATATCGGCGCGAATGGCATGCCGTTGCCTCTACTTAGCATCAACGAATTGATGGAGGGAACTCTAAAGGAGAACGAATAAACCTATCTCGGTTGATGGCTTTTTCGAAGTTTCTTAAAGCCCGCCCAGAGCACGAGGATTTCTACGGCTAAAACAGCGGAGAAAGCAAAAACCATGATGAATGTTGAGGCTGCATTGGAACCAAGAGTCATTTTCGGCCGCCTTTCATAATATCTATGACTCCCCCTTGTTTTCAATCACAGGCAACAAAATCCGCCGCACATCAATACCGCACAGTGCGACGCAGCCAAACTGCATGCCTTGTCCAAGCTATCACACTAGGGATGCCGGAATTTGTTGAAGGAAATATAGGAGCGACTTTCCTGGCTTTTCCGGCGAAGCTCTACCTGGCATGCTTTGCAAACTCGCCAACGTAGGGTGCCCTTGGTAGTTGCAATCGATAAAGGATCCATACTAAAAAACTCTTCGCCACAGTACTGGCACTTGTGAGGGGCCATGATTCCTCGCTTTTGTTGGAAACCATACGCGCTTGGGCCTATTTTTAGCGTACATCCAGGACGAACGGGCCCGCAATAGTCACCGGATGAAGTGGTAATAGGCGACCGCGAACAGCTTCTCTTTTTTTTAAAATGCCTAAAAAAATGGATGACTTGCAGACGTCAAAAAGGGTACCGGTTCCGGCTTGAAAACTTTTAGGGAATTGATTGTAGAATTAAGGCGAGTTTTTCGCAGAATTCTTGGGGGTTATCCAGCCGGGGTCGAATTACCCTTAAGTGAGTTGCAAGCTCTTGAATCTCCCTTGTATGATGCGGCCGCGCGAGCCACTGCGAACGAGAAAGATGGATGGATGTGAATGGTGTCGGAAAGCGCCTGCATGGTGAGCTTGCCCTTCATTGCCACGGCTACTTCTAAAATAGCATCGGGAGCACCGGCCCCAATGATATGTCCGCCTATGATTCGACCCTCACTGTCGGCAATGAGTTTCACAAATCCTTCCGGCTCACCGTTGATCACAGCCGCGCCATTATCTTGAAAATAGGAATGGCTCACCGAGTGATCGATATTCTCGGCACGCGCCTGTTCTTCCGTCATTCCGACCCACGCAATCGATGGGTAAGTAAAAACAGCGCTCGGAACAATCCGGTAGTCTGCCGGTACAACGTTTCCCTCGATCGCATTCCTGGCTGCGATCCTGGCCTGATAAGACGCCACAGGCGTCAGCATCAAGGTGCCCGTAATGTCGCCGGCTGCGTAGACGGATGAGGCGGACGTCTGCAAGAAATCGTTGACATCTATGCCTTTCTTCGAGTACCGGATATCTGCGGCATCAAGATTCAGACCATCCAAGTTTGGTCCGCGACCGGTTGCAACCAGCACCGTCTCGGCATAGAATGACAGCTCGGATCCGCCAATGTCCGCCTTGACGACCCTCCGGCTATTATCCAAGGCGATGCCGGTTACCGTCGCTGACGTGTGTACGCCCACTCCTCGCTGAACGAATGATCGCTCAATCGCCCTTGAAATCTCGCCGTCTGCATTTGGAAGCAGTCGCTCCGTCGCCTCAAGGATTGTCAAGTCAACGCCGGCTGCGCTGAAAACATATCCAAGCTCAAGCGCGATGTAGCCGCCTCCGATAATGACCATTGATTCCGGCAATGTTCGCAATTCAAGCGCTTGGTCGCTTGTGATCGCATACTCGATGCCCGGAATCGGTGGTTTGCTCGGCCGCGAGCCGCCGGCAATAACGACCCTCCTTGCGCGGAAACGCTTGCCGCCAATCAGCAATTCATCACGGGAGAGAAATGAAGCCTCCTCCCTGTAATACGCTATTCCCGCTTCTTTGAGATCGGCTTCCCTGTCACCAACCAGTTCTTTGATTATCTCGTCTTTTCTTTCCTGTACTTTTTGCCAGTCAAGGCGGGTATCGGATGCGGTCACTCCAAATTCAGCAGCACGCTTGACCGTTGAAAAAACCTCCAGCGACCTCACCAAGGCCTTCTTGGGGAT
>Ga0214473_10001495_pt1 | contig 30646 bp, 28 predicted proteins | sample RVTome_7_FD_203509 | JGI IMG/M metagenome (GOLD analysis project Ga0214473, IMG submission 203509) | Soil microbial communities from uranium-contaminated site in the Upper Colorado River Basin, Wyoming, United States - RVT98D197 | ecosystem: Environmental > Terrestrial > Soil > Contaminated >...
GCGAGCATGAACAAGACGATGCGCCATCCCGCCCGGATGTCGCCATGCCGGTCGAAGAGAAACGGGGGCTTTGCGATGCCTGCCTCGGAGGATTAGGTAATAGTGCCGGGCCGGCGTGTCACGACGGCGCACACACCGCCAGGAGGGGCAGCCGGCGGAGCGGAGAGGGCCGTGCCGCCGCAACCGGCACTCCCGGAGCGCGCTGGAGCGAGAGCCGGACTTCAATGGCCCGGCTCGGGAACGTGCCGGCGGGAACGCGCACGTGGATGCGGATGTAGTGCACCTCCCCCGGAGCGCCTTCAATCCGGGCAAAGTAAATCGTATTGTCCGCCACCGGAACGTTCAGGAGCGAGAAGGTGATCCCTGCCGGGAACGCGGCGAGCGCCGTATCGAGCGTCGGCGCCGCGATCGATTCGGTCGAGAACAGCGTCACATTCCAGGCGGAGAGATACTGATTTGCGCTGCTCAGGAGCAGCGGCTGGCCCGCGCGCCCCTGGAGAAAGAAATCGAGCGTGCCTTCTGCGGAAGGGGTGATGACGACCGCGATGGGATTCGTCGTCTGGGTACCGGCGTCGATGCCGGTGGGCCTCCCCGACGTGGAATCGTCGATCTCATAGATGACGAGCGGGGATGCGTCGAACCGGGCGGCAGGCGCCCAGGAAATGCTGATCGGCGCGCTCACGCGGCCGTCGGTCCTGCGGGAGCGGAGCGTGAACTGCGTCAGCCCCGGCGGCAGCGGTCCGGCGGTAAACCTGAGGACGCTTGCCGAGAGCGTATCGGTGACGGTCCCCCAGGAGAGGAGGTAGCCGCCGAAATTCGACTCCGTGGCGCTCACCGAGCGATCCCAGTGAACGCGCACATGCGTGCTGTCCGCGGAAAACGCACGGACAGCCGCCGGAGGTTCCAGCGTGTAGTCGAGCCCGGGGCCTGACTGGTTGTCACCGCACCCCCACAACAGTCCCGCCAGCAGCGTCACAGCACAGATGCTCTTCATATTACCCCCCTATCTTCTCCCCGAAAAAGCGTTCAAGTCCGTCCATCCCGATGCGTTCCTGTTGCATGGAGTCGCGTTCCCGGACTGTCACCGTCCGGTCCTGCAGGGTCTGTGAATCCACCGTGACGCAGAACGGCGTCCCGGCCTCGTCCTGCCGGCGGTAGCGCCGGCCCACGGCGCCGCTGTCGTCGTAAAAGACGCGGTGCCGGCGGCGGATCCCCGCGGTGATGTTCTGCGCGATCTCCTGCATGCCGTCACGATTCACCAGCGGGAAGACCGCCGCTTTCACCGGCGCGAGTTTCGGATGCAGCCCGAGGACCACCCGGGTTTCGGTCCTGCCGTCGGCCGTCGGCGCCTCCTCTTCCCGGTAGGCGTCCACGAGGAATGCCATGAACGACCGGCTTGCTCCCGCCGAAGTTTCGACGATGAACGGCGTGTATTTTTCCTTCGACTGTTCGTCGAAGTACTTCATGGACTTCCCCGAAAATTCCTCGTGGCGCGAGAGGTCGTAGTCCGTCCGGTTGTGAATCCCCTCGATTTCGCCCCATCCGAAGGGGAACGCGTATTCGATGTCATACGCGTCCTTGGCGTAATGGGCGAGCTTGTCCGGCTCGTGGCGGTGGAATTGCAGCTTCTCCGGCGTCATACCGAGCCCGTGGAACCAGGCGAGGCGTTGCTCCTTCCAGTAGGCGAACCATTTCTCGTCGGTGCCGGGCTTCACGAAAAACTGCATTTCCATCTGTTCGAACTCGCGCGTGCGGAACAGGAAGTTCTTCGTGTTGATCTCGTTGCGGAATGCCTTCCCGATCTGGGCGATACCGAACGGAGGTTTCTGGCGCGAGGCGGACTGGACGTTCAGGAAGTTCACGAAGATCCCCTGCGCGGTTTCCGGTCGGAGGTAGACCGCACCGGAAGAGTCCTCCACCGGACCGACGAACGTCCGGAACATCAGGTTGAACTGGCGGGCCTCGGTGAATTTTCCCTCGGCCTGGCATTTCGCGGCCTTCCGTCCTTTGTAGGCGGGGCTGCCGCACGGCGCGTCATCGAGCTGGTCTGCGCGGAACCGGGCCTTGCACTCCCTGCAATCGACCATCGGGTCGGTAAAATTTGCGACATGGCCCGACGCCTCCCAGACGCGCGGGTGCATGAGGATCGCGGCGTCGATTCCTTCCACGTCCTCGCGGGAGGTCATCGACTGCCACCATTGTTCCTTGATATTGCGAAGCAGCTCGACGCCGAGCGGGCCGTAGTCCCAGCAGCCGTTCAGGCCGCCGTAGATCTCGCTCGATTGAAACACGTAGCCGCGCCGTTTGCTCAGCGAGACGATTTTGTCCATTACGGCAGTCGGGCCCGGCTGCTTTGCAGCCCCGGGCGGTGCCTTCTCGGTGGAAATGGGGTACTCCTTTCTGCCGGGCCCGCTCAGCGGCCGGCGTCGGTCACGAATGAGACGGTCCGGATTGTCCTGCCGCCCCGGATGATATGCATGGCGACGATCTGCTCCCTGGTCTTCTCGGTACCCACCACGCGGGCGCCGAACTGCGCAACCCGGATGCCGAGCCCGTGATTGAAGTCGAGGCTCAGGAACGCGCGCCCGACAGTGACGCGCTGTTCGATGCGTCCGGTGGGCTTGCCCGCGGCAGTGGCGCGCCAGGTCCGGACGTCCGCGGCCGTGATCCCGTCCTCCGCCATGAGGGAATCGAGTGCAGCCGCGATGCCCGACTCCGCGCTCCGGCGCTCCGCCTCCGTCCCGCGCACCCCGGGGGAACCGGTGCCGGTCCCCGCGGCCGACAGCAGGAGTGCGCAGACGGCCAGTACGCCGGCGACGAGGAGGCGGACGCGCAGCGCAGGATCGGACAGTGCGGTCATCATGCGTTGGTGAACGCAGGCTTCCGCTTTTCCAGAAACGCCCTGGTCCCCTCTTTGAAATCGCGGGTATCGCAGCAGACGCCGAACAGCGACGCTTCGAGCCGTTCCCCCTCGCTGAGCGGAGTTTCCTCGGTCATGTTCACGGCCTTCAGCGCCATCCGTATCGCGATCTGTCCCATCGAGGCGATCGTGCCTGCCATGGCCGTGGTTCGCTGCATGAGTTCCGCAGCGGGCACCACCTTGTTCACCAGGCCGATCCGGAGCGCCTCCTGCGCGTCCACCTGGACGCCGGTCAGGATCATCTCCATCGCCCGGCCCCGCCCGATGAGCCGCGCAAGCCGCTGGGTCCCGCCATAGCCCGGGATGATGCCGAGGTTGACTTCCGGCTGGCCGAACTTCGCCCTGTCGGATGCGATCCGGATATGGCAGGCGAGCGCGAGCTCGCATCCGCCGCCCAGTGCGTACCCGTTGACGGCGGCGATGACCGGCTTCCCGAGGTTTTCGATCGCATCAAACACCGCCTGTCCCTCCTCGGCAAACACCCGGCCCGTGCGGCTGGCGAGTTCCGTCAGCTCAGCGATGTCCGTGCCGGCCACGAAGGCTTTCTCCCCCGCGCCGGTCACAATAACGACATCAACATCCGGTGCAGTCTTAAACGCTTCGAAGCACTCGCGCAGTTCGGTTTTCGCGCGCGCGTTGAGCGCATTGAGCTTTTCGGGCCTGTTGATCGTGACCGTGGCAATCCGGCGGTCGCGGGTGACGAGAAGCGTGTTCTCCATCGGCGGTGTCCGATCGTTGGGGTGCGCGTCGTGTCAGAGCGTGAACGGATTGAGCCGGAATCCGAGGTAGGCGCCCAGGTTCTTCATGTCGGAAAAGACCGTATAGCGCACGCCGAATTCGAAGATCTTGACGGCGAATCCGCCCGTCAGTCCGAACCCGAGCTGGGCCTGATCCGCCATCGGCACATTGCCGGCGATCAGGTGCAGGTTGCCTTCCAGTCCTCCGAACAGCATGAAGTTCTCCCTCCCCGCATGCGGGTAGACCGCCTGGAGGCCGATGGAGACGGGGAACGCCGTGAAGTCGTTTCTTCGGAGCTCCGTACCGATGCCGGATGCCGCGCTGGGCATCACCGCCGACCAGGGCCGTTCGGCATCATAAAACCAGGTGACCCCCGCCCCGAAGGTCAGCGCCAGGTTTGGCTGTTCGTCGTTGAACACCCGCACGGTAAAGTTCGCGCCTGTTCCCGCATACCGGAATTCCCGCTCCGGGGACGGGATGGTGCCGGGGTAGATGGGTGCGGGATCGCCCCACGCCGGACCGCCGGCGATGCCGGCACCGGGGAAGTATTTGACCAGTGAGAGCGCAGGGGAAAACTGCCACGATGGCTGTTGGTTCTCCTGCGCGAACGCGGGGAGGACACAAAGGACGAGCATGATACTCAGGAACGTGCGCATGGCCGTTGCCTTTCGATAGTGCATGCTAAACGATTTCCACCCGGCTCTGGTCGCCGATCATGAACCGGTGGACCTTCGGTTTTCCGGTCGCCTCGACAATCTCCACGTCGTTCCCGATGATGCTCCCTTCGAGACGTATGCCGACATTCTGGATCTTGCAGTCGCGGAGGATGATGCTGTATTCGATTTCGCTCCCCCTGACGGTGGTGCCGTTCCCGATGGAGGAGAAGGGACCGACGTAGGAATCCTCGATGAGACACCGCTCGCCGATGATCGCCGGCCCGCGGACGACGCTGTTGACGATCCGCGCACCCTGTTCGACGATCACCTTCCCGGTGACCGACGACTTGACGTCCACTTCGCCCCTGATGCCGGGCGTGATGTTGTCCAGGACGAGGCGATTGGCTTCGAGGAGGTCGGTCGGTTTGCCGGTATCCTTCCACCAACCCGTGATCTCCGAATACCCGATCGACAGGCCCTTGTCTATAAGATACTGATGTGCATCGGATATTTCCAGTTCCCCCCGCGCGCTCGGCTTGATGGCGTTGACCGCTTCGAAAATGTGACTGTCGTAGAGGTAGATGCCCGCGACCGCAAAATTGCTCTTGGGCCGTTTCGGTTTTTCCTCAACGCCGACGATCTTACCATTCCGGATCTCCGGCACCCCGAAGCGCTCGGGATCCTTCACCCGTGCAAGGGTGAGATAGCAGTTGCATCCGCTTTTCTCGAACTCCTCGACGAATCGTCTCACTCCCCCCACCACCATGTTATCGCCCAGGTAGAAGATAAACCTGTCTTTTCCCACGAACGGCTGGGCGAGCGCCACGACCTGCGCCAAGCCCCCCGGGGAGGCCTGGGGGATGTACGTGATGCGGACCCCCCAACGTTCCCCGTCGCCGATCGCCTTCTGCACCTCGTCGCTGTCGGCGTTGACCACGATCCCGATCGCGGTGATCCCTGTCGCCGCGGCCGCCTCGATGGCGTAATGCAGGATCGGCTTGTTGGCGACGGGGATGAGGTGTTTATTCCGCGTGTGCGTAATTGGACGGAGCCGCGTGCCGCGTCCGCCGCTGGCAATGAGCGCTTTCACTCGATCTCCTTGAGGTGCATGGTTTCATCGGTGAATGAACGGATCAGCCCGATCATCGCTGCGCGGCGTTCCGCCGTCAGCGATCCCTTCGCCGCCGCGAGGCGGACAGTTTCGAGCGACATCCGGGTGAAATACGGGAGGAGCTCCGGGACGGTATCCCGGACCGCTTCGAGGTGGCGCGCCACCGTGTCGACGCCACCGCGGGCGACCGGGCCGCTCAAGGCGGCGGCGGGAGACGTCGCGGCAACGTTGGCGAGCGTGGCATCAATAATCGGGCGGACCAGTTCCATGAATTTCCTTTCCCGCGGGAGAACGGCACGGATGATCGCCTCCACCTCCGCGAGCATGGCCGTGAGGTGATTCGATGCGACGACGCAGGCGGCATGATACAGCACGCGCCGTTCGGGCGGGATCACGATAATGCGTCCCTGCAGCAGGGCAGCGAGGCGGCGGGCCATGCGCACACCCCGCGGGGGCCCGTCCACCCCGTAGAAGATCCCCCGCGCGCGCGGGAGGATATCCCGGGGGTGGAAATCGCGGGGAAACGTCTGGAGGGGATGAAACGAGAAGACAGCCGCCCCCCGGACGGCGCACGGATCGAGGACCGAGGCCGTGAGCATGCCGGACGCATGGCACACGGCGAGCCGGCGGAAGTCGGGTCCTTCGAGTTCCGCCAGCGTGCGGGCCACTTCTCCGACCGCGTCGTGGGGCGTTGTGATGAAGACAAGGTCTGTTTCACGGGGTATGGCGGTGAGCGCCGTGGAGGCGTTCGCACAGCGGAGCAGCCGTCCCGCGGTCCGGGCGGACGCACGGCTGCGCGAGACGACCGCAGTCATCCGGGCCCCCTCCTCGACGAGGATGCGTCCGAGGACCGATCCCACTTTGCCGGCGCCGACGATGGCGACACGCAATCGGCGCCTCGGGAGGACTCGCTGTTTCATGTCAGGTGTCAGACTGCAAGGGCTCCCACGTATCCCACAACGCTTCCGTAATCGCCCGTCACGTCGCCCGACGTGGCGTACTGGAGGATCTCCACCCGGGAGGATCCGAGGAGCCGCAGTGCGGTGAGCACCGCCACGGCAGGGCCGCCGCCGCAGGCTTCCGTTGTCCCCCGTTCGAGGTGGTCCATGAGTGCCCGCTCGTTAAACGTGCGCAGGTCGTCGATCACGATGGTATCAAGGCGATGCGCGACGTCCGCCGAATAATAGTGCGACAGGTCCGTGCTGGCAATCAGCAGAATCTTCCTGTCCCCCACCGCCTCGGCAATCGCCTTCCCCACACTGAAACACGTCGCGGGAGTCTGGTGGCCGATCACCATCGGAACGAACGCGAACCCGCCCAGCGCCCGCTGCAGGAACGGCAGCTGGACCTCCACGGCGTGCTCCGATTGATGTCCGGCCCGGGAGGCGCGGATCTCCGGGCTCGCCGCGAGGAGCCGGTCTCTCAGCTCTTCGTCAACCGGCACGACGCCGAGAGGAGTCGCGTACCCTGCGCCGTCGAAGACGGTACTCCCTTCAAAGTACTCCCGGTGGCTCGGCGACACGATGAGCACGCCATCATAGGCACTTCCCTTCAGCCTCCCGAAGGCCGTGGCGGCCGTAGCGCCGGAGTACGCGTACCCGGCATGGGGGGCGATGATGCCCGTGATCGTTCCACCCGTATGCGGCGGGACGTCCTTGAAGAGTCTGTCGATCGACGACGCGAGCTCCGCCCGGTTGTCGGGGTAAAACGTGCCGCAGACCGCACACCGCCGGATGCTCCCCTTGCCTTCACCCCCCGCCATGTGCTTCACCTACGACCTCCGCACTGAACCGGTAGAGTTTCGCACGGTGATCTTCCCATGCCCGCGGGGGCAACCCCGCCTTGCGCGCGGTGTTTGCGAGAAATTCTTCGCGACTCCAGCGGTACTCGACCGCGACCTGCGGCAGCAGCACGCCGCGGTTCCCGCCGAGTTCGAGCAGTACCCCGTCCCGGCCGACAAGGATTTCGGTCACGTCGTTAACCTGTTGAATCGGCGAGAGCACGGAGACTTCGCAGGTGAGGTCGCTCAGCTCCTCCGGGCGCACGGACGGGAAGCGGGGATCTTCGCGCGCGGCTTTGACGGCGACTTCCTGAACCACCTGTGCAAGCGGCAGGGGCGATTCGATGTAACCGATGCAGCCGCGCAGCTCCCCGTGCCGCCGAAGCGTGACGAACGCTCCTCCGGCGCCGGCAAGGCTACCCTGCGGGGCCCGGGGGGGCGCGGGCGTTTCACCGCGGACTGCCTGCGCGATGGCATCGCGGGCAATTGCCAGCAGCTCGATCCGCTCCAGATGCGTCAGCATGACACGAGGTCCGCGTCAGTGGTTCCCTAACCTAACCAAAAGGGGATTGACATACAAGGCGGCTGCGTTTCTTGACTCTCGCAGGATGCTTGACTACATTAGATCCCGCCATTCTCCCACACCACGAGCACGCGTCCCATGTCGTTGATGGTCAGCATCTCCGGAATCCGCGGCATCGTCGGGGAATCCCTGACGCCCGAGGCGGTCGTCCGCTACGCCTCCGCCTTCGGCGTCTACTGCGCGCGCGCGCATCCGGGAGGCGGACCGGTGGTCCTCGGGCGCGACGGGAGGATCACCGGCGGGATGATCACCGACCTCGTCGCATCGACGCTCCGCGCCCGCGGGCTGGACGTGGTCGCGCTCGGCATCTGCCCGACACCGACCGTTCAGCTTGCCGTTGAGGGGATGCACGCAGCGGGGGGAATCGCCGTGACTGCAAGCCATAACCCGGTCCAGTGGAACGGATTGAAGTTCATGGCCTCCACGGGGATGTTCCTCAACGGCGAGGAAAACCGGGCCTTCTGGGCGCTCGCCGGCGACCCTGCCCCGTATGCCTCCTGGGACCACCTCGGAGGCTTTCGCGAGGACGGCACCTGGCTTGACAGGCACATCGACGCCGTGCTGTCGCTCCCGTGCATCGACCCCGACGTCATACGCAGGAAAAAATTCCGGGTCGTGCTCGACTGCGTGAACGCCGCCGGAGGCGTGATCGTCCCGCGCCTGCTCGACCGCCTCGGCTGCGACGTCATCCGGATGAACTGCGACGTGAGCGGCATCTTTGCCCACACCCCCGAGCCGATCCCGGAAAACCTCACCGAGCTCGCGCGGCGGGTGGCGGCCGAGCGGGCCGACCTCGGCATCGCCGTCGACCCCGACGTAGACCGGCTCGTCTTCATCACCGAGCAGGGGGAACCGTACGGCGAAGAGTACACCATCGCATCGGCCGCGGAGTTCGTCCTGAGCCGTCCCCGCACGGGGAGCGGGAAGCCGACCGTCGTCGTCAATCTCTCCACCACCCGCGCGGTGGACGACATCGCCCGCGCGCACGGCGCCGTCGTGATCCGCACCCCGGTGGGGGAAATCAACGTGGCGCAGCGGATGCAATCGTCCGGCGCCGCCATCGGCGGCGAAGGGAGCGGCGGCGTCATTCATCCGGGCGTCCACCTGGGACGGGACGCGATTGCCGGCATGGGGTTGGTGTTGCAGCTCCTGGCGGAATCCGGCACGACACTTTCCGGCCTCAAAGCGTCGCTGCCGCACTATGCCATCGCAAAGGGGAAGGTCGACGTCGGCACGGCGTCGCCCGACGAGGTGCTCGGGCGCATCCGGTCGGCGCACGAACGGGAGGGGGCCATCAACACCGACGACGGGCTCAAAATCGACTTCGCCGACTATTGGGTTCACCTGCGCAAGTCCAATACGGAACCGATCGTCCGCGTCATCGCCGAGGCGCGGACGGGGGACACCGCTTCGGCGGTCGTCGCATCGTTCCGGAACGAAATCCTCTCCCTCCTCTCCCGCGCATGATCCTCTGCAGAGTCACAGGCACGCTCGTTGCCACCCAGAAAAACGAATCGCTGCGGGAGCAGAAGATCCTCATCGTGCAGCCCGTCACGCTCCGTCAATCGCCGGCCGGCCGTGACCTGCTTGCGCTCGATACGGTTGACGCCGGCGTCGGTGATCTCGTCCTCGTCGTGCAGGAAGGGCAGGCCGCCGCCCAGCTCCTCGGCCGGAAGGACGTGCCTGTCCACAGCGTGGTGGTGGCGGTGGTTGACGATATGGACCTGCCCGTGGAGTGATGATGGCGGGACGCGAACACGCACTTCTCGTTCTCTCACAGGTGCCCGGCGTCGGCGCGCACCGCCTCCGCTCGCTGGTCGCGCACTTCGGCGACGCATCGCTCGTAGCGCGTGCCACGCCGCGGGAGCTGGCGGCGGTCGAAGGGATCGACCGGAAAACCGCCGTTGTGATCGCGGGTTTCTTCCGCGGCGGGCAGGCAGCCGCGGAGCGTTTTGCCGAGGATCAGCTCGTGCGCCTCGGACGATTGGGCGGCCGCCTGGTGACGCTCTGGGATGGGGAATACCCCGCGCACCTCACAACGATCTTCGACCCTCCCCCCCTCCTCTTCCTCCGCGGTGCATTCGAAGTTTCGGACAACTCCTCGGTTGCGCTGGTCGGCACGCGGACCCCGAGTTCGTACGGCATTCTGATGGCCGAGCGGTTCGCGGAGGGGCTTGCGGCGCTCGGCATACCGGTGGTCTCGGGGCTTGCACGCGGGATCGACACGGCCGCCCACACGGCCACGGTACGCGCCGGGGGCCGCACCATCGCGGTCATCGGCTCCGGCCTTGACGTGCTCTATCCTGCCGAGAACGCACCGCTTGCCGAACGCATCGTCGCCGGCGGCGCGCTGGTCTCCGAGTTCCCGTGCGGGACCAAACCCGACGCGGTGAACTTCCCGCGGCGCAACCGGATCGTGAGCGGCATGACGCTGGGAACGGTGGTCATAGAAACCGGCGTCGACGGCGGGGCGACGATCACCGCGGGACTTGCCGCCGAGCAGGGGCGGGAAGTGTTCGCCGTCCCGTCGGCGGCCGGCGGCCGTTCGCCGAGCGGGACGAACCTCCTCATCAAGGAAGGGAAGGCGAAGCTGACGGAATCGATCAACGACATTCTTGAGGAACTCGCCCCGCGCCTCAAGGCCATCCTCCCGCAGGAGGGCACGCGCACGCCGGCGGCCGGTCCCCCCCTGACACTCTTCGAGCAGCAGCTGGTGGACGGCCTGGGGGACGATCCGGTGCACATCGACGCGCTCGCCACGCGCACCGGATTCACCGTTCCTGATGCGCTGGTCCACCTCCTCTCCCTCGAGTTCAAGGGAATCGTCCGCCAGCGCCCCGGCAAGGTGTTCGTCCGCCGCTGAAGATACTTTTTTCTTGTTGCAGAATTCGCTATCTTACCCCGGTTGAACGGGGCGTCCGAAGCATCATGTTCGTGATCGGGGAAGCTATCATCGAAGATGCGGTCGGGGGGGCCTCCTTCTGCTGCGATCTGCAGGCATGCAAAGGTGCATGCTGCACCCTTCCCGGCGGCCGGGGTGCGCCGCTCGAAGACGACGAGGTTCTGGAGATTGCGAAGGCCTATCCCGCGGCCCGGCAATTTCTCGACGACCGGAGCATCCGCGTGATCGCGGCGGCGGGATTCGCCGAAGGTTCGCCCGGAAACTTCGCAACACCGTGCCTCGATGAACGTGCGTGCGTGTTCGTCTTCCACGAAGACGGCATCGCCAAGTGCAGTTTCGAGCGCGCATTCGAGCGGGGGCTGAGTGATTGGCGGAAGCCAATCTCCTGCCATCTCTTCCCCATCCGCATCCGCCATTTCGGAAAAGACTTCCTCCGCTACGAAGAAATCGACGAGTGCGCCCCGGGGCGGGCCAGCGGCGCTCTGAAGGAAGTCGGGCTCCACGAGTTCCTCCGGATCCCGCTGACCCGGCGGTTCGGAGAGGCGTGGTACGAGAAATTTCTTCGGCACTGCAAGAATCATGCCGGGGACGAAACGGCTGAGGTATGCTGAATTTATCGCTCCAACATAAGATGATGATGAAGCTGTCGCCTCAACAGGTGCAATACCTGAAGATGCTGCAGCTCCCCACGCTTGCGCTGGAGCAGAAGATCAAGGCCGAACTGGAGATGAACCCGCTGCTGGAAGAAGGATTCGAGGAAGAGATGGAGGTGACCCAGGACCAGGACGCCCCCGCGGCGGAAGACGGGGACGGCGCGAAGACGGAAGCGTCGACCGAGCAAGCCGACGAAGACCGGTACAGCATCGAAGACTTCATGAACGATGAGCAGTCGGGCCACAAGGCGCGGGAGCCGTTCGACAACGAGGAAAAGGACGAGCTTCCGATCCCCGACGCCATCCCGATGTACCAGCGCCTGCTTGAACAGTTCAGCCTGCTGGATCTCGACGAGCAGGAGATGGTGATCGGCCAGGAGATCATCGGCAACATTGACGAGGACGGCTACCTCCGCCGCGACCTCGGATCCATCGTCCAGGACCTCAATCTCACCCATAATTCCCAGATCACGCTCGCCGAGGCGGAGGGCGTGCTGAAGAAAATCCAGCGCCTGGACCCCGTCGGCATCGGGTCCCGCACACTGCAGGAATGCCTGCTCGTCCAGCTCGAAGCCGTCAGGGGAGACCCGGCCACCAAGGCGCTTGCCTCCCGGGTCCTCACCGAGTTTTACGACGACTTCACCATGCGGCACTTCGAGGAGCTGGCCAAAAAGCTCTCCGCGGGCAACGACGACCTGAAGCGGGTCATCGAACTGATCCAGCATCTGAACCCGAAGCCCGGCGAGGGGGAGATTTCGGCGCACGAGAATTACGTCGTCCCCGACTTCATCGTGACAAAGGTGGATGACGATTTCGTCATCACCTTGAACGACCGGAACATCCCGCCGCTGCGCATCAACCGCGCATACAAGGAACTGATGTCGAAGCGGAAGAAGAACGGTGTCTCCACGGAGGCCAAGGACTTCATCCGGCAGCGATTCGAGGCCGCGAAGTGGTTCATCAGCTCGATCCACCAGCGCCGCGACACCATGCTCCGGGTCATGCGGACGATCGTGGAAAAGCAGCACGACTTCTTCGAGACCGGCGAGGGCCTGCGCCCGATGATTTACAAGGACATCTCCGAAGTCATCGGCATGGACATCTCCACCATCAGCCGCGTCGTGAACAGCAAATACGTCCAGACCGACTACGGCGTCTTCTCCCTCCGCCATTTCTTCAGCGATTCGATCACAACGGCCGACGGAGATGAAGTGTCCAACAAGGAAGTGAAGCGAAAGCTCGAGGCGCTGATCAAGGCGGAGGATCCCCACCGGCCCCTGAGCGACCACAAGCTCGGCGAGCTCCTGAACGCGGAAGGGTTGAACATCGCCCGCCGGACCGTCGCCAAATACCGGGAGCAGATGCTGATACCGGTCGCCCGGCTCCGCCGCCGGATGACCTGACCGCCCACCCCCGTCCACTCCCCCGAACGCCCATGCCCCCGATCATACGCGCCACCACTGTCATCGGTCTTACCTACAACGGAAAGAGCGTCATCGGCGCCGACGGCCAGGTGACGGTCGGCCAGACGGTCATGAAACAGAATGCACGCAAGGTCCGGAAGCTGTACAACGGCACGGTGCTTGCGGGATTCGCCGGCGCGGCCGCCGATGCATTCACGCTCTTTTCCCGCTTCGAGGACAACCTGGAGAAGTATCGCGGCAATCTCGAACGCGCGGCGGTGGAGCTGGCACGCGACTGGCGGACCGATAAATATCTCCGCCAGCTGGAAGCCCTGCTGGCGGTACTGAACGGCACCACGTCACTGGTGATTTCCGGCACCGGGGAGATCATCGAGCCGGACGACGGCATTCTGGCCATCGGCTCCGGCGGCATGTATGCCCTGGCCGCCGCACGCATGCTCACAAAGCACTCGCCGCTTGCCGCGCGCGCCATTGTGGAAGAATCCCTCCGGGCCGCGGCGGACATCTGCGTCTACACCAACCGCAACATCACGATCGAAGAACTGTGAATCACCGACGCCCCGGCGGCATCCCATGACCGAGACACAGCACACGACGCGCGGCAGGGAGCTCACGCCGCGAGAGATTGTCCGCGAGCTCGACCAGTACATCATCGGGCAGGACAAGGCCAAGAAATCCGTCGCGATCGCCCTGCGCAACCGCTGGCGGCGCCTCCAGGTGCCTCCGAACCTGCGGGAAGAGATCATGCCGAACAACATCATCATGATCGGCCCGACCGGCGTCGGCAAGACCGAGATCGCCCGCCGGCTTGCAAAGCTCGCGGGGGCGCCGTTCATCAAGGTCGAAGCCTCCAAATTCACCGAGGTGGGCTACGTCGGGCGTGACGTCGAGTCGATCATCCGCGATCTGACCGAATACGCGGTGACCATGGTCAAGGCGGAGCGGCGGGCGGAGGTCAACGAAAAGGCGAAGGAGATGTCCGAGGAGCGGATCCTGGACATCCTGCTGCCGCCGGCGCGGCGCAAGGCGGGGACCGGGTTCGAGGCAGCGAACGAACCGGCCGAGGAGACGGAACAGAACGCCACCCGGGAGAAATTCCGCCAGCGACTCCGGGACGGCCAGCTCGAAGGGAAGACGGTTGAAATGGACGTCCCTTCGGCCGCCGGGGGCAACCCGCTCATGCAGGTCATCGGCCCGATGAACCTGGACGACGTGGGGGTCAACCTGCAGGACATCTTCGGCAACCTGATGCCCAGGAAGATGAAACGCCGGAAGATGACCATCGCCGAGGCGCGCGTGCTTTTGACCAACGACGAGGCCCAGAAGCTGATCGACCATGACGCAGCGGTCCGCGATGCGCTCTCGCGCGTGGAGAATTCGGGGATTGTGTTTATCGACGAGATCGACAAGATCGCCGGGAGCAGGTCCCAGGCCGGCGGGCCGGACGTGTCACGCGAGGGCGTTCAGCGCGATCTCCTTCCTATCGTGGAAGGATCGAGCGTGAACACCAAGTACGGGATGGTGAAGACCGACCACATCCTCTTTATTGCCTCGGGAGCATTTCACGTGGCAAAGCCGTCCGATCTGATTCCGGAGATGCAGGGGCGCTTTCCCATCAGGGTCGAGCTGAACAGCCTGACCGAGGAGGATTTCGTGAAGATCCTCACCCTCCCCCAGAATGCGCTCATCAAGCAGTACGCCGCCCTGATCGCCACGGAGGGGATCGAAGTGACGTTTTCCGAGGACGGCATCAGCGAAATCGCCGCGCTCGCCAGCCAGGCCAACGATCAGGTGGAAAACATCGGGGCCCGGCGGCTCCACACGATCATGACGACGCTTCTCGAGGACGTCCTGTATGATGCTCCCGACGACATCCGCGAACGGACGATCCACGTGGACCGCGCCATGGTGCAGGCGCGGCTGGCGGGGATCGTGAAGAACGCGGACCTCTCGCGCTACATCCTCTGACGGGCACCCGCGCCGGTTAGAGCCGCACCTTCAGCCCGAACGCCGCGGAACCGTACGAAAAATCATCGTTGCTGAATATCCAGTTCAGGTTCTCGGATGCGAACTCGAGGTCCAGGAACCCGAACCGGAACCCGAGACCGAGCGCCACATTGGACCGGTCCTCCCCGCCGAACGCAACTCCTGCGCGGATCGGGAGGAATGCCCATGGCCGGTATTCCATCCCCAGCGAAAACCGCCCGCGCGTCGTGGAACCGGGGACGTTGCTGAAGCCCTGGTTGTAATCCGCCGCGAGGGTCAAATCGCCGGGTATCGCATTGAGGAAGAGCGGCACCCTGTCCATGTCGACGGCAACTCCCACCCTGAGCTTCGTTCCGAGCGCCGTCCGGAATTCCTCCCCCGGCAGCGTCCTTCCCTTCACCGCATCTTCGACGGCGTCCCTCTGGCTTTCCGACAGCGGGTCCGTGACGACGAACGCGCTATCTGTTCTCGTCATCTCCAGGTCGTTTCGCCAGGTCACCCACCCGAGGTCGGTGAGGGAGATCCCGGCGGTAAGAAAGTCGGTCACCTCCGCCGTGGCGCCGAGATCGAAGGCCCATCCCGTCCCCACGGGCCCCGGAAACGGCGTGAACCCGCCGTCGCTCATTTCTTTTATCCGTCTTCCGCCGGATGCGCGCGTGCTCATGTCGATCGCACCCTGGAGGACGCCGTCGTTCCCGGTCACGAACGACGTGCTACCGTGTTCAAGCCCGTAATAGCCGTACCCCTGGACATATTTCACGGCGATGCCAGCCGCCAGCGAGCGGAGGAACACGGGCGCCGGGAGCATCCGTCCGTAGGAGAGGGCATACTCGCGGAGCCACTGGGCCTGGATGGTTGTCGCGCCGAAATTATAGACCGATCCGGGGGTATTGCCGTACAGGAAAAACTCCGCGAACTCCCGCGGCACGTGTCCATAGAACCCCACCTGCTCGGTGATCGTGAAGGCGAATCGCCCGAACGAACCGAAGCTGAGCGAAACGCCCAGGGGCCTGATCTCGACGTCGCCGGCGACCCGGCCGACCCCGTCATGAAACCCGTCGAGGATCCGCTGCTTGTCGGCGTCCGTCAGGAATCGCGCCATCCGTCCGCTGTCGGTGGCGACTCCCGTGAAGTAATCGCGGTACACGCCGTACGTCATCATGTCGGAGCCCACGTGCACGCCGAAGGGCATGAGACTGATCGTCACGGTGCCGGAATCGGGGTAGGCCAGATTCGCCGGGTTGATCCCGACCGCCTCCAGGCCCCGGGAGCCCGCGACAAACGTGCGTGCCATGCCCATCCCCCGGATATTGGTCCGTTCTGACCCCGCCGTGGCGCGGGCCGCCGGGAGGAGTGCAACCGTCATGAGTGCCGCGATCGTCATCGCTGAGAGCTGCTTCATTGTCCCACCCTGTACGATAGTTGCACCCAGATTTTGATCCGCACCTGATCCGCCGTCGTGAAGGAGACCGGCCCTGCGCCTGCGGGCGTGTTCAGCTTCAGGGCGTATCGGACAAAACGCGCCGGACTGAACTGCCTCACCTCCGCGCCGCTCAGGGGGATGACCACCGAGCTTGCGGCAGGGACCGTCACGATGCCTGCGGCATCCACGGATCCGGACGCAACCTCCATGTCTGCGCCGCTCTGTGGAATCAGAAGAAGATTCCCGCGGGAGCGGTCGAGCATCTGCAGGGAGAGCCCGAGCTGCACGGGCATGCTGTTCTGGATTTCTGCGAACACGGTGCCGAAGTTGACGTCGTCAAAACTCCCGCGGTCCACGTTGTCGCCCGACCCCTCGTCGCCCCACGCAAGCGTGTCCTGATACACGCCATCGGTAATGCCGAGGCGCATGGGCACGCGAACATTCAGGACTCCTCCCACCCCGCTATTGCGCCCGATGCGGCCCACGGCCGACGGCGCAGGGTTGTAGAGATCGGGAGGATTGATGAGCACGCGTCCTGCGATGAGGGCCGAATCAGGCAGCCGCGCGGAGAGCTGCGTCAGGAACTGCCCCACCTCCGCATCGTCAAAAGTGATCGTAGATGTGCCGGGCAGTATCCGACGCTGGCCCGCCGGGAGGGTGAGCACGGCGGAATCACCCGTCGCCTTCCTCGCGCTGATGCTCAGGTAGAGGTCGGCGGGAAAGCCGACCGACGATGTCAGATTCAGGCCGAGCGTGGCCGACGGGATGTCGAGCTGTCCGGAGAACTTCGACGGCAATTTGGCAAAATCGAGCGGGACGACCGTCCGCACATCGACCCATGTAGGCTTGAGGACCACGGCGGCCGAATCGGCGATGAGCGGCGTCCCGGGAGTCATGGATATCACGACCCTGTCGGTATCATGCAGCGTCGTGGTGCCGTAGATGGGGGCGGGGATGATCACGCTGCTCACGACGTGCAGAGAGTCGAGCAGCGCGCCGGGAACGGGGGACCGGAGTGAAAGCCCCGCGAGATTGACCGCATAGGCCCGGGAGCCTCCCGCGGAAAGCATGACGCTGTCTTCGAAAGCCGCTCCGCCGCCGGGCCGGATGATTTCCGGAAAGCGAAACCGGAGCCGCACGCCGACGGTGAGCCGGCTGGCGAAGAAAAGGTCGAGGCGGCCGCTCCGGAGGAGCATCTCCTGGATCCTGGTTGAATCGCGCACCGGCAGGCTTGTCACATCATTGTCGGTCAGGCGCTGGGCGGGTAGGGACGAAACGGTGCCGCTGGTCGCCGTGAGTTCGGTGGCGGTAAACGTGGCGGTCAGGGGAGTCTGCGGAATGGTCACCGTCGCCCCGCCGCTTCCTGTCGTGCTGAAGTGGAGCCCCTGCAGCGAGGCGCCGGTCGCGAGCACATCGCCGGCGAGGTCGTCCTCCGCCCACGCCGATCCGTGCGGCGGGATGGCACCGGTAAAGACAAATCGCGCCTGAATGGTTGTCCCGTCGGTCACCTCGATGGGCGTGACCACCGAGACCGGAATGTCCATGGCGTTTGCCAGCGTGAGGCGCGCCCTGCCGGTGGCGAACCGCACATTGACCTCGAAGTTGACCGCACCGGCGACGTCCGGAACGTCAAACGTCATGGGCGGGACCTGCATCGAGGCGCCGGGCGGGAGGTCGGAACTCTGCAGGGGAACAACAATATCCGGGAGTGCGATTATGAACGCGCCGAGGCGCACGGAGCCCGATGCCGCCGGCGGAACAACTGAAATCCTGTCGTTGACCGTCGTCGGGCGGGCGGTCGTCGAGCTGACGAATGTGAGCTGGTTACCGGCCCCGGCGCGGAGGATCGTCGAATCCCTCTGGATGATTTCCTGCACCGTGATCGTCCGGTTTGACAGCGGCACCGTGAGGTTCATATCCCATCGCGGCGCCACCGGCGTCAGGGGGTCATTGAAGCAATTGAGCGCCGTGAGCGCGAGCGCAACGGCGAGGGTACACCTCAGCGTCGTGGGGAGAGCTTCGAGTGTCTGCATGCTGCCGATCCTTCCGGGAGAACTTGCCCCGCGAACTCCCTGGAATGTCCAGGAAAGCGGGATGCGCTCCCTCAAGGGTCAAACAGAGTGCCACAACAGACACTGGTCATTGCGCGGGATCAAGTGCGTTAAGTGACCGCAGGGGAGAGAGTTAGGACCGCCGGGAGGTGGAAACGGGGTCCGGGGTGCGGCGACGGTCAGGGTGCGGGGTGTTGATTCTTCAATTTACCGGGGTCGATTTTTCCGGCGGCTAATGGACCTTTTCGTCATGGGAGGAGGGCTGGAAGCCGAACCCCTGGGGTCCTTCGCCATGAATCTTGATCTCCCCGAACTTCATTTCAAACTTTGCGATGTTGTCTTCCAGTGCGCGGTGCAGGAGCTTGGCGTGCTGTGCCGTCATGATGACGCGCGCATGGACCTTGGCTTTCGGCACACCGGGGAGGACGCGCGTGAAATCGATGATAAACTCCGCGGGCGAATGGGTGATGATCGCGAGGTTCGAGTAGATCCCCTCCGCCTCCTTTTCGCCCAGCTCGATGTTGATCTGCTGCCCCTGCTGTTGCTGATCCGTCATGGCCGTTCTCCTGAGGGGAAAAAAAGCCCCGCCGGGTGCGGCGGGGTCATGGGTGACCGTCGACCGCTAGTTGCCTTTCAACAGCGTATCCGAGCGCTCAAACGCGGCCTGCGACTTGTCCTTCATGTTCAGGATCGCGTAGAGGCGGCCGAGCTGCGTCCAGAGGGCGGCATCATCGGGGCGGAGCTGTGCGCTTTCCTCAAGATAGGGGAGCGACTGCTTGAACTTCTCCTTGTACGCGGTCTCTTCCTTCGCCGAACGAACGGCTTTTTTGTCCGCCTCGAGCCGCTTGTCCCCCGCCGCCTTCAACGACACGCCCCAGTTGAGGTACGAGACGCCGAGGTTGTACTTCGCGTCGGAGTAACCGGGGTCGAGTTCCAGCGCCTTGTTGAACTGCTCGATGCCCTCGGGATATTTTTCTTTCTTGAGGAGGAAGACCCCGTAGGCATACCGGAAGAGCTTGTTGTTCGGATCCCGCACCATCGCATCATGCGTGAGGGATTCCGCCTTATCCGACTGGTCCGTACGCTCGTAGGCATCGATCAGGTTCGTGATGTTGTCCACGTTATCCGGCTGCGCCTTGTAGGCAACCTCGAACGCTGCGGCCGCCTTCACGTATTCCGTCATGGCGCCGGACGTGTCTTTCGCCTCGAGCTTTTCCGTCGCAACGTTGTAGTGCACCTGCCCCAGGAAGCGCGCGGCGTCCTCGAAATCGGGCTTCTTCTGGAGGGCCGTCTCCAGGGATTTGCGTGCGTCGGTGAAGTTTTTCTTGGCGAAATAGGCCAGCGCGGTCACGTAGTACGTGCCGGCGCTGTCCGGGACCATGATCGACGCGGTTTTGAAATCCTCCAGTGCCTTGTCGTAATAGTGGGCGGAGTCGCGCCCCCGGTTGTAGAAATTCACCCCCTCGTTATAGAGCATGGCCCAGACCGCAAGCCGGTTCCGGCCGATGTCCCCTTTGTGGGCGTCCGAGATGGCAAGGGCTCGCGCATAGGCGTCGTTCATCCCGGTATAATTCTTCAGTTCGAAACGGACCTGGCCAAGGAGGAACCATGCCTCTTCATCTTTGTCGTTTTTCGCGAGCTGCTTGACGAGGCTCTCCTCCGCCTTCTGATACTGCTTCTGCGCCAGATAGAGCTTGGCGCTGGTCGTCTCGGCGGAACCGCACTGGAAACCTGTTGAGGAGAGAACGACTGCCGCGAGGAAGAGAACACCGAGGGGGAACAAGCGTTTCATGACATCTCCTGATTGGGGGTGGTGGCAGAGAAGTTGGAGCATACCAAGGTAGAAAAACCAGCGCAGAAATGCAATAACCTTGACTCTCGCCCCTGTTTTCGTTAGGTTTTAATTTACGTCGGATTGTCGCGGCGGCAGGCCTTCTGCAGCGCGGCGACCGCAGAACGCCCGCTGCACGGGCCGGATCGCAATGGACTGCATTTTCTGTAACATCATCGCGCATACGCTCCCCGCCGAAATTCTCCTGGAAACCGAAAGGGTCATTTCCATTCTCGACATCAACCCGATCCACCACGGCCACGCGCTGGTGATCCCCAAGAAACACTGCACCGATTTTCTCTCGATCCCCGAGGGCGATCTGCACGACGTCCTCCACGCTTCCCAGCGTGTCGCGCGGGCACTGGTGGAGAGTCTTGGCCTGGAAGGCTTCAATGTCTTTTCCAATAACGGGCGCATTGCAGGACAGTCGGTCTTTCACTTTCACATGCACATCACGCCGCGGTACCCCGACGACAACATCCGGTTCGTGTTGCAGCTCAAAACCTACGCACAGGGCGCCATGGCGGACACAGCGCGTAAAATCCGCGCGCATCTGCCGCCGCACTGAGGACCGGATCATCCATTCATGAACATGCCTGCCGCCGGGCCGAACCGTCCGGGCGGCCGCAGCCATTCAAGGAGAACGCATGCCAACGTACGCCAAACTCAACCCCCCGGCGACGGGAGAAAAGATCACGCTGTCAGGAACGAAGCTCGTGGTTCCGGCGATGCCCATCATACCGTTCATCGAGGGGGACGGCACGGGACCCGACATCTGGCACGCCTCCCGGATGGTTTTTGACGCCGCGGTTGCCAAGGCGTACGGCGGGAAGCGCGCCGTGGTCTGGTTTGAGGTGTACGCCGGCGAAAAATCGACCAGGATCTACGGCGACGGGACGTGGCTGCACGATGACACGCTCGCCGCGGTGCGGGAATACGTGGTCGCGATCAAGGGACCGCTGACGACGCCCGTCGGCGGGGGGATACGATCGATCAACGTCGCCCTGCGGCAGCTGCTCGACCTGTACGTCTGCCTGCGGCCCATCCAGTATTTTCCCGGTGTGCCGTCGCCAGTCAAGCACCCCGAGCGGGTCAACATGGTCATCTTCCGCGAAAACACGGAGGATATCTATGCAGGCATCGAATGGAAGGCGGGCACCCCCGACGTGCAGAAGGTCCTCACGTTTCTCCAGGAAACCATGGGGGTCACGAAAATCCGTTTTCCGGGGAGCTCGAGCATCGGGATCAAGCCGGTCTCGCGGGAGGGATCCGAACGCCTGATCCGCGCCGCCGTCCGGTATGCGATCGAGAACGGGAAAAAGTCCGTCACGCTCGTGCACAAGGGGAACATCATGAAATTCACCGAAGGCGCGTTCCGGGACTGGGGGTACGAGCTTGCCCGACGGGAATTCCGGAAGGAGGTCGTTTCCTGGGAGGAGTGCGGCGGAACGCCCCCGGCCGGGAAGATCCTCATGAAAGACGTCATTGCCGACGCGTTTTTGCAGCAGATTCTCACCAGGCCGGCGGAATACGACGTGATCGCGACGCTCAACCTCAACGGCGATTACATATCCGACGCGCTGGCCGCCACCGTGGGGGGCATCGGCATCGCGCCGGGCGGGAACATCAATTATGAGAGCGGATACGCGGTGTTCGAGGCCACACACGGGACAGCACCCAAATACGCGGGTCAGGACAAAGTGAACCCGGGTTCGGTCATTCTGAGCGGCGAGATGATGTTCCGCTACATGGGGTGGGCCGAGGCCGCCGACACAATTCTCGCTGCCCTCGAAAAGACCATCCGGGCGAAGGTGGTCACGTATGATTTTGCCCGCCTGATGGAGGGAGCGAAGGAAGTGAAATGTTCCGAATTCGGCAAGGCGATCGTTGCCAATATGTAGCCCGCTCGGGCACCATTCCGGCCCCCCGGTTGTTCAGGAGAGCGGGGCCGTTCCTGCACGCCCCAGCCACCATTCCACGCACATAGTTCGGGAGGATTGACGTATGAGAGCGAGTGTCGGGTCTGCCCTTGTCCTTCTGTCGGCGTTTGCCGCGCACGCATCCGAGACGGCGGGGGTAGATTCCCCCGCCCCCCTTTTCACGCTCCGGGACGCGACCGGCGCCACCCAGTCCCTGGACAAGTTCAAGGGAAAATTCGTCGTCCTCGAGTGGGTAAATTTCGACTGCCCGTTCGTGGGGAAGCACTACGGCAGCGGCGCGATGCAGGAGCTCCAGCGCACGATGACCGCCCGGGGAATCGTCTGGCTCTCGATCTGTTCCTCCGCCCCGGGGAAGCAGGGATACTTCGAAGGAGATGAGCTGAAGGAGCGGATCGCTGCGGAGCATGCTTCCCCGACGGCGTATCTTCTTGACCCGGAAGGGTCAGTCGGGAAGATGTACAACGCAAAGACCACGCCCCACATGTACATCATCGACCCGAAGGGGACGCTTATTTACGCGGGGGGCATAGACAACCTGGCGACGACGGACAAGAGTGACATCGCGAAGGCGACAAATTACGTCAAAGTGGCGCTGCAGGAGGCATTGGACGGGAAGCCCGTTGCGGTCAAGAACACACGCTCGTACGGCTGCTCCGTGAAGTACAAATAGCGGGCCCGCCCACGACGGCCAACCGGACGCCGGGCAGCGATGCCCGGCGTTCGCTTTTTATCGCGCGAGTGCAACTGTCCGGTGAAGTGCTTATATTGGTCTCACCATGATACAGTGACCCTCCGGTGCCCGGGCACCTGCCCGGTACTGAGGGCATGACATGCGAGGCCTGAGACCGATATGCCGAAAGCGAAACCGGAACCTCCGTTAACGGTCCGTTGCCCGAACTGCCACGCTGTCGGGGAGCCGCATTACAACGAGTACACGAAGCAGTTCACGTGCGCGCTCTGCACATCGCCCGTGGACGCGCAGGTCTTCATCGAAAAGAAGAAGCGGGCGAAGCGGTAAGCAGACCGGGCGGTCATGCAAAAAAAAAGGCGTCTGACGACGCCTTTTCTGTTGTTGCCGAACCGCGGTTCAGCCCGGCTGACCCGGTTCGTTCACCGTGTGACCGCAGTGCTCCCTGAATACTTCGGTCAGGTGTTGCGCGATCTGAAACGCGTCGCGGTTCTCGATCTGGAACCGCGGAATGAAGTGGACGAGCCGTCCATCCTTGTAGAGAGCCATGGACGGCGACGAGGGGGGAATGTCCCCCAGTATCTCCCGCAGGCGGGCCGTCGCATCCACGTCCCCTCCTGCAAACACGGTCGTCAGTTCGTCGGGCCGGACCGGTGACTGCTTCAGCGCCATCGCGAGACCCGGCCGGGCCTTCCCCGCGGCGCATCCGCACACGGAGTTGATCACGATCAGGTTCGTCCCCTTCGCATTGTGCAGCGTCGCATCCACGTCCGCCACCGTCCTGAGCTCGCGGAATCCGATGCGGGTCAACTCATCGCGGAACGGCTGTATCGCTCTCGGGTCGTACTGCATACTCCACTCTCCTGCGCTATGGGCATGAACGGGCTCTCGGTGCCTCTCAGAATAGAACCTATTTACGCCCCCGGAGGTTCCGCCGGGATCCCTGCCCCCGCCGGGGACGGCCTGCGGCGCGCACCCGTTTTCGGGCGGGTGTCCGGGTCTTCCCTTTCCGCACGCGCGCGGTGCGTTTCGGGGCAGCCCGGGGCTTCTTTTTCATTTTCTCGGCCGCAATGAGGTTCAGCGCGCTCCCCGCCCTGAACCAGTCGATCTGGTTCTCATTGAACGAATGATTGAGGAGACATTCGTCCACCGAACCGTCGGCATGCTTGAGGATCAGCCGGAGGGGCGTGCCGGGCGCGAAAGTCGTGAGCCCCGTAATCGAAACCCGGTCGTTTCTCCTGACCTTTTCATAGTCCGCGGGGTCCGCGAAGGTCACGGGAAGCATTCCCTGCTTTTTCAGGTTGGTTTCATGAATCCGCGCGAAGCTCTTCGTGACGATCACCCTCCCCCCCAGCCAGCGCGGCTCCATCGCCGCATGTTCCCGGCTCGACCCCTCACCGTAGTTTTCGTCCCCCACGGCAACCCAGCCGATCCCGCGGGCCTTGTAGTCCCTCGCGATCGAGGAGAACTCGGCACGCTCGCCCGTGGAGAGGTTCGTGCCGACGCCGGTCTCTCCCGAGTAGGCATTGACCACACCGATGAAAAGGTTGTTGGAGATGTTATCGAGGTGCCCCCGGAAGCGGAGCCACTTCCCCGCGGGCGAAATGTGGTCGGTCGTGCACTTACCACGCGCCTTGAGGAGAAGGGGGAGGTCGACGAAGTCCTTCCCATCCCACGCCGGGAAGGGAGAAAGCGGCTGCAGCCGGTCGCTTGCCGCTTTGATGGCCACCGTGATGCGCGCGCCATTGCGTGCCGGCGCCGCATAGCCGCGTTCGCCCGCCGTGAACCCCTTCCGCGGAAGCTCGTTGCCGGCGGGCGGTGCGAGGCGGACCGGACGTCCCGAGGAATCGTTGAGCGTATCGGTCATCGGGTTGAACGTCAGGCGGCCGGCAAGTGCAAAGGCCGTCACGATTTCCGGACTGGCCACGAATGCGTGCGTGTCGGGATTGGCATCGTTCCGCCCGGCAAAGTTCCGGTTAAACGACGTGATGATCGAATTCCTGTCGCCCTTTTTGACGTCGTGCCGCTTCCACTGCCCGATGCAGGGGCCGCAGGCATTGGCCAGGACTTTTCCTCCCACGTCGGTCAGGACCTTCAGGTGCCCGTCCCGTTCGATCGTCGCGCGGACCTGTTCCGATCCCGGGGTAATAGTGAATTCCGACTTCACCTTCACGCCGGCGGCGAGCGCCTGCCGGGCAACGCTTGTCGCCCGTTCGATGTCTTCGTAGCTCGAGTTGGTGCAGCTGCCGATCAGCGCGACGCGGAGCTCCTCGGGGTAATTATTCTGCTGCACGGCCCGCCCGAACTCCGACAGTTTCCAGGCTTTGTCCGGCGTAAACGGACCGTTGATCATCGGTTCCAGGGCGGAGAGGTCGATGTCGATGATCTGATCGTAGAACTTCTCCGGCGAGGCGGCCACTTCCGGGTCGGGACACAGGTGGGGGGCAACGGCCCTTGCGAGGGCGGCAACCTTCGCGCGGCCGGTCGCCCTGAGGTAGGCCGCCATCCGATCGTCGAACGGGAAGATCGAGGTGGTGGCACCGACCTCGGCCCCCATATTGCAGATCGTCCCTTTCCCCGTAGCGGATATGGAACCGGTCCCGTCGCCGAAGTACTCGACGATCGCCCCGGTCCCTCCTTTGACGGTGAGGATCCCCGCCACTTTCAGGATGACATCCTTCGCCGAGGCCCATCCGTTCAAGGTGCCGGTCAGGCGCACGCCGATCAACCGGGGGAACCTGAGCTCCCACGGCATCCCGGCCATCACATCCACCGCGTCGGCGCCGCCGACGCCGATGGCGATCATGCCGAGGCCTCCCGCGTTCGGTGTATGGGAGTCGGTGCCGATCATCATGCCGCCGGGGAAGGCGTAATTCTCCAGCACGACCTGGTGGATGATGCCCGACCCCGGCTTCCAGAAACCGATGCCGTGTTTCGACGAAACGCCCGCAAGGAAATCGTAGACTTCTTTGTTCTCCGCAAGAGCCTGCCCGAGGTCTTCGCGGGCACCGGCCTCCGCCTGGATCAGGTGATCGCAATGGACGGTGCTGGGGACGGCAACCGTTGGGATCCCCGCCGACATGAACTGCAGCAAGGCCATCTGGGCCGTCGCGTCCTGCATGGCCACGCGATCGGGGGAGAAGTCGGCGTAGGTGGTCCCCCTCTGCGCCGGCTCCTTGACAGGACGCCAGTAGTGCGCATAGAGTATCTTTTCGGTCAACGTGAGCGGCCGGCCGGCCAGTTTCCTGGCGACTTTGATGCGTCCGGGCGTGCGCCGATAGACACTCTCTATCATCGCAAGGTCAAAGATCATTGCGTAGTCCCTCTCGATCAAACGTTGGGAGAACAAAGGCAGAAGTCATGATAAAATATACGGATCAGGGAATTCGACTGCAAGCGACGCGGTTGCAATAATCTGCATTTTTTGGTAGTTTTTCATGCTATGGCAACGAACCCTCTTGAACAGCCTGAAAAAGACCAGGACACACTTGTTCAGGACCCCGCGAAAGTCGTGTTGTTCAACGACGACGTGCATACGTTTGACGAGGTGATCGTTCAGCTTATCAAAGCCACCCGATGCACCGAGGAGCGGGCCGAGGCGCTGGCCTGGGAGGTCCACACCACCGGCAGAGCGATCGTCTACTCGGGGGAACTCGTGCGGTGCGTGGAGGTCAGCGGCATCCTCGAAGAAATCAAGTTAATGACCCAGATCGAAGTGTGATGACATCCTCCGCGATACGGCAGAGCTTCCTCGATTTCTTCGCCGCCCGGGGGCACCGGATTGTCCCGAGCGCCCCCGTGATCCCGCACGGAGATGCGACGCTTCTCTTCACGAATGCCGGAATGAACCAGTTCAAGGATGTGTTCCTCGGCAGCGGGACGCGCGCGTACCGGAGGGCGGCCAACACGCAGAAGTGCATCAGGGTGAGCGGCAAGCATAACGACCTCGAGGAGGTGGGGCGCGACACGTACCACCACACGTTCTTTGAAATGCTCGGGAACTGGTCCTTCGGCGACTACTACAAGAAAGAGGCCATCGCGTGGGCATGGGAACTCCTGACCGCAGTCTGGGGCCTGGAAAAGCGGCGGATGTACGCGACGGTGTTTGAGACCGATGAGGAAGCCGAAGCGCTCTGGAAGGCCGTGACTGATATCGAACCTTCCCATGTCCTCCGGTTCGGCAAAAAGGACAATTTCTGGGAAATGGGCGAAACCGGGCCGTGCGGCCCCTGCTCGGAGATCCATTACGACCTGACCCCCGACTGTTCCGGCGGGGGACTTGTCAATGCCGGCGACGCGCGCGTCATGGAGATCTGGAACCTCGTATTCATCCAGAACAACAGGACCGAGTCGGGGGCGCTGGAGTCACTCCCCGCCACGCACGTGGACACCGGCATGGGGTTCGAGCGTGTGTGTGCCGTCCTTCAGGGAAAGCGCTCGAACTACGACACCGACATTTTCACCCCCATCATCGATGCGATCGCCGGTGCCACGGGGCGGCCGTACGCGGCAGAGGACGACCAGGTGGCAATGCGCGTGATCGCCGACCATGTCAGGATGCTCTCGTTCGCGATCGCCGACGGCGCCATTCCGGGAAACGACGGCCGGGGCTACGTGCTCCGCCGCATTCTCCGGCGCGCGGCGCGGTTCGGCAGGAATCTGGGCATGCGGGAACCCTTCATCCATGCCATCGCGGGCGCCGTGGCAGAATCCATGGGCGCGGTGTTCCCCGAGCTCCTCCGGAAACGGGACCACATCCAGAAGGTCATTAGAGCCGAAGAAGAGAGCTTCAACCAGACGCTCGACCGGGGGCTGGAGATATTTTCGTCCGTTCTCGAACGCATGGGACAGTCGAAGGTCTTCCCCGGCGGGGACGCGTTCAAGCTGTACGACACGTACGGGTTTCCGCTCGACCTGACGCAGATGATGGCCGAGGAGCGCGGCCTGAACGTGGATGCAGGCCGCTTCACGACGCTGATGGAAGAGCAGCGGGGGCGCTCGCGGGCGGGGACGAACTGGAGCGTGGAAGGGGGAGGGATTGAGACTTCGCTGGCGAGCGCCGCGGAGAGCATCAGATCGGAATTCGTCGGGTACGACCCGGCGAGTCTCGAAGTCGACGCGCTCGTGCTTTCGGGAATCGAGAACCCATCGGGGAAGACCGCGGAGGAGCGGGGTCCCTACCTTTTTCTCGACCGCTCTCCCTTCTACGCGCAATCGGGCGGTCAGGTGAGCGACACGGGGTCGCTCCGGATGGAGGGGCAGACGCTGCCGGTGGTCGACGCAAAGAAGATCAGGGGAGCCTGTGTCGTCCTGGTGGAGGGCGCACCAACCTCCGTGGTGAACCGGCTTGCCGGGCCGGGCCGGGCCGTTCCTGTCCGTGCGTCGGTTGATATCCAGCGCCGCATGAACATTCAGCGCAACCACACGGCAACCCACATCGTGCACGAAGCGCTGCGGCGGGTCCTCGGCGCACATGTGCACCAGCAGGGATCGCTGGTCGCCCCCGACCACCTGAGGTTCGACTTCCCGCACTTCGGCCGGATCACGCCGGACGAGCTCCGGGCGATCGAGGACATGGTCAACGGAAAGATCGCCGACGACATCCCCGTGCACACCGAAGTGGACCTGCCGATCGAACGGGCGCGCGCAATCCCGAACGTCAAGATGTTCTTCGGGGACAAATACGGCGACGTGGTCCGGGTGGTGTTCATCGACGAAGGGTTCAGCGTCGAATTCTGCGGCGGCACGCACGTCAGGAGCACGCGCGACATCGGGCTGTTCAAGATCATCAGCGAATCGAGCATTGCGAGCGGCGTGCGCCGCATCGAAGCGGTCACCGGAAACGGCCTCCGGCGGTACATCGACCGCCAGGCCGCGCGGGCTGGCGAACTGACCGAGCAGCTTGCGCGCCTCATGGAAGAACAGGATGTCCTGGAGCGGGAGCTCGGCGGGCGGGCGCCGGGAGGGCGTTCCCGCACGGTGCCCGACGCCGTCGCGGTCCCGCAGGGAGAGCTGAGCAGGGCTGCGGTCGAGGCGGTCGAAACCGCCGTCCGAAGCCGGGAGGAGGTCCTCGAACAGGTGAGCAGGGAGACCCTGGAGCTTCGCAGGGAGCTTTCCCGGCGGAGAGTCCGGGAGGGGAGCTCGGCGATCGACGGCCTGATCGCCGGGGCGGTGGCGGTGGACGGAATCCCCCTTGTGGCCGCGCGGGTGGCCGCGGCCTCCATGGACGAACTGAAAAGCCTCGGCGACGCGCTGCGTGGGAAGCTGGCGTCGGGGGTCGGCGTCCTTGCGGCGGTCATTGACGAGAAGGTCGCGCTCGTGTGCGTTGTCACCGACGATCTGATCAAGGAGCGCCGGCTCAATGCGGGGACGATCGTGGGCGCCCTGGCCAGAAAGGTCGGCGGAGGAGGGGGCGGGCGGGCGCATCTTGCCACCGCGGGGGGAAAAAACACGGCAGATCTCGATGGCGCGCTCCGGTCCGCGCCGGACATTCTTCGCGCCACCATGGCGTAGCGCGCTTCCCATGATTAACACCTCACACATACCATGGCACACCGTCCGCTGACGATTCTCGCGCGGCAGGCGTTCATCCAGGACGAACTGAACGCCAGCGCGGCAACCAAGAAGAAGATTTTCGAAACGTGCGCCGACAGGATCATCAAGTCGGTCGACCTGATCCTGGGGGCCCTCCAGACGAAGAACAAGATCCTGCTCTGCGGCAACGGGGGGAGCGCCGCCGACTCGCAGCACCTCGCGGCGGAGTTCGTCATCCGCATGAACCCCGCCCTCAAGCGCCCCGCGATCCCCGCCATCGCGCTTTCGACGGACTCCTCCGTGCTCACCGCGGGCGCGAACGACATCGGCTACGACAACGTCTTCGCCCGGTCGGTGGAGGCCCTCGGCAACCCGGGCGACGTGCTGGTCGCGATCAGCACCAGCGGAAGATCGGAAAGCATCAACCGGGCCGTAACGATGGCCAAATCGCGCGGGATGAAGGTCATCGGACTGCTGGGCAGGGACGGGGGTACGACGCGGGACCTGGTGGACATCGCCGTGATCGTCCCCTCGGACGACACGCAGCGCATTCAGGAGGGTCACATCACCATCGGCCACATTCTGTGCGCGCTCGTCGAACGGGAGATGTACGGCTGACATGAACGCCCAGCGCCGCAACGACCTGCTGATCCCCTTCCTCAACGTCGTGCTGGATGCCGCCGGGATCGAGGCCGCGTTCCTGCTCTCCTTCTGGCTCCGGTTCCGGAGCTCCCTGTTCGAGTCCCTCGGATTCGTCCGGGACGACGCTCCCCCTGTCGAGAGCTACCTGATCGGCTCCGCGGTGGTGATCCTGGCATGGCTCATGCTCTTCGACGCGCGCGCCATGTACGGCGCCCGGCGCAGCGTCAACCTCTCGGACGAACTGGTGAATGTGGTCCGCGTGGTCAGCCAGGGGATGCTCATCGTGCTGAGCGCGGCGTTCTTCTACAGGGAGTTCTCCTATTCCCGCATCGTGTTCGCGTCTATCTGGGCATTCTCCATCCTCTTCATCTTTTCCAGCAGGGCCGCCGTGCAGGCCTTCGAGCGCGCGCAGTACCGGAGGGGGCGGCATCTGAAGCAGGCGATCCTGCTCGGCGGCGATGCGCTTGCCAATCAGGTGTACACCCGGCTGGAAGGCCACGCCTCTTTCGGCTTTCACATCACGGGGTATTTCGCCGAACGGCGGGCACATGACGAGCTTGACCTCGCGCGTGCCTCCTACCTGGGAACGCTTGCGCAGTCGCCCGCCTACATCCGGGAACGGGGGATCGAACTCGCGTTCATTGCCGTCAGGATGAAAGACCAGCAGGCGCTCTTCGACGTCATCGTCGAGTGCGAGGGGGTCAATATCGAATTCATGATGGTCCCGGACGTCCTGGAAACCCTGACGAGCCAGGTCCGCCTGCGCGAGCTGGAGGGGATTCCG
>Ga0214473_10001496_pt1 | contig 30645 bp, 31 predicted proteins | sample RVTome_7_FD_203509 | JGI IMG/M metagenome (GOLD analysis project Ga0214473, IMG submission 203509) | Soil microbial communities from uranium-contaminated site in the Upper Colorado River Basin, Wyoming, United States - RVT98D197 | ecosystem: Environmental > Terrestrial > Soil > Contaminated >...
GCCGGCAGCGCCGCGCGCCGCGGACGCACGCCCGATCGATTGCGGGCCTGGGCACTCGCCACCGCCGAGCGCTGCGGCTACAACAAAGCCACCGTCGCGCTCGCCAACAAGCTGGCACGTATTGTCTGGGCTACCTGGAAATATCAGCGGCCATTCGATGGCAACTGGGCCGCACCGATCCCGACGGCCTGAGACACGCCCCATCCCACCCACACGGTTGCACCTGAAGTGATCGCTCTCATGACAAGCGGATCGGCCGCTGGCGCGGCGAAGTCGTTAACAATGCTGGCCTGCCAAAGCCCTTGCATCGATTGGCTCCGCGCCGGCGACTCTCATGATGTCCAGGGCCTGCACACCACGGCCCACCCACAGGACGAATACACGCTTGCAGCCGGATCCCGCCTGTCGTCAGCGCCGCCGCTTCAAACTACTTGCAGGGGGAGTCCATACACGCATAGTTAGACCGCATCACTCACATCCGCGCTCGACCACGTCCGACCCCACCACGGTGAACTGTCCAGGCGGCCCAAGGACAATGCGCCAGCGCTTCACCTCCATTGGGTCGCAGTGAGTCTGTGTGGCCATGACCGTGAGTATCCAGCTACCGTCCTCAAGAGCGAGAGTCGGGTCGGACAGCCGAACGTAATTGGCACTGACCTCGTCAAGGTGGGTTGACTTCAGAATCCTGGCCGAGTCGTTGCTGTGTTGCGGAGATGCGATCCACTGGACCCAGATGTTTGAGATCAGGTGTTCGAAGCCACCCGTAGCGATGACAACTCGAAACTGCCCTTCAACATTGTCTGGGGCGGTCCAGTAGCCCTCAGTAACTACCGTCTCGATTGTCGGAGCAAGAGAAGGAACTGCATGGCTCTGTGCAAGTGCCGCCGGAGCCACTAGAAGAGCGATGCTGGCAATCCATTGACGCATGGGGAAACCCAGATGCGGTCTAACTACAATTAGGCGGCCCAAATGAGTGTGAATATTCGATCATTTGGGTTCGTATAACACTATTCGCCAAACATTGGTAAGTGGTCCAATGCCCATGCGGCTCGGAAGTGCTTTGCTGCGCCGCATAATGGCATGGACGCCAATCGACCACCGCGCGACGCGGCCAGCGCGAGCAAATCTGGCGCCGGCTTGTGACGGTGGCACTCGAAGGGCGCTGATCTTCCGGGTCAGACGAAGCTCGCGATCTCGCCGAGCTGCTTGCGCTGGATGTCGGGAACCATCACATCGGGCGCCGGATAGCCGACGACCAGCAGCAGGAAAGGCCGCTCCAGATCCACGGGCCGCCCGAGTATCTTGTTGAGGAACTTCATCGGGCTTGGCGTGTGCGTCAGCGACACGAGCCCCGCGTGGTGGATCGCGGCCAGCAACAGGCCGGTTGCGAGACCTACGGACTCATCCGTGTAGTAGTGCTTGCGTCTGGTCCCATCCGCCAGACGTTCGAAGCGGCGGATGAAGACGGCGATCAGCCAGGGCGCGGTCTCAAGGAAGGGCTTGCTGGCGTCGGTGCCGAGCGGCTGCAACACTTCCAGCCACTCCGGCGGCGCGCGATGCGAATAAAACTCGCGTTCTTCCGCCTCGGCCGCCGCGCGGATTCGTTTCTTGACGTCCGGATCCGAGACTGCGACGAAATACCAGGGCTGCTGGTTGGCGCCCGAGGGCGCCGTGCCCGCGGCGCGCAGGCATTGCTCGATCAGTTCACGCGAGACCGGCCGGTCGGAAAAATCGCGGACCGTGCGCCGGCGCCGCATTTCGTCAGCAAAGTCGCGCGCGCGGTCCAGCATTTCGGCAGGCGGGTACTCGCGGTAACCAGGCAGTGGAATGAACTTGGGATGCATATCAATGCCCCGCGGCCGCCAGCAGCCGGTCAATCATGGCCTCGGCCTGCGCGAGATAAGCGCCGCCGAACAGGTTCAGGTGATTCAGCACGTGGTAGAGATTGTAGAGGTCGCGGCGCGTGCCGGCGGCCTGGTCGAGCGGCCAGGTCGCCGTGTAGGCCGAATAGAAGTGCGGGCCGAAGCTCCCGAACAGGCGGGTCATCGCGACGTCGGCTTCGCGGTCGCCGTAGTACACCGCAGGATCGAAGACGACCGGCGTGCCGTCGGTGAGCATGGCGCGATTTCCGCTCCACAGGTCGCCGTGCAGCAAGGACGCCGCCGGGCGATAACTCGAGAAGAACACGTCGATGATCCCGGCCAGGCGCTGGCCGCGATCCTGCAGGCGTCCCGAGTAGCCGTTTCGCGCGGCGAGCGCGAGCTGGTATCCGAGGCGCTGCTCGCGCCAGAACCCCACCCAGTCGTCGGCCGTCAAGTTTGGCTGCGCCGTCGCGCCGATGAAATTGTCGTGCTCGAGCCCGTAGCTGGGCCCGCGATTCCTGTGCAGCCAGGCGAGCGCCTCGCCGAGACGTTCCTCCGATGCGGCATCCGCCTCTATGAGCTCAAGCCACTCGAGAACGAGGAATGCCTCAGCACTCGCGCTGCCCACGGCCAGGGTTTCCGGCACCCGCAGGGACCCAGCCTGCCGCAGACGCTCGAGGCCGTCCGCCTCGGCTTCCAACATGTTGCGGCGCGCAAGCGGCGCGCGCTTGACGAACACCGGGCCCTGTTCCGTTTGCCAGCGGAAGCAATCGTTGATGCAGCCGCCATGAACCGTGGTCTCGGGCTGCGGAGCGACTCCGCGCCCCAGCGCCGCCGCGAGCGCGGCGGCGAACGCAGCGCTCATGCGCGATCGGCGATGCGCTGCGCCTGCCGGCGCAGCATCGCGCCGAAGCGCGCGCGGTCGTACAAGGCCTCGAGCGCTTCGATATCGGGCTTGCGCCGGCGCAACTGCTCGGTCGACACCTCGATCGGCATGTCGCAGGCGATGGTCGTCAGCCGCCGCGCGAAGTAAGCCGCATCGCGATGCGTGCGGAGCTTCTCGGGCAGCTTGGCGGCGCCACGGATCGGGAGCGAGGCGACCCGCTCGAGGCCCTCGTAGATCTCCTCGAGCGAGGCGAACTCGCGCAACAGGACCATCGCGGTCTTTGGGCCGACGCCCGGCACGCCGGGGATGTTGTCCACCGAGTCGCCGGTCAGCGCCAAGAAATCCGCCATGCGCTCGGGACGCACGCCGAAATGGCCCTCGATGTCCGCATATTCGAGCCGGCGCTCGGCGGCCCAGTCCCAATAGGCGTCTCCGTTGCGGATCAGCTGCGCCAGGTCCTTGTCGCGCGTCACCAGCACGGTGCGGTGGCCGCTCGACCGCAGGCGCGTCGCAATCGTGCCGATGATGTCATCGGCTTCGTAGATGGGGCTACTGAACTCGGCGAGACCGAGGTGCCTGCACAGCTCGCGGCACAGCGCGAACTGCCGCTTCAGCTCCGGCGGCGCGGGTTCGCGGTTGGCCTTGTAGGCCGGGAAGATCTCGTTGCGAAACGAGCTCGACAGGCTCTCGTCGAAAGCCACCGCGATGTGCACCGGTTGTGCCTGTTCCAGCAGGTCGCCGAGGAAGCGGCTGAAGCCATACAGGGCATTGACCGGTTCGTCATTGACGTCGGTCATTTCGAGGCCCACCGAGTAGTAGGCCCGGAACACGAAGAAGCTCGCGTCGACGAGATAGAGGGGCTGCGGCGCGCCGCCGGTCACTGCCGGAATCGCTGGATGCGTGCGTGCAGCGGGCTGGTGCGCGGGAAGTGCGCGAGCAGGTATTCCATCTGGTCGGCCAGCACGCGCCGGCCTTTCAGGTAGATGTATTCGGCATAGGTCGGCGTGAACGGCACGGCAAGCAACTGCATGCCGGCCTGCTCGGGCGTGCGCGAGGCCTTGGCGTTGTTGCAGCGACGGCAGGCCGCCACGACATTGTTCCAGGCGTCCTTGCCGCCCTGGCAGAACGGCCGCACGTGATCGCGCGAAAGCTGGTGCACGGTGAAGCGCCCGCCGCAGTACATGCACATCTGCGCGTCGCGCCGGAACAGGGTCTCGTTGTTCAGCGGCGGCACATAATCGCCACGCAGGCTGCCGGGATTCCCGGAGGATCCCTGCGTCGCGAGCATCGAATTGACCTCGATGATCGTCTGGCGACCGGACCGCGCGTTGATGCCACCGTGCAATTCGTACAGGCGGCTGCCAAAGGCATACACCACCTGGCCGAGGCAGTACAGGCACACCGCCTCTTTATAATCAATCCATTCCAGCGGCATGCCGGACGCGTCCGTGCGCAGCACCTGCTGCGACAGCGGGTTCGACGTCGTGGATATCTGCAATCTGGCGTTCACGGCCGGGTTACGGTAACCGAAACTGTAAACAATACGGCATAATTGATTTTTTTCAATGCGCCGCGGCCCGGCCAACCGGCCAGGCAACTCCGGGGAGGATCTTGATGCCAGTCACGATCGGCGTGCTGAAGGAAACCGTGCCAGGCGAGAACCGCGTGGCCCTCGTGCCCGAGGTCGCGACCCGGCTGGCGGCACTCGGCGCGCAACTGTGCATCGAGCGTGGTGCCGGCGCCGCCGCGCGGTTTCCCGACGAGCAATACAAGGACGCCGCATTCGCCGATTCCGCCGCCGCCGTGCTCGGGGCTGCCGACATCCTGCTCGCCGTCCAGCCATTGGACCCCGCCGTCGCCGGGCGCCTGAAAGCGGGATCCACGCTGATCGGATTCCTCGCCCCGCATGCCCAGCCGGCGCTGGTGCGCGCGCTGCGGGACGGCCGTGTCACCAGTTTCGCGATGGAACTCGTGCCGCGCATTTCGCGCGCGCAGTCGATGGACGCGCTGTCCTCGCAGGCCGCTGTCAGCGGCTATAAGGCCGTGCTGCTCGGCGCAGTGGCGCTCGACAAATTCTTCCCGATGCTGACCACCGCCGCGGGCACCATCCGCCCGGCCACCGTGCTCGTGATCGGCGCCGGCGTTGCCGGACTGCAGGCCATCGCGACCGCGCGCAGGCTGGGTGCGATCGTCGAGGCCTACGACGTGCGCAGCGCGACGCGCGAGCAGATCCGTTCGCTCGGCGCGAAATTCGTCGAGACCGGCGTCACCGCCGAGGGTGCGGGGGGTTATGCACGGGAACTGACGGCCGAGGAGAAGCAGAAGCAACAGGACGTGCTCGACGCGCGCATCGCCGCGGCGGATTGCGTCATCACCACGGCCGGCGTCCCGGGCCGGCCGGCGCCGCGCATCATCAGCCGCGCTGCGGTCGAACGGATGAAGCAGGGCGCCGTGATCGTCGACCTGCTGGCCGAGAACGGCGGCAACTGCGAACTGACCCGGGCCGGCGAGACCGTCGACCACCGCGGCGTGCGCATCATCGGCCCGGTCAACCTGCCCGCGTCGGTCGCCTTCCATGCCAGCGAGATGTACGCGCGCAACCTGCTCAATTTCCTCAAGCCGGCCTTGTCGGCCGGCACGCTGACGATCGACTGGAACGACGAGGTGTTCGCGGCATCCTGCGTCACGCACGACGGCAGCATCCGCCACGAAGCCGCGCGCAAGACAGTGGAGGCCGCGTAATGGAAGGCGTGATCGCGCTCTATATCGTGTTGCTGGCCGCTTTCACCGGCTACGAGGTGATCGCGCGCGTGCCGGTGATCCTGCACACGCCGCTGATGTCCGGCTCCAACTTCGTGCACGGCATCGTGCTGGTCGGCGCGATGGTCGCGCTCGGCCGCGCCGATACCCTGCTCGAGCAGGTCATCGGCTTTGCCGGCGTCGTGCTCGGCGCCGGCAACGCGGTCGGCGGCTACGTCGTGACCGAACGCATGCTCGAGATGTTCAAGTCGAGCGGCGAGCGCAAGAAGAAGGAGGCTGCGTGATGGGCGGCCTGTTGCCGGAAAATATCGCGACGCTACTGATCGACGCCAGCTACCTGCTGGTCGCGTTCCTGTTCATCATGGGCCTGAAGGCCATGAGCTCGCCGGTCACGGCGCGACGCGGCATCGTCGTCGCGGGCCTCGGCATGCTGATCGGCACCTTGATGAGCTTCCTGTATCCCGGCATGGGGAACTTCCCGCTGATGCTCGTCGCGATCGCGATCGGCGGCGGCCTCGCCTGGTGGTCCGGCAAGCGCGTCGCGATGACCGACATGCCGCAGATGATCGCGCTCTACAACGGCATGGGCGGCGGCGCGGCGGCCGCCATCGCTGCCGTGGAGCTGTTCCGGATGACGGCGACCCAGCCCGATGTCGCGGCAGTGCACGGGCCCGTCGTCATGGCGCTGGCAGCGGCCGGCGCATTCATCGGCGCGGTCAGCTTTTCGGGCTCGCTGATCGCCTTCGGCAAGCTGCAGGGGCTGATCAAGCGCAGCTTCCGCTTCAAGGGCCAGCAGGTCGTGAACCTGCTGATCGTCGCCGCGACGCTCGCGATCGGCGCGTGGATCGTCGCAAGCGGGCACCCGACCGTCGAGTCGGTGATCCTGTTCTTTGGCCTCGCCTTGCTGCTCGGCGTCACGATGACGCTGCCGATCGGCGGCGCCGACATGCCAGTCGTGATCTCGCTGTACAACGCCTTCACCGGCCTGGCCGTCGCGTTCGAGGGCCTCGTGCTCGAGAACGCGGCGATGATCGTCGCCGGCATCGTCGTCGGCTCGGCCGGCACCCTGCTGACGCAATTGATGGCGAAGGCCATGAATCGCTCCATCGGCAACGTGCTGTTCTCGGCCTTCGGCGAGGGAGAGGTTGCGGCCGGCGGCACGGTCTCTGGCGCATTGAAGCCGATCGAGCCCTCGGATGCGGGCATCATGATGGCCTTCGCGCAGAAGGTCATCGTCATACCGGGTTACGGCATGGCGGTCGCACAGGCGCAGCACAAGGTCTGGGAACTGTGCCAGCTCCTGATCGACAAGGGCGTCATGGTGCGCTTTGCGATCCATCCGGTCGCGGGACGCATGCCGGGCCACATGAACGTGCTGCTGGCGGAGGCCGGCGTACCCTATGACCTGATCTCCGACCTCGACGAGATCAACGCCGAATTCGAGACCGCCGACGTGGCGCTGGTGATCGGCGCCAATGACGTCGTCAATCCGGTGGCGCGCACCGACAAGGGCAGCCCGATTTACGGCATGCCGATCCTGAACGCCGACAAGGCGAAGAACGTGCTGGTCATCAAGCGCGGCCAGGGCGCCGGATTCTCGGGTATCGAGAACCACCTGTTCTACCTGGACAACACGCGCATGGTCTACGGCGACGCCCAGAAGGTCGCCGCCTCGCTGATCCACGCGATCAAGGCGGCTGGCTAAACCGCTTCAGGCGAGTTCCCGCGACAGGAATTCAACCGTGCGCTGCCAGGCGAGCGCGGCCGCTGCAGCGTTGAACCGGGTGGCGTTGGTATCGTTGTGAAAGGCGTGCTCCACGTCCGCGTACAGGTGCAATTCGTAGCGCCGGCCCGCCGCCTTGAGCGCCGCCTCGAAGGCCGGAACCGCCTCGTTGATCCGCGTGTCGCGGCCCGCATAGTGCAGGAGTAGCGGCACGCGCACCCGTGCGGCCTCCTCGGCCGCTGGCGGCATGCCGTAGAAGACCACCGCGGCCGCGAGTTCCGGTGAATGGGCGGCGACGCGCCCCGACATGCCGCCGCCCCAGCAGAATCCGACGCAACCAACCTTGCCAGTGCTGCGATCATGCTTCGCCGCGTGGCGCACGGCTGCCAGGTAAAGGCCGAGTGCGGCCTCGCGGTCGAGTGCGCCGATGCGCTGCCGGGCCAGGTCCTCGTCCGGCGGCGTCCCGCCCGACTCCGACAGCGCATCCGGGGCGATCGCGAGGAAGCCGGCGAGCGCGAGGCGCCGCGCGACATCTTCGATGTGCGGGTTCAGCCCGCGGTTCTCGTGGATCACGACGACGGCTGCACGCCGTTTCGGCCGCTGCGCCGGATGCGCGACATAGCAGGCGACCGGACCCGCGGGCCCGGCGAAACTGGCGCGCCCGGTTTTCAGGGCCGGGTCGTCGGCTGCCACGGTCGCGGCCTGCGCATAGCGGTTTTCCAGCAGCGGCAGCAATGCAGCGGCGGCCGCGGCGCTGCCGGCGATGCCCGCGAGCGAGCGCAGGAATTCGCGGCGGCCGAGCGCGCCGTGCGTGTACTCGTCAAATAGCTCGATGGCCCGGCGGTTCACTCATCGGCCTCGGGCATCACGAGCCACAGTACCAGGTAGGCGATGATCCCCGGAAACGCAGCGCTCAGGATGGAGACGATCACGTAGACCACGCGGACCTTGTCCGCGCTCCAGCCCAGCCATTCGGCAATTCCGCCGCAGACCCCGGCGATCATCCGGTCGTTCGAACGCTTCAGCTTTGCTTTGGGCATCGTGGCACCCGCTTCGTGGAGGATGGACCTCGCAAGATCCTCCCACGGAGCGGGGTCCGATGCGAGTGGCTCGCCTTCAGCCTCGCGGGCGGGTCGTCGGAGCGGGCCGCGGTTGCGGCTGTGGTTGTGGCATGCGCCTCTGGAGCACGCGCCGGCGCTGCTCGGGCGTCATCTGTTGCCAGCGCTGGCGCAGTTCCTCGCGCCGTTCGGGCGGCAGCGACTGGAAGCGCCGGTAGTGTTCGCGCAGGGCGTCCTTCTGTTCCGGCGTCAATTCCTCGAAACGCTGCCAGCGCTCGCGCAGGTGCTCGCGTTGCTGCGGTGACATCTTCTTCCACTTCTGCCAACGCTCACGGGCCTGCGCCTGCTGCTCGGGGGTCATCGACTCCCAGCGCTCCGCGCCCCGCGCCATCGCCTGCTGGCGCCCCGGCGGCAGTGATTCCCAATCCTCGGCCTGGTTCGCGAGCAATTGCTGCTGCTGCTCGGTCAGCGTCTCCCAGGCAACGCCTGGTTGCGGCTCCTGCTCCTGCGCCGACGCAGGAAGCGCCGCGAATGCCAGACATGCCGCCAGTACCCAGCCAGATTTAGCGTTCATCGTCGTCGTCCTTCGGAGCCGCCTGCTGTTCCTCGACCTTGCGCAGATCGCGCTCGAAATTGCGTGATTCCACGTACTTCTCGAATTCCTCGTCTACTCCCGCCGTCTCGCCCAGAAACTCCAGGAACTCTGCGTCCGGCTGTGCCGCCGCCGGCGGTTCCGCCGCTGCGACCGGCAGCGCCAGGAGGCCCGCCGCAAGCCAGGCATTGCGTCGCATCGCTCAGCCCACGCCGCCTGCCAGCTCGTCGGTCGCCCAGGCGTAGAACCCGGGATCCTCATCGAGCATGTCCAGGTCGTCGCCCGCGGTCACGATGTCGAGTTCCTCGAGCGCGATCACCGTCGGGTCCAATTCCGATCCAGGCTCCTTGCCGGTCCACAGCAGCAGCGCCATCAGCGCCGCCGCGGCCGCAACGCCGGCGGGCAGCCAGGTCGACAGCCAGGGCATGGGCCGGTGCCGTATTTCGGCGAGCGCAAGCCGGCGCGCGCGCGTGAGGCGCGACCGGGTTTCGCCATCGAGCGCGGCGACGCTGTCGTCGAAGGCCGCACGGCTCCTGCGCTCGAAATCCTTCATCCGTTCGTTCATGGTTGCCATTCCCCCAGTTCCTGTTGCAGCGCCTGCACTGCACGGAAGTAATGTGTCTTCACGCTGCCTTCCGAGCAGCCCATCGCGACCGCCGTCTGGGCCACGTCGAGGCCCTCGAAGTTGCGCAGCATGAATGCCTCGCGCTGCCGGCCCGAAAGGTCGGCGAGCGCCTGCTCGATGCGCTCGAGCAACTGCCCGCCCTCGAGCTGCTGGTCGGGCGTGCCCGCCGGATCCGGCGCGTTCTCGACCGGATCGGGCATCGCCTCGTCCTCCGTCCCGCCGGGCCACCAGGCAATCACGCCCTGGCGCACGCGGCGCCGCCGGTGGCAGTCGGTGATCAGGTTGCGCAGGATCCGGTAGAACAATGGCCGCCACTGCTCTTCCGGATGCCCCGCGTAGTTTCGCGCGAGGCGGATCATCGCGTCCTGCACCGCATCGAGCGCATCGTCGTGATCGCGCAGCGAGAGTTTCGCGATGCGGTACGCACGTCGCTCCACGCCGACCAGGAATCGCTCCAGCGCCCGCTCCTGGTCCACTGCCATCTCCCGCGACCTGCCACCGCTACCGACCAGTTGCATCGGCAGTGAAAGCGTAGCAGAGCCGATCATCGGCACCTCCCGGAGCGCTATCCCGCGGCGCGAGCCTCGGTCAGGGTGATATAACGTGTCATCCCAAGGCACCGTTGACGCCCCCCGCCACCATCACATAACACATTGATAAACAACATGTTTTGAAGCACCGCGGCATCATCCTGCAAGTCGTCTTCGACAACCCGCTGCGACGCAGTTTCGACTACCTGCCGCCGGCGGATGCGCTTACGCCGCCGCAAGCCGGTGAGCGCGTGCGGGTGCCGCTGGGGCGGCGTCGCGCCGTCGGCGTCATCGCGGCAGTCGCGGGGCGCAGCGAGCTGCCCACGGCGCAACTAAAGCACGCCTTCGAGTCGCTGGACTCGCAACCGCTCTGGGATCCGGCGACCTTTGCGCTGCTCGCCTGGGCCGCCGACTACTACCACCATCCGCTGGGCGAAGTGCTGTTCGCGGCCATGCCCGTTGCGCTTCGTAACGGCGGCGGCGCCACGCGCGCCGAAATCGCCTGGCGCCTGAGCGAGCGCGGGCTTGCCCAGTCTGGCCTGCGCGGACGACTCGGGCGCCGCCAGCAGCAATTGCTGGAGCTAATCGGCCGGGACAGCGCAGCCATGAGTGCCATCGCAGACGCTGGCCTCGGCGCCGCCCTCAAGTCGCTCGCCACGCGCGGCTGGCTGGAGTCGCTTGAGCTGCCGGAAACGGCGCCGCGCGCCGGGCCGGGCCGCGCCGGTCCCGTGCTGACCACCGACCAGGCCGCGGCCTGCAACGCGATCGGCACCGCGCTCGGGCGCTACGGCGCATGGCTGCTGCACGGCGTCACGGGCAGCGGCAAGACCGAGGTCTACCTGCGCCTGATCGAGCGCGTGCTGGCCGCCGGGCGCGGGGCGCTGGTGCTGGTGCCGGAAATCGCGCTGACACCGCAACTGGTCGCGCGGTTCCAGGAGCGCCTGCCGGTACCGGTCGTGTCTTTGCATTCATCGATGGCGGACGGCGCGCGATTCACGGCCTGGCGCGCGGCAGCTGCCGGCAGGGCGCCGGTCATCATCGGCACGCGTTCCGCGGTTTTCACCCCGCTGCCGGCGCTCGGCCTGGTCGTCGTCGACGAGGAGCACGACTCCTCCTACAAGCAGCAGGATGGTTTTCGGTACTCGGCCCGCGATCTTGCGGTTGCCAGGGCGCAGCGGGAGGGCATTCCGGTCGTGCTGGGCTCGGCAACCCCGTCGCTCGAGAGCCTGGCGAATGCCGAAGCGGGCCGCTACACCAGGCTCTCGCTGCCGGAACGCACCGGCCGCGCCGGCAAGCCGCGGGTCGGCGTCATCGACCTGCGCCTGCACGGCGCACGCGACGGCTTGTCGCAGCCCGCCGTGGCGGCGATCGAGCGGCACCTCGGCACGCACGGACAGGTGCTCGTGTTCCTCAACCGCCGCGGCTATGCGCCCACGCTGTTCTGCCCCGGCTGTGGGTGGATCGCGCCCTGCACCGCCTGCGACGCACGCCTCGTCGTGCATCTGCGCCGCGCGCGCCTGACCTGCCACCACTGCGGCGCCGACCAGGCCATGCCATTCGGCTGCCCGAACTGCGGCACCGAGCTCAGGCCCGTCGGTGAAGGCACGGAGCGCGTCGAGGCGACGCTTGCGCAGCTGTTTCCACGCGCTCCGCTGGTGCGCGTGGACCGCGACGTCATTCGCCGCCGCGGCGACATGGAACAGGCGCTGGCCTCGTTCGCGGACGGCCGCTCCCGCATCCTGCTCGGCACGCAGATGCTGACCAAGGGGCATGATTTTCCCGAGGTGACGCTGGTCGTGGTGCTGGCCGCAGACCAGGGCTTGTTTGGCGCCGACTTTCGCGCCAGCGAGCGTCTCGCGCAGCAGATCGTCCAGGTCGCGGGCCGCGCCGGGCGCGGCGACCGGCCCGGCGAGGTGCTGATCCAGTCGGCCTACCCGCAGCACCCGCTGCTGCAGCGACTGATCTCGGAGGGCTATGAGGGCTTTGCGGTGCAGGCGATGGCGGAACGGCGTGCGGCCGGCTGGCCGCCCTATTCCCACCTTGCGCTGCTGCGTGCCGACGGGCCGGTGCGCGCCGAAGTGCATGCCTTTCTGCGGTCCGCGCAGGAAGCTGCGCCGGATCAGCCCGAATCGGGCCTGCGCCTGCTGGGCCCGGCACCGGCGTCGATGGAGCGGCGCGCCGCCCGCTATCGCGCGCAGCTGCTGCTGGAATCACCGGCCCGCCCGACTTTGCAGCGTTTCCTGTCGGCGTGGCTGCCGCGCATCGAGCAGCTGCACGCTCCACGGCGGCTGCGCTGGTCGGTGGACGTCGATCCCATCGAAGTGGACTGATAGACTTTCGCGCTTGAAAAATCTCATCGAGAAACTGGTCGTGGATGCGCTTGCGGCGCTGCCGCCCGCGACGCTCGCCGGCACGACACCACCCGCCCCCGAGGTCGAGCGCAGCCGCGACGCCACGCACGGCGACTTCGCCTGCAGCATCGCGATGCGGCTCGGGCGCAGCCTGCGCGCCAATCCGCGCGCGCTCGCGGAACAGATCGTCGCCGCACTGCCGAAGAACGAGCTGGTCGAGAGAACCGAGATCGCGGGGCCCGGCTTCATCAATTTCTTCCTGACCGCGTCCGCGTGGCAGACCGAACTCACCCGCGTGCACGAGGCGGGCAGCGATTACGGCCACGGTCATGGCGGGCGCGGCCGGCGGGCGATCGTCGAGTTCGTGTCAGCCAATCCCACCGGCCCGCTGCATGTCGGCCATGGCCGGCACGCGGCCTACGGCGCCACGGTCGCAAACCTGCTCGCGGCGGACGGATGGTCGGTGCACCGCGAGTACTACGTCAACGATGCCGGCCGGCAGATGGACATCCTCGCGGCAAGCGTGTGGCTGCGCTACCTGGAGTTGTGCGGTGAGGCGATCCGCTTCCCGGCCAACGGCTATCGCGGCGAGTACATCCGGCCGATCGCGGTCGCGCTGCACGGCAAGCATGGCGAGGCATTCCGCAAGCCCGCCGCCTCGCTGCACTCCGGACTGCCGCCCGACGAGCCGGACGGTGGCGACAAGGAGCTGCATGTCGACGCGCTGATCGCACGCGCGAAGGATTTGCTGGGCCCGGCCGCCTTCCGCACCGTTTTTGACTTGGGCCTTGCCGACATCCTGGCCGACATCCGCGACGACCTGGCCGGCTTCGGTGTCAGCTTCGACCGCTGGTACTCGGAGCGTTCGCTCGGCGAGGAAGGCGCGATCGGCCGTGCGATCGAGCGGCTGCGCACCCGGGGCCACGTGCACGAGAAGGATGGCGCGTTGTGGTTCCGGGCGACGGAATTCGGCGATGAGAAGGATCGCGTCGTCGTTCGCGAGAACGGCCAGACCACCTATTTCGCCTCCGACATCGCCTATCACCTGGAAAAGCGCGAACGTGGCTTCGACCTGCTGCTGACGATTCTCGGCGCCGATCATCATGGCTATATCGCGCGCGTGCGCGCGGGTCTCATCGCGATGGGCGAGCCCGGCGATTCGCTCGACGTGCGTCTGATCCAGTTCGTGTCGCTGTTCCGCGGCGGCCGGAAGGTGCAGATGTCGACGCGCTCCGGCGAGTTCGTCACGCTCAGGGAACTGCGCGCCGAGGTCGGCAACGACGCTGCGCGGCTGTTCTATGTCATGCGCTCGAACGACCAGCACCTGGACTTCGACCTCGAGCTCGCGAAAACCCGCAGCAACGACAACCCGGTCTATTACATCCAGTACGCGCACGCGCGCATCGCGAGCGTCCTGAAGCAGGCCGCCGAACGCGGCCTGCCATTCGACCGCGCCGCGGGACTCGCATCGCTTTCCCTGCTGTCCGACCCCCAGGAACGGGGGCTGGTCGGCGAGATCACGCGCTGGCCCGAGGTCATCCAGCAGGGAGCCGCGCTGCGCGCGCCCCATCTCGTCGTGCACTACCTGCGCGAACTCGCGACCGCGTTCCACGCCTATTACAATGCGCTGCCCTTCATCGTCGAGGATGGCGCGTTGCGCAATGCGCGGCTTGCGCTGGTGGTTGCCACGCAGCGGGTGCTCCGTAACGCACTCGACCTGCTCGGCGTCTCAGCACCCGAGGTGATGTGATGGTGTCGCGCGATTACAAGCGCAGCCGCCAGCGTCGCGAGCCGTTCTCCGGCTGGACCGGCCTGCTGATCGGCGGCGTCGTGGGCCTGGCCGTGGGCATCGCGCTGTACCTGTTCGATCCGCGTTCGGCTCCCGCGCCCGGCGGTGAGCCGGCGCCGCAGCCGGCCTCGGTGCGCGAGTCGACCGGCGACGAACCGGCCGACCGTTACGACTTCTACGAGATGCTGCCGAACTTCGAGGTCGTCGTTCCCGAACGCGAGGCCGCCGTGCGCCGCGACGTGCCCACGGCGCCGGTCGAGCGGGCCGGCGCCTACGTGCTGCAGGTCGGTTCGTACCGGAATTTCGCGGAGGCAGACCGGGTTCGCGCCCAGCTGGCGCTGCAGGGCATCGAGTCCAGGGTGCAGCGCGTTTCCGTCGACAGCGACACCTGGCACCGCGTGCGGATCGGGCCGATCTCCGACCTGTCCGAGCTCAACCGGGTCCGCGACCGCCTGCGCGAGGCGGACATGGACCTGCTCGTAATCCGCGTCGGCGACTAATCCTCGCTGACCTGGCGGAAATCCACGCCCAGCGAGCGCAACTTGCGGTACAGGTGCGTGCGCTCCATGCCGACGCGCTTGGCGAGCAGCCCGACCTTGCCGTTGCAAAGCGTCAGCTGCTGCATCAGGTAGGCGCGCTCGAACTGCTCACGCGCCTCGCGCAGCGGCAAGGCCAGCAGGTCCTGCTTGACGAGCGGCTCGTCGCTCGTCTGCTGGATCGCAAGCTCCTGCTCGATTTCTTCGAGCGAGATCTCCTCCGGACCGCCGACGATCAGCGCACGCTGCACGAGATTCCGCAGTTCGCGCACGTTGCCCGGCCAGGGATAGTTGCGCAGACGATTCTGTGCCGCGACGCTGAAGCGGCGGAACGGCATGCCCTCCTCGTCGACCAGGCGGTCGACGTAATGGCGCAGGAGGTCCGGCACGTCTTCCGCGTACTCGCGCAGCGGCGGCACGCGGATCGTGATGACCTCGAGGTGCGCGAGCAGCTCGCGGCGCAGGCCGCTTGCCGGGCTGTCGTGGCCTGGATTCGCCGCTGCGACCAGGCGTGCGTTGAATGGCGTGCGGCGGCTGCCGCCCTCGCGCTGCCAGCCGCCCTGCTCGAGATCCGCGAGCAGCGCGCGTTGCGCGCCAGCGGACAGGTCCTCGAGGCCACCCAGGAACAGCGTGCCGTTCTCCGCCTGCTCGTAGAACCCGGCCTCGACCCGGCCCGGCGCCTCGACACCGCGGAGCTTCGCCGCCGCCGTCGTGTCATCGAGGCTCGCGCAGCTCACGGCGATGAACGGTCCCGCGGACCGTGGCCCCAGCGAATGCATGTAGCGCGCGAATGCCTCGCGGCCAGTGCCCGCCTCACCGATGAACAGCACCGGAGTGACGTGGCCCGCAATCTGCTGCACCTGTTCGCGCAGTCGCTGCATCAGCTTGCTCCTGCCGACCGGCGCAACCAGCGGCGAAATCAGCGTCCGCTGCGTCTGCCGGCGGCGGCGGCCCGCCTCGAGCGCGCGCTCGACCGTGCGCAGCAGCTTCGCGATCGACAGCGGCTTCTCGACGAAGTCGAATGCGCCGAGGCGCGTCGCCTCCACCGCGGTCTCGACGGTACCGTGCCCGGACAGCATCACGACCAGGAATTTCAGCATGTTCTTCTCGGACCACTCGCGCAGCAGCGTGATGCCGTCCGTATCGGGCATCCAGATGTCGAGCAGCACCAGGTCGGGCGCCTGGAGCGCGCAGGCGCGCCGCGCGGTGGCGGCGTCGGGCGCGGCCTCGACCTCGTAGCCCTCCTCCGCAAGGATTTCGCTCAGCAATCCGCGGATATCGGCCTCGTCGTCGACGACGAGAATTCTCGACGGACTCATGCTCGCTCTCTCCTGGTGTCGGCGCGTCGCGACTCACGCGACGCCGCCGGCAACGTGATACAGATTCGCGCGCCTCCCTGTGGCGCGTTGTCAAGCTCGACCTGGCCGCCGTGTTCCTCGACGATCCGGCGGACGATCGCCAGGCCAAGGCCGGTGCCTTTCGGCTTGCTGGTGACGTAGGGATCGAATGCCTGGGCGATCAGGTCACCCTGGAAGCCGGGTCCATTGTCGATCACGATCAGCACGATCTGGTCGCCCGCACGCTTCGTCTCGATCATGATGACAGGATTCTCGCGCCCGTCGAGCGCTTCGACCGAGTTGGTCAGCAGGTTGTTGAGCAGCTGCCGGATCCGGCCCGGGTCGGCCTCGAGCGTCGCCGCACGCGGGTCCAGCGAAAGCCCGAAAGCGACGCGCGGATCCTGCGCGTGATACAGGTCCGCAGCCTGGCGAATCATCGCTGCGAGGTCGAATTCCGCCAGTTGCATCTCCGGCGCCCTGGCGTACTCGGAAAACGCGGCGACCATCTGTTTCATGGCCTCGACCTGCTGCACGATCGTCTGGGTCGAGCGGTCCAGCAATTCCGCCTCTGCCGGCGCAAGCCCCCGAAAGAGCTTGCGCCGCATGCGCTCGGCCGACAACTGGATCGGCGTCAGCGGGTTACGGATCTCATGCGCCAGGCGCCGCGCGACCTCGCCCCATGCCGCCTGCCGCTGGGCCTGCAGCAGTTGCGTGATCTCGTCGAACACGATCACCAGGCCTGCGGTGGTGCCCGCCTCGCCGGGTAGCGTGGTGCACGCGCAGACCAGTTCGCGCCGGCCGGTGTCGCTCTTCAGCGTGACCTGCTCGCGCCACTCGTTTTCGCCGGCGTCGGCGTGCCGCAGCATGACGGCATGCAGCTGCCCGAGCAACGGATGGCTGGCGGCAAGCTCCGCCAGCGGCTGGCCGGCCGCCTGGTCGAAGTCTATGCCCAGCATGTTGCCGGCCGCCTGATTGGCCACGCGCACGCGCAGGTCCGGTTCCAGCGAGATCACGCCGCTCGTCAGGCGCGCAAGGATCACGGCGAGCGCGGCACGCTCGCCCTCGACCGCCGCCCGGCTGTGTTCAGCCTCCTCACGCGCGCGCGCGAGTTTCTTGGTCATGTCGTTGAACGACGTGATGAGGTAACCGATCTCGTCGTGCGACGGCTTCGAGATTTGCGTGTCGAAATCCCCCTTGGCGACCGCGCGCGTGCCGGCAATCAGATCCTGCACCGGCCGCACCAGCTGCTGCGAGAAGTACAGGGCGCCGTACAGGGCAGCCAGCAAGGCCATCAGCAGCACCAGCGACAGCGTCAACACGAAACTGAGCTTCAGCGGCTCGCGCAGGAACGACAGTCGTCCGTACTGCTGATAGGCCTCCTGCACGGTCGCGGCCAGGTCCGCCAGCCGTTGCGGCACCAGGTAGGTCGCGATCAACACGCGCGATCCCGTCAGGCTCTGCTCCGCATCGATGCGCGTCGCGGCGAGGACCAGGTAGCCACCGCCGGGCGCCGGCTCGAGGCTGACGTAGGGCCGGCCCTGGTGCAGCTGCTGCAGCAGCTCCTCCGGCGGCACGCGCGGCAGCCCATGCTGCATGTTTGCCGTGCTGTAGGCCTCCGGCTGGCCACCCCCGCTTGCGACGACCAGTTCGTCCGCACCCGCAAGTCGCAGGTGATCATCGAGCGCGCTGACCAGCGCCCCGCCGTGTGTCTCCGCCAGATCCTCCGCGATGCGTTCCGTACGCTCCAGTAGCTCGCGCATGCGCAGGTCGAGCGCCGCGCGCGACAGCCCGAGCGCGTCCGACAGGCCCTCGCGCACCTCGGCGTGGAACCAGCTGTCGATGCCCCGGCTCAGGAACAGGACCGAGAATGCGAACACGAGCAGCAGCGGTGCAACCGCGAGCCCGCTGAACATCAGGATGGTCCGGCCGCGCAGGCGCGAGCCCGGCACGTGGAGGCGCCAGTCGCGGATGAAATCCGCCAGCCGGCCGCCGATCAGCGCCACCAGCACGATGACGCCGGCAATGTTGATCAGCAGGATCCAGGGTTGCAGCTCGCTGAAGCGCTGCGACCCCTCGGCGGTGACCGCAAGCAGCGCGAGTGCCACGACCCAGATGACGATGCCCGCGCCAATCGCGATCGGCAGCCAGCGCCGCATCATGGCCGCACGCTCCACACGTACCAGTCGGTATCGCGCGACCAGCTGCGCCAGAACAGCAGCAACTTGACGGCAGCCGGCAGCTCCCCGATCTCGACCGATGCGCGCACGCGCATCTCGAAACGCTGGTCCGGAGGCAACCGCGTACTGTCGGCGAGCGCGAGCCCGCTGATCTTCGCGAGCGCTGCCAGGGCTTCGTCGCGCGTGGCGTGGCTGCCCTGGTCGCCACTCGCCAGGTCGCTGACGACGTAGCGGTCGGCGATTGCATCGTGCTCAAGCCGCCACTCCCGCGTCAGCGAAGCGACCGTCTCATCGGGCAGGAATCGCCGCTCAGTGCTGGCTTCGGCCTCGACCCGCACGGTGAGCGGCACGCCCTCGTCGAGGGCCTCCCGGGCCGCCCTGGACAGGCCGAGGTCGAGACGCACGTCGAGCTGCCAGGCGTCAGCCGTCAGTTCGACATAGGCGTTGCGGATCTCGAAGCGGCTTTCATCGGCTGCGTGGGCGCAGAGACCCATGGCGGCGCACAACAGCGCCGTAACGCGGACCAGCCCGGGATGTCGCGATCGCGTCAACTGCACGCCGGTCCCTCAGGCCCGCTTCTCGAGGCAGGCGTAGTAGAAGCCATCGGCGTCGGCCGCGCCGGAGGGCAGCGCATAGCCCGGCCCCGGGCCTTGCACCGGCGCATCGCCGGGCAGCAAAAGCCTAGCAGATTCGGTCGCATCCGAAGCCGTTGGCTCGGCGTCCAGGAAGGACTCGATCACGGCTGCATTCTCCGCCCGGAGTACCGAGCAACTCGCATACAGGAGTCGGCCGCCGGGCGCGAGCAACGCATAGACCGAGCGCAACAGCGCGAGTTGCATGCCGGCAAAACGCGCGATGTCCTCCGGCCGGCGCAGCAGCTTGATGTCCGGGTGGCGGCGGATCACGCCCGTTCCCGAGCAGGGCACGTCGAGCAGGATGCGTTCGAAGGGCCGGCCGTCCCACCAGCCGGCAGGATTCGCGGCATCGCCGACGATGACGTTCGCCGCGAGGCCGAGTCGCCCAAGATTGTCCGTAATGCGCATGGCGCGCGTCCGATCGATGTCGAGCGCGATGAGTTCCGCGAGACTGGGCTCGAGTTCGAGGACATGGCAGGCCTTGCTGCCGGGCGCGGCGCAGGCGTCCAGCACCCGCATCCCCGCCCGCGCATCGAGCCAGTACGGCGCGAGTTGCGCCGCCACATCCTGCACCGAGACCGCGCCAGCGCCGAAGTCCGGCAGTTCACCGACATTGACCGGCTCCGCGAGCCTGAGCGCCTCGGGCGCGAAGCCGCAGCTGCCGGCGGCAAGGCCGGCTTCGGCAAGACGGGCCTGGTATTCGTCACGACTTCCGCGCCGCCGGTTCACACGCAGCCACATCGGCGGCTCCGAATTGCCCGCCGCCACCATCATCGGCCAGTCCCGCGGCCACTCGTGTTCGAACGCCTCGAGGAGCCAGGCCGGATGGGCATGCTTCGCCTCGGGGCGGCGGTGCGCCGCCGCCAGGATTGCGGCCTGCTCGCGCTGGAAGCGCCGGAGAATTGCGTTGACGAGGCTCGCGGCCCGCGTCCGGCCGAGCGCGCGCGTTGCCTCGACGGTCTCGGCCACTGCCGCATGCGCAGGCGTGGCCCCATGTGCGAGCTGATAAAGCCCGACCAGCGCGAGTGCGCGGATTTCCGGATCGAGCGCGGCCTCCGGCCGGTCCAGCAGCAATGCAAGGCAGGCCTCGAGCTCCGGGAACCATCGCACGGTGCCGAATGCCAGTGCCTGGATCGCCGGGCGCGTCGCCTGCCCGGTTGCCGCTTCGGCGATCGCCGCCTCGAGCGTGCGGCCCTTTACCGCCACCGCGGCCACGGCGCGGGCTGCGGCAGCGCGCAGGCGCGCGGCTTCCGTCATACGGGGTCCAGCACCAGGCCGACGAGCCGGCGCGTGTTCGCGAAATCCGCCGCGGCCACCGGACGGCGGCCAGGCAATTGCAGGCTCTCGATCGCGAGCGCCGCCTCGCCCGCCATCACGACGATGCCTTCCGTCCCGGCCCGGAGGATCGTGCCCGGCAGCGGGCCCGGCTCGGCCGCGGCCACCGAGGCTTTCCAGATGCGAAGCTGCAGACCGTCGAGACGAGTCTCCGCCACCGGCCACGGATTCAGCGCCCTGATGCGGCGCTCGATGACCGCCGCGGGTTCGCGCCAGTCGACGCGCGCTTCCGACTTGCCTAGCTTGCGTGCCCAGGTCGCCTGCGCCGGATCCTGTACCGCCAGGTTCGCGCGACCTTCGGCCAGCGCATCGAGCGCAGCGACGATCAGGCTGGCGCCCAGCGCGGCCAGGCGTCCCAGCAACTCGCCCGCGGTCTCCCCGGATCCGATCGCGAGCGGATGACGCAGCATCACCGGCCCGGTATCGAGCCCGGCCTCCATGCGCATGATGGAGATGCCGGTCGTTGCATCGCCGGCCTCGATCGCGCGCGCCGCCGGCGCCGCACCGCGCCAGCGCGGCAGGAGCGAGGCGTGGATGTTGAGGCAACCATGGCGGGGCAGGTCGAGGATTGGCTGGGGCAACAGCAGCCCGTAGGCAGCGACCACCATGACATCCGGCGAATATCCGGCAAGCTGTGCGGCCGCCCCCGGGTCACGCAAGGTCGCGGGCTGCAGGATCGGAAGCCGGAGCGACAGGGCGCGTTCCTTGACCGGACTCGCGGTAATGCGCCGGCCACGGCCCGCGGGCCGGTCCGGCCGCGTGTAGACGACGACCAGGCGGTGGTGCGATGCAGCGATCGCATCCAGCGCCGGCAGCGCGAATGACGGGGTTCCGGCGAACGCGACCGCCAGGCTCTTGTCCACGGCGGCGGTGGCGGTCAGATGGCCGGCGCCCGCGCCGGCGCCGGAGTCTGGCCTTCCGCGCGCAGGCGGCGGTCCTTCTCCAGTTTCTTGCGGACGCGCTGGCGCTTCATCTCCGACAGATAGTCGACGAACAGCTTGCCGTCGAGATGATCGATTTCGTGCTGGATGCAGATCGCGAGCAGGCCCGTCAGATCCGCCTCGAACGGCTTGCCACCACGCCCGAGTGCGCGCACGCGGACGCGTTCCGCGCGCTCGACCTCGTCGTAGTAGCCCGGCACGGACAGGCAGCCTTCCTGCGAGGTCGCCGTGCCTTCCTTGCCGAGGATCTCGGGGTTGATGAACACGCGCGGATCGTCATGTCCCTCGGACACGTCGGCAACCAGGATCCGGCGGTGCACGTTGACCTGCGTCGCAGCCAGGCCGATGCCATTCGCCGCATACATCGTTTCCAGCATGTCGTCGATCAGGTCACGCAATGCGTCGTCCACCGAGTCGACCGGCACTGCCCGGGTGCGCAGCCGGGGGTCCGGATACTCCAGGATTGTGAGGCGCGTCATGTGCGTGGGGCCGTGGGTGCGTGTAACTGACCGGGGAATGCTGTTAAAGTTCGTCGAAGCATGGACTTATGCTCGTTTTGGAGCAACCCGCATGGCATCGCCTGGCTATTCCCTGTCCCGCACCCCGAATCGAACCCTGATGGGCGCTGCGCTCCTGGCGCTCGCGCTGTCGCTGGCCGCACCGGTGGATGTCGCCACCGGCCAGCAGCAGGGCATCGACCGCAGCGTGATCCCGGTCGCGCCCGACGCACCCGAGCGCTATGTCGTCCAGCAGGACGACACTCTTTGGGACATTTCGGCGAAGTTCCTGACCGACCCCTGGTACTGGCCCGAAATCTGGTACATCAATCCACAGGTGGCCAACCCGCACCTGATCTATCCGGGCGACGTGCTTGCGCTCACCTGGGTCGAGGGTCAGCCGCGGGTCGTGCTCGAGAGCGGCGGACCCGTGCGCCTGTCGCCGCGCGTCCGCGAAAATCCGTTGTCGGAGGCAATCTACGCCATTCCCTACGACCGGGTCTCGGCGTTCATGGGGCGGCCCAATGTGTTGGCCGCGGAGCAGGTCAAGGGCGCGCCCTACGTCGTGCGCGGGCGCGATCAACGCCTGATCTCAGCCGAGGGCAACGATATCTACGTGCGCCAGTTCGATGGTTCCGCATCCGGCGGCCGCTACAGCATCTATCACATCGGCGACGAGTTGAAGGATCCGGATGATGGCGACGTGCTGGGCTACCAGGGCCTGTTCACGGGCCTGGCCGATTTCCGGCAAGCGGGAGATCCCGCCACATTGCTGGTCGTCAAGTCCGCTGGCGAAACGACCGAGGGCGACATCCTGCTGCCGGCCGTTTTCGGGGCGAAGATGGATTTCATTCCACACGCGCCGGCGACGGCGCTCGACGGCACGATCATGTCGGTCAGCAGCGACTACCAGCGCACGATCACCGGCGAGTACGACGTCGTGGTCATCAATCGCGGCTCGCGCCATGGCCTGAAGCCCGGGCATGTGCTCGCGATCTGGGAGGCTGGAGAGGAAGTCCGGGACAAGTCCGACCAGGCGGTCAGCCGGAAGGTACGGCTGCCCGCTGAGCGCATCGGCCTGTGCATGGTCTTCAACACCTATGATCGCCTGAGCTTCGCCCTGACGCTGAAGGCAAGCCGCGAAGTCCGGACCGGCGACACCGTGCGCAAGCCCTAGACCCGCCGGCGTAAGTACAACTCCGTATTGTGCGCATCGCGGAATTCCGCGATGGTGTCATTGCATTCACGGGACGGGAAATTCGTGGATGGATGCTTTTCCGCACGCTAGTGCCGAAAGGCAATGCGGTGGGAATTCGACCCTGCCGCATGCGTTGTGAGGTCGCTGGACACAACGTAAGCCCCGCAGTCGGGGCGCCTGAGTCGGACCCGTCCGACGAGGGGAAGATTGCCGGCAGGCCCGGTGAAGCGCCAAAAAGCGTATGGATCGGGCGTCGAGGTCAATGCCGACAACCGCCAGCGGGTCAAGAACCCCCGCACCGGGCAGCGCTGCCCCTGCGGGGGTTCTCCTATTCTGTGCCGATCCAGCACAATGTCCCATGCAGGAATTCAGGACTTTTACGAGCCACCTCGAGTGCAGCGCGACCGGCGCGCATTACGCCGCCGACACCTTGCACGGGCTCTCGGAGGCCGGCAAACCGCTCCTGGTGCGCTACGACCTGAAGGCCATGTGCCGCGCCATCAGCAGGGAGGAACTTGCGCGGCGCGCCGCCGGCGGTTTCTGGCGCTACCGTGAGATGCTGCCGGTGCGCCGATCCGCCGATGTCGTGAGCCTCGGCGAGGTCGTGACGCCGATCATCGCGGCACCCGCCGCCGCGCGCCTGCGCGGCGGCAGGGAACTGCTCGTCAAGGACGAGAGCCGGCTGCCGACCGGGTCCTTCAAGGCGCGCGGCCTGGCACTCGCCGTGTCGATGGCCAGGGAATTCGGCGTCACGCGCATGGCCATGCCCACCAATGGCAACGCCGGGGCCGCGCTTGCCGCCTACGCATCGCGGGCCGGCATCGAGACCTGGGTGTTCTGTCCCGACGACACGCCCGAAGTCAACGTGCGCGAGATTGCGCAGGCCGGCGCCCACGTGTTTCTCGTCAACGGGCTCATCAACGATTGCGGGCGCCTGGTTGACGAAGGCAAGGCCCAGATGGGCTGGTTCGACGTGTCGACGCTCAAGGAGCCGTACCGGATCGAGGGCAAGAAGACCATGGGCATCGAGCTCGCCGAACAGCTCGACTGGCGCCTGCCCGACCTGATCTTCTACCCGACCGGCGGCGGCACCGGCCTGATCGGCATGTGGAAAGCCTTCGCCGAACTCGAGGCTCTCGGCTTCATCGATTCGAAGCGCCCGCGCATGGTCGCGGTCCAGGCCGCGGGCTGCGCGCCGATCGTCCGGGCCTGGCGGGACGGACGCGAGCATGCGGAGCCCTGGAGCAATGCCCATACCATTGCCTCGGGTATCCGCGTGCCGGGGGCGATCGGCGATTTCCTGATGCTGCGCGCGATCCGCGAGAGCGGCGGTTTCGCAATCGCCGTGGAGGACGAGGCGATCGTGGATGCGCAGGCCGAGATGGCGCGGATCGAGGGGCTGCTGCTGTGCCCCGAGGGTGCCGCGACCTACGCCGCGTGGCGCGCGGCGCTCGCCTCCGGCCAGGCGGGCCCGGAAGAGCGGGCCGTGCTGTTCAATTGCGCGACCGGCCTGAAATATCCGATGCCAGCGGCGGGCCGGAAAATCGACCTGCGACAGCCGCTCAGCTTCGCGACCTGATGGACGCCGACATCAGCAGCGCGCGCGCGTCGCGCTCCGCGCGCCGCAGGTGGCGCCAGGGACGCCCCGGCCGATGGCGCGCCAGCTGGTCCATCAGGCGGCGCACATCGGCCTCGCCGAGGCCGTAGTCGGCAAGCCATCCCGCAGCGCGCGCCTGCGGGAAGTGCGCGCTGGCCGCATGCAACAGGTCGAGCAGATCGAATGACGCCATCCGGCTGCCCGCGATGCTGCCGGGCATGATGTGCGACCGCACGGTGTCGATCACGTGAAATGCCGGCGGACCGCCGGCTGCAAGCGACACGAGGACATTCCTCGGCACGAAGGCGCCATGCGCCACGCCGCTGTCGTGCATGCGCCGGGCCAGCCGCAACAGCGGTGCCAGCTCCGGGACCGTCCCGGTCTCGCGCAGCAATCGGTCCAGCGGTATCGCCCCCTCGATCTCGCGGGTGGCGAGCAGATCGTAGCGGCCGTGCCGGGCGTCATGGCCGGACGACCACCACAATGGCTCCGGGCAGGGAACACCGTGCCGGGTCAGGTGCGACAACACGCGATATTCCCGGTCGCCGCGATGACCGATGAACCAGCGGCGCGCGGGATCGTAGAAGGGCTGCTGCCGATACATCTTGATGACCGCGCGGCCACCATCGGACAGCGGCTCGGACCAGATCAGCGTACGGAACTCTTCCTTGATCAGCGCCTGGCCGGGTGCGGCGCTGAAGCCGGCCACCGTGCCCGGTGCCGGGCGGATCCTGCCAACCGCCGCGCCGGTAGCCGTCACCCGCTGACGCCGTCCTTGACGATCAGTGCATAACGGTGGCCGGAACCGACGTGCGAAAGTGCTGGCGCCTCCACCAGCCGGGCCCCGGATTCGCGCGCGAGCACGGCGACGCGCGCGGTCGTCATGGTCATCTTCGGTGGCTTGTGGTTGAACGGCCTGGTGAGTCGCCGCAGCGAATTCTTCAGGGAATGGTGGTCGAAGAAGGTCATGATCAGGAAGCGCCGGGAAACCCGCAGTAATTCCTTCAGCAGCCGCTCGCGTTCGGCGGCAGTCGGCATGTGGTGCGACAGGCGCACGCAGACGGTTCCGTCCACGCTGTCATCCCTGAGCGGAATGTGAAACGCGGAAGCGGTCATCCAGGCCCGGGGCGTGGTGATGCTTGACTCGGCGCGCCCGTACAGGACCTGTCCGATCGCGATGTCGGCCTCGATCACGAGCTCGGTCGAAGCTGCGAAAGCAGGCGTCAGCCGGCCACCGCCGCAGGGCAGGTCGAGGATGATCCGGGACGAGCCGACACGCCGGATCTGTCGCTGGATCAGCTGGTACTCGCGCCGCGTGCTGCTGCGCTTCAGCAGCTGCCGGCGATATTCCTGGTTGTAGAAGGCCGCGCGCTCGACACGCTCGTATTCACGCTGGTAGGCCTCGCTCTGCGTGGTTCCCTGCGGCGCGCCCCAGGTCTCGGAAGTGCCGCGAATGGCCAGCAGCGGGATGCCCTGGTGGACCGGATAGTCGGTGCCGCAGGCAGCGCAACTGATTGCGGCGGCGCCGATCGACAGCTTCGCCTTGCAGGCCGGGCAGACCAGCAAGCCCGCAATCTTCTCGAGCCCGGCGCCGTTGGCGCTGGTGCCTGTCGGCAGCGATGCCATCTGTGAAGTTTACAGGATGCCCGGACCGCGATAACTGCGCGTTCCGGGCGCATATCGCGCTGCTGCGCCGGTCCTCGCCCCCGGATGATGGCCCGGTGATGACCGGGGCCGAAATCGAGTCGCAGAGAGCGTGGTTGCGGCTCGCCCGCGCGCCCGGCTTCGATGTCGCCACGGCGAGCCTGTTGTTCGGGCGCCTGGGCGGGGCGGCGGCGCTCCTGGCCGCGAGCCCGGCCCAACTTGCCGGTTGCGGTGTCCTGCCTGCCGGCCTGTGCGCGCTGATGCAGCCGGATGAGGCCGGTATCGAGCGCGACCTCGCCTGGCTCGGGGCGCCGGGGCGCATGCTGGTCACGGCCGACGACCCGCGTTATCCACAACAACTCAAGACGGTTCCTGGCATGCCGCCGGCGCTGTTCGTCATGGGCGATCCGGCCGCACTCGCGTTGCCGCAACTTGCGATCGTCGGCAGCCGCGCCGCCACGGCCGCCGGCCGCGAGACCGCCTTCGATTTCGCCGCGCGCCTGTCGGCCGCAGGGCTTGCGATCACGAGCGGCCTGGCCTGCGGCATCGATGCGGCCGCGCATCGTGGGGCGCTTGCCGCAGGCGGCGTCACGCTCGCGGTCTGCGGCACGGGGCTCGACCAGGTCTATCCGGCCGACCATGCCGCGCTCGCCGCCGGGATCGCCGGCAGTGGCGCGCTGGTCTCGGAATTTCCGGTCGGCACGCCACCGCTCGCGTCCAACTTTCCGCGCCGCAACCGGCTGCTGTCGGGCCTTGCGCGCGGCGTGCTCGTCATCGAGGCTGCCGCACGGTCGGGCTCGCTGATCACCGCCCGCCTGGCCGGCGAGCAGGGACGCGAGGTCATGGCGGTGCCGGGCTCGATACATAACGCGCTGGCACGCGGCTGCCATCGCCTGATCAAGGACGGCGCGGCGCTCATCGAGACGCCCGAGGACGCTCTTGCAGTGCTCGGTTTGAAGGCACTTGCGACACCCGTCAATTCGGGCGCGCAAACCACGGACACGGCAGGCAATTCCGGCGGCGGGTTGGACAGCGCGGAAGAAATACTGTTGAATGCGCTCGGTTTCGAGCCGGCGCATCTTGACAGACTGGTCGACAGAACGGGTTTTTCCGCCCATGCCGTCGCCTCGATGCTGCAAATGCTCGAACTGAGAGGTCAGGTCGAGTCGCTGGCCGGCGGGCGTTACAGCCGGACATCACCGAGGCAGGCGAGATGAAGGAAAGCGTTCTCGACATCCTGATCCACCTGTTCGAGAACTTCCTCGACGCCGAGGACGACATCGCGCCGAACCGCGACGCGTTGAAGCAGGAACTGGAACAGGTGGGATATCCGGAGGCGGAGGTCGAGCGTGCGCTGGTCTGGCTCGAGAGCCTGGCCGCCGACCCGGACCGGGCCATGAGCGAGGGCACTGCGCGCGCGGTGCGCGTGTTCAGCGGCCAGGAGCAGGTGCGCCTCGACACCGACGTGCGTGGCTACCTGCTGCACCTGGAGAACCTGGGCATCCTGTCCGCCGCGCAGCGCGAGGTCGTGATCGACCGCCTGCTGGCGCTCGAGGCCGATGACATCGATATCGAGCAGCTCAAGTGGGTGGTCCTGATGGTGCTGTTCAGCCAGCCTGGCCAGGAAAACGCCTACCAGCGCATGGAAGACCTGGTGTTCGACGAGCGGCGGGACGCGATGCACTGAGCGCCGCCGGCGCGCTTCGGCCAGGGAGCCGCGGCAGGGTCCGCGGCTTTGGCGTCTTTGGGGCGACGTGAGACGGAATAAAGTATGAGCGCGAATCTCGTCATCGTCGAATCGCCGGCCAAGGCGAAAACGATCAAGAAATACCTCGGACCGGACTTTGAGGTGCTGGCCTCGTATGGCCACGTTCGCGACCTCATCGAGAAGGAGGGCGCGGTCGACCCGGAGCGCGATTTCGAGATGAAATACCAGCTGATCGACAAGAATCGCCCGAAGGTGGATGCCATCGAGCGCGCGATGCGCAAGGCGAGCTCGCTGATCCTCGCAACCGACCCCGACCGCGAGGGTGAGGCGATTTCCTGGCACCTGGCCGAGATCCTGCGCGAGCGGGGTGCGCTCGACGGCAAGGACCTGCGCCGCGTGCGCTTCTACGAGATCACGAAGAACGCCGTGCGCGCCGCCATCGAGCAGGCCGAGGGGCTCAACGAAAACCTGGTCAATGCGCAGCAGGCGCGCCGCGCGCTCGACTACCTGGTCGGCTTCAACCTGTCGCCGCTGTTGTGGAAGAAGATCAAGCCCGGACTTTCCGCCGGCCGCGTCCAGAGCGTCGCACTGCGCCTGATCTGCGAGCGCGAAGCAGAGATCTCCCGCTTCATCCGGCAGGAGTACTGGACGGTCGAGGCCGACGCCGCGCGGGACCAGGCGCGTTTTCCCGCACGGCTGATCGAGTACCGCGGCGAAAAGGTCGAAGCCGACACGCAGAAAAGCCGCTTCACGATCACCAGGGAGGCAGAGGCGCGCGAGGTCGAGCGCGCGATCATTGCGGCCGCCGGTGGCGTGCTGACCGTCGACGCGGTCGAGCGCAAGCCGAAGCGCCGCAATCCGCCGCCGCCGTTCACGACCTCGACGCTGCAGCAGGAAGCCGCGCGCAAGCTCGGCTTTACCGCACGGCGCACGATGCAGACTGCGCAGCGACTCTACGAGTCGGGCCACATCACCTACATGCGCACGGACTCGGTCTCGCTGTCGCAGGACGCGGTCACCGAGATCCGCGACACGATCCGCGCGACATTCGGCGACCAGGCGCTTTCAGACGGAATAATCGTCTACCGCACCAAGTCGAAGAACGCCCAGGAGGCGCACGAGGCGATCCGTCCCACGTCCGCGGCGCTGGCGCCGCCGCAGGCCGAGGCGGACGTCCACGACGAGGATCAGCGGCGGCTCTACGCGCTCGTCTGGAAGCGCGCTGTCGCCTGCCAGATGGCGCCCGCGGTGTTCGACACGGTTGCGGTGGACCTGGTCGCGGGCGACCGCGGCGCATCCGGCGCCGCCCGCCACGTGTTCCGCGCCAATGGCCAGACGCTGCTGGACGCCGGATTTCTCGCCGCCTACCACGAGGACCACGACGAGGACGAAACCGACGTCGAGAGCGAGGACGAGCAGCGGCTCCCCGCGCTCGAGGCCGGCGAGCGGGTGACGCTCGAGGCGCTGCGGCCCGAGCAGCACTTCACGCAGCCGCCGCCCCGTTATACGGAGGCGAGCCTGGTCCGGTCGCTCGAAAACCACGGCATCGGCCGGCCCTCGACTTACGCCTCGATCATCGAGACGCTGCGTTACCGCAAGTACGTCGAGATGCTCGGCCGGGCCTTCGTGCCGACCGACATCGGCAAGATCGTCAGTCGTTTCCTGGTCAAGTATTTCGAAACTTACGTGGACTACGGCTTCACGGCGCTGATGGAGGACGTGCTGGACGAAATCGCCAGCGGCGAAAAGGAGTGGCGCCCGGAACTGGCGCGCTTCTGGAAGCCGTTCTCGAAGCAGGTCGAACACATCGGCAAGACCGTCAGTCGCGAGGAAGTCGCCGAATCCCGCGAAGTCGGCCGCGATCCGGCAAGCAGCAAGCCGATCACCGTGCGCATGGGCGCATACGGGCCGTTCGTGCAGTGCGGCACCCGCAATGACCCCGACAAGCCGAAGTTCGCCAGCCTGATGCCCGGTCAGCACATGGACGACGTCACGCTGGAGGATGCCTTGCGCCTGCTGTCGCTGCCGCGCGCACTGGGGCACGGCCCGGATGGCACGCCGATCAGCGTCGGCCGCGGCCAGTACGGTCCCTACGTCAAGTTCGGCACGAAGTTCGCGTCGATCAAGGAAGACGACCCGTTCATGCTGACGCTGCCGCGCGCGCTCGAGATTGTCGTCGCGAAGCAGCAGGCCGACCGTGAGCGCACGATCCTCGACTTCCCGGACGCGGGCATACAGGTGCTCAAGGGTCGCTACGGTCCGTACATCACGGATCGCAAGCGCAATGCCCGGGCCCCGAAGGATCGTGACCCAGCGACGCTCTCGCTCGAGGAGTGCGTGGCGCTCCTGGCAGCGGCGCCGGAGCGCAAGGGACGCTTCGGGCGGCGCCGCGCGAAGGCGCCGGCAGCAGCAGCACCGGTGGCCGAGGCTACCGCCACGGCTGCAGCGCCGGCCACCGCAAAGACCAGGGGGGCGCGCAAGGCCGCGAAGAAGAAGCCTTTGCCGCGCGCGGCGCGCGGCAAAGGCAGCCGCGCTCGGGAGTGAGCGATGGCGGATCGCGTTGCCGTGCGCGCCTGGCTCCTGGAACTGCAGGATCGCCTGACGCAGGCGCTCGAGCAGGCTGACGGCGGCGCGCTGTTCCAGCGCGACAGCTGGCTGCGGCCGGAAGGCGGCGGCGGCGAGACCCGTGTCATCAGGAACGGCGCGCTGTTCGAGCAGGGCGGCATCAATTTCTCGCAGGTCCAGGGCGCGCGCATGCCGGCCTCGGCGACGGCACAGCGCCCCGCGCTTGCGGGTGCGCCATTCGAGGCCATGGGCGTATCGCTCGTGCTACACCCGCGCAATCCCCATGTCCCGACCACGCA
>Ga0214473_10001497_pt1 | contig 30626 bp, 13 predicted proteins | sample RVTome_7_FD_203509 | JGI IMG/M metagenome (GOLD analysis project Ga0214473, IMG submission 203509) | Soil microbial communities from uranium-contaminated site in the Upper Colorado River Basin, Wyoming, United States - RVT98D197 | ecosystem: Environmental > Terrestrial > Soil > Contaminated >...
CCTGCTTTCGTCCGGAGTAGGTCATTACCACGGCAATGCCCACCAACCCGATAATTCCAGTGATCCAGCGGACTGTTAGCCAGGTATTGGCCAGTCGTCCATCCAACGAATATTTCCGGGCGGCCCAAAGTGTTACTAATGTGAAAACAACTATTCCAAGGACTCCGGCAATGTGGCATAACCTTGCGAGGGGATCTCGCCTATGGATGTTTCGCCCAACGGCGTGCGTTTGATCGCGATAGATCAGGCCGATCGCACTTTTGGCCCCCTCGAAATAATCTCTCGGATTCACTCTCAACAACGCGCCTGTAGGACAGTTTTCCTGGCAGGAAAACGCGTGGCCAGTAGACCCGGGTGGATTCAGGGGAGTGTTATTGCAAAGATTGCACTTGACGGCCAGCAAATCTTCAGTTTGGGTAACGGGAGCGGGCAGTGCGGGAGGCGCCAGATTGAACCAACTTTTCCAGCGCAGCAAAAATGTTGGCGTCGCCGGAGCAGCGGGTTTGCGCGGGACCATTGAAATCGCGTTGTACGGGCATTGGGTCGCGCAGTCGCCACAACCGATGCAGGTTTTCGGTTCAATATCGATCTGCCCATTAGGAAACCGACCAATCGCGCCCGTGGGACAACCAGTCAGACACTCAGGATCCTGACAATGCAAGCAGACTGCTGGCGCCAGCACGTGCTGTATCGACTTCGCCTGGGGCCGTACCGGCCGCTCAATGTGAATCCCACGGCGCAACAAGCGAGATTGGCCATGCACTTTGTGACACGCTAATGAACAGTTGCCGCAGCGAATACACAAGTCCATGTCCATCACGAGCAGGTTCGTACCATCAATAATTCCCGTCGCGATTTCCCGATTGGTGGCAGTTACGACGCGTGGATCGGATAGTGCTTCGAGTCGTACGTCATCGTCAGCAGTAGAAAAGTCGGAAAAGGTGCGATAGAGCGTGTCGTGGAGGCTTGGATCCGCGCGGACGAGCGCAATCGGGATCTCCAACAGTTCGGTCCTTGCTAGTACAGTTGCCGTGTAGTGCCACCTCTCTTCACCGCGCAGTCCCTCCAAGCCAAGGCAGTTGCCTGCACCCAGAAAATCGGCCCCTACGTGTTGGTCTACTTCCATCATCAAGTCAGTGACATGGGGGGAAGCTGCCACTCCTCGCATTCTGGTAAGCCAGCCGTTTTTAATGAGCACAATGCGATCGATGAGTTCACCTTCGCGAAAGAGCACATGTTGCTTTCCATAAATGTGAAACATCCCGATCTGAGCAAGCCTCGCTACCATTTCCGGTGTTAAGGCCCCACGGGCTGATTGCGCCACGTCGTCCAATGTGCGTTTGAGAGCGTACTCGCGGTAAGTGGCGTCAAGCGCTTTGCCAAACTTCGGCAGCTTCCGCAACAGCCTCAATGCCGGACGATCAATCTTCAATACACTTGCCTGGCAACCACTGGGAACTTCAATGGTTGCGTTGCGTGGTAACCCGGCAAGCACTGACATCTCGCCAAAGCTGCGTCCCGGCTGTACTTCACTTGCCTTTCTTCGACTTCCGCCGTCAGTGCCCTCTATATACACGTCGAGTTTTCCATCGACGAGAATGTAGAAGCTGTTTCCACCCCATTCGCCCTGATGAATGATCTCTTCCCCGGGTCCGTAAACGAACAGGCTTAAATAAGGACCAACTTTCTTTCCAGTATAGTTACGCCCGTACACAATTACCTCGAGATCGAGTTCATAAGCGAAGTGGCCGTCATGGCGCTCGATGAGCTCGTCAATCAGGCTTACCTGACCAATCGCCTGGAGTATCTTGTCGTGGTTAGTTATTCGCTGAGGCATGCCCAATTCGGGGTTGGAAAGGATCTGGTGCTAGCCCAGACTTTGACCACCTTTGCTGCAGGTCATTTCCAGAGGCGTATTTATACACCTATTTGACCAAAAAGAGTAAAAAATAGAACAGGCAAAACGTAATGTCCTTAATTCGGTTTTCTCTGCGCATTCCGGAGCGGCCGCCGCCTGGGCGGTGTATCGGATTGCGGAAAGACGCCAACGCAGACGGCGGGCACGCAGAGCGTGCGCGAATAATTCAGAAACAGGACCCTACCCAGGCGAAAGATGGCTAATAAAACTTGACCCGTTGTGATAATATCTGCCGCACCTGATTCCAGATCCCAAAATCGATAAGTTTTGTTCGCCCAGCCGCAGCACCCGATAGTGGTAGCCAATTGATCTGGTGGACGAACTCGAAGCGTACAACAATCAACACCGCGTCAACAGTCATTAAGTACTTCAATACAAGGTTTTGGACGTGAACCGCTCTTCGAGCGCGTGAATGACTCTTCTCCCTGGAGGTTCCCCACACGTATGGAAGCAACACCGGCTCTGCAACCTACTGATATTGAGTCCGTCTGCATAAACACTATCCGAACACTTTCGATGGACGCAGTGCAGGCAGCCAACTCCGGCCATCCAGGAACGCCGATGGCCATGGCGCCTGTAGCCTATACGCTATGGAATGAGTTATTGCGCTTTGATCCAGAAGACCCAATCTGGCCTAACCGTGACAGGTTCGTGCTTTCGATGGGTCACGCCTCGATGCTCCTTTATAGTCTACTGCATTTGACTGGCGTAAAGGCCGTCAACGCCAAGTATGAACAAACTGGTCAGCCCTCCGTTACTCTTGATGACATAAAGAGCTTCCGCCAACTCGACAGCCGTTGCCCAGGACATCCGGAGTACCGGTGGACATCCGGCGTGGAAACGACCACGGGTCCTCTTGGTCAGGGTATTGCTACGAGCGTCGGAATGGCCATAGCTTCACGCTGGCAGGCCGCTTACTTTAACCGGCCTGGCTTTGAATTGTTTGATTATCGTGTCTATGCCCTATGTGGAGATGGTTGCCTCATGGAAGGTATCTCTCATGAGGCTGCCTCGCTGGCGGGCCATCTTCGCCTGTCCAACCTCTGCTGGATATACGATAACAACAAGATCACGATAGAAGGAAATACATCATGGGCCTTCTCCGAGGACGTTGCCACCAGGTTTATTGGCTACGGTTGGAACGTCACTCGTGTTGGCGACGCCAATGATTTGGAGATGCTGAGGCGGGCGTTTCAAGTCGCGCAGAAGGAGACAGAACGACCGACCTTGATTATTGTTGACAGCCACATCGCCTGGGGCGCGCCCAACAAGCAGGACACGCATGGGGCCCACGGCGAACCCCTGGGCGAGGAGGAGATCCGCCTCACCAAGCTAAACTACTCCTGGCCCGAGAACGCAAAGTTTCTGGTGCCCGAAAATGTACGGGAAAACTTCCAGCGCGGGATAGGCACTCGGGGCAAGACCTTGCGCGACCAATGGTTCAACAAACTAGAAGACTACAAAAAACAATATCCCGTACTGGCGGATCATCTTGTCCGAATGCAAAAGAGAGAACTACCCGAGGGGTGGGACAAAGATATTCCCAAATTCGAACCTGATGCGAAGGGAGTAGCCGGGCGTGATGCGTCCGGAAAGGTGCTGAATGCCATAGCCAAAAACGTTCCCTGGTTGATTGGAGGCGCGGCAGATCTTGCGCCTTCCACCAAGACGCGCTTGACGTTCGACGAAGCGGGCGACTTTCTTGCGGAAACTCCAACCGGGCGCAATTTTCACTTTGGAGTCCGCGAACATGCGATGTCTTCGATCCTTAACGGGCTTGCGCTCTCGAAAGTTCGTCCCTATGGTTCGGGGTTCTTGATCTTCTCCGATTACGCGCGACCGGCCATACGCCTGAGCGCCATCATGGAGATCCCCACTATTTATATCTTTACTCACGATTCGATTGGGGTCGGAGAGGACGGCCCAACTCACCAGCCGATCGAGCAATTAGCCAGCTTGCGGGCTATTCCCAATCTCATCGTGCTGCGGCCCGGTGATGCTAATGAAGTCGCCGAGGCGTGGCGACTGATTATGCAACTCAAGCACGAACCGACGTGCTTGATCTTAAGTCGTCAGGCTTTACCCACAATCGATCGGAAAAAGTATGCCGGCGCCGAAAACACCCAGAAGGGCGCCTATGTACTTGCTGATTCGAGTGCGCCTAATGGCCAACCTGATCTCATATTGATGGGGACGGGTTCTGAGGTCGCACTTTGCCTGGAGGCATACGAACGATTGGCAGCGAGCGGAGTTAAAGTGAGGCTCGTAAGTATTCCTTCCTGGGAACTTTTTGAACGCCAGTCGCAAGACTACAAAGATAAAGTAATCCCAACGACCGTGAAAGCCCGAGTAGCAGTTGAGCAGGCTGCAAAATTCGGCTGGCAACGCTACACGAGCAGCACTGATGCCGTCGTCGGAATGAGGACTTTTGGCGCCAGTGCACCCTTGAAAGAATTGACGAAGAAGTTTGGCTTCTCGGTCGATAACGTGGTCGAAACCGCCCTCCGAGAGATCGAGAGAGTTAAATAAACCAGCAATCAGTCGGGGGGAGTATTGGCCTCCCGTTTAGGAGCAACGCTATGAGCAATCCTCTTGTAGAAGTCATGAAGCTTGGCCAGTCAATCTGGTACGACAACATACGCCGCGCGATGCTCATTAGCGGCGATCTGCGTAAGAAGATCGAGGAAGACGATCTGCGCGGCGTGACGTCGAACCCGACTATCTTTGAAAAGGCGATCACTGGTTCCACTGACTACGACGAACAGATGCGCTCATTGATTCAAGCAGGCAAAAGCGTAAATGAGATCTACGAGGCACTGGTTATTGGCGACATCGGACAAGCTGCTGACATTTTGAACCCCGTTTACGATAAAACTCAGGGCATAGACGGCTATATAAGTTTGGAAGTGAATCCCCGTCTTGCCCACGAGACGCAGGGAACGGTGGACGAGGCGGAACGCTTGTTCAAGACGATCGGCCGCAAAAACGTGATGATAAAGATTCCCGCGGCCCAGGAGGGTTTGCCGGCAATTGAAGAAGCAATTTACCGCGGGATTAACGTAAACGTCACCATGATCTTTTCGATCGGTAATTACGAGCAGGTTGCCGAGGCCTTCATCAAAGGTCTGGAAAGACGTGACCGTGAAGGAAAACCTGTGACGCAGATCGCCTCAGTGGCCAGTTTCTTTGTCTCGCGTGTGGATACGACAATAGACACTGAACTTGAATACCGGGCGCGTCACAGCCCGCCCGAACAAAAAGCCGAGCTCGAAAGTCTTTGTGGCAAGGCGGCGCTGGCCAACGGCAAACTGGCTTACGCGCGATTCAAAGAGATCTTCTATGGTGAGCGCTTTGCCGCATTGAAGGCCAAAGGCGCGCAGATCCAACGGCAACTCTGGGCTTCCACCGGGACCAAAAATCCGAACTACTCAGATGTTCTATATGTCGAAAACTTGATTGGGAAAGATACTGTAAACACCGTCCCACCGGCAACCTATACGGCTTTTCGCGACCATGGAAAGGTTGCGCCGACGCTCGAGCAAGGTCTCCCCGAATGCCGAGCCGTGATTTCCAGATTGGGAGAGCTGGGCATTGATCTAACGCAGGTTACGGAACAACTTCAAAAGGATGGGCTGGCCTCCTTCGTCGGATCCTTCGACACGCTTGTCGAGTCGATTGAATCAAAACGTGATGCGCTCGTTTCCGGGATCCATCAAAGGTTGACTGCTTCGTTAGGCAAATACGGTGATGCGGTTTCCCGCGCCCTCAAGGAAGCGCAGCAGGGCGACGTAATGCGCCGAATCTGGCGTAAGGACGCATCTCTTTGGAAAAAGGATCTCGCTCACCAGAAGATTATTCAGAATGCCTTGGGTTGGTTGACAGTTCCGGACGCGATGATCGGTGTCGAAGACGATCTCATTGCGTTCACAGATCGCACTCGGGGCGTGCGGCAATTCAAACACGTCATGGTATGTGGCATGGGCGGTTCGTCACTCTGTCCGGAAGTTCTTCGTCGAACCTTCGGTAAGCAAGAGGGTTATCCGGAACTTCTGGTGCTTGACTCAACAGATCCCGACGCGTTTTGCGATATCGCCGATCAGATCGATATAACGAAATGTCTCTTCATTATCTCGTCTAAATCAGGTACCACGACTGAACCTCTTGTCTTCTATAAGTACTGGTACGATCAGGTAGGTAAACGTAGGGAGGATCCCGGAGAGTGCTTCGTCGCCATCACAGATCCGGGAACGTTGATGGAGAAGATGGCCATAGATGACAAATTTAGGCGCATCTTTTTGAATCCTGCCGATATCGGCGGACGCTACTCCGCGCTCTCCTACTTCGGCATGGTACCGGCAGCCTTGCTGGGTTTAGATATTAAAAAGCTGCTCGACCGTGCTGAAAGAATAGTTCACTCCTGCGCCTCAGTAGTTCCCGCCGCTGACAATCCCGGGGCAAGGCTCGGTGCCATCATGGGTGAATGTGCTCTGGCAGGACGCGACAAACTCACGATCATCGCCGACCCGAAGATTGCTTCGTTTGGTCTTTGGGTGGAGCAGTTGATTGCCGAAAGCACAGGCAAAGAAGGTAAAGGCATAGTGCCCATTGCCGGTGAACCCCTGGGGGCGCCGTCAGTTTATGGTGACGATCGGCTGTTTGTCTCGCTGGCAGTCGGCAAAATCGATAGCGAAACCGAGGCAAAGTTAAAAGCGCTCGAAGCTGCCGGACACCCGGTCGTCTACAGGACGCTCACTGATCTGTACGATCTGGGAGAGGAGTTTTTCCTCTGGGAGATCGCGACCGCATTTGCAGGGTACCGCCTGGGCATCAACCCTTTTGATCAGCCTAATGTGCAGGAATCGAAGGATGCCACCAAAGAATTACTCGAAAAGTTTGCCGGAGACGGAAAGCTGGATGAACAACCGCTGCTCACTACAGATGGCATACTGACCGTTCGCGCAGACGAAAAAACCTTAGCCGTCCTTCCTTCCTCCTCAGTTCTCGACGCGGTTAAAGCGCATCTGGCTGGAGTGACAACCGGGGATTATATTGCGCTCCTCAACTACATCGAGGAAACGCCGGAGAACGAATCGATTATTCAAAAGATCCGCACGCATCTCCGCGATACCACGCGGTGTGCCACAACTACCGGCTATGGACCAAGGTTTCTACATTCGACAGGCCAGTTGCATAAAGGTGGACCCAACTCAGGCGTGTTTTTCCAGATAACCGCGCCAGACGCAACTGATCTGCCTATACCAGAACAACCCTACACCTTCAGCACTCTTAAGCAGGCCCAGGCACTTGGCGATTTCCGCTCGTTGGCTAAGCGTGGACGCCGAGCCATTCGAGTTGATCTTGGCGCCGACACAACTCGTGGCCTGAAAAGGCTTCACGATGTGATAGTCGAAGCTATGCCCCGGTCGGATGCCACTACGACGTGAAGACAATCGATCTCGCACCACCTAAACAATTTTTGCATTGAGGATGAACCAATGGCTACTGCTGAACAAAGTACAAAGACCGCCAAGATAGGCATGATCGGCCTTGCAGTAATGGGAGAGAACCTGGCTATGAATATCGAGCGGAACGGTTTTCCCATTGCCGTTTTTAATCGCGACACTTCAAAGGTTGATAACTTTGTGGCGCGCGCTCCCGGAAAACGAGTTATCCCGACCAAGTCAGCTGAAGAATTTGTCCGTTCGCTCGAGCGGCCTCGTAAGATAATTCTTCTGGTCAAGGCTGGCGATCCTGTCGACTGGACTATCGCTCAAATAAAACCGTTCCTTGAACGAGGCGACATCATCATCGATGGGGGCAACTCCTTCTTCGAAGACACTGAACGTCGAGAGAAGGCCTTGAAGGCAGAAGGCATAAACTTCATCGGCTCAGGAGTGTCTGGCGGTGAAAAAGGAGCATTGTGGGGACCCAGTTTGATGCCGGGCGGCGACCGTAACGCCTACGAACAACTCCGCCCCATTTGGGAGGCGATTGCTGCAAAAGTGGATGATGGACCATGTGTAACTTACATCGGTCCGGGTGGTGCCGGTCATTTTGTCAAGATGGTGCACAATGGCATCGAGTATGGCGACATGCAACTCATTGCCGAAGCTTACGACATTATGCGCAGTGTCCTGGGGCTCGAAGCTGGGGAAATGGCTGACATCTTCGACGAGTGGAATCGGGGCGATCTGGAATCGTTTTTAATAGAGATTACCGCCAAGATTCTGCGCGTGAAAGACACGGAGACGGGCAGGCCGTTGGTAGACCTGATTCTTGACAAAGCGGGCCAGAAAGGTACTGGAAGGTGGACCAGTGAGGTGGCCCTGGATCTTGGCGTTGTGGTGCCCACGATCGATGCCGCTATCGACACACGCACGCTTTCGGCGCGTAAAGAGGAACGTGTCGAAGCCAGCAAGCAGATCAATGGACCAACAAAAGGAAGATATACCGGCGATAAACGCTCGATGATCAACGCCATACACGACGCGCTGTACGCTTCGAAGATCTGCTCCTACGCGCAAGGCATGAACCTTATTCAAGCTGGTTCCGAAAAATGGAATTGGAACATTAATCTGGGTGAGCTGGCGCGAATCTGGAAAGGAGGCTGCATTATTCGCGCGCAATTCCTTGACAAGATAAAGCAGGCTTATCAGCGACGCTCCAACTTACCAAGTTTGCTGCTCGATCCGGATTTCAAGGCCTGGGTTGAGGAAGCACAGCCCAATTGGCGCCTGGCAGTCACCACTGCGATGCAAAGCGGCGTGCCAGTGCTCGCGATGGGTTGTAGTCTCTCCTATTTCGACACCTACCGCGCTCAAAACCTGCCCTTAAATCTTACTCAGGCTCAACGCGACTTCTTTGGCTCCCACACATACGAGCGAACCGACAAACCGGGGCAAGGGCCAATCCACACCGAGTGGGAAGAGATGCTCGAGAAACAAAGTTAATGGAAGCTACCGCAATAAAGGAAAATGAAAACCCATTGCGGGTGGGTATGCGGCTGGAAAAGACTGCCGACCCGTGTACAGTTATCATCTTCGGAGCTTCAGGAGATTTAACCAAACGGAAGCTCGTGCCCGCGCTCTATCGGTTGGTTCAGCAACGGCTGCTGCCGGCAGAGTTTGCGATTGTCGGACTTGCAAGAACGGAGATGAGCGACGACGAGTTTCGCCGCAAGATGAAGGAGGCAGTTGAGCAGTTCTCTGAGACAAAACAGGTCGATGCGGCGGTTTGGAACTCCTTTGCACAGGGTATCTATTATCGTTCGACAGATATCGGCAGCACCGCAGATTTTCAGAAACTTGGCGATCTGCTCAACCGCATCGACCGGGACCGCAGCACCGCCGGTAACCGCTTGTTCTATCTCTCCGTAGCACCTCGTTTTTATGCTCAGGCAGTTGAACAACTCGGACGGGCGGGTTTGACGAAAGCGAAACCCGGCAGTTGGGTAAGAGTAATCATTGAAAAACCATTCGGCACCGACCTCGAGAGTGCTCGCCTTCTGAACAGTCAAATCCTCCAACATCTGGAGGAATCACAGATCTATCGCATAGATCACTATCTCGGGAAAGAGACCGTTCAAAATCTGTTGGCCTTCAGGTTTGCCAATGGAATATTTGAGCCACTATGGAACCGCCAATACATCGACCACGTGCAACTGACTAATGCGGAAGCGGTTGGCGTTGAAGGACGTGGCGGCTATTACGAAGGCGCGGGTGTCGTTCGGGACATGATTCAGAATCATGTGTTTCAGGTTCTGTCACTAGTCGCAATGGAGCCTCCCGCACATCTTGGCGCTGAAGCTGTTCGTGACGAAAAGATCAAGGTAATGACCGCAGCTCGGGAATTCTCACCAGAACGCGTCATGGCTGAGTGCGTGCGCGGGCAGTATGGAGCGGGCTCTAGTAACGGTAAGCCGGTACCGGGCTATCGTGAAGAAGAAGGCGTCGCACCAGATTCCACGACCGAAACGTTCGCTACGCTGACGATGTACTTCGATAACTGGCGTTGGGCGGGCGTGCCGTTTTATCTTCGCTCCGGTAAACGTCTGACGAAGCGTGTGACCGAGATCGCAATCCAGTTTCGCGAGGCGCCGCACCAACTCTTCGGCGCAAACATCATGGAGCAGGTAATGCCTAATCAGTTGATTATTCGAATTCAGCCTGATGAGGGCATTACACTACGATTTGCCGCCAAAGTTCCCGGGCAGGTTACACAGATCCGCGACGTAAACATGGATTTTCGTTATGGCTCATCATTTGGTGTCCAACTTGCAGAAGCCTACGAAAGGTTGCTGTTGGATTGTATTCTAGGAGACTCAACTCTCTACGCGCGTAAGGATATGACTGAGAGAGGTTGGGAGTTGGTGATGCCGATTCTGGAGCAGTGGGCGACAGACACAAAACAAGTTTCATTTCCGAACTATGAAGCGGGTACATGGGGTCCGGCAGCCGCAAACGAATTGGTTGAAGGTCGGGGTACAGCCTGGCGGCGGTCATAGAATCCGAATTAAGAACACTCATGCGATTAGAAACTCAGGTTACGGAGCTGACAGCCTCGCCTTCAAAAGGGCTCGATATCCTAAAGATCGAGAAGCAGTTGACTTCAATGTGGTCGGACGCGGGCACTGCTGACTCGAGCCATTCAGGAGTAACTAGAGCATGCACCATAAACCTGATCGTCTACACCACTCCCGCCGACGACGCTACAGAACTTGATGAGCTGCTCAATCGAGTGACTGAACTGCACCCGGGTAGAACCCTGATCCTGATGGTTGACCGCCATGCGAAGGAGGCGAAACTCGACGGCTATGTGTCGACGCGATGCCGTCTCCTTGGCGCCACAGGCAAGCAGATCTGTGGCGAACAAGTGACGATAGAGGCAAGTGGTGCAACCGTAGACACAGTAGCCAGTGCCGTAGCGCCGCTGCTAGTGCCTGACGTTCCTGTTTATCTCTGGTGGAAAGACATACCACACTATCAGGACAAGCTCTTCGATCGACTTGCCCAGACTGCTGATCGGGTCGTTATCGATTCTTCAGTGTTTGACCATCCGCAAGAAGATCTACTGCGTCTGGCCACAATGATTGAAAATTCTCGGCACGCGTTGCAGGTAAGTGATCTTACCTGGGGTCGTCTTACTGTTTGGCGAACTTTGTTGGCCAGTTTTTGGGATGTGCCTGACTACCGTCCACTCTTGTCTAGCATCGATACTGTGGACGTTAACTTTGCGCCCCCAGAGTCTGCGCCTGACGAGATTGCCCCAAAGGCCTTATTGCTGGCCGGCTGGCTAGCATCGCGCCTCGATTGGGCGCTTGTCGACGTGAAGAAGAATGCAAGCGGCATTGAATTTAAGCTCAACTGTGGAGCTGATCCGATCGTCGTTGCTTTTCGCCGTGGTCCAGCGGGCAAGTCCAGCATCACCTCTGTGAAGCTTTCAGCGAGGGGTGGTGCTGCGAGTTTCTATGTTGGTCTGCACTCCGCCGGCGCCAAATTGCAAACTGAGGCAAGAATAGGCGCGGACCATTCGGTGGGTCGTTTGCTCACCTATGAAAGACGGAGTGATGCTGAGCGGCTAAGCAGCGAGCTGGCTTTTCCAGGTCGCGACCGCGTCTACGAAGCTGCCTTGAGAGTCGTAGGAGCAGCGCTCCGTAGCTTGTCTTAGAAACTGTCGCGGCCTTTGCGGCTACCGCGATCCACGAATTCACACGACCTGAAGCTTTAGGGCTCCCAAGCCAGGCAAAAGGATGATACTTGCAGGCGACATCGGCGGCACCAAGACAAATGTAGCTCTCTTTCAGAGAGACGGGAGCAACATAGGCCCTGTTGTCAGGCAACAGACATTCCGCAGTGGCGGCCACGATTCTTTGGAGTCAATCCTCAGAGAATTCCTTGAACAGGATTCCAGTCAAGTCCAAGTCGAGGCAGCGTGCTTTGGGATCGCGGCGCCAATAATTGAAGGGCAAGCGAAGCCACCCAACCTCACATGGGGTGTTAATTCTGTTGCGCTTGCCCGTATGCTTAACATTCCACGAGTCGGATTGATCAATGACCTGGAAGCTACCGCACACGGCGTCGCCGGGTTGAATGCTTCGCAGCTGCTAACGCTCAATAACGGCGAGCAAAGAGTGGGAGCAAACCGCGCCTTGGTTGCAGCCGGGACGGGACTGGGAACTGCCGGCATAATCTATAGAGACGGCCACTACCATCCAATGCCCTCTGAGGGTGGGCACGCAGATTTTGCGCCGGGCACACCGGAGGAAATAGATCTTCTTCTTTATTTACGGGATAAGTTTGGCGAGCACGTCAGCTATGAACGCGTTTTATCCGGTCCCGGTCTTTTTAACGTTTACTCATTCGTTCGGGATTACCAGAAGGGTGTTGAGCCTCAATGGCTTGCCGAGCAAATTGCAACGGGAGATAAAACGGCCGCAGTCTCGCAGGCTGCGCTGGAAAATAGATGTGAGCTCGCCGTAAAAGCTTTGGACATCTTTGTCTCCGCTTACGGCGCGATGGCTGGAAACCTTGCTCTTGTGATGCTCGCCAATGGAGGGTTATACGTTGGAGGAGGAATTGCCCCAAAGATTCGCGAAAAGCTCAAAGACGGCACGTTCATGAGAGCGTTTACTCGCAAGGGTCGGCTCTCATCGCTGGTCTCCACCATTCCGGTTCATGTCATACTTGAGGACAAGACGGCGCTCTTCGGGGCCGCGCGAGCTGCACTTGATTTTCACTGGTGAACAATATGGAAGCCACAAAACCTGCGTCCAACATCTCTATCTATCAGACAGCTGAAGAAGTTGCACGAGCCGCCGCCGATCGTTTTGTCGACATTTCGGCGAAGGCCATCTCAAATAGCGGCAGGTTCAGCGTCGCTCTTGCCGGTGGGTCAACTCCAAAACGGGCTTATGAATTACTTGCGAGCAAAGAATACCGGGATCGCGTTGCCTGGCCCAAGGTGCACCTCTTCTTCGGTGACGAGCGCGCAGTCCCGCCAACGCACCGCGACAGTAATTACAGAATGGCCTCCGAGGCATTGATTTCACACGTACCAATTCCTGCACAGAACGTCCATCGCATGCTCGGAGAGGGCGATGTCGTCGCTAATGCAAGTTTGTATGAAGACGAGTTAAGGGATTTCTTTGAACCATCCCCCTGGCCTCGCTTCGACCTGGTCCTGCTCGGCATGGGAGAGGATGGCCACACGGCCTCACTATTTCCAGGTACCACTGCGCTGCGTGAGCGCGAGGCCTGGGTGACCGCAAACTGGGTGCCGAAAATAAATGCCTATCGCATCACGCTCACGCCACCGACAATCAACAATGCTGCAAACATTCTTTTTCTGGTCACCGGCGCGAGCAAGAGCGCACCTTTCGTGGAGGTCCTGCGCGGCCCAGCTGACCCTGAAAGACTGCCTGCACAGTTAATTCAACCCATCAACGGAACGCTGCTTTGGCTTGTAGACAAGGCTGCTGCTGTACGACTCTGATTACAACTGTGAAACCGAAGAAACTGGCCATCGGCAGCGACCATGCCGGATTCGAAGCGAAGGAAAGAGCCCGTAACGAACTTGCCTTGCTGGGATTTGAAGTCGTCGACAAAGGTACTTCCAGTCTCGAAAGTGTGGATTATCCCGACTTTGCCGCAGCTGTCGCGCGCGCGGTGGTCTCCGGCGAGGTCGAACGAGGAATTCTAATATGCGGCTCCGGTATAGGAATCTCAATTGCGGCAAATAAGATACGCGGCGCGCGCGCCGCGCTCTGCTGGAACGAGGAGACTGCGCTGCTGGCACGGCAGCATAACGATGCCAACATTCTCTGTTTCGGAGGCCGGTTTATTTCCACCGAGCAGGCGATACAGATGATCCGTCTCTTTGTCGAAACCGACTTTGCAGAAGGCCGGCATAAAGTGCGCGTAGAGAAACTTTCGGCTCTTGAAGACAGGTAACAAGTTTCAGGTTTCAGTTTCAAGTTCCAGGTTCCAAGTTCCAGGTTCCAAGTTCCAGGTTTCAAGTTCCAGGTTTCAAGTTCCAGGTTCCAAGTTTCGTCACGTTTCAGAAAACTCCAAGTTGCACGTCAGAGTTCCAAAGCTTCAGATTCAGTATTTGCAAAACTTGTATCCTTGAACTTGAAACCTGGAACTTGAAACTTGAAAACCGAACCCTCGATGAAGACCAAAGAGCATCTGAGACTATCTGAACGCAGCAGCTCACCTGTTCCGCCTTGGAGAAAATGGGGACCGTACGTATCTGAGCGCGCCTGGGGAACAGTGCGGGAAGATTACAGCGCTGATGGCACCGCCTGGGATTACCTACCTCACGATCTCTCCCGGTCTAAGGCTTACCGCTGGGGTGAAGATGGACTCGCCGGGATCTGTGATCGCTATCAAATTTTGACGTTCGCACTCGCCCTTTGGAATGGACGTGATCCAATCCTTAAGGAACGTCTCTTCGGACTTGTTCCGCGAGAAGCAAATCACGGGGAAGACGTCAAAGAGTACTACTTTTACCTCGACTCCACTCCTACTCACTCATACATGCGGTATCTGTATAAGTATCCTCAACTTGCCTTTCCCTATCAGCAACTCATTGAGGAGAACAGCCGCCGGCGCAGCCAGCAACAGCCAGAGTATGAACTTGTCGATACCGAAATCTTCGAAGGAGATCGCTACTTTGATGTGTTCGTTGAATATGCGAAAGCAACCCCCGAAGACATTTGCATTCGCATCGAAGTTGCTAATCGAGGATCCGAGGACGCGCGCATACATGTTCTACCGCAACTGTGGTTCCGCAACCGTTGGAGCTGGGGTGCTGAGCTAAGGCCACAACCAACCATCCGTGCCGGCGCGGCAACACGTACCTTCACGACGCTGGAGGCTGACGATACCGGCTCGCCGCCGCTGTCGAATCTTCCGTTCGAATATCGACTGGGTACGCGCTATCTCTACGGAGCGGCCGGCTGCCAGCTTTTATTTACTAATAATGAGACCCATGAGGAGCGCGTTTGGGGAAGTTGGGCGAAGAGCCGCACGCCCTTCGTAAAGGACGCTTTTCACCGTTACGTCATTAACGGTGAGGAGTGTGTGAACCCTGCTCAGACAGGCACAAAGGCCTGCCTTCATTATCGCGATCTAAACGTTCCAGCTCGAAGTTCTATAACTATCGATTTAAGACTGACTGACCGGGTAATGAAGCGACCGCTAGCCGATGTTGGAAAGATAATTGCTCAAAGACGCGCGGAAGCAGATCAGTTTTATGAAGCGATTCATCCGCCCAGGGCAACTGACGACGAGCGTCGCATCCAGCGCCAGGCCCTCGCAGGGATGCTCTGGGGTAAACAGATCTACTTCTACGATGTGGACGTATGGCTTAACGGCGATAATCCAAACTGGCCGCCTCCTGAATCTCGACGCCACGGCCGCAACACACGATGGCTACACTTAAATTCCATGCGTGTCCTCTCAATGCCTGACAAGTGGGAGTATCCATGGTTTGCCGCCTGGGATCTGGCTTTTCACTGTGTGCCGCTCGCTCTGGTCGATCCGGAGTTCGCCAAAGAGCAACTTTGGCTGTTGTTGTTCGAACAATACCAACATCCAAATGGACAGATCCCTGCATATGAGTGGGAGTTCTCGGATCTCAACCCGCCCGTGCATGCATGGGCTGTATGGCGAATCTACAACATGGACCGGATCAGTTCCGGCAAGGCCGACCGCAACTTTCTGGAACAGTGCTTTCACAAACTTCTTATTAATTTTGCTTGGTGGGTAAACAAGGTTGACAGCGAAGGCAACAACGTGTTTGAGGGTGGTTTTCTGGGCCTCGATAACATCACGGTTCTTGATCGCAGTCACGAACTGCCGCGCGGAACAAAGCTTGAACAGAGTGACGCGACTGGATGGATGGGTGCTTTTTGCCTCCAGTTAATGCGCATCGCGCTCGAACTCGCAAAGGAGAACAAGGTCTACGAGGCGCTGGCCACAAAGTTTTTCCAGCATTATGTCTATGTCGGCGCAGCGATGAAGCACATGGGCAATCGCAACTACCAGTTGTGGGATGAGAAAGATCTCTTCTTTTACGATGTGCTGCGCTTTCCGGACGGCAGTTTCCGGAAGTTCCGTGTCCGTTCCCTGGTAGGCATCATTCCTCTCTACGCAATCGAGCGGTTGGAAGAAGACTGGATCAAACCGTTCCCGGAGTTTAGCTCAAATTTCCATTGGTTTCTGAAGAACAGACAGAATATTGTCGAGCGTTGCGTTACCGTCGTCGAGCGTGACAATAAGAAGGTCTATATTCTCGCCATTGTAAACGAAAGCCAGTTGCGTCATCTGCTGGAGCGCATCTGGGATCCCGCCGAGTTTCGTTCAGACTACGGCCTCAGAAGTCTTTCGAAATGGCATGAGACTCATCCGTTCGTCTTCGAAAACAGCAGAGTCGGATATGAGCCGGCCGAATCAATTGAAATGTTGAAGGGCGGAAACTCCAACTGGCGTGGCCCGATCTGGTTTCCGACCACCTTCATGATGATTGAATCGCTTCGCAAGCTCGGTAAGGCCTATGGACCATCACTTACCATCGACAATCCGGTGTCCAATGAACCTGCGATCACCTTCGATGACATGGCGAAAGGGTTTGCCAATCGGTTGATTTCGATCTTCACGCGAGATACGAATGGCCGCCGGCCGGTTCATGGAACCGTCGACAAGTTTCAGAATGATCCCTACTGGCGCGATCTGATCCTTTTCTATGAATATTTCCACGGCGACACCGGCTTTGGCCTCGGCGCATCACATCAAACCGGTTGGACAGGGCTGGTAGCGTCGCTAATTGATGAATGGCGGCGATGACGTTCACACCCAAAGAACTCACAATGTTGCGCGCGTTGGCGACCTCTTACCCTACCGCCGATGCCGCTCTGGCGGAACTTGCCGCCTTGAAAGCAAGTCTTTCTTTACCCGCAGGTTCCGTACATGTGGTAAGCGACGTCCACGGCGAATACAAAAAACTACGCCACATAATCAACAATGCCTCCGGTACTCTTCGGCCACTCGTCGAGCGGCTCTTTGGGAATCGTTTGAACGATGCTGAACTACGTGAGTTGCTGGCCGTGCTCTACTATCCCCTGGAGACTATGGAACTGATTACGCAACGATTTGCCGACACTTCCGCGCGGCAGTCATGGGTTGCAAAGACTCTTCGATACCAGTTCGAGATTGTTCGTGAATTAGCCGCTTTCTATCGCCGCTCATTCGTGCTGTCGTTGTTTGCCCCAACATATGAAGAGTTGTTTGAAGAACTACTTTCGGAGTCAGGACGAACCTCCAGCCGCAAATACGTAGATACCTTGATTTATGGACTCGCCGAACACGGGCGCGATCTGGGAGCCGTGCGTGCTGCATCTCGTCTGGTCCGAAATCTCAGTGTGGCGGAGATCGTTGTTGCCGGTGATCTCGGCGATCGCGGCCCACGGATCGACCGTGTAATTGACTATCTGATGCAACAGCCGAATGTGGCAATCGCGTGGGGCAATCACGATGCGCTTTGGATGGGCGCCTGTCTCGGTCAGGAGGCTCTAATCGCCACCGTGGCCCGTATCTCGCTTCGTTATCGCCGCCTCTCCCAACTGGAGGAAGGTTACGGGTTGATCATGACGCCGCTCGAGAAGCTGGCACGCACGGTCTACGCAGACGACCCGGCGGAGAGATTCATAACAAGAGGAACAGGTTTGCGTGACGATCTCATGATGGCCCGAATGCAAAAAGCGGCGGCCATCATGCAATTCAAACTCGAAGGACAACTTAGCCGAAAATATCCGGAATGGGAGATGGAGCATCGTAATCTGCTGCACAGAATCAACCTCGAAAAAGGCACCGTAGAGATCGATGGTAGTGCCTACCCGTTGCGCGACTCCTATTTCCCAACGCTTGACCGGGCTAACCCCTACCGGCTTACCGAAGAGGAGCAGGCATGCATCCTACGCTTGAGACAATCTTTTGTTTCTAGTCCGGCACTCTGGAAACACATGTCTTTTGTTACGCGACGGGGCTCGATGTGGCTACGTCGGGATCAGGCAGTGATCTTCCACGGCTGCGTGCCGGTAAACGAAGCCGGCGATTTCCTTACATTCAGAGTAGACGGCAGAGAGTGTTCCGGTAGGGCGCTTTTTGACACATTCACTTCCGTCATACGTCGTGCTTTCAGGAAAGGAGAGAGCGCTGGAACTGATGCCGACTGGTTCTGGTATCTGTGGACGGGGCCACGTTCACCTCTTTTTGGTAAGGATCGTATGGCCACTTTCGAGAACTACTTCATCGATGACAAAGAGGCCAGGAAGGAGCACAAAAACCCGTATTTCTCATTGATACACGAAGCTGAGTTCTGCCGGCGCGTTTCCCAGGAGTTTGGCGTTCTCGCGGACGGACTGATTGTGAATGGGCACGTGCCAGTGAAAGTCGAGAAGGGTGAACAGCCTGTAAAGCGCAGCGGCGATGCAGTTACGATTGACGGCGCATTCTCCGAAGCCTACGGTGATCGAGGATACACCCTAATACTCGCCGCCGATCGCATTTCGCTCGCTGAGCATCATCATTTTGAGTCGATCGCGGAGGCCATCAACTCAGGGGCCGACATTGTTCCAAGAGTCTCCATTCTTCGCACGCATGAGCCACCCCGAACAGTAAACGACACGGAAGAAGGCGCACGACTCCGCCAAGACATTGCCGCGCTTGAAAGTTTGGTAGTGGCTTATGAAGAGGGCTTTGTGAATGAGGTGGCTCCGTAGATCACGCAGACACAAAGATAGCCTGCGCAAGATCGTCTGCTTTAGCCGATGAGTTTCAAATTCGGCCCAATCTCACAAACACCGAGGGTCGAATCTGAAACTCCATCGGCTAAAGCCCGAGGGCGGCTCTAATAACTATCGTCTTCGCCACCGCCGCAAGACGGCCGAGACACCTACCATTCCGCTTCCCAACAACAGCAAGGTCGCCGGTTCTGGTATAGGCTCGACCCTGATTGTGCCGGTCAGTGCGCCTGTGCAAGGCAGCTTAGGGCAGTTGACTACGTTCAATCCGTTGGGAACTGCAGCTAGTCGCAGTGCTGAATCGAAAGACCCGAAGGTGAACAGTAGATCGTCCACTGTAACCGAGAAAACTCCACTTCCCGATTCGTTCTTAAAAGCAAACAACTGCGGCGTGTTATCTATGTCGATTAGCAAATTTCCACCTTCATCGAGAAAGAGACTGGCTGCAAACATACGAGTGTTGCCGCCAAGAATGCCGCCGGGAAAATCAATCTGCACAGATAAAGTGAATGAGCTGTCGAAAAATTCGGGTGGCAGCGAGGCGAGCGTGAAGGAGCCGAGATTGTTGAGGTTTCGCGGCGGTGTCGGAAAGCTATCAAGTAAAAACAGGCCGTTAATAGTAACGCCATCAATGCGCGAGGAGTTATAGGTCAAGAGATCGGGTGGGGTACCGAGTACGCCCGTTGTTCCACCTACCAGGGTCAGCTCGTCAGCGCGGGCTATACGTTGATTAAAAGAAAACAGCGCAACAATTGTGGTTGCCACGGCAAGTGCCTTAATCGCAGCAGACATTGCTCTTCCCATGCTTATCCTCCTTCATGTTTTATATAACGTCGAGTAACGGATGTTCTTTATACGCCGAGTAGCGGAGTCATAGACAAACACCTGCCTGGCCGTTTGTAATGGCCAGTGCAGGCGAATTCCCGACGTAATTGAGTGGCGTTTTTCGAACGCTATGCCGGCTAACTGTGGAAAATCGGAGACTAAAGTGACCGCAATTCGCGAGCCAAAACTAGCGACGAACTCGATTGATTAATTCCATTGGTTTTCTAGAAGTTGAAACAACAAGAGACAAAGAAGGAGTTTGTTTTGTCTAACATCTAGAAACATTTTCTAGAACTTAGACAAAGGATCTGGCCAATTACACTCACTGAATGCAGAAGTAACAATCTCCACACTCAGAAAGAATACTTGAGTGCGACTTGAAGGCGGCGTCCCGGCGTCAAAAGATCTGTAGCCTGGCCGAACGCGGGGGACTCAAGGAATCTCACCGGAACGCCAAAGTTGGAGCGGTTAAGGAAATTAAACGCTTCTGCACGAAAAGTGAGATGCTGTTGTGAGGCAAAGTGAAACGACTTGCTTAGCGCAAGATCCAATTCCAAAACGTTGCCGGCACGAAAACTATTCCGACCAATCTGCCCGTCCTGGCCGACCGGGGCAAGCAACGATGTGAGGTCAGTTGTAGTCAAGCGCAAAGGGGTGCTGCGATCACCGGTCCTTACAATACCGTTGGTGTTATTCAATCGATCGGTCAGGTTCCCATCAAGATTCACATCAAAGATGCTGTTGACGGTAAACGGTTGTCCTGTCTGGAACCGGCCAGTACTAACAAACTGGAGCCCGGAAAACAGAAGCCGCAGAGCCCTTCGTCGGGCGTTAACCTTCGAAAAGTCGTACAGCAGGTCATAGGTAATCCGATGACGAACGTCGAAGTTGGCGGGGCCCCTTTCGGCAGCAAGGTCTAAGCTGTTTTGCGGTAAGGCTGAAGCTCCGGCGAGATCAAAAACATCGGAGACATCATCCATTGCCTTAGCGAGCGTATAACTGGCCTGAAATTTTAAGGTTCGCCAGAAACGCCCCCGACCTTGCAGTTGCAATGCGTTATAACTCGAAGAGGCGGTCGTCTCAAAAAGATTTACCACACCCACCCCGGAGACCGGCCGGCCAGATTGGAGACTAGAACCCGTGCTGTGCGTGCCCGGAGGAAGAGCCACCCCGAAGAAGGCCGGTTCGTTGATGATGTTACCCTGTTGGATAGTTAAAGCCTGCAGCAGGAGAAAAGCGTTTGGCCCCAGGTTTGGAGTAGCAAAACGCAGCAGATTGTGACCCCTTGTTCCGACGTAGGCGACAGAAAGCGCCAGTTTCGACCCTATCTGCTGTTCAATTGCAACGTCGTAATGCTGCGCCCTTGGTGTTTCCAAATGCCGGGCTGGCAACGTTGCTCCCGCACCACTTACATTTGGCAATAACGCCACTGCACTGCCGCCAATACAGGTTGGGCCACCACCTCGCGCGATACAGTTGATAAAATTGATCTGTTCCTCCAGAGTAAGCACCGGATTGAAGGTATTGATCGTGCCGGGCTGGACTAGACCTCCGGGCAATCCAGTTAGGGCCGTGGTCGGGTTCAAGATACTTAAAATTCCGCGTTGGGTTCCAAAAGAGTAGTTCCCTATGCCCCCGGCAAGATTCGTCGTCAAGAAAGATGGATATACATTACGCGACTGGCTCACAACGGCTCCCAGTATCTGGTCATAAAAAAGACCATAACCACCTCGAAGCACAGTGCTTGGACGTAACAGATAGGCAACACCAATACGAGGGGCAAAATTATTGCGGTCTGGTTCAAAGATCCGATTGCGCCCATCTATAAAGGTGCGCAACCCGGGAATTAGATCAAGTTCTGGGCTGTCGAAGGTCTGCTCCACGAGTCCCGCTGTTTCTCGGGGCGGCGTGTTGTACTCATAGCGCAGTCCGTAAGAGAGCGACAGACGCGGCCGCACACGCCACTCGTCTTGCATGAAGAAATTGTACTGGTAAAAACGCAAATGAATGTTTGAAAGCCCGGGTGAACCTAGCGTCAGATATGCTCCGCTAGCGGCCCCCACGGCTGCCAGGTCGGCCCCGTTCAGAGTTGTACGTGGTAAACGAAAAAGATTCGAAAGCCGCAATTGATCTGCGGTCAGAGACAGGCTGAAGTTTGGTGATACCACACCATTAAACTCGAGCAGCGCCCGCGCATTACGCGGCAAGTCGCTATTGAGTTCGGTCCGACGCATGTCGATGCCAAAGGTGTAATGATGACGGCCGGTGCTCAACGTCAAATTATCTGCCGCCTGATAAGTATTGTTGACTCTTCGTTGGGGGAAATTAAAGACGTCCACACCGATTGGGCTGAACCCCGCGACCTTTATCTGCCCTACAGGTCCCAACTGATCCTCGGTCGTGCAGGTTCGTGCTGGACTAGCAACACAGCGGCCAGTTGTGGAACTGGCAGCAAGATAGAAAACATCGCCCGTGTTTGCGATAAAAGTGCGATTTGGGGTTAGCCCAGGGAAAGTAAAGTTTTCCAAAAGCCGCGTATTCAGTAGGCCAAACGAGCCAAAGGTCGGATCAGAGAACTGACTTGGCAACAGGAATTCGCTGTCGCGCAGCTCTTCAAAGTTCAGCCGGGTCCGTCCATAGGAAAGCCTTACCTGATTGAAGATGGCGTGAGAGGAATTAGGATCAGTCATCTCGCTATTCAGGAACGAAGAGAAATTCTGCGTGCGTATATTAGGTCTAAGGGCCGAGAAGAGCGCGCCGCCAGTGGCTGGTATGTCGCGCCTGTCGTCGGTAAAGTTATAACGCCCGGTGAAGGTCTGCTGCCGTGCTCCGATCTTAAAGTTGCCATCGAATTTTCCGGAAATGATCTTGCCGCGGGCACTGGCCGGGAGCGATTGTGTAAAAGTATTTGCTCCATAAATCCCCTGCGGATTATTGGGAAAAGGAAAGAGACTGAAGATCGCATTACCTCCAGTGCGACCAACCGGAAAAGTAAACCGGTTGCTGACCGGGTTTCCCGAAACAAAGTTAGAAACAGCAAAGTTGCTCGAGGCCCCTGTGCCAAAGATGCCACGCTCGGGAACTGTGGGAACGGCGAAACTTACTTCCTTGCGAGCATTTATTAATTGTCCTTCGGCAGAAATGAAGTAGAACATAGAAGTGCTGCTGTCTCCTTGATTACGCTTAAGGGGACCACCGAGGACGAACCCGCCCTGCCCCAGCGTGAACGAGTCCTCACCACCACTCTGATTCGTGACTTGCAGCGGTACGGGATTAACGGGAACGAGGCGCACCCTGCCGATGCCGAGCGATAGATCTACCTGGCGACTGGAAGCGACAATAACGTTTTGATTTCCGGTGCGTAGGGGCACTGTGGCAGTGCCGAAAGTTGTATCAAAGGGATTGCGCGCGTTCAGCTGGCTTGAGTTGAAGAATCCGTATATCGCCCCATGCGTTTCATTGCCACCGGATTTCGAAACCGCATTAACCTGCGCTCCGATGTTTCTGCCAAACTGGGCCGGCGCCAACAATGTGATAGCCTGATACTCCTTCACCGACTCAATCGGCTGTGGAATCAACGCTACAAAACCCTGTCGCCTCACGCCGATGTCTTCATCGTTGTTGTCGGAACCATCGACAGTAAAATTGTTTCCTCGGGAACGAAGTCCATTCACAGCAAATTGTCCCGCTGAGCCGACACCGGCACCGACGCCGGGACCCGCAACACTGCCAAGGGTTTGAGGCGGGGGAGCGACGCCCGGTAGCAGGAGAGCGAGTTCATCAAACGTGCGCGTGAAGGTGGCTCCTCCGAGCGGCAGACTCACGATCTCCTCTTCAGTGAAGGCGCCACCAAGCCGTGCATCCAAAGCATTAATTCTCGCCCGGATGTCGGTGTCTTCTTCGGTTAGAGTTGCGGTTTGTGGAGTTGGTGTTGGCTGCGCTGGAGTTGGTCCAACTGGATCCAGGGAAACAGGTACGGGCACAACTTCGCCAGTCCGCGTGATGAATAAACGCTGCTGCACCTCTTTTGTTTGGAAGCCGGGAGCGGAGACGCGAATTGTATAAGTGCCGGGCGCAAGCAGACCCTGGTAGAAGCGTCCGCGCGAGTCTGTGATTTTAGGAATGGTTAGTCCGGTCTGCTGGTTGATGATCTGTACATCTGCCTGCGGGATCGCATCCCCGGTCTGACTGCTGGTAACGGTACCTTCAAAAGCTCCCGTAACTGTGTCTTGAGCTATCGCCGATGCGGTCGGAATTGACAGGCAGCCAAATAACAGAATGGTAATAAAGACTACGTGCGTTATAGGGGTTTGCAGTCTGGATTGCATAATTAATGACACTCTCTAAATCCACAGATTACTAAGATTTCGTCGGCGCGGCTTGCCGCCGCAACCAGATGAGTCTAGGTTAGTCGGCTCTGCTGCCCGATGTGAGGAAGTAGCTCCGCCCTTCCCTCAGACCTGCTCCTAATACGTGGGCTCTGCCCTTTGCAGCCGGCTTTTGGGGCCGTAGCTTAGGTCAATCTAATCTGAGTAATCTAAGGATTATTTGGTTCACGCTGGGGAGTATCGCTAACTCTAAAAAACTCGCCCTTGCCGTCGTCGAGCCGCAACATACGCAACATCTCCTCGATGTTAAAGGGCCGCGCGCCCCGCCGGCCAAATACGGACACCTGGTTGCCGCTCTCATCCACGGCGCGATCCCGGTCCAGTCCTTTGGAGATTGCCAGCGCTTCACCCTTTGTCTTGAAGCTGGCGATCAAAACAGGCCGAGGCCTCGGACTGAACCCTGCATACTCAGGCATCGTCTCCGGCGATGTCAGCTGCAAAATTCGCAAACCGTTGCGGCCGTCGGCAACATAGGCGAATAGACTCGCGTTGGTCATGGCAATCTTGACCTGGTGCGCATCGTTCAGCTTTCCGTCAGCAGAGAAGGTTTGATCAAGTCTTGGTTTCTCTGGGTGCTCAACGTCAATGATCGCCATTCCCTCTTTACCGTTTGCTACATAAGCGTATGTACGCGCAACGTATACGTCGTGAGCATCAGCTAGAGAAACGAGTGCTCCATCGACCAGTCGTGCTTGTTCGGGCATTGTCACATCAACAACCTTCAGACCATCCTCGTCAACGATAAATCCATAGCGAAACTGGATGGCAATTGCAGAGGGGTGCTTCAATGCGGGCTCGCGTATTTCGCGTACGACCTTTGGGTTGAGTGGATCATCGATACTGACGACTACCAGTCCGCGTTCTGTTGTGATGTAAGCGTAGGTTCCGGCGATCGTGATGTTATTGGCACCACTGAGCACGCCGTCTGGATTGAACGCCCCATTCGCATACTTCGCTGGATCAAGCGCGCGTTTCAGATAATTATTTAGTGGATCACCATCAAGAAGCGTGGCGGCGTTGACAAGAATCAACCCTTCATACTTGTCCGCAACATAAAGAAACGCATAGAGCAAATGGATTGGTTGCTCTTCATTCAGAAGTTGATGACGGTCAGCGCCAACAAGACTGTTGGCCGTGCCCGGATCGATCATGGTGCCATCCGTCTTGAGCCGCCACCGGGCCGGATCCACTGCCAATGTGCTTGGCGCCGCCACTGCCGTGGCATACTTAGTCTTGACCCAGAACTTCTGTCCAAAACGGGAGACTGGAGCAGTCGTAATGCGTTCAGAAAATCCCTTCTGATCGATCTGCGCCACGTCATAAACGCGCAGTCCCCCCTCGCCTGCGGCGACGTAGGCATACTCACCGCGCAACTGCACCTGAAGAGCGCGTGGATTGCCGATGTGTTCGTAGAAGGTCTTCAATTCCCGGTCATCTTTCACAAACTTTTCATAGTTGCTGGGATAGGCGATCTTGTGCAGCGTGCTACCGAAAACCGCCTGAGGATCGTCCTGTTCTGTCGCCACGACCACTTCCAGCGCGTCGTCGGCCGCAATATAGACATACCGACCCATAAAGTTCACGAAGTTAGTACCTTGTAAGAGTACTTGTGCTAGCCACGCATTATTGTTGTTATCGTTCGAAACGTGGCAATCACTGCAGCGTTTTGTTTCGGTGGTGCGCACGGTATGTGGCACGTGCGAATTGAAGGTCTGGCCTGCAAATCCTTCTGCCGATATGGTCTGCTGCTGTGAGTAGATCCACTCGCGATTCTGGTTCTGTGAACTGACGAGGACTGCCGATGATGAGCGCACCGGGGCGATGCGATTTCCAGTTACGGTGCCGTCACGACCCAGCATAAAAATGTCATCACGCAAAACCTGATAATTGTATGAGGTATAGTTGCGTGAATTACCGCCTTCGTTGTGACGGTTTGGCATTTTACGGTTCGCCTGCATTGACAGATGGCAGCCAAAACAACTCGTGACCCACGACGAGTGGCACGCAAAGCACGTCATATTACTGTCCCGGTGAGCAAGTTGGTTGTCGTCGGCGGCAAGCTGACCCCACGTCTGGTTGTCTTTGCGCATGGTCTTGGCATAGGCTGATTTCGCGTTGTAGTCGCGATTACCTATGGTAATGCCATCGTTTGTTTGTTTCACACGCCACCAACGGCCGGGGACAACCATCGAGTTTTGGATAATATCGCCGGCCTTCAGATCAATGTCTGCGCCGCTTTCATCCTTCTTTTTGCGGTCTCTGGGAATGCGCTGAAAAAGCGGAATCCTCGTGCCCGTCTCGTCACGCACCCTAATCCTCGTCAAGTCCTGGCCAACAGGCGGCTCCTTCCTCTCCTTTCTCCGCGTGGCTGCCGCTCCCTGTGCCTCCTGAGCGGCAGGACCTGATGTGAAGAGAGTTGCTTTCTGCCGGATGGTTCCATGACAGTCGATGCAGCCAACCTCGATGGCTGCGCGTGGCTCGTTATAGAGGTTCCCATCACCGTGTGAATCTTGCCGAAAATGGCAGTCGACGCAATGCATGCCTTTCTCGAGATGGATGTCGTTCAGATGAACCGCCTTCTCGAACTTCGCCGGATCATCTGGCGAAACGAGCTTGCCCTCAGCATCAAGCAGATTGCCCTGACGATCTCTCTTGAAAACCTTGCGAAACATCCAGCCGTGTCCATGAAAATCACCGAACTGCGTGTTTTTCAGTTGCCGGTTGAATTCGGGAGTCCCTGTCTCGCGCAAAAAATTCAGATCTGACCAGAGCCCTCTCAGACTCGCACCTTCAGGGTTTCGATCCAGCTTCTCATCTTCCTCATCTTGTGACGGGTTATGTTGCTTTGCCGGATACATTCGATCGCCATCGCTTTCGTTGTCCCACCAGGTCATTCCCAGGTAGGTCGCGACCATGTTAGTACCGGGATGCATGTGGCAAACCATGCACTGAGAAGTAGGGATCTGACTGGTAAACTGGTGCTTAATGGGATGGCCCGACTCGTCTTTGGGGATGGTTGAATCGGTGGTCTGGGAGCGACCCAGGTTACCGGCTTTGCTGTAATAGGTTGAGTGAGAAGGATCCCGATCATTCGCATAGATGACATGGCATGCCGTGCAGCCTGAGGAACGATAGTCTCCGGGATGATCGTTGGTGCCAAGGAAGTTGAGGGTTGGATCCAGCAATCGCGTCTTCTGTAGTCCCAGATAGACGGGGTCTGTGCGGTTGCCTGAACCGAAGCCTCGCGGACTGAGCCCTTTGTCAGGTTTGCCGGGATCTTCATCTTTGTCAGGCAATCCAACCTCCAGCCGCCGTTTACCACCGCGCTCAAACACCCGGAGAACATTGCCCGGTTGGGAGATTTCCCAGCGTGGAATTGGATCGAGAAAACTTAACAGACCTTTGGTGCGACGTTCTTCGGCTGAAGGCGGCGGAGTTTGGATCAAACGTTGAGGTTTGCCATCTTCATTGTAGCTTTCACCGAACCGGGGATCCTTGAGAGGCAGGCCACCATTGTTGTAGAGAGCTGCGCCCCAAAGCATTGCGCCGTGGCTCATCATGCTGCGCGCAACATTTTTCGCTTCGACCTCGTGGCAACCCGACCCGCCACACGTTCGGGCGGCAACGCGCAGGTCGCCGGGGTTGATAAAGCGCACGAATTCCCAGCTCTCGCGCGCCAGCAAAGTATTGGTTCGCTCCGGATTTGCTCCCGTCGACTTTCCTTCTCGTTTCCAGCGGTCCGGAAACCGCGGTTGCACGTGAGCTTCCTTCTTAACCTTAGCAATTTCCGCTGCATCATCGTTTGTTTTAGTTGGTACAGGATTGCCGCCATGGCAGCTTGTGCAGCTCAAGCCGATAGCGTCTTTGCCGTCCTTCAGTTGTTCAAGTGTTTCCGTGGTTCCATACTTATGCATCGGCTCGATCTTGCCATGGCAGGAAACGCAACCCTCCACTTTGGCAACCGTCGCCGTGGTTTGCTGAGGCTGACTCGCGGATATTGGACTCCTGGCCGGCAGCAACGCATGCGCGCTGGTATCAGCCACGACGAACCTCTCCTCCCGCATTGCAGCCGAGCTGTTAACGAGCACAGCACTCAAACTACATAGCAGGAATGTAAGGAGGAGAAACTTAAAGCAACTACGTTCGGGTTTCATAGAATTCTACTCAGGACAGGCGCATTGACTCGATCTATTCTGCACTCTGATGTTCTCAAGTTGTTGCCTCGTATGCTGGCCAGAAGGTGCCCAACTTCTGCTTCGAGTTCTTTATCTCTGCGAGTCTCGACGGTCTTTGCGTCTCTGCGTTGGACCGTCCCTTAAATTAGCTATCGCATGTCGGCAGCTCTAGACTTCGCCCCGAAGACCAAACGTTGACTCCACTCTCAGGGGCACTCCAACGCAGAGACGCAAAGAAGGCTGAAAATGAATAGAGCGACCCAGGCCACATCCAAACAATGCGATCCGCGAACCCACACGAAACAACACGAAATCAGGTTTCGCGGGATTTGAATTTCGTGTTAATTCGCGTGATTTCGTGGATCGTTTTTTCCCTCAAAACTTTGGTCAAAAAACAAGAAGTTGCGCCATTGCTTCACAGAGAGTTTTTCTCATTTCGAAATCGTTACTTCTACTTAGCTGCATGAGAATCAAAAAATCAACTTCAATTGCGAGAACAGCGAATATAACGGTTTGCGCGGGTTGATTACGTCTGGCTCACAAAAATCTCCGACGTTTGGCGGACAGTTGCGCGAGCGATCTGTAAAAATGTCGCGAAACCCTCGCCCCGTCTGTAACGTTGACGCGCCAAAAGTGATCTGCACGTTGTTAATCAGGAATGGTCTGTACGCGACACCCAGGCTGTAATCGAATCCAATGTCGTGACGAATGCTGTTCTGAAAAAGAATGTATTCCAGCGGCTCCGTGCGATGAAACCTGAGATAGTTAACATTGAAGATCGCCTTAATTCTCTGCGTAAGTTCCACATCAACGCCGGCGTTGTAGATGAATATGCCCGGGTTCACAAAGTTTGCTTGTCCCTGAGTCTTGCTGCTGCGCAAGCTTGGCAGAATGCTGTTCGGTTGGACCAAACCTACACCCGTCTGTGTCAGGCGAATACCATTGCGGTTCCAATACGAGAACTGTCCGCCGACGAAGTTGGGATCGTCGAAAATGGCATCAAAGCCAGTGGCCTTGCCGTCGGTTGGGTTATCATCACCCTGGGCCCAAAAAAACGAACCTTTAAAACGAAGATAGTCCTTATCTAATGACGCTTCGACTGCGGCCATATGAGACTTCACTCGAACGCCTCGTCCAGCAATGGGATTTCGATCGTCGCGTCCAAATGCGTAATAGTAGGAATTGGTGAGATTGATTCTTCCCAAGTGACCGTCGCCGCTGATGCCAAGGTAACCTACCTTTATTGAATGCGGCCGAACATCGCCGATCAAAGCGGGTCTGACGAGAAACCCGTTACGGTCAAACTTCAGGCTGCGGCGATCATCGTTGTAGTGAAGGCTGCCCTGGATTGTGTAACCCTTACGGATAAAATCCTGGCGAAAAAGATTTGCGATATAAACGTTCTGGTGCCGGGTGTCAAAGCGGTTCAGCCCGCTATTCGTGTCCTTCTCGAGCATCGAAAAATAGATCGCGTTATATTGAAAGTGATTGTTATCGAAAGCTCCGAAAATCCTTGCTCCCAGGTTGTTATCCGAAAAGATGAACCCGCGAAAATCCGAAACGAAGGGCTGAATGCCCGCCCGTATTGAGACGAAATCAAAATTCTCGTTTACATCCCTCAATTTCACCTCTCCGAACGCTTCTTCAAGTGAGATATGAGTGTCAGTGCGATTCGTTCCCCGCCGAACATCAACATTTACTACGCCATTTTCCCTGGCATTCAGATAGTTTGGGATGCTGAAAGTCGGGGAAATTTTTATGGCCCAATCACGGGGCCTGAATGTAGTGTCGCCGTGAAACAATTCAAAGCTGAGTTGGACGGTTTCATTGGCGCCAAGCTCCTCCGGCTGCCCAAAGAACTCGCCGCTTTGGGGTTCATCAGCGCTTGCGCCGGACGGCGTAGGCGCGCGCCGCTGCTCGATGGTGGTAGTGGTCACGGCCGACAAAATCATGAACAGTTTGTTGCCGCGAATCGGATAGTCGCCCTTCAACACACTCTGATTGTAAGGATCCCACCAGCGACCCCGTTTGAACGGGATGTCGCGACCGCGGGCGCCCCGGTCTCCATAACGATCGTATTCAGGAAAACCAACTCGCCAGCGATCTCGGACCGCTTGCCGATCGGCCTCTGTTTGCGGTTCTGATGCGACGGTCTTTTTTCCAGCGTGCCCGATGGGCTGATCGCCGGAAGGCGCGACTATGGGCTCTTTCTTTCTTTCCTCAACTTGAAGATCAAGTTTGGTCTCTTTATCCGCACTGACGATTATGTTCTCTATTCTGTCGCCGCGCGGAATGGCAAAGTCCCCATAGTCCTTGTCCTTTCCGAACCGTGCAAAATAGGCTAGCTCCACAGTGATTCGATAGGCTCCGGCAGGCAGTTTTAGCGAATAATTCCCATCGCTCTTGCTTTCTGTACGTTTCGCGCGGCTGGTTACCTGATTGGTGGCCACAATCGAAACACCGCCGACGGTTGCGCCCGAAGCGTTTCGCACCACTCCGCTAATACTGCCGGTGCCCTG
>Ga0214473_10001498_pt1 | contig 30593 bp, 35 predicted proteins | sample RVTome_7_FD_203509 | JGI IMG/M metagenome (GOLD analysis project Ga0214473, IMG submission 203509) | Soil microbial communities from uranium-contaminated site in the Upper Colorado River Basin, Wyoming, United States - RVT98D197 | ecosystem: Environmental > Terrestrial > Soil > Contaminated >...
TCGCCGCGACGCTGGCCATCGGGGTGGCGCTGGGCCGGTTCACGGCGCCCGAACCGAACGGGTCGGGCGTGGTGGTACGGCCAGAATCGACCGGCGCGAACCGGCCGGGCGACGCGCTGCCCGCCGCGTACCGGATGGCCGCGTCGGAGCACCTGAGCCGGGTCGAGACCTTCCTCACGGTGTTCAGCGGGGACGTGGAGTCGGGCCGGGCGGGCGAAGCGGATCTCGAGATGCCGGCGCGCCAGCTGCTGCGGCGCACCCGCCTGCTGCGCGAGTCGCCCGCCGCCACCGACGACGTGGTGCTGCGGGCGCTGCTCGACGACGTCGAGTTCGTGCTGCTGCAAATCGCCTCGTTCGCCCAGGTGGGCGACGAGCGCGAGCTGGGGTTTGTCGAACAGGGACTCAATCAACGGTCCGTGCTGCTGCGGCTGCGCTCGGCGGTGCCGAGCACGGTGGCGCGCACGGCTTCAGGAGGAGCACTGTGATGATCGGGATCAGGATGATCTGGACGGCGGGCGCGCTGGGCGCGCTCCTGGGATCGCCGGCGGTGGGGCAGCGCGAAGCGCCCAGTCCGGAGCCTCTGGCAACCGTAGCGCCGGCGCCGTGGCTGGCGCAGGATCCGGGGGATTCGTTGTACCGCGCCGGGCGCGGCGCCCTCAACCGGGCCGAGTACCGCGACGCCATTCAGCGTTTCCGAAGCCTCAGGGACCGCTATCCGCGCTCGGGCTACGTGGGCGACGCCTACTACTGGGAGGCGTTCGCCCTGTCCAAGCTCGGCGGCAAGGACGACCTGCGGAACGCGCTCACCTTGCTCGACCGCCAGGCCGATCGCTTCCCGGATGCCCGCACCAGCCGCGACGCGCGGGAGCTCCGGGTGCGCGTTCAGGGTGAGCTGGCCCGGCAGGGCGACGCGGCCTCGGCCGCGGCGGTCGCGGAGGCGGTTGCTCCGCTGTCGCCGCCCACCGGCGGGCCCCCCGTGGGCGCGCCGCCCGCGGTCGCGCCGGCGGTCCCCGGAACTCCCACCCCGCCGTCCCGAGGCGGTGGCCGGGGTGTGGGCCGGGGCGTGGGCCGGGGCGTGAGCGGCGGCCAGGGCAAGGGCGGGTGCAGCGAGGAAGACGACATCCGGCTCACCGCGCTCAACGCCCTGCTCAATATGGATGCCGAGCGCGCCCTCCCCATCCTCCGGGGCGTGCTCCAGAAGCGGGACGAGGGCTCGGTGTGTCTGCGCCGCCAGGCGGTGTTCCTGGTGTCCCAGAAGCGCTCGCCGGAGACGGCCCGCCTCCTGCTCGATGCCGCCCGCAACGATCCGGACGGCGAAGTCCAGGGGAACGCGGTCTTCTGGCTCTCGCAGGTGAACACTCCCGAGGCCACCGCCGCGCTGGACTCGATCCTCCAGCACGGGGCCGACCGCGAGCTCCAGGAAAAGGCGGTGTTCGCCCTGTCGCAGCAGAACAGCCCCGAGGCGTCCCGCGCGCTCCGGGCCCACTTGGAGCGGTCGGGCGTGCCGGACGACATCAAGGAGAACATCATCTTCGGGCTGGGACAGAAGCGTTCGACGGAGAACGCGCAGTACCTCAAGGACTTCTACGCCCGGCCGTCCACCAGCGGCCAGCTCAAGGAGAAGATCATCTTCTCCCTGTCGCAGATGAACCTGGAGGAGAACGCGCGCTGGCTCATCGGCATCGCGCAGAACGACCGGGAGAGTATCGAGGTCCGGAAGAACGCGCTGTTCCATGCCGGGCAGATGTCGCGGGTGCCGTTCGCCGAGCTGAGTGCCATGTACGACAGGGTCCAGGACCGCGAGATGAAGGAGCAGCTCATCTTCGTCTACTCGCAACGGCGCGAGACCGAGGCGGTGGACAAGCTCATGGACATCGTGCGCCGGGAAACCGACCGCGAGCTCCAGAAGAACGCGATGTTCTGGCTGGGGCAGTCGCGAGATCCCCGGGTACCGGAATTCCTCCTGGAGTTCATCAACCGATGAGAAACCGGGGCAACAGGGCAGCGGGGCAGCGGGGCAGAGCGGCGCTCGGCGCCGTTCTCCTCGCCCTCGCGACGGCCACCGGCGCCGTGGAAGCGCAGTCGCTGGCGCAAAGGGCGCAGGTGCGGAACGGCAAGGTCCGGCTGAGCTACGCCACGCGCCCGGAAGTGTGCGGCAACGGGCGCAACGTCAACATCGTCCGCTCGACGGACGATTGGGTGAGCGACTGCGAGCACGGGCCGGCGCGGCTGGTGCTGGAGTGGCGCGGCGCCATCCTGGTCGGCGTTCGGACGTACGTGGGTGGACATTGGCGGGACGCCGGGACGGACGTCACCGATTTGGGCGAGGTCCCGCCGGCCGCGGCGGCCGACTACCTTCTGAATCTCGCCCGCAACGTTCCCGGGGGCGTGGGGGAAGACCTGGTGTTCCCGGCCACGCTGGCCGACGGGGTGGAGGTCTGGCCCCGCCTGGTCGCGATGGGGCGGGACCAGTCGCTGCCGCGCGACACGCGAAAAGCCGCCATCTTCTGGCTGGGACAGACCGCGGGCGACCGCGCGGTGCAGGCGTTGGGGGATCTGGTGGACCAGGGCGGCGCGGACGTGGACGTTCAGGAACAGGCGGTGTTCGCCTTGTCGCAGGTCCGCGACGGCGGGGGCGTCGAACCCCTCCTCGAGATCGCGCGCCGCCACGCCAACCCGCGGATTCGGAAGTCCGCGATGTTCTGGCTGGCCCAGTCGGAGGATCCGCGCGCGGTCGCGCTGTTCGAGGAGTTGCTCCGCTCGCGATAGCGCGTCTCCCAGGGCGGGGTCCGGGGTAAACAGGGTATCATTGTAGGCCCGGACCCCTCCCGGAGACGCTCCATGCGGCAAAAACTTCGATATCCCCTGTGGTGCGCGGCCCTGGGTCTCGTGGCCGCCTGTTCTGTCAATCCCGTCACTGGCCGGCGGGAGTTGAGCTTCGTCAGCGAATCCCAGGAAATCCAGATGGGCCGCGAATACGACCAGCAGGTCGTGGCGGAGATGGGCCTCTACCAGGACGAGGCGATGCAGCGCTACGTCCAGGAATTGGGCGCCCGCCTCGCGGCGGGCTCGGAGCGGCCCAACCTGCCGTGGACCTTCCGGGTGATCGACGACCCGGTGGTCAATGCTTTTGCGCTGCCCGGCGGCTTCATCTACGTCACCCGCGGCATCATGGCCCATCTCAACACCGAGGCCCAACTGGCCGGTGTGATCGGGCACGAGATCGGTCACGTGACGGCCCGCCACTCGGTCCAGCAGATGACCACCCAGACGCTGGCCCAGGCGGGGTTGGTGGTGGGGGTGCTCCTGAAGCCCGAGCTGGCCGACTACGCCGGGCTCGCCAGCGGCGCCCTGGGCGTCATGTTCCTCAAGTTCGGCCGGGACGACGAGTCCCAGGCCGACGAGCTCGGGTTCCGCTACATGCGCGGCCAGAAATACGACCCGCGCGAGCTGGCCGAGGTGTTCGGCGTGCTGGAGCGGGTCTCCGCCGCGAGCGGCGGCGGACGCCTGCCGGTGTGGGCCTCCACCCATCCCGATCCGGCCAACCGCCGGGAAAAGGCCCTGGCCCGGGCCGACACGGTCCCGGCATCCGAGTTGACGGCGGCGCTGGTGCGGCGCGACGAGTACCTGCGCCGGCTGGACAACGTGGTCTACGGAGCCGATCCGCGCGAAGGGTACTTCAAGGGCTCGCGGTTCCTCCATCCGGGAATGCGCTTCGAGCTCACCTTCCCCGACGGTTGGAAGACGGCCAACCAGAAGAGCGCCGTGGTGGGCGTGAGCCCGCGGGAAGACGCGGTGCTCCAGGTGAGCCTGGCGCAGGAAGCGTCCTCCGCCGAGGCGGCACGGGCCTTCTTCGGCCAGCAGGGCATGTCGGGGACGCCGGCTGCCGGCCGCGTCAACGGCCTGGCCTCCGCCGGTGGCGGGTTCGCGGCCAGTACCGAGAACGGCGTGCTCCGCGGCGCCGCGGTCTTCGTGGAGCACGAGAGCCGGGTGTTCCGGCTGCTGAGCTACTCGGCGGACGCCAACTGGGGCACCTACGACGCCGCGGCCACGCGGGCCATCCAGAGCTTCCGGCCCCTCACGGACCGCAACGCCCTGAACGTGCAACCGTGGCGGGTGGACATCGTCACGCTCGACCGGACGATGACCCCGCAGGAGTTCGTCCAGCGATTCACCGGCCCGGTGGACGCCGCCGGGGTCGCGCTGCTCAACCAGGTGGACGAGGGCGGCCGGTTCATGTCGCGCAATCTGGCCAAGCGGGTGGTGGGCGACCCCCTCCCGTGAGGACGTTGCGGGCGGCCCGCGGCACGGTAGAATAGGCGCGGGAGGTTCCCGTGGACCCTCGTCCCTCGTCCGGCGCGCCCCGGCTGGGCGCCATCGATATCGGCACCAACTCCATCCGCCTCGTGGTGGCCGAGGTGCTGTCGGACGGGACGTATCGCGTCCTCGACGAAGAGCGCGAGATGACCCGGCTGGGCGCCGGGCTTTCCCGCACGGGCCGGTTGGCGGACGACGCCATGGCCCGGTCGCTCGAGGCGCTCGGGAAGATGAAGGCCATCGCCGACGGATTCGGCGTCGTCGAGCTGCGGGCGGCCGCAACCAGCGCCGTGCGCGAGGCCGACAACGGCGAGGTGTTCCGCCGCGAAGCCTGGCGGCGGCACCGCGTCCGGGTCGAGGTCATCTCGGCCGACGAAGAAGCCCGCCTGGCGTTCCTGAGCGCCACCCGCCGCTTCGACCTCGAGGGGCGGTCGGTGGCGGTGGCCGACATTGGCGGCGGCAGCCTGGAGGTCGTGCTGTCGGCCGGCTCCATCGTGGATCAGGTCTATTCGCTCCCCCTGGGCGCCGTCCGGCTCACCGAGCAGTTCGCCAAGTCCGACCCCCTGCGCGCCAGGCACTGGAAGGCGCTCCGCCGGGCGATTGATACGGCCCTCGAGCGCCAGATCGGCAAGCCGCCCTTCACGGTCGAAGTCATGGTGGGGAGCGGGGGGACCTTCAGCGCGCTGGGCGGCATGACCCGGGTGGAGCGCGAAGGGCGCGAAGGCAACCCGCACGGCTACGCCATCACCCGGGCCGAGGTGGTGCGGTTCCTCGCCCGGCTGCTCGAGGTTCCCGAGGCCCAGCGGCAGAAGATCCCCGGACTGCCGCCCCAGCGGGCGGACATCATCGTGGCCGGCGTCGCGGTCGTGGCGCGTCTGGCCAAGCACCTGGGATGCCGCCAGATCGTGGTGAACGACGGCGGCGTGCGCGACGGGCTGCTGCTCTCCATGGTCGCGGACCTCGGGTTCACCGCGCCCGCGGCCGGCGCCGCGCCCCCCACCCGCATGGACGCGGTGCGGCGCTTCGCCCGCACCTGCCGGTCCAACGAACGCCACGGCGAGCAGGTGGCCCGGCTCGCCGGGCGGATCTTCGACGGCCTGCGCCAGCGCTACCGGCTGCCGGCATCGGCCCACGAGCTGCTGGGGGCCGCGGCGTCGCTCCACGACATCGGCTTCCTGGTGAATCACGCCAGTCACCACAAGCACGCCTACCATCTCATCATGCACAGCGACCTCCCCGGTTATTCGGCCCGGGAGGTCGAGGTGATCGCCAACGTCGCGCGGTATCACCGCCGGGCCTACCCCAAGAAATCGCACGCCAACTTCCGCCGGCTGGACAAGGCCGACCGCCGGCTGGTGCGCCGGCTGGCGGGCATCCTGCGGGTGGCGGTGGCCCTGAACCGGAGCCACCAGCAACTGGTCCAGGACGTTCACTGCTACGCCAGGAAAGGCCGCGTCACGCTGACGCTCAGGGCTGACCCGGAGCCCGTGGTGGAGCTGTGGGACGCGCGGCGCAAGGCGGGGTTGTTCGAGAAGGCGTTCGGGGTGGACCTGGGACTCAAGTGGGGGTCAGCGGCGCAGTCGGCCGCCGACCTCAAGCTGGTGAAGGGCCGCCGCGCCGGCTGACCGCCTGACCGCCTACCGCGCCAGGTTCAGATTGACGTAGTCCGGCTCGTTGGTCACCTCGCGCACGACGTGGGGCGCCAGCCACTCGGGGACCGTGACCGCCGCGTCGGGCGACTGGAGCTCCACCTCGGCCAGCAGCAGGTCCCGGTCGTCGAAGACGTCGATCTCCCAGGTCAGTCCCTGGTCCGTGATCCGATGGCGCCGCTTGGCGACCCGACAGCCCGCGGTGTGCGGCCAGAGGGCATCGAACAGCTCCGCGGTGGTCTCTTCCTCCAGCTCCACGCGCCGGTCCCCGGCGCCCAGTTTCACGGTTCGGTAATACCGCTCCGTGCCGTTCTCCCGCACGCGCCGCAGGCGCTCCCGCAGCCGCTCGCCCGGGAGCCACCCCTGCTCGATCTGGAGGGCCGGCGCCTCGGCGGCCCGCAGCGGCAGGCTCGCCAGCAGGTACTTCCGCTCGTGCTCCACCGGACCGGCCGACGCGGCTACGGCTTCGGCCAGCGCCGCCAGCTCGCTGAAGAACGGCCGGCCGGCCCCCCCCAGCCACCTGCGCGACAGGGCCGCGAAGCGCGCATCGATCCGCTCGCGCGCCTTCGCGGCCAGCGCGACCAGTCCCAGGCGCTCGTCCCGGCGCCGCTCCCGCGCGAGTCCGGCCTGGTCGGCCGCCATCGCCAGCCCGTGCAGCCGGCGCGCCTTCTCCGTGGAGGCGGCCTCCAGGGCATCCGCCAGATGCGCGGCCAGCACGTGGGCGTCGTGCAGCTCGCCCAGGATGTCCTGCAGGCCCTTGAGGTGGTTCACCGCGGTGCGGGCCTCGGCCAGCTCGGGGCGCACGGGCTCGAGCAGGTAGCGGAGCCGCTTGGCGCTGATCCGCGCCTCGTGCGCTTCGTCGTCGTCGTCCGGCTGCTGCACGCCGGCCAGGCGGGCCTCGAGATCGGCGGCGTGCTCGCGCAGGAGGGTCACGAACGCGTCGCGGAACGTGCGGCCGCCATCCCGGGCCAGGTCGAGGCGGCGGCGGACCAGGTCCGCCGCCTTGCCGAACTCCGCGCGGACGTGCTTGCGGGCCGAACGGTAGCCGTCCCGCTTCCACTGGCGGAGCCGACGCGCCAGCCAGGCGGACCCGGTGCGCTCCCGGCGCGCCAGCCCGGTCTGCGCCTGGAGGAGCCAGGCGAGCTGCACCTCGGCGTCGCGCCCGGCGTTGGTGGCGGCGCCCAGGTCCCGCAGCCGCCGCCGCACCTTCTTCCCGGCCGCGCGGCCCAGCCAGCGCCGATAGGCGCGCAGCAGGCTCCGGAGCCGCCGGATCGCCACGCGGAAATCGTGCAGCGCCTCCGCGTCCTTCGGGTCGCGCAGCCGCCGGAGGCCGGTCTCCGCGTCGGCGAGATAGTTCCGGGCGATGCGGTCGACGCCGGCGCGCACAGTGAGCGGAAGCAGCCCCGCGCGGGCCCCGTCAGCCATCGCCCAGCCGGCGCAGCAGTTTGGGGGTGAGCACCCAGGACAGCTCGGCCAGGCCCGGCCCGGGCGGACCCTCGCACACCAGCAGGCTGGCTCCGCCTTTCTTGAGCGTCACGAAGGGGGCCACCTCGCCCGTCACCAGCCACGCGATCAGCCCGCCCAGGTCCGGCTCGTGGCCCACCAGGGCCACGGACTCGGCCCGCTGTGCGCTCAACCATTCCAGCAAGCCGTCGCGCGGCCCGCCGTGCGCCAGCGCGGGCACCTCGGTTACCGGGAGGCCGTCATACACGTCGGCCACGATCTCCGCGGTCTCACGGGCGCGGGTGTAGGGGCTGGTGGCGAGGATCCCCAGGTCGGGCACGACCGCTCGCAGGCCGCGGGCGTTGGCCCGCATCTTCTTCCGGCCTTCGGCGGTTACCGGCCGCTCGGCATCGGGCAGGCTGGACTCGGCGGCGAAGGCGTCCCGGTCGCCGGCGATGGCGTGTCGGATGATGACCAGGCGCATGCGGTGGAGTCTAACCCCCGGCCCGGGCCCCGGCAGGGCCCCCGAAAGTCACGTACCGGTAACGCTCGGCGTGTCGTCCAGGCCCGGCGGTACGGCATCGTGCGGCAGGTATCCCCGGGGCGAGCGCAGGAAGATGTACGGCGTGTGGTAGAGGAAGTTCGACACGCGCGAGGTGTAGATGTCGGCGTAGCGCTCTACCTGCCGGGCCAGGTTGCTCTTGTCGTTGCCGGTGCGCATGAGCGGCCCCCAGTAGGGGTTGCTGGTCTCCGCCGCGCGGGCCGCCAGCGGCGCGATCTCCTCGTCGAGGGCTTCCAGCCGGCTCCGCATGTCGGCCAGGTCCGCCTCCACCGCCTCGGCCGTGCGGGACGGGGGCGGCCCGTACTCCTCCCGGGCCCGCTGGATCGCCAGCCGCGCCTGGCACACCCCGAACTCCAGCTCCTCCTTGGCCGCCATCAGGTGCTGCAGGCGCTCCCGCACCGGCTCGAACTCGTCGTCCGCCTGGAGATCGGCCTCCAGCTCGCGCAGCACCAGCGCCGTGCGCCAGCGCAGCACGTTCTTGGAGACGTGCACGTCGGCGAACAGGTGGTCGCCCACGTACAGGATCTGGTCGCCGGACACCCCGAGCTGGTGCTCGACCAGCGACGCGTTGCCGCCCACGTACGCCCCGCGCGCGTCCAGCCCCAGGGCCGGCTTGAGCAGGCCTTCCTCGCTCACGATCTCGAACACCGGGCTCCGGCTGGAGAAGAACTCGGGCTTCCGCGCCTGGACGATCACCAGCTCGAACAGGTCGCGCCACGTGGTGCCGCGGGGCAGGTAGGGATCGAACGCGTAGCGCATCAGCGCCACCGTGTACGGCCACTCCGAGTTGGTGATCAGCAGCAGCTTCTTGCCGGCGCGCTGCTGGTCCAGCAGCGCCAGCGCTGCGTCCGGGTCGGGCTCGACGAACCGCTCGGGGGCGGCCACGATGTCGGCCTTGAGCATGCCCTCCACGTGCGCTTCGTCGATCAGCTGCCGGGTGCGCGCATAGAGGTCGGCGTAGCCCAGCACCTCGGGCAGCTGGCGCGCGTCCAGTCGCTCCACCAGCTGGGCGTACATGCAGGCCTCGGACAGCGCGAACAGCGTGTTCAGGAACACCCAGCGCCGCTCGCTCAGGTCCACGATGGTGCGGGCGTAGACCCGGCGCTGTGACTCGAAGTCCAGCTGCCCGGTCCCGTGGAACGCCCGCTTCACATAGCCGAACTGGTTGGCCTTGACGATGTTCCCCAGCTCGGTGTCGATCACCAGGCCCCGGACGATGAACGTGGGGTTGAATTCGAGGTCGTCCACCGGCCAGCCCAGATCGGCGAACTTGCGCCGCAGGTGCTCGTAGGCCCGGCGCTCCCACTCCTCCACCCGGTAGTGGACCAACGTGTAGTCCATGTCGTAGCCGATGGCGCGGATGGCCCGGAGGTTCAGCGTCCGGTTGCAGAAGATGCCCCGGGCGTGCGGGGGCCGGGAGTACGCGCCGCCGCTCATGACGCCCGGGCCGCCGGCGCCGCGGCGAAGTGATTGAGCGGCCCGTGACCCGCGCCCAGTCCCGGGGCCGACGCCAGCGCCTGGTGCACGAACTCCAGCGCGTCGGCCACGGCGCGCGGCAGCGGCCGCCCCAGCGCCAGTCCGGCCGTGACCGCGGCCGACAAGGTGCACCCGGTGCCGTGGGTGGACCGCGTCGGCACGCGCCGGTGGGAGAAGCGCTGGGACCCCTCGCCCGTCACCAGCACGTCCACCACGTCGTCGCCCGCCAGATGGCCGCCCTTCACCAGCGCCGCGGACGCGCCGAGGTCCCGCAACGCCCGACCGGCGCGCTCCATGTCCGCGGGCGTCTCCACCGGGTCCCCGACGAGCAATGCCGCCTCCGGAAGGTTGGGGGTCACCAGCGCGGCCAGCGGGAGCAGCCGCTCCCGTAACACCCGCACCGCGTCCGCCGCGAGCAGGCGGTCGCCCGAGGTGGCGACCATGACCGGGTCGCACACGTAGTGGGGGAAGCCGTGGCGCGCGATGCCGGCGGCGACCGCTTCCACCAGCTCCGCCGACGCCAGCATGCCGGTCTTCACCGCATCCGGCGGCAGGTCGCCCGCCAAGGCGGCGAGCTGCGCCTCGACCATGGTCACCGGCACCGCGTGGACCCCCGTGACGCCGCGGGTGTTCTGCGCCGTGATGGCCACGATCGCGCTGGTCCCGAACACCCCGAACTGGTGGAAGGTCTTCAGGTCGGCCTGAATGCCGGCGCCGCCGCCCGAGTCGGAGCCCGCGATGGTCAGGGCGATCCGCATCGGCCGCCTTTCCGAATCGGGCGTGGCCGGTTTGATTGGTGACCGGCGCGAGGACTCATGGCCTCTCAACTCGTCACAACCATCCGCAATCTACAACAGCGCAAAGGCAGGCGGCGCCGTGCGTTGACGCTGGCAGAAGGCGTGCGCCTGGTGGAAGAGGCGCTGGCCGCCGGCGTCGCCATCCAGGGCGCGGTGGTGTCCGCCGCCCTGGGGGAAGCGCCCCGCGGCGCGGCGCTGCTGAACGCCCTCGCGGCGCGGGCCGTGCCCCTCGAGGAGCTGGCCGAACGTCCCTTCGGCGACCTGGCCGACACCGACACGCCCCAGGGCATCATCGCGGTGATCGAGCCGCCCCGCTGGAGCTTCACCGACATCCGCGCCGCACCCGGCGCCCCGGTGCTGGTGCTCGATGCCGTGCAGGACCCCGGCAACGTCGGCACGCTGCTGCGTACCGCCTTCGCCCTCGGCGCCGCCGGCGTGGTGCTGCTCAAGGGCACCGCCGACCTCGCCAATCCCAAGGTGGTCCGCGGCGCCATGGGCGCGAGCTTTCGCCTGCCGGCGGTGCCCGCCGATGAGCCCGAGTTCGCCGCCTGGGCGCGGCGCGAGCGGCTCACCATCTGGGCCGCCGCGGCCGATGGCGCGCCGCTCACCCGCGCCGCGCCGCCGGATCGGCTGGCCCTGGTCGTGGGCAACGAGGGCGCCGGCGTGAGCCCCGCGCTCCGGGCCCTGGCGCACCAACAAGTGGCTATTCCGCTGGCCCGGGGCGCCGAGTCGCTGAACGTCGCCGTGGCGGCGGGCATCCTCCTCCACGAGGCCCGGCGTGGGCGCTGAGTGGCTGGTGCCGCCCTGGGCCGTCGTGGCCGCCGCGGCCGTGGTCGGATCGGCCGTGGGCAGCTTCCTGAACGTCTGCATCTACCGGCTGCCGCATGGTGGATCGCTCATCCGGCCGCCGTCCACGTGCCCCTCGTGCGGCGGCCGCATCGCGTGGTACGACAACGTGCCGATCCTGGGCTGGCTGCTGCTGGCCGGACGCTGCCGCCGCTGCAAGGCCCCGATCTCGCCGCAATACCCGCTGATCGAGGCGCTGGTCGCGGCGCTCTGGGGGGTCGCGGTCTGGCGCTATGGCCCCACCTGGCACGCGCTCTCCGGTGCGGTGTTCGGGACTATTCTGCTCGGCATCGCGATCACCGACGCGCGCCACTACATCATCCCTGACGAGTTCACCTGGGGGGGCTTGGCCCTCGGGCTCTTGCTGAGTCTCACGGAACGCTGGGGGGGACTCGGCCGCGCCGCGTTGGGCGCCGCCGCGGGGTTCGCCCTGCTCTACGCGGTTGCCTGGGCCGGCGAGAAGGCCTTTCGCAAGGAGGCCATGGGCGGCGGCGACATCAAGATGATGGCCATGGTCGGATCGTTCGTCGGCTGGAAGGGCGTCTTGCTCACCGTGTTCGGTGGGGCCCTGCTTGGCACCGTCGTGTTTGTACCTATCTCCCTACGTACCAAGAAGTTAGTGCCGTTTGGCGTGTTTCTGGCGACCGGGGCCGCCCTGGCCTTTGTCGCGGGGGACGCGATTCTGGCGTGGTATCGCCGGTCGGTCCTCGGGTGGTAGGTCACCCCCGTTCCAACCTTCCCCCCTCCGGGGCCGTCCAATCGAGTGCATGCATGAGCCGAGCGTCGGAGCCCTGACCGTGAATCGGACCCCCGCCGTGGACGACGCCGCCGACGTGGCGCTCGCGCAGAGCGGCGATGGGCACGCGTTCGAGCGGCTGTACCGCGGACACGTGGCGCGGGTCCACTCGCTGGCCCGGCGTATGGCGGGGCCGGACGAGGCGGATGAACTGACGCAGGATGTGTTCGTGCGGACCTGGGAGAAGCTGGGGACGTTTCGGGGCGAGGCGGCCTTCGGCACCTGGTTGCACCGGCTGGCGGTGAACCTGATTCTCTCCCGGAGGAGCCGGATGGGGCGGGACCGGCAACGGTTCGACGACGCGGACGGCGCGCTCGATCTCCGGCCGACCGCCCCGCCGCGCCCCGAGCTGGCGATCGATTTCGAAACGGCGATCGCCCGGCTGCCCGAGGGCGCCAAGCACGTGTTCGTGCTGCACGACGTCGAGGGCTACCGGCACGACGAGATCGCCGGGCAGATGGGAATCGCCGTGGGGACGTCCAAAGCGCAATTGCACCGGGCCCGCATGCTGTTGCGCGGGCACCTGGAACCGAAGGCGAAGGAACGGGGACGACGATGACCCCAGATCAATGGACGGCGCGGCTGTCCGAATACCTGGATGGAGAGCTGGACGGGGCGGAGCGTCAGGCGCTCGACGCGCACCTCGAGCAGTGCGCCGGCTGCCGCGACACGCTGGCCGAGCTCAAGCGGGTGACGTGGCGCGCCACGGCGCTGTCCGACCGCGAGCCCGGGGCCGACCTGTGGCCCGGCATCGCGGCCCGGATCGGCTTGCCGAACACGGCGGCCGCCCCGCGGAGGAGCCCGGCCCCGCGGCGCTGGAGCTTCACCCTGCCGCAGCTCGCCGCGGCGGGCCTGGTGGTGGCGGCGGTCGGGGCCGGCGGGCTGTGGCTGGCCCAGCGTTCGTTGCGCCCGGAGGCCGTGGTCCAGCAGACCGAGGCTGGTACCGAAGGCTCGAAGTTCCGGTTGATCCGGGCCGAGGGCGACGACGGGTACGATCGGGCCGTGGCCGACCTCGAGCGCGTGCTGGCGGCGAACCGGAGCCGGCTCGATACCGCCACCGTGCGGGTGCTGGAGGAAAGCCTCCGCACCATCGACCGGGCCCTGGCCCGGGCCCGGACCGCGCTGGCCCAGGAACCGTCCAATTCATACCTGAACGCGCATCTGGCCGAGACGATGCGCCGGAAACTCGATCTCCTGCGACGCGCGGCCGCCTTGGCGACCGCGTCGTCCTGAGAGTGGGGGCATACCATGGCGATCGCCCTTCCCGTCCTGCTGCTCGCGGCCGCCGCGTGGCAGCAGCAGACCGATACCACCGTCGCGGTGCCCCGGGACGTGCGGCGGCTCGAGCTGAGCGTCCATGCCGGAACGATCCGGATCGCCACCTGGGAACGGAGCGAGCTCCGGGTGCGGGCCGAGCACGGCAGCCGCGACCGGGTCACCGTTGAGGTCCGCGGGTCGGTGGTGAAAGTGGATGCCAGCCGGCGCTACGGGATCCCCTCTTTCGTCGAGTACGACCTCACCGTGCCGCGCGGCATGGCGATGGAGCTGGGCGGGGTCGAGACCGAAATCACGGTCGAGGGGCCGGTAGGCGACATCACCGCCAGCAGCGTCGAGGGGGGCATCTCCATCCGCGGCGCGACCGGCACGGTATCGGCCAACAGCGTCGAGGGGGACATCGTGATCCAGGGCGGGACCGGCACCGTCCACGTGACCGGCGTGGACGGCGAGATCCGCGTGTCCGACGCCAAGGGCGAGGTCACGGTTGAAACCGTGGACAGCGACATCACGTTGGAAAACATCGACGGCACGAGCGTGGACGCCGGCACCGTGGACGGCGCGGTCATCTACCGCGGCACCATCCACGACAACGGCCGGTATCGCTTCACCTCGCACGACGGCGACGTGGTCCTCGAGGTCCCGGAAACGATCAACGCCACCATCAGCGTGGCCACGTTCGAGGGCTCGTTCGAGGCCGACCCGGCCTTCAAGGTGCAGCTCTCCCAGACCCGGCCGGGCAAGCGATTCAACTTCGTGCTGGGGAACGGGTCCGCCCGGATCGAGCTGGAGTCGTTCGACGGCGGCATCCGCCTGATCCGCCGGTAACGCCAGACAGGAGCCTCACGATGCGCATGTTCATACTCCTCGCCGCGGTGGGCGGTGCCACGGTCGCCTTCGGGCCCGGGCTGTCCGCCCCCGCCGTTCCGGCCGGGGCCCAGGACAGCGACTTCCAGTGGCGCGGCCGGATCGCGCGCGGCAAGACGCTGGAGATCTACGGCGTCTCGGGCAACGTGCGGGCCGAGCTGGCCTCCGGTCCCGAGGTCGAGGTGCGCGCGTCCAAGCGCGCCCGGCGGAGCGATCCCAACGAGGTCGAGCTCGAGGTGGTGCCCCACGACGGCGGCGTCACCATCTGTGCCGTGTATCCCACCCCGCGGCGCAGTCGGCAGCCCAACGAATGCCGCCCGGGCGGCGGGAACAGCTCGACCGACAACAACGACACCGAAGTGTCCTGGACCATCCGGGTTCCGGCGGGCGTCAACTTCGACGGCCACACGGTGAACGGTGACGTCATCGTCCTGAGCCTGGCGAGCGACGTGCGCGCCGGCACCGTGAACGGGGACGTGGAGGTCAGCACCTCGGGTGTGGCCGAGGGCACCACGGTGAACGGGTCGGTGCGGGCGACCATGGGACGGGCCGACTGGACCGGCGCCATGAAGTTCAGCTCGGTGAACGGCGGGATCACGGTGGAAGTCCCCGGCGACCTGAACGCGGATATCGAGGCCAGCACGGTGAACGGCGGCATCGAGACCGACTTTCCCATCACGGTGCGCGGGCGGTTCATGAACCGGCGCATGAGCGGCCGGGTGGGCAACGGCGGCCGGACGCTCGAGATGGAGACGGTGAACGGATCTATCCGGCTGCGCAAGACCGGATAGGACCACCCCGGCGGGCCTCGCGCGTAGGGGCGACGCCTGCGGCGCCCCTACCGTGTATTTTCCCCCATGCGCCCCGCCGTTCTGCTCGCGCTCGCCGCCGCCTGTACCGCCCGTCGCCCGTCCACCGCCGACGAGGTCCGCCGCATCGCGGACGACGTCATTCCCAAGGTCGAAGCGGCGGCGAGGCTCAGGTTCCTCCGGCGCCCGTCGCTCGGCATCCGGACCCGCGAGCAGGTCGAACGGTACCTGATGGGACGCATCGACCAGGAGTACCCGCCGGAGCGCCTGGCGCACATCGCGACCGCGTATCGGCGGTTCGGCTTGATCCCCGACACGCTCGACCTCCGAGCCCTCATCCTCGCGGTGCTGGCGGAGCAAGTGGTCGGCTACTTCGATCCGGATTCGTCCACGCTATACCTGGTCGAGGGCACCGATCCGGTGCAGATCCGCCTCGTGCTGGCCCACGAGCTGGTGCACGCCCTCCAGCACCAGTATGTGCCCCTGGACTCGCTCCTCTCCCCGGAACGGGATGCCACCACGCCGGGCAGCAGCCCCAACGACGCGCGCATGGCTGCCCAGGCGGTGCTCGAGGGGCAGGCCACCCTGGCCTCCTTTGCCGCCATTCTGGAGGCGGACCAGCTCGACCGCTTGGACAACTTCTGGCGCGACTTGCGGCAGAACGTGCGGCAGGCGCAGGAGCAGATGCCGCTCTTCGCGGCGGCACCGCTCATCCTCCGGGAGGGCCTGCTGTTCCCCTACCTGGCCGGCGCCGACTTCATGCGCTGGTTCGAGGAGACGATGCCGGACACCCAGCCGTTCGGTCCCCTCCTTCCCACGTCCACGGAGCAAATCCTCCACCCCGAGAAGTACCGCGCCGGCGACCAGCCCACGGCCCTCATCCTCGCGAGCGGGGGCGCCCCGGCCGCACCCCTCTATACGGACGGGTTCGGCGAGTTCGAGACCCGGATCGTGCTCCAGGAGCTGACCGGCAGCGAGTCCCTCGGCACCGCCGGAGCGCTGGGGTGGGATGGGGACCGCTTTGCCATCTATCCGGGACCCCGAGGCCAGGAACCGGTCGTGTGGTGGACCGTGTGGGACAGCCCCGCCGCCGCCGAGAAGTTCGCCACCATGCTGGAACGCCACTGGCCGGGCCGGGTCCCGCCCGGAAGGCGGTGGCGGGTGGACCGGGCTCAGGTGGATGGGGTCCCGGGGGTGCGCCTGGTGGACGCGGGCGACGACTGGACGGGCTGGAGTAGCCTGCCGGGGGCGCGGACGCGCTAGGGTGGGCTGCTCCCCTCCCTTTCAGGCCCGTAACCGCCTACATTTCAAGGCTCTATGTTCGCGGCCCTGTCGGAGCGTCTGACCGAAGCCCTCCGCCAGCTCACCGGCCGGGGCGTCCTGACCGAAGACGCGGTCAAAGACGGGCTCCGGGAGATCCGGCGGGTGCTGCTCGAAGCGGACGTCGCCTTCGAGCTCACCCGCACGTTCACCGAGCGGGTGCGCGAGCGCGCGGTCGGCGTCGTGGCCGTGAAGGGCGTGAACCCCGGCCAGCAGCTCGTCAAGATCGTGTACGACGAGCTGGTCCGGTTGCTGGGCGAGCAGCGGGCCCCGCTCCAGTTCGCTTCGGTGCCGCCCACGGTGATGCTCGTGGTCGGGCTCCAGGGCTCGGGCAAGACCACCACGGCGGCCAAGCTGGCGGCGCGCCTGAAGCGCGAGCAGAAGGCGCCGTTCCTGGTGGCGGCCGACGTCTACCGGCCGGCGGCCGAGGAGCAGCTGCGCCAGCTGGGCGAGCAGGTCGGGGTGGCGGTCTATGGACCGGCGGATGCAACCGCTCAACCGCCCAACCGCTCAACCGCCCGGGGTGGGGGGGACGAGGTGGTGGGCCTGGTCCAGGCCGCGATCGAGGAAGCGGCGAGGGTCCGGGCGCGCACGATCATCGTGGACACCGCCGGGCGCCTCCAGATCGACGAGGAGATGATGGGGGAGCTGGCCCGCCTGAAGGCGGCGGTCCGGCCCCACGAGATCCTCCTCGTGGCCGACGCGATGACCGGTCAGGACGCGGTGCGCATTGCCCGCGGGTTCCACGAGGCCCTGGGAATCACGGGGGTGATCCTCACCAAGCTGGACGGCGACGCCCGCGGCGGCGCGGCGCTCTCCATGCACGGGGTCACCGGCGCGCCCATCAAGTACGTGGGCGTGGGCGAGCGCCCCGACGCGCTGGACGTGTTCGATCCGGCCCGCATGGCGGGGCGGATCCTCCAGCAGGGCGACGTGGTCGGGCTGGTGGAGCGGGCGCAGGACGCCGTGGACGCCAAGGAGGCCGAGCGGCTGGCGCGCCGGGCCGCCTCCAAGAAGGGCATGGACCTCGAGGACTTCCTCGGCGCCATGCGGCAGGTGCAGAAGCTGGGACCGCTGGAAGGCCTGTTGGGGATGCTGCCCGGGATGCCCGCCAAGGCGCTGAAGCAGGCCAAGGTGGATCCCAAGCGGCTGAAGCACACCGAGGCGATCATTCTGTCGATGACGCCCGAGGAGCGCCGCCGGCCCGAGATCCTGAACGGCGGGCGCCGCGCCCGCATCGCGCGCGGGGCAGGGCGGCCGGTCCAGGAAGTGAACTTGCTGCTCAAGCAGTTTGGGCAGATGCGACAACTGATGAAAGGCGCAGGCAAGCTGGGCCTGCGCGGAAGCTGAACCCGAGCGGGAAAGCTGGAGACATGGCGACACGGATTCGCTTGCGACGCGTGGGGCGGAAGAAGCAGCCGGAATTCCGGATCGTGGTGGCCGAGCACACGGCCGCGCGCGACGGGCGGTTCATCGAGACGCTGGGCCACTACAAGCCTCGCGAGAAGCCGGCGGTGGTGCAGGTCAACGCCGACCGGGCGCGCGCCTGGCTGGCGCAGGGCGCGCTGCCCACGGAGACGGTGCGCTCCCTGCTCAAGCGGGCGGGCGTCTTCGCTCGGCCCGCCGCGGCCGCCGGACCGACCGACCGCCCGTCCGCCGAGTAGGAGTCGGGCGGTGGAGGCGAGCTACCTCGTGGTGGCGCGCTTCGCCAAGCCGCACGGACTGAAGGGCGAAGCCATCGTCTTCGTCCACACCGATCGGCCGGAGGAGGTGTTCATCGCGGGCCGGGAGCTGGTGCCGGTGGACCGGGCCGGCCGGCCGACCGGGCCCGCGCTGACGATCGAGCGGGCGCGCGCGTATCACCGCCGCTGGCTGCTCAAGTTCCGCGGGATCGAGGAGCGCACGCCGCTCGAGTCGTGGGGGCCGGTGGCCTTGGGGCTGGCGGGTGAGCTGGCCCCGCCCGCCGATGGCAGCCTCGCGGCCCACGAGATGCCGGGCTGCGTGGTGTTCTCCCGGGGGGCGCGCGTGGGGACGGTGACGTCGCTGATTCCGGTGCCCGGGGGCGCGCTGCTCGCGGTCGACGTGGAGGGCCGGGAGGTGCTGGTGCCGTTCCGTCCGCCCATCCTGGTGCGGGTAGACCGCGACCGGCGCGAGATCGAAATCGATCCGCCGGCGGGATTGCTGGATCTGTAAGTGCTCCGGATCACGGTGGTGACCATCTTCCCGGAGCTGTTCCGGGCGCCGGGCGAGACCAGCATCATGGGCCGGGCCGCGCGGCTGGGGTTGGTGACGTACCGCGTGGTGAACCTGCGAGACCACACGCACGACCGGCACCAGACGGTGGACGACTACGCGTACGGCGGCGGGGCGGGGATGGTGATGAAGCCCGAGCCCTTCTACGAGGCGCTCGACGTGCTCGCCCCGCGCGGCCCGGTGGTGCTGCTCTCCGCCCGCGGCGCGCCCTTCGGGCACGCGGAGGCGGTCCGGTTCAGCCTGGCCGACGAGCTGACCCTGCTCTGCGGGCATTACAAGGACGTGGATCAGCGAGTGGCCGACCGGCCCGGGGTGGAAGAGCTGAGCGTGGGGGACTTCGTGCTGTCGGGCGGCGAGTTCGCGGCCCTCTGCGTCATGGACGCGGTGGTGCGGCTCCTGCCCGGGGCCCTGGGCGATCACGAGTCGGCGGCGTCCGACTCGCACTACGAGGGCCTGCTGAGCCCGCCCAGCTACACGCGGCCCGCCGAGTATCGCGGGCGCGGGGTGCCGGAGGTATTGTTGAGTGGCGATCACGCGCGCATCGCCGCCTGGCGGCGCGCCGAAGCCGAACGATTGACGAGGGAGCGGCGCCCCGATCTGTGGGCCCGCCATGAGGATGGCCATGGAGAATAAACTCATCGCGGTCCAGCGGGCCGGCCTGCGCAGCGACCTGCCGGACTTCTTCCCGGGCGACACCGTGCGCGTCCAAGTGCGGGTGCGGGAGGGCGACAAGGAGCGGCTGCAGGCCTTCGAGGGCGTGTGCATCGGCCGGCGCGGCGCCGGCATCAGCGCCACCTTCACCGTCCGGAAGATCTCGGCGGGCGTGGGGGTCGAGCGCATCTTCCCGCTCCACAGCCCCAGCATTCACGACATCGCGATCGTCCGGCGCGGCAAGGTCCGCAGGGCCAAGCTGTACTATCTGCGGGAGCTGTCCGGCAAAGGGGCCCGCATACGGGAGAAGCGCGAGTCGGAGTGATTCGCCCCACGCTCAGGCGCGAGCGCGCGCTCTGGGCGGTGGGCCTGCGGGTCGTGGCCGGGGTGGACGAGGTCGGCCGGGGCCCGCTGGCGGGACCGGTCGTCGCGGCGGCGGTGGTGCTGCGCCCCGACGGCCCCCGACTGCGCGGGGTTCGCGATTCCAAGACCATGACGGCGGCCGAGCGGGAAGCGGCCGCCGTTCGCATTCGGCGCCAGGCGCTCGCCTGGGCGTTGGGCGCGGCGTCGGTGCGGGAGATTGACCGGTACAACATCCTGCGGGCCAGCGTGCGCGCCATGCGGCGCGCGCTCGCGCGGCTTGGGCTGGCGCCGGATCACGTGCTGGTGGACGGCGGAGCCCTGCCCGACCTGGGGTGCGCACACGACGCGATCGTGGACGGGGATGCCCACTGCCTGTCGATCGCGGCCGCCTCGGTCCTGGCCAAGGTCGCGCGCGATCGCGTCATGACCGCCCTGGGCCGCCGCTATCCCGCGTTCGCCTGGGAGGCGAACAAGGGATACGCCACCGCCGTGCACCTGGCCGCCCTCGATGCCGAAGGCCCGACGCCGCACCACCGGCGGAGCTTCACGCCGGTGAGCCAGCTGTCGCTCTGGTAGGTGGGGACTGCGAATCGAGGGCCGGCGAGCGCGCCGGCCCTCAGGTGTTCCTTCGCTTCGCTCGACTGCGCCTACTTTACGTGCCGGCTGACCAGCTTGGTCATCTCGAACATGCTCACCTTGGTCTTGCCACCGAACACCGCCTTCAGGGCGTCGTCGGCGTTGATCATGCGGCGGTTCTTCTTGTCCTGCAGGCCCTTCCGCTTGATGTAGGCCCACAGCTTCTTGGTGAGTTGCGTGCGCGGCAGAGCCGAGCTGCCCACGACTTCCGCCAGTTTCGCGTCGGGCATCACGGGGCGCATGAAGGCCGCGTTGGGTTTGCGCTTCGAGCGCTTCTTGGCCTTTTTGGCTCTCTTCTTCGCCATGGTTACCTCGGGAAACAGGGTGGACTCCACTCGACCTGCCCCTACACGCGCCCCAAAGTAAGCGTTTTTCCCTCTATGACAAGAGGTTTTCCCTCTGGGAAGGGCCTGTTTCCCCTCTGACGGCCCCCGCCGGACCGCCGCCGGCGGCCCGATTTCCCCTCTGACGGAGGCCGGTTTTCCCTCTGACAGGGGCCCGTTTTCCCGCTGTGGCAGGTCGATTTCCGCTCTGGGCGCGGTCGAGGTGGCCGGCCTCCCGGGGCACCAAGCCCGCCCCGGGCCGCTTGTGCCCGGGGCCCTGGGCGCGCGAACTTACCCCCGGGCGGACCGGGTAGCTCAGTTGGCAGAGCAACGGACTTTTAATCCGTAGGTCGTGGGTTCGAGCCCCACCCCGGTCACTGGCCTCACCCCACCGCCCCACCCCCCCCTCCGGGTCATATTGACAAATGTTTTTGTCAATTGTATTCCCTCCCTCGTGCCGACCCCCGCCGACCTCGAGTCCGTCCGCCATGGCCCCCGCGCCGCCGCGCTCCTGGCGCACCCCCTCCGCCTCGCCATCCTCCACGAGGCGGACGTGCCCCGCTCGGCCACCGAGATCGCGGCGCGCTTGGGGCAGCCGCGGCAGAAGGTGCATTACCACGTGGGACGTCTGCGTCAGGCGGGATACCTCGCCCTCGCGGGCCGGCGCCGCCGGCGCGGCCTCGTGGAGCAGCGTGTCGTCGCCAGCGCGCGCCGCTATGTCCTCGCCCCGGACGTCCTGGGGGCGCTGGGGGCGGAGCCCGCCGCCGTGACCGATCCGACGAGCGCCGCGTACGTGGTGGCCCTGGCGGCCGGCATCCAGCGCGACCTGGCCCAGGCGACCGTCCCGGGGCGGCGGGTCGCCACGATCGCGCTCGCGGCCGAGGTCCGCTTCACCGGGGCCGCCCAACGGATCCGGTTCGCCCGGGCGCTGGAACGCGCGGTCCGAGGCGTGGTGGCCCGGCATGCCGCGCCGCCGGGCGCCCCCGCCGACCGCCCCACGCCCGGCCAGCCCTACCGCCTCATCGTGGCCTGTTATCCGGTTCCGCGCGAGCGGGCCCCCGAGGCGGCGGTCCGGTAGGGAGGAGGATTGAAGGTCGCGGATCGAGGCCGTGGCCCGGGGGTTCAGCCTCCCGGCAGGCGCTTGCGGACGTCGCGGGAGCCGTGATGCACGCCCCAGCCGACGCCGACCCCGAAGATTAGTGCCGAGGGAATGCCGACGATCGGCAGCAGCAACACGACCGGCGTCGCCACGGCCGCGGCTCCGACGCCGGCCACGACCGCGGCCGAGGGCCGGTGCGCGGCGTCCACGAAGCGAAGGCGATCGCGCACGAACTGACGCGCCTTGAGGTAGCCGAACAGGGTGACGGCGCCCGTCGCGCCCGCCATCAGGAGCTCCAGCATGGCTGTGTCCTCCTCCGCGACCCGACGGGACGGCCGATCGGGAAGTTTCGCCCTGCACCGCGCGCCGCGCCGCCGTCCACGGGCGTGTTGATCATACCACAAGCACCCGCGCGGCGGGTTGCCGGAGGCCCCCGCCGGGCGTGATCTTCTCTCCCATGCCGCTCGACGCCACCGCCCGGCCACGGGTACGCGAGGACGTGGTGTTCCGGGAGCTGGACGAGGAATGGGTCGTGTTCGATCCCCTCACCCGCCGGCTCCATGCCTTGAACGTCACGGCCGCCCTGGTGTGGGAGCACTGCGGCGGGGATCTCACCGTGTCGGAGATCGTCGAGGCCGTCCGGTCCGCCTTCACCCACGCCCCCGGGGCCGACGAGGTGCGGCGGCACGTCGAGGAGGTCCTGGAGCGGTTCCGGGCGGAAGGCCTGCTGGGGTGACCGCGTCGCGGTTGCGGCCCGGCGCCGGGAGTCGTACCCTGGGGGACCACCATGTCCAACGAGTCGTCCCGGCGGCGCACCCACCGCAGGAGGCCGGTACCCGTGCGTGACCCGGATCACCGCAGGCGCTCCCGGGCGCGGCCGGCGACTGTTCGGCGTGCCAGCCGTTGCAGTCCCCCCCGCGAGTTGCAAGGCCCGGCAACGGCGTGGAGGCGCGAGTCCAACGCGGCGAAGTCCAACCCTGACAGGCTGTTCGACGATTCGAAGCTCCGGGCGGCACAGGGGTTGCCCCCCTGCCGGACCGGGCGAACGGCGGTCTTCGAGACGGCCAGGTGCCGGAGGCAGAGCATGGAACGGCAAGAAAAACGGCGCGTGCGGACCCGGCGAGGGGTGACGCTCATCGAGATGCTGATCGTGATGGTGATCATCGGCATCGTGGCCTCCTTCGCGATCCCGAAGATCGACCTGACCCGGATCCGGGTCGACACCGCGATGCAGACCGCGGGGACCACGCTCCTGGCGTCGCAACGCCTGGCGGTGACCCGGGGGCACGACGTGGTCGTAATGTTCGACGCGGCCAACAGCACGCTGCGGGTGCACGAGGACGCCGACAACGACGGCGCCGTCGGCAACAACGAGCGGGTGCGCGGTTACCCCCTGGGCGACCTGGTAGTGTTCGGCCTGGGAGGCGCGCCGGCGCGTCCGGTGGGGAACACCGCCATCACGTTCCAGCAGATGCGCGAGGGGCTCCCGGCCGTCGTGTTCCACCGCAGCGGCAGCGCCAGCGAGTTCGGCGGCGTCTATCTCACGTCCCGGCGCGCCACCCTGGCGGCGGGACTCTCCAAGGACACGCGAGTGCTCGAGATCGAGCGGTCGACGGGCCGGGCGTCGTGGTTCCGCTACACCGGCGCGGTCTGGAGCCAGGGGTTCTGATGCGCGACACACGGGGGTTCACGCTCATCGAAGTGATCATCGCGATGGTGATTCTGCTGCTGGTGATCTCGGCGATGGCGACGGCGACCGGCGGGTTCGTGCGGTCGGTATCGGAAGACGACCAGCGGGCGGCCGCGGTCCAGCTGGCGGACGACCGTATCCAACTCATCCAGATCGACCCCAACTACACGGGGTTCGGGGCCTACGCGGTCACAGAGAACAACCTCCCCAGCTTGCCGGGCTTCACCCGCACGACCACCGTCACGCGGGTCACGGCCAACAACGAGGATTACACCACGATCACCGTCGTGGTGAACGGGCCCGGCCTCCCGCGGCCAGTAACGCGGACCACGACGGTGGCACCCACCACGGGGGCGCAATGATGCGCGAACGACGAGGTCCGGCCGAGCGGGGCATGACGCTGATCGAGATGCTGATTGCGATTGCCGTGTTCGGCGTCGTGGCGGCGGGGGCCCTGACGTTCTTCAGCAGTCAGAGCCGCGCCTTCCGGCGGGGCGCGGAGCGGCTGGACGTGGTGCAAAACCTGCGTTTCGCCGCCGGCGTGCTCGAAAAGGAGCTGCGGACCCTCGGCGCCAACGTGCCGGTCGATCAGCCCTATCTCGTGTACGCCGGGCAGAACGCCGTGGCGTTCCACGCGGACTATGCCACCAACCAGGCCGCCGACCCGTGGGCCGTCTACTACGATCCCGACCTGCCCACCGGCGCTGTGACCACCATCCTGCCGGGCCAACAGATTACGATTCCGACCGGCGCGTTCCTGTATCCCGCCATGACGTACACCACCGGCGCGGGAACCAACAGCCCGGCCGAGCTGATCATCTTCTATTTCGCTGCGGACCCGTCGACCGCGCGCGGCGACGACTTCCAGCTTCTGCGGCAGGTCAACAACCTGGCGCCCGAGGTGGTGGCGCGCCACCTCCTGCAGACGCCGGGGCAGCCGTTTTTCCAGTATATGAGCGTGACGGCGACAATCCCGCCCACGATGCAGCAGGTGCCCAACGGGTCGTTGCCGCTGGGGCACACGGTGCCGGTGCATTTGGGGCCTGCCGACATCGCCCCCAACAACGCCATCGACGCCATTCGGGGGGTGCGAGTCAGCTTCACCGCCACCAACGGGCTGACCGACGCCCGGGAGCGCCAGCGGGTCATCAGCCGGCTGGTGAGGCTGCCCAACGCCCCCTTCTCGGCCCGACGGCAAACGTGCGGCGACAACCCCCTCAACGGGACCGGCCTCGCGGTCGCCCTCGGCGTGGGGGCCGGTGGTGAACCGTTGGGCCGACTGGCGTGGAACCCGTCGACCGACGAGGGCAACGGCGAGAACGACGTGAGGGCCTATACCATTTGGCGCCGGGTGGCCGCCAATCCCGATTGGGGCGACCCGTACCTCAGTATCCCGGCCGGGCTGCCGAACTACGTGTACGACGATTACGCGGTGACGCCCGGAGACATCTACTACTACGCCATCGCGGCGCAGGACTGCACGCCGACGCTCTCGGCTATGCTGACCGCCGGACCGGTGGTCATCCCGTGAGCGCTGACCGAAGGAAGGGAGCCATGCGGAAGACGCACTTGATCGACAACGAGCGCGGCATCGCCCTCATCACCGTGCTGCTAGTGGCCCTGGTGGTGGGTGTGTTTTCGGTCGCCGCCGCCCTGATCGGAACCAATTCGGGACTGATCAACCGCTACCAGGAACGGCAGAACACGCTGGACGCGGTGGCGGACGCCGGCGTGGAGCTGGCCCGCTCGACGCTCAACGCCAACCCGGCGCTGTACCCCGCCAATGGGTACACCACGTTGGAGAGCGGCGCCGCGGTGACCGATGCGTCAGGCGCCGTCATTCCCAACATCACCCGGTCGCTCTACGCCGGCCCCACCGGCATCACCTCCGGTCAGTACGGGGTGTTCGGGAGCGTGGTGGCGGTGACCACCGACGGCTTCGGGAACACGGTGGTGCGGCGCGGTGAGGTCGTCCAGCAGAGCTTTGCCCGGTATGCGTACTTCACGAACAACGAGGGGGCGATCCGGTTTGGCGCCGGCGACCAGCTCTGGGGACCGGTCCACAGCAACACCTCCATCGGCATATGGAACGGGCCGCCCAATCCGTCGGCGACCTTCTGGGACCGGGTAACCGTGGCCACGGGGCAGACCATCATCAATCCCGGTCCCGCCACCTTCGTGCAAGGCTGGGGGAACGTGCCGCCGGTTCCACTCCCCAACCTGGCGAATCTCAACGCGCTCCAGGTGCAGGCGCAGTTGGGGAACACGAGTTTCAATGGCTCCGCGACGGGATCCCCCGGGGCCGCGACGACCCGCATCGAGTTCATCGCCATTGACCTCAATGCCGACGGACAGGTCACTGGAGACAACGAAGGGTTCATGCGGGTCTACCAGTGCCTCAATCTGGCAAACAACAACTGCGCGCTCTGGGTCGCGGCGAAGGTCCCGGGGGGTGGGATTGACGATTCCGACAATTGCGGGCACTACCACACCAACCCCCCCTTCCCTCCCGCCCCTCCCCTCTTCGTATCGGCGAACGTCCACGGGGGCGAACCCAGCGCCGACAGCTGGTCGGACGCGCTGACCAGCGCGAGCCGCCGATGCTACCTGGGTGGCGCGGACGAGCTGTGGGGTGGCTTCCAGGCGGCCGACGCCATGGGACAGTGGCTCCAGTGGCCCGGAGGGGTGCCGGGGGCCATCGCGGGCCGGCCGGACGCGCAGTATCTGTTCCCGATCACGCGGGCGTTCAACCCCAACTTCAAGGGCGTGGTCTACGTGAACGGCAACGTGGTGGTGAGCGGCGTGGTGCGGTCGCGGGTGACGCTGGCCGCCACCGGCAACATCGTGGTCGCGGACGACGTGGTCTATGCCAATCCGGGCGCCGGGAACTGCAACGACATTCTGGGCCTGTTTGCGGGCGGAAGCATCGTGCTCTCGGACAATACCATCAACACTCCCACCTCGATCGGGGGCACGTACCGTACGTATGACGACACGCGCGACGAGTTCATCCAGGCGATCGTTCTGACGCTCAACATCTTCACGGCCGAGAACTTCGCCAGTGGCCCCGACGCCAACGACCCCGGAGGAGAATCCTGTGGAGCCCAGGCGTGGGGCCGCGGGTGCCTCTTCCTGACCGGTGGCGTGATCCAACAAACCCGGGGCGGGGTGGGCACGACCGGCGGCACGGGCTACGTCAAGCGCTACACTTACAACCAGTGCGGTGCCTCCGCCCCGCCGCCCTATTTCCCCACCACCGGATACTTCGACCGGGGGCGGTACTACGAGGTCAATCCGGTCGGGTTCGACGTCGCGACCCTGTTCGCGTTGCTGACGCCCTGACGGTTGGGACGCCGCCTCACCGCACACCGCCCCGGGGGCCCGAGCCGCCGGGGCGGTTGCACGTCGGGGGGGTCGTGACCGCAGTCACACTCACGCGCACCGTCGGCCCCAATATTGAGGCCGGCGACGGGCCGCCGGGCGATGCCCGCGCGGCCAGACGTTCTCTTGACCGACCCCAGGGCGCGGGCCATCTTAGACGGCCCGCCGCCCGAGAACGTCACCCGAGGGAGCGACCTGGCATGGCCTGGCGAATCCTGTCCCGCGAAGGCGAAGTGTGGCACGTGCAGCCGGCTGCCGAGCGGCGCGCCAACCAGGCCACGTGGCAGCTGATGTTCTCCTTCCGGGAGCACGCGGAGAACAGCTCCCGGGCGATCTGGGCCTCGTATCCGCTGGAGTCCTCGTCCAAGTCGTCGCTGTTCATCCAGGCGGAGCGGATTTCCGACGAGGCGCTCCACGAGGTCCTCAGCCGGCATCTGGCCTAGCCCACCCACTGCGGGGGGCGCGTGCCGCTGACTTCGGTTCACGATCTTCGTCGCATCGCCGACGCGGTCTCCCATTTGCGGGACCGCCTGGTGCTCGACGTGGCGCTGCGCGCCGACTGCCGGCAGCTGCGCCTGGTGCTGGATGATGGACAAAGCGTCCTGCTGGCGGTGACGCTGGACGCGGAGGGGCGCCCTCGGCTCGACGCGGATCTGCTGCGCGGGCCGGATGAGGGGCCCACCGGTCAGTTGGAAGTTCAGTTCGACGGGGCGGACTAGTGGACGCGGACGCACAGGCATACTCACGGCGCGAACGGCTGCGCTTCATCGGCTTCGGCTTCGAGCGCCTCCCCAGTGGCCGGTGCCAGGCGGAGGTGACGCTCGAGCTGGGCCCCGGGGAGCGCTGGGCCGGCCGGGCCGACGGCGTGGCCTCCGACGCCGGCGAGTTGCGGTGCGCCGCCGAGGCGACGCTCCGGGCCATCGAGCAGTCGGTGAGGGGCGTGGTCTCGTTCGACCTGCTGGGGGTCAAGGCGGTCCGGGCCTTCGATACGGTCGTGCTGATCGTGTCGGTAGTGTCCCGCGGCGACGGCGAGACCCACCGGCTGGTAGGCTCGTTCCTTGCGGATCATGATACCGCACGGGGCGCGGCGGTGGCCGTGCTCAACGCCACTAACCGATTGCTGGGCAACATCTTCCTGCGAGAAGGCCGGTGAAACCGAGGGGCTGGGGCATGGCGTTCTGCGTGAGTCGGGCTGGTGGAATCCTCTGGACTGTCGTGGCAGTCGCCGCATGTGCGGGGCGACGGGCAGACGTGCCCGTGCCGGCCCCCGAGCCGGCCGCCGTGGCGCCCGCCCCTGCGTCAGCCCCCGCCGTCGACACCGTCCCCGCCGCCCTGCCGGATTCCCTGGTGGCCCCCCCGGACTCGGCGGCCGATCGCGCCGTGCTCGAGGCCCTGGCCGAGCTCGAGTTCCGCACCCTGGAGCGCCGGTTCGCACGCCCCTTCGCCCCGGCGGGTCACGATTCCGTCAGCTCGGGCGAGGTGGCGGACGAATCCGCCCGGTTGTTCGGCCCGTCCCGCGGGGGGGAAGCCGCGCTGGCGACGCCCACGTACGACATCGACGTCGTATCGTTCGCCAATCACCGCCGGGTCCAGTACTACGTGGACTTTTTTCTGGGCGAGGCCCGGGACCGGTTCGCCATCTGGCTCAGCCGCCTCCCCCGCTACGAGGGCATGATCCGGGAGCGCCTCCGGGGGCAGGGAGTCCCGGAAGACCTGGTCTATCTGGCCCTCATCGAAAGTGGGTTCTCCAACACGGCGGTGTCGCGCGCCCGGGCGGTCGGCATGTGGCAGTTCATGGCCGGCACGGGGCGCCGCTACGGCCTGTCGCAGGACGCGTGGCTGGACGAGCGCCGTGACCCCTTCCGCGCCACGGATGCCGCGGCCCGCCATTTGGCGGATCTGAACGAGCAGTTCGGCTCCTGGTACCTGGCCGCGGCGGCGTACAACGCCGGACCCGGCCGGGTCGAGCGCGGCCTCAAGCGGCTGCCCGCCGGCGACGCGCCGTCCGACTCCACGTTCTTCGAGCTTTCCAGCGGGCGATACCTGCGCCCCGAGACGCGGGACTACGTCCCCAAGCTGATCGCGGCCGCGCTGATCGCCAAGAACCCGGAGCGGTACGGGTTCGATTCGGTCGCCACCCTGACGCCGCTGGCGTTCGACGAAGTGCGGATTACCGAGGCCACCGGGCTCGACGTGCTGGCGCGGCTGGCCGACACGACCACCCGCACCCTGGTCGATCTCAATCCGCAGTTCGTCCGGGGCGTGACCCCGCCTCGGCGGGAAGTCCTGGTGCGGGTGCCGGCGGGGGCCGGGCCGGACGTGGCGCGGCGCTGGGCCGGGTTGCCGGCCTCCGAGCGGGTGTCGTTTCTGGAGCATCGGGTGGCGCAGGGCGAGACCCTGTCGGGCATTGCCCAGCGCTACGGGGTCGCCACCTCCCTCCTCATGGCCGCCAACCCCGGGGTCAAGGCGACGCGGCTCCGCGTGGGCCACCGCCTGACCGTTCCGTTGAGTGCCGCGGCCCGCCGCGAGACGCGGGTAGGGCGTCCCGCGCGCCCCGCGGAGCCGGTGATGACCGGGGTGACGCACTACACCGTGCGGCGGGGAGACTCGCTCTGGGTGGTGGCGCGGCGCTATGGCGTCCGCGTGGCCGACTTGCGCTCCTGGAACGAGCTGGCGGCCGGCGACGTGCTGCCGGTGGGGCGGCGCCTGCGCGTCGCCGCCCCGTGAGGCGTCAGGGGATCGGGCCCCGGCGGTAGCCGCCCAGGACCGCCGCGGCGTAGCCGTTGCCCGGGTTCGTCCCGCGGGAGATCAGCTCACCCACCCGCTGCGGGCCCCGGTTGTAGGCCAGCAGCGCAATCCGCAGATCCCCATCGTACCGCGCCAGCAGGTCTCGGAAGAACCGGAACCCGATCCGCAGGTTCGCGTCCGGATCGAACAGCCCCAGCCGCGTGATGGTGGAGTCGTAAAACGCGGCCGTCCTGGGCATCACCTGGGTCAGGCCGATCGCTCCGGCCGAGCTGACCGCCCGGGGATTGAACCGGCTCTCGATCCGCACGATCTCGAACGCGAGCCCCGGATCGAGGCCGGCGCGCAGCGCCGCATCGTAGATCCGGGCCGCCAGGTCCGCGGGAATGGTGAACCTGGCCGAGAAACCCATGATGGCCCGCGCCCGCTCCAGCTCCAGGTTCACCAGCTCCAGCTCACCCTGCGTGGCGTCCAGCGAGGTGCGCAGCCGGCCGAACTCGGACACGGTGCCGGTATACAGCCCGTCCTGCCGGCTGGCGCGCGCCCCGTCCGGCAGAAAGCCGAGCGCGGCGCCGATCGCGACGAGGAGCGCGAAAATGCCGACACCCCGCAGCACGAGGCGCTGCGTGTGCGGCGTATGAGGTCCGCCCGTCTTGGTCATCATAGAGTGCTTCGACTCCAATCTCCACGCGTGCCGCCCGATTTCTCCAGCAGCACGATGTCGCCGATGTTCATGCTACGGTCGGCCGCCTTGGCCATGTCATAGACCGTGAGGAGCGCCACGGCCACCGCCGTGAGCGCCTCCATTTCGACTCCAGTGCGCCCGGTCGCCCGGACCGTGGCGCGGACCCGTACCCCGGGGAGCGCCTCGTCGAGAGTGGCGTGCACCTCGATGTGATCCAGCGCCACGGGGTGACACAGCGGGATCAGCTCGGCCGTCCGTTTGGCACCCTGGACGCCGGCGATCTCGGCCGTTGACAGTACGTGGCCCTTTGGCCCGGAGTTCCGCCGGATCATGTCCAGGGCTTCCGGGGCCACGTGAATGGTCCCCTCCGCTACCGCCCGGCGGACCGTGACCGGCTTCTCGCCGACATCCACCATCCGGGCGTGACCCTCTGGATCCACGTGCGAGAGCTTCATCCCACCCGCTCCAGCTCGCGGGCCAGCACTGCCAGCGCCAGCTGGGGGTTGGCGTTGCTCCCCACCCCATCGCGCGCCTCATCCACCAGCCGCAGGGCGGCGAGGTGGCGGAACGCCCCGTCCCGGTCGCCCGAGCCGGCGTCGCCCTTCAGCGC
>Ga0214473_10001499_pt1 | contig 30580 bp, 23 predicted proteins | sample RVTome_7_FD_203509 | JGI IMG/M metagenome (GOLD analysis project Ga0214473, IMG submission 203509) | Soil microbial communities from uranium-contaminated site in the Upper Colorado River Basin, Wyoming, United States - RVT98D197 | ecosystem: Environmental > Terrestrial > Soil > Contaminated >...
TGGCCTCGGTCTTGGGGATGGAGAACTCCAGCACGCCGCCGTGGCATTTCGCGTTCAGTTTCTCGGGGTCCACGTCGCCCGGCAGGTCGATGGTGCGGCAGAACGCCCCATAGCGGCGCTCGCGGTGGATGGCCCGGTCGCCCTCGGCGACGTCCGTCGGCCGGGCTTTCTCTCCGCGCAGGGTCAGCGCGTCGCCGGTGAAGCTGACGTCGATCGTGTTGGCATCGACGCCGGGCACCTCCGCAAAGAGCACGTAGCGGTCGGCCAGTTCATAGAAGTCGATGATGGGGCCCCAGGCCTGGCCGTCGAACGGCCCGGTCGAGACGCCCGCGTGCCACACTCGGTCAAACAGCCGGTTCATCTCGTCCTGCAGGCCGCCCAGGGAAACATTCATGTCTTGAAAGGGTCGGAACGCCATGGCCAGCATCTCCTATGTCGGTGGTTCACGCTCCCGCGCGGTTACCTACACCCTTGATTATACCGGCTTTCCGTCGGATCGGTCGACTCGGTCCTGCCGTTCCCGCCGGAGCGACTCGACGGTCTCCTCGAGGCGGGCGACCAGCGCTTCCAGCCTGGCGACGCGCTCCGCGAGGGCTGGCTCCGGGGCGCTTCCGCCGCCCTCCGGTTCGCACACGGCCGGTGCCGGTGCGTCGGTCGCCGACAGCAGATGGCGAAAGCGATTGGCCGACCTACCCGGCTCCCGTGGTAGCTCCTCGACGAACGGAGGGTCGCCGCTACCCAGGGCGGCCAAGGTCGCGGCGACGGACTCCAGGTCCGCGAACGGCGTCATGCGGCTGGCCCGGGCGCGCAGCTCGCCGGGAGTCTGGCGACCGCGGAGCATCAACTCCGCCATCACCGCTTGCTCTCGACGGTCCCAGTGCAGGGTCTCGACAACATTATGCTTGAATCGGTTGGCCCGCGCCCCCGGCGAGGTCGAGGCGTACTGGACCAACTGCCGGGTCTCCAACGAATGCAGCGCGGCGGCCACCTCCGATTCGGTCAACTCCAACACCGGGTCCCGGTTCTGCTTCTGATTCGCCCCGAGCACGATCGCGTTGAGCGTCAGCGGGTAATTGTCCGGCTGGGTGAGGGACTTCTCCAGGAGCACACCCAACACGCGGAGTTCATGATCGTTGAGTTTGAGTCCCATTACGGACTGCTCCGAGATTCGGCGTCGCCTCCGCCCGATCGACTTAACATCGGTCGGGCGGGCGTCGTAGGGTCGGTCCAGGCAGCCCGGATCTCCGCCAGGGCCGCCACGGGAAGGTGTACGTCGAACCGGCTTGTCGAAGGGCCGGCACCGTACGCCACGACCGTGATCGGCGCGGTGGACTCCGGCGCGTCCAGGACTGCGGGCGGGCGTTCGGCGTCGACCCGCAAGGATCGCACCAAACCGATGAACCGGTCGACGGCTAGATAGCCTTCGAGCCAACGGGCCGGCGCTGTTCCCTCCGACGGCGAAACGATACCAAGCGTCGACGCGAGCGGTGCCTGCTCCGCCCTCACGGCCTCGACGACGTTCTCGAAACGCTCGCTTCCGCCGCCGAAGGTGATGACCACGTGGCTCGGTGCGACCACGCCCACACGCACCAGAAACTGGTCTACGCCGAAAGACTCCCGGAAGGCCGCGGCCTCGGTGCCCCCGTAGCCGCTTAAGTCCGCGGTAAGATAATCCACGCTCACGTCTTTGACGGTCTCTGCCGCCCGGCGGAACTGGACGCGCTGCAACGCGGCGTGGTATGCCGGGTCGCTCACCAATCCCCCTTTGACGGCGTCAACGACCCGCTCGATCCGGTTGACCAGCACGGCTCCCTCGCCCCGCACGCGGATCACCATGGCCAGCGTGAACGGGCCCGGCTCGCCGGCTGAATCGCGGCTGACGCTTAACGCCGCCGACTGTACCAGCTCGTGGGCCGAGGCCGCGGCCTCGACGAACCGATCGACCCCGCCGGCGGTGCAGATGCCCGAACCGGTTAGATAGGACAGTAGCGCCCGCATCCCTGTGAGGAACGGTTCGCGCTCGCCGTTTCCCGCCGCCCCCACGGCCAACACCACCGGCCCCACCGGCAGCCCCGCCAGCAGGGGCTTGGCAACCTCTGTCTGAGGAAGTTCTGGTGGCGCCGAGCCTCGTTGCATCAGCAGTTCCAGGGTGATGCCGGACGCATCAGCCCGTCCCGAAAGTCCGATGGCGTTGAACCGCAACTCGCGCAACGCCGAGTCCGCCAGCGCGATCAGGGACCCGGAAAAGCCCGCGGTATCCCCGAAGCCACAACTCATCCGCGTCGGATCCAGCCAGAGGGACCAGTCATTCGCCCGGTATCGTTCCACTTCCTGCGCCGACCAGCGTCCCCCGATGCTCTGCCGGGATTCGGCCAACGACCGGACGACGCGCGCGTCCGGACCGAAGACGGCATGCCGGTCTTTTACGGCGACATAGGTCTCTCGCCCGCGCAGGGTGACGCGGGTGTCTCCGTCGCCGAGCGGCATGGGATCGAGGAAGGCGAGCATTGCCGCCCGATCGACCATCGGGAGCAGCAAGACCATGTCGGGGTGGGCGGCCGAGGGAGAACGGTTCGGGAGGAAGACCAGCGCCGCCGAACCTCGATCATCCAGGCCGGTCACAATCTGAAGCCAGCTCTTCAAGATCGTGTACGGGCTCGCTTGGATGTCCAGCCTCTCCAAGAGTCCGGCGACGTTGGTGTCAAACCCGGCCAGGTCGCGGACGGCGGCGACGAACGAGGCATTTGCCGGGATGACCTCCAGGATGTCGGCAGGGGGCGGCGCCGGAACGGAGGTGATGAAGACATCTCCGCCGTTTGGGGGCTGAGGGATTCCAGTCTCGGGTGGTGCAGGCTGCAGGCCAACTGCGGCGATAAGCAGACTGGTTGCCGTCAGCATCGACATGGCGGGCTACTCAGCCGGGCTCGGCGAAGCAGGCCTCACGCTCGGAGAGTCTGCACGAGGTCTCCCGTCGGTCCTGCCTCGCGGGCACGGCGCTCGGCGCCAAGCTACGGGCGGTTGCGCCCCGGGTCAACGCTGCCACCGCCGACGAGGGCATCATGAAGTCGCTTCGAGGCGTCTGGGCGTGGCGAGTTGCTGGCGGGCCGCCTCAGCGACGCTGCGTAGCAGGATGGCGACGGTCACCGGCCCCACGCCGCCAGGCACCGGGGTGATGACGCCCGCAATCTGCCCAACCTCCTCGAAGGCTACGTCGCCGACGATGCGGCGTTCGCCGCCTGGTGTGAGGATGGAGTTGACGCCCACGTCAATGACCACCGCGCCCGGCTTGATGTGTCCGGCCCGAATCAGGTCCACCTTGCCCACCGCGACCACCAGCAGGTCCGCGTGGCGGGTGTGTTCGGCCAGGTCGCGGGTGGCGATGTGACAGCTCGTGACTGTGGCCATCTCGCGCAGCAGAAACAGGGATACCGGCCTACCGGCGATGGGCCCCTGCCCGACCACCACGGCATTGAGGCCGCGCGGGCTGACCCCGGCCTCCTTGAGGATCTCCATGACCGCCAGGGCGGTGCACGGGGCGATGATCGGATTGTCGTAGAACAACAGGCCGATGTTCGCCGGATTGACCCCCTCCACGTCCTTGTACGGGTCGATACAGTATTGCATCGCCGGCGTGTCGATGCCCGCGGGCAGGGGGAGGTTGAGCAGAATGCCGGTGACGCGATCGTCCTCGTTGAGCTCCCGGAGGAGGGCGCGAATGTCCGCCTCGCCCGCGCTGCTGGCCAGGTTGTGCAAGCGATACGCGATGCCGACGTCCTGACAGCGGCTGCGCTGCGACCGGGTGTAGATCTCGCCCGCGACCTCGTCGCCCACCAGGATGGTGTCCAGGCTCACGGCCACGCCCTGCTGGGCGAGTGCCCGTACCTGCCTGGCGGCCTGTTCGGTGATCCTCAGTGCGACGGCCCGCCCGTCGATGATCTTTGCCACCGCCATGACTGCCGCCTTCTCCGTCGATTCTGGATGCGCCGTCCGTGGGACGATACACCGCCCTCAAGATCGAGCTACGCCGCGCCGAGCCCTCGGCGCAGTATGGCCGGTTCGGGAACGTATAGCCAGTAGAACAAGGCCAACGCGGCGCCGAGCACCGCGGCCGACGCCAGCACGATCTTGAGCCGGCAAAGCGTGCGGTCAAAGCGCGCCGCCCGGTTGGGGTCGCCGGCCAGCGACATGAGGAAGCGAATCCGGTTGGCGATGGAGGAGTGGCGCCAGCTCCGCTCTTCGTGGGGGATGCCGTTCAACACCGCGACGCGATCGAGGGCGGAGGCGAAGATCGAGGCGCCGGCCATGCACACCCGCCCTCGGCCCTCGACCACGTGGCGCTCGTTTGGGTGGACGCTGCACGGCTGCCGGCAGCCACCGGCCGGAGGGGTCACGCATTGCGCCCCGAAGAGGTCGGCCTGCCATTCAAACCGCCGCGAAATCCAACCGAACCCAAGCCCCCAAATCACGGCGGCCAACACCACACCGACGGCCTCAATAGTGGTGAAGGAAAGGTTGGAGAGGCTGCCGTTCGTTTCCGCGAGGCGGGCGAGCAGCTCTACGGTCGCCGCGACCAGCAGCCATCCGACGGCAGCGAAGACCAGGAGGTGCTGGATGTGGCGGTGGCGGATGTGCCCGGCCTCGTGCCCGAAGACCGCCTCGATCTGCTCGGGCGTCATTGAGGCCAGCAGCGCGTCGGAAAGCAAGACATATCGGACCGGGGCGAACAGACCCATGGCCGCCGCGTTGATCATGATGCCATCCGTCCGCCAGACCAGGATATCACGGAAGCGCAGGCCGATCCGGGCGCAGGTAGCCTCCAGCCGGCCGCGCAGGGCGCCGGGCCTCAGGGACTCGGTCCGCCAGATGCGGCACAACAGGAGCGGGGCGGTCACAAAGACGCCAAAGGCCACCACGGCCAGCAGGGTGTCGGCGGTCCAGGGCCAGCCGGTCCAGGCCGTCAGAGCGGACTCGTAGCCGCGCGCCAGGTTCGCGGCGAAGAGGATCAGCAACATGGGTGCGGCGACCACCAGCACGTAATGGCGAAGGTGAAAGTCCAGGTAGGCCGAGAAGCGCCATCCCCCGTCCGCCTCCGAGCCGGCGGCGGGCTCGCCAGACTCAGGATCGGCCCGCAAGGCCCGCTCTGCCGGATACGCCACCGTCCAGATGACCAGCAGATTGACTACGAAAGGCAGTAGCACGATCAGGTCGCCGACGATCTGCAGTGCCGGGGTGATGCGTCCGAGCGCGAACCAGGTCGGCCAGTTGGTGAAAAACACCGTCGCGGCGAAACCGACCAGCGTCGCCGCACGAAGAAGGAAACTGACGCGATGATGGAAGAACTGGACGCGTTCCGGGTCTTCCGGCGAGCGGCGCAACAGCCACCGTGCCCGCTGCGCCGCCCAAAGCGCGGCGAGGGCGAGCAACATGGGCTGGCCCAGGACCGCAATCAGGGTCCAGGCCACGTCCTCTTCGCCGACGATGACCCAGGCGGCCGGCTGCTCCGCCTGGCAGAAGAGGATCGCGAAGGCGATGATGGTCAACAGGAACATGGATGGCGACCGGCTGGCCGGCGGCTCCCGGCATCTCCCGCGACGCCCCGCGACGCGGCGGTCTTGTGCGTGTACGTGAGGTTGCTCCCACGGCGGCCTCGATGACGCCCGCAGCTTGTACCAGGAGGCTGGGGTCGTGGAAAGCCGCTGGCGCGCGGGCGAGAGGGTCGCCCGAGGTAATCTTCACAAGGTTCTGCAACTCGTCCGCTGCCCCTCGGCGCGGGCGGCCGGGACCTGGAGAAGCAGGAGGCCCGGCGCGACCCAGGCACCGTCGCACGAAAACGTCCTGAACCGCTGAATCGGGCTTGAAAGAATCGACAAGCTGGGCTATAGGAGCCGCTATCGGACGGGACGAGTGGACCGGGGCGCGTTCACGCGCCCTGCCCAGCACTCCTCCCGCCGGGATGATGCGTTCCGAGATCGTCCCGGCAGGCAGAAGGAGTTCGTCCTCCCTGCCGCGCGTGACCGTGGACCCGAGCACGGGTCCGAAGTGAAGAGCGGGGTTCGACTTCACTTCCATTGGGGGCGGTCGCCAGCGCTGGGTCCGTTGGAAGGAGACGTCCATTGAGCACCTTGACGAAGGTCTTCACGGTTCTTCTTGCCATCTTCAGCATCGCCTTTACGACCATGGCGGTCTCCATGGCCGTGCAGGTGACCGATTGGCGTGAGACAGCCCAAAAGTACGACGAGCATGCCCGCGTTGCCGATGCCAATCTGCGCAATCTCATCGCCGCGACCTCGGCGGAGCTTGCTTCGGCCCAGGAGACCATCCAGGGGCATCTCGGCGAAATCACCCGGCTCAAGGGGGAAGCGCAAGCGAGCCGCAACGAGTTGGCTCAGTTCCGCGCCGACCTGGCCCGGGCCGATTCGGAGAAAAGCGGCGCGGAGGCGATCAATCGCGGGTTGCTCGCCCAGCTCAGTGCGTGCGGCGCCGCCCGCGACGAGTTTCGCACGCAGCGCGACGAACTGGAGCGGCGGGGCATTGACCTGGAGCGGCGGAACATCGACCTGAACGACCGGGTCAACGAACAGACCGCTCAGATTGCCGTGCTGCTGGAGCAGAAGCGGCAGTTCGAGCAGCAGATCAACATCCTGCGCGGCGAGGGAGAACGGGTCGCAGGCGTCGTCGGCGCGGGCGAGCCGGTGGTTTCCATGGAGGCGCCGGCCGGCGCCGCCATCTCCCAGGTGACCGCCCTCACGCCCGCCATGCGTTCTCCCATTCGTGGTCACGTTGTCGACGTCAACGGCAACATCATCACGATCAGCGTCGGGGCGGCGGACGGAATCAAGAAGGACATGGTCTTCGTAGTGCACCGCAACGACGAGTACATTGGCGATCTCAAGATCGATCTCGTCGACCCCAATCAGTCCGCGGGGCGGCCGGTGGGACCGCCGTTCGTCCCCAGGCCGGGCGACCAAGTCACGGATTCGCTGGCGATCGGCTCCTCCCGTGGATGAGCCGGGGCCGCGTCTCGGACGCCGGCGGAGTCGTGCAGGACGTCGTGGGGTTGACTCGAACGGCGGCCACGACGAGGGTGCTAGGACATGAGCGAGACTCCGGCCAATCAGAAACCGGAAAACAACGTCTATACCGTCCTGGTGATCGTCGCCACCGCCTTGGTCGTGGGGGCGACGGTGTACCTGGCGATTCGCAGCCAGCAACTGTTCGGCAGTTGGAACCCGTTCGGCGGGGCGTGAGCGGCGGCGGCGCGGCCGGTTGAGCCGACACGTTCCGCGTTTGACCCTGCGAAAGGGCTCACGGCGGCGGCGGTCGGTTGTTTGCGTCATTCTCCGAACGGCCGTTGTGGGGCAAAGGTACGGGTGACCTCGTGCCTGAAGGCGCGCAGCGAGCGGCTGGGGGCAGCCCCTGCGGCGGTGGCGAGTCCGGGCGCGGGGAGCGTACTCGAACCGGCTCGTTCGGCGGGGCGCTCGCATTCGCGGAGTGGGGGACGGGGAATCCGCCTAGGGAGAGGCGGGTCGTGGAGAGGAGTCTCAGGTGATCTTCGACTCACTTCTGGGCATGTTCAGCATCGACATGGGCATCGACCTGGGCACCTGCAACACGCTGGTGTGTGTCAAGGGCGAGGGCATCGTCTTGAACGAGCCGTCGGTGGTGGCGGTCCGTCGCGGCACCAACCAGGTCTTACGGGACGGCAATGCCGTGGGCTTGGTGGCCAAGGAGATGCTCGGCAAGACGCCTGGGTCCATCAGTGCCATCCGGCCACTCAAGGACGGGGTGATCGCCGACTTCGACATCACCGAGGCCATGCTCGGCTACTTCATCCGCAAGGTCCACGGGCGTTCGCGATTCGTGAAGCCGCGGGTGGTCATCGCCGTGCCGTCGGGGATCACCGCGGTGGAGAAGCGGGCGGTGTACAATTCCGCGGAACGCGCCGGCGCCCGCCGGGTCTATCTCGTCGACGAGCCGATGGCCGCAGGCATCGGAGCGGGGCTGCCTATCGCGGAGGCCACGGCATCAATGATCGTGGACATCGGCGGCGGCACCACCGAGGTGGCCATCATGTCCCTCGCCGACATCGCGGTGTGCAACAGCCTTCGTGTGGCGGGCGATGAAGCGGACGCCGCCATCATCGCCTACATGCGTCGCAAGTACGATCTGATGATCGGCCTGCAGACCGCCGAAGCGATCAAGATCGAGATCGGCACGGTCAAGCCGCTGGAGACCGAGCTGACCAAGGAGGTCCGCGGCCGGGACGTGATCGGCGGCCTGCCTCGCCGGTGCACCGTGTCCAGCTCGGAAATTTCCGAGGCCCTGACCGAGCCGGTGGGGCAGATCATCGAGTGCGTGATGCGCACGCTGGAGGCCGCCGAGCCGGAGCTGGCCGCGGATCTCGTGGAGAATGGGATCCACCTGGTCGGCGGCGGAGCCCTGCTGCGCGGTCTCGACGCGGTCATCTCCGAGGCCACCGGACTCATCGTTCACACCGTCGAGGATCCGCTCAGTTGCGTGGCCCGAGGCACGAGCGTCTACCTGGAGAACCTCAGCGCCTGGAAGGATACCATGGAGTCCGACGCCGACGACTATTGACGGCTTCGTCCTTGGATCGGGCGCCGCGCCGAGGCCGGGTGACCGTCGCTTGCCAGGCCCGGCTCTCGATCGGGCTCGATGTCCTCGGCGTCCCTTCGCCAGCCGGATCATGCGAACACGCAAGCAACGGCACTCGAGCCAGCGGATGTTGCTCTATGGCCTGCTGGGAGTCTCTCTGCTCGGCCTGCTTCTGCCGCGGAGGTGGACCGGCGGGCTGATGAGCCTGGTTCAAGTCATCGTGCCGTTCCAGCATGCAGCCAACGTGGCTACGGACCAGCTTTCGGATCTGGCGCCCGGCGACGCGGCTCCGGTCCCACGCTCGGCCGTTCAGATACTGGAACGCGAGCGGGACGCGCTAGAGCATCAGGTGGCAGCGCTCTCGACGCGGGTGCTCGAACTGGAAGAAGAGGTCGGCGTGCTGAGTGCCACCCGGCTGTGGGGCGGCGAAGGCGGTCGGCTGGGCGGGCGCGGACGGCTCATTCCCGCCCGGGTGGTGGCGCCGGATATGCTCCCCTGGCGCTCCTCTCGCCTGGTCAACGCGGGGAGCCTGCAGGGCGTGCGGCGGGGCGCGGCCGTGGCCTCTCGGTACTTCTCGATCAGCCGCGGCGAGGCAGACGGCCTCCGCCCCGGGCTGGCCATCCTGCTGGCGGAGACGCTGGTCGGTGACATCGTCGAGACTGGCACGCACACCGCTCATGTGCGCTTGGTCAGCGACGTCGGGGTGGAGATGAAGGTGCGCCTCGCCCGCCGGACCGATGCCGGCTTCGAGCCCTTGGACCGGTTCTTCTGGCTCATGGGGCGGGGAGGCGGCGTCATGGAGATCCGCGATGTGGAACGCCGCGAGGTCGAGGCGGGGGGCATTCGCATCGGCGACCTGGTGCTGTCCGATCACACCAGTGCCAACCTTCCGGCCTCGATGGTGATCGGTAAGGTCGTCGCCATCGACTCCGACCGCCACAATCCCCTGCTGTCCGTCCTCACGGTCAAGGCCGCTGTCGATCCAGCCTCGCTCCGCCGCGTTTTCGTCTACGACGCCGCAACTTCGCAGGAAGGATAACGCGGCTCCGGCGCCGGGCGGGTCGCCTCAGGGGCGCCGGGGTGCGCAGCGATGTAAGGGCGGGGCGCCAGACGGAGCATGAAGAACCACGGGTTCGTCGTTGCCCGCCCGCTGACCGCCATCGTTCTGGCCACTGTCGCCGGAGCGGTACTGCGATTCCAGGGTTTGGGCAGCCGGGACTTCTGGTTCGATGAGAGCTGCACGTTCCGCTACGTCGATCACCTCTTCGATTGGCCGGGAGATTCCAGCCTGCTCGTGGAGAGCACCAACCTGCCGTACTACCTTGCCCTGCGCGGATGGGTCAGGCTGTTCGGTGATTCCGAGGCGGCGTACCGTTCCCTGTCGGCCCTCGCGGCGGCCATGACCGTGCCGCTGCTCTCGCTCGCCGCCTATCGCCTCGCGGGGAGCGCGGCAGCCGTGGTCTGTGCCGTGCTCACCGCGTTCCATCCCCTTCACATCCACTACGCCCATGAGGCCCGGGCGTATGCGCTTTGGCTGCTGCTCCTGACGCTGTCGCTGGTACTGCTTGTGGAGGCTGCACGACGACAACGATGGCGCTGGTGGGTGGGCTATGGGACGGCCCTGCTGACCTGCCTGTTCCTTCACTACTTCACCGTTTACTGGGTTCCCGCGACCCTCGGTGTCCTGGCCCTGGCCCTGGCCTCGGACCGGAGACGAACACTTCGACAATGGCAGCTCACGGCCGCCGCGGTGCTCTTGGCGTTCATGCCGTATGTGGTCGTCGCCATCTGGCCGGCAGCGCGGCAGGGGGGCAGCGCCTGGATCACGCCGCATTGGGAGCCACTCCTGGCGATTCCCAGGACGCTCTGGGCGTTTCTCCCGGCCGGAGGTTACCCGGCGCATCTCCGCGGCCTGTCCATTCTTTCCCCGGATACGGTGGTCCTAGGCCCGCAGTGGCTGACCGCGCTGAGCCGGACCGTGCCGGCGGTCGTGGTGATTGTCGTGTTCGCGATGCTCGCCCGGCGCGGCATGCGCGGCGGCGGGTATCGCCCGGCGGCGATTCGGGTCCATATCTTCCTCGGTGCGGTGTCCCTGGCACCGTTGGTGCTCGCCTGGCTGTACTCGCTGCTGGTCCGGCCAAACTATCTGGTCGGACGCTACGATCTGGTCGCCTGGCCCGGAATGATCCTCTGGCAGGCGGTCGGGATTGCGCTGGTCGAGCGCGAGCGTCCCGGGCGTGTCATTGGCTGGCCGGTCGCCGCGATCTGTACCGTCCTGGTGGCGTGCAGCCTCCTGCCTATCGCCCGCATGACCGCTCTGAAGCCCCCGCCCACCTTCCACAACCTCCGGGCCCGAGAGTTGGCGCGGCTGACGGCGCCGGGCGACCTGGTCATCGCCCTGTCCTACGATCGCGATTATCTAACTTACTACTTGCACCGCGCCGGTTTTCGGACCCGCATGGTGAGCTTTCCTTCCTGGCTCGAGGGGCAGGTCGGCTGGGTCGATACCGCGGCGGACCTGGCCCCCGGCCGCGCCAGACGGCTGCAGGACGACGCCAACGATCGGGTTGAGCTGGTGCTCCGGGTGAAGGCCGCGGGCGGCCGTGTGTTCCTGCTGGCGGACTCGATCGGCGGATCATCTTCCGACCCGCGGGCTCCGATCACGGAGGTCCTGCTGACAGCGCTACGGCACGCGGGGTTGGAGCCTGCCGTGGTCGATGAAGGTTTGCTGATCCTCGAGCTCACCGGCTCGGGCGGTTGAGTCAGGTCAAAGGGACGGTCCGCCCGGTCACTTCACCCGCAGGGCCAGCAGGGTCTGGTCGTCGACCTGGGCCCGCCCGCCGGTGAAGCCGATCAGCTTGTGGACCACGCAATCGATGATGTGCTGGGCGTTGGGCACGTCCTCCCGGACGCAGCTCAGCAGCCGCTGTCGCCCATAGGGCTTGTCCGCGTGGTTGGTGGCCTCGGTAATCCCGTCGGTATAGAGCAGCAGCGTGTCGCCCGGCGTCAGCCCGGCGGTGTGCTCGCTGTATGGGCTGTCCGGGCCTACCGCCAAAGGCAGCGCTTGGGCCTCGTCCAGTTCGCGGACATTGGCGTGCCGGTCGACCAGCAGGGGCGGATGGTGCCCGGCCGAGGAGTAGCACAGCGAGCGCCGCGGCGGGTCGTAGATGCCGTAGAACGCGGTGACGAACGTCCCGTCGTACTGGTCGGAGCGGTCGTAGAGTTGCCGGTTGGCGGAGGCGAGCATCTCCGCAGGAGTGACACAAGCATAGCACTGAGCGTGCAGGATGGTCCGGAAGATGGCCATGACCACCGCCGCGGGGGTGCCGTGGCCGCTGACGTCGGCGATGAGCACGCCCCAGCGCCCGTCGCCCAGGTCGAAAAAGTCGTAGTAGTCGCCGCCGGCACGCGCCGCGGTCTTGTAAGACGCAGCCAGGTCCAGCCCTTCGATCTGCGGCAGCCGTGGCGGCAGCAGCGACCGTTGAATCTCCGCCACCCGCCTCATCTCCCGGTCCAGTTCGGCGTTCGCCCGGGACAGCTTCTGGGCCAGCAGCAAGTTGTTGGTCGCCCGTCCGAAGAGGTTGCTCTGCAGCACGGCGTCGGCCAGGCTGATCCCCTCAAACCCTTCCGGGTCGTCGGACATCCTCAGCACCATGTTGAGTGCCACGCCACCGTCATAAAGGGGCAGGCAGACGATCGAGCGGGCGTCCCGGAGGTACTCGTAGGCCGCGTCGTCGGGGGGGACCTGCACGTCGCGGAGGATTCTGGGCTCGTCGCCGTAGAGCAGCTCGGCAATCAGACCCCCGCGGAGCAGCGGCAGGCGCTCCGGATGCGTCCAGGGATTAACGTCCTGCTTCCAGCGGGTGCTGCGGGTGATGCGGTATTCGGGCCAGGCGAGGCCGCGGCGGCTCAGCGAGATGGAGCCGCTGCCCCCGAAGATGCGGTGGGCCCGCTCGCGGAACAACGAGACCATGGTCTGGGGATCGTCCTGCCGGCTGATCTCTCGGACGGTGTCGAGGACCAGCATAAGCCGTGCGTCCACATCGGCGGCGCCGTTTGCGGAGGCGACTGCGTATGACGTTCGATCCGGCCCGGCCATCACCGGTATTATTAGGCCGCGGCCCGCCGAAGTCGACCTAGGCAAATAATTCGAGGAGGCCTGGGTCGGCCTCCTCGTTTCCACATGCCTCGCGATGCTCGCCACGCGGGCGAGGTCTAGGGCTCGCGCTGAGTGAGCGGGAAGTGCTCGTGCGCCCCCTGCTGTTTCATCTTGGCGAAGTCGAAGGGAGCCGCCGCGTCGTACGTCGGGCTCTTGTCGTTATGACACTTGACGCAGGCCGCCTCCTCGAGCTTCCACATGCCCGCGGCGTACATCTCGTCGACCTTGTAGGTGCGCTTTGACTTCATGATCTCCTCATGAAGCGCCATGTACTTGCCGCCCGGCCCGTGGCAGGACTCGCAGCCCACGCCGGCCACCGCCTCCAGCTTCTTGGCGGCTTCCGCATCCCCTTCGGCGGGGGCGGCGTAGCCGCCCGGCTTGCCGAAGCCGGTCGTGTGACAAGCGACGCAGGCTTCGTCCTTGGAGTAGTCCTTGTTCGGGTCGAGGCCGTGCTTGGTCTTCAACTCGCCGGCCTTGCCCGCCGCAAGCGTCTCCAGGGCGCTGGCCTTCTTGGATTCCTTCCAGCTCTTATGCTGCTTGAGGTGGCATTTCTTGCACTTATTGGCTCCGACGTACTCCGCGTCGTCATCGCCCAGCGCCGGCAGCATGGTCGTGACCGTGGCGGCGCTGACCATCACCTGCGGGCTGGCCGCGGCCGGTTCGGCTACGCCGACCTGCCAGACCGCCAGCCCGAGGACCACGGTTGCCATCGTAAACAGGAACACTCGTCGTGATTTCATGATCATGCCCTCGCTCCATGTGCATCGAGATTCGAATCGGAATGGACACGCCGGTTACGCACCGGCGATATCCTACCAGATACTACACGCCAACGCGCGTGCAAGTTTCGCCATAGCAATCGCTGTTCCTTAATGCCCCCGAGCGACGGCGGCTGCGCCCGGAGGAAAGTCTGGCACGTGGCTTGCTCGCACCTCACCCAATACCCAATCGTGCGGGACCGCACGGCGTTGATGGGCCCGGCGCAACCGCGGCTCGGCCCAAGCGCTTGCGGTGTGCCCCGGCGCAGCCGCTCTGGCCCTTCGGTGGCACCCGCGCGAAATCACCCAGGCCATGGGCCAGAATCCGCTGCGGCTCCGGGGAGGGGTCGATCGCGCCGCCCGCCGGGTCCTGCCAAAGGGCCTTTACTTTCTTCTTGCAGCCGAGGGGATTCCCGGTAGGCTATGGCCGGTCGTGGCGCGGGGGCCGGAGCAGCGGGACCGATCGAGCCGAAGGTCGCGAGGATATGACCGGAATCAAGTGTGCCCGAAAGGCACGGATGCCCGTTTGGCCGGTGGTGCGGGGGTGGGCGGTGGTCTGGCCGATGGTCCTGGCCCTGCCGGCGCGAGGCGAACCCGCCGACTGTGCCGCGTGTCACGCGGCGCAGCGGGAGCAGTTTGCCCGGTCGGTACACGCGGCCTTGGCCTGTACCGAGTGCCACGGAGGCGACAAGGCGTACGAACTGCCGCCGGCCGACGTGCAGCGTTACACCGCCGCGGAGGCGGCCACCCGCCCGCCGTTCGATCACGGCACCTCTTTCCGCGGCAAGCCTGCCCGGGCCGCTGTCCCTCTGGCCTGCGGAGAGTGCCACGCCGACGTGGAGCGGATGAACCCCTTCGGCCTTCGCACCGACCAGTTGGCCCGCTACTGGACCAGCGGCCACGGCAAGACCCTGAAAACCAAAGGGGACGATCGCGTCGCGGTATGCACCGACTGTCATGGGGTGCACGAGATCCAGCCCGGACACAAGCTGGGCAGCCGGACGCACCCCTTCAGCGTGCCGGGTACCTGCGCCGCCTGCCACACCGATGCGGCGCTCATGGCCGAGTATGGCCTTCCCGTGGAGGTGGTCGACGAGTACCGGCAGAGCGTCCACGGGCGGCTCCTGCTCGAACAGCAGGACACCGGGGCGCCGACCTGCGCCACCTGCCACGGCAACCACTCGGCTATGCCGCCGGGCTTTGCCTCCGTCGGGGCGGTCTGCGGTCAATGCCACGATCACGTCAACAAGTATTTCGCCACCAGCGTGCACTTCGAGCAGGAGGGGCACCGGGGTTGCGTGCAGTGCCACGGCGGCGGGGAGGGACGGCACTTCCATCTCATTGAGCGGATCACCAAGCCGCCCGGCGTGCTCATCGCGCGTTACGCCCATCTCCTTTCCGCTGAGGCCGAGCCGACGGCGGAGCAGATCACCTCGGCCATTCACGCCGATCCCCGGCAGATCATGACCCGAGCCCTTCCCACCTGCACGGAATGTCACGAGGGGCTGGGCGAGGACGAAAGCCTGCCGAAGCTGTTTGAATTGCTGGACAAGATCGCGGACGCGGAGCGAAACTTCGTCCGCACCGCCGCCCGCCTGGAGAAAGTCGGACAGGGCGTGCTGCTGGTCGACAACCAACGGTTCAAGTTCGAGGACGCCCGCACCCACCTGATCGCCTTGGCCCCGCTCCAGCACACCCTGGACAACGCCAAAGTGGCGGAAAAGGTGGCGGCGCTCGACGGGGTGTGCGCGGAGGTCAACGCGGAACTCGACGGTTTGGAGCGGGGTTTGCGCTGGCGGTACCGGGCCCTGATCCCGGTGTGGGTTTTCGCCGTGCTGCTCGCGTGGGCGTGGTATGTCAAGTTTAAGCGGCTGAAGCGCCAATGGGTCAAGCCGCTGCCGGAGGGTTGGGCCGCATGAGTGCGCAGGGACTTGACACCCGGCCGCCGACACGGCGCGGCTTCCTGGACTGGGTGATCGTCATCGGCTCGGCCATCACCGGGGCGGCCATGGCCATCCCCGGTATGGCCTACCTCTGGCCCGCGGCGCGGGGCGGCGGGGCCGCCAGCGTCGAGGTCGAGGGTGCCGACTCTCTGGCACCAGGCCAGGGAAAGACCATCCAGCTCGGCAGCAAGGCGGCGATCGTGCTGCGGGACCGGGCCGGCTTCCGGGCGTTTTCGGCGGTCTGCACCCACCTGGGGTGCCTGGTCAAGTGGGACGCGGCCAAACGGCAATTCCTCTGCCCCTGCCACGCGGCGGCGTTCGACGAGCAGGGGCGCGTGGTCTCGGGGCCGCCGCCGGCTCCCCTGCCGGAGCTGACCGTCAAGGAGATCGACGGCAAGGTGTACGTGTCCTCGGCGTGAGGCCATCCGGCGCGGTCGGGGCGCGGCGGGCATCTCGAGGCGCAGCGGGAGAAGAGATGGGCGTGGGCAACTGGTGCAGGCGGTTCTTCGAGGCCCGGTTCGATACGGCCGCGGCCCGGCAGATCGCCGAGAAGCAGCTCTACAAACGACTGCCCCCGCAGACCGGCTGGCTCCACGTATTCGCCAGCCTGTCGCTGCTGCTGTTCATCAGCCAGACCCTCACCGGCATTCTCCTGCTCATCTACTACCGCCCCACGCCGGAGGAGGCCCACAAGTCCATCCAGTACATTACCGGCGATGTTCACTTTGGATGGCTGTACCGGCAGATTCACGCCTGGGGGGCGTCGCTGATGATCCTGGGCGTAGTCCTGCACATGATGAGGACCTTTTTCCAGGGAGCGTACAAGAAGCCCCGCGAGCTCACCTGGGTGACCGGTGTGCTGCTCTTCATCATCACCATCACCTTCGGGTTCACCGGCTACCTGCTGCCCTGGAACCAGATCGCCTTCTGGGCGACGACGGTGGGCACCGAGTCGGCCAACAAGGTGCCGGTCATCGGGGGATGGCTGCAATACTTCCTGCGCGGCGGCGATGCCGTGACCGGCGAGACCCTCTCGCGGTTCTTCGTGGTGCACGTGATCATCCTCCCCTGGGTGCTGACCGGGCTGGTGGCCGTGCACCTGTTTCTGATGCGGCTTAACAACCTGTCCACCACCGAGCCAGTGGGGGAGGAGAAGCCCTTCCCGCCGGAGTGCGGCATTCCGTTTTTCCCGGTGCACGCGGCCAAGGAGGCGATCGTGACGGTGCTGTTGCTGGCCGTCCTGGTGACGCTTTCCGTGGCCTCACCCTGGGAGATCGGCGAGCCGGCCGATCCGCTCTCCACCCCTGAGCACATCAAGCCGGAGTGGTATTTCCTCCCCAGCTATCAACTCCTCAAGTACTTCGAGGGCCCGTACGGGGCGGTCGTGGGCATCTTCGCTTGTTCGATCCCGTTTGTTCTTCTGTTTCTCTGGCCGTTCCTGGATCGCGGCAAACAGCGCCATCCCCGCAAGCGTCCCATCGCCGTCGGCATCGGTCTGGTCGGTTTGCTCGCGGCGCTGTTTCTCGGTTACCTCGGCCACATCTCCGAGACGGAGCAGACCTTCTTCGGCCAGCGCTATCACATCGATCTGCTGGGCTGGCCGCACCCTATCAACGACAACGCGCCGGCCTTACCGTAGGGTCCGCTTTGCGGACCGGGGCTGCGTCTGCGCCACAATCCTCTTGGCCTTCGCACCGCCGCCGGTTCGGGGTATGCTTTTCGCGGATGGCGGACGGTACGGCGCCGACTGGGTTCGCGTGGCGCGGCCGCGACTTCTGGAAGCGGGGTGGGCGAGTCCGTGCCTGAAGCAACGAAAGGTAAGACCATGACGATTCGAAACATCGCCGCCTTGACCATCCTGTCGACCTGCGGATGGGCGGGATGCGCCACTCAGAAGCAGAAAGAGCCCGCTGCGATGCCTCCTCCTGCTGCCCCGCCCGAGACTATTCAACCCGGTACGTCGTTCGAGACGATGCCATCCGAACCTCCCCGCGCCGCGAGCCCCCCGGCCGGACCCACCACACCTCCTTCGACGACGACTGCGGGTGTTCCAACCCAGACCGCCTCTCCGCAGACCCCCGCGCCCCCGCCCTTGCCGTCCGAGTCCGCTGTCGGCGGGGACCTGTCCCCTCCGTCGGATTGCGACGAACTGCCGGTGGAGACCGTCGAGGAGCAGTGGCCCGACGGGAAGCTCAAGCGCCGCCAGCAGATCGTCAAAGACAAGGACGGCCGCACCATTGCCCACGGTGCCTCGCGGCAGGCCTGGGAATCGGGGGAAAAGAAGCTGGAGCTGTTCTATCAGTGCGGCGTCCGTCACGGGCCCCGAACCGCGTGGCACCGCGACGGCACCAAGTGGTCGTCCGGGGCGTACGTCAACGGTAAGGACCACGGCACCTGGACCGAGTGGTTTGCCGACGGCACCCAAGCCCAGGAGTTCACCCTTCGCCACGGAGTCTGGCATGGCCGGCACACCCAGTGGCACACCAATGGCAAGAAGCGGTCCGAGGTTCAGTACGTCGACGGCATCCGCCAGGGGCCGCTGCTCTTCTGGGACGAGGAGGGCGCGCTCCTCGCCCGCACCGACTTCGTCGACGGGCTGGAGCAGCCCACCCCGGCCGTCCGCCGCGGCCAATGACCGCGGGGTTGGCCAGCCCACGCCGCACGCATGCCGACGGACCGGCGGCCACGCTCCGGCGGGCGTCGAGGCCGGGCGGTTGCGAACACCACGTCCAACTGAAGGGAAGGTTCAGTTCCGGCGTCGTCACAGAAACGCAGCGGCGTGACGAGCGCCCGTTTCGGCCGTCACGCCGCAGTCATGTTCAGTTTTATCTGTCCCACCGCAAGTCGCTGCCCGTTCGAGCGGTGAGCCGCCGGCTCGGCAACAGCGTACGAGCACGGAGAGACTATGTTCTGACCGGCGAGCCTCGCGGCCGACGATCGCACCAGCCATCGGACGGACGCGAGGTTCGCGCGATCGGTGAACATGTCGGTCCGCACGCGCTGACTGATACTGGAATCGACGCCCGCCAAGGCGAACGACCCCGTGGTCATGCGGCATCGAGTCGAAAGCTCCCTTAGCCGGCGAGCTACGATCGGCTCGCCGGTTTAGATTTCGGCTACGGGCAGGGCACGTCCAGGTCCTGACCGTCCAAGCCCTCGGCGGCAAGCGAGCGACACAGACCGTTGTCGGCCGCGTTGATCCTGCCGTCGGTGAAGACGTCCGCCCGCACCTGCTGCTTATTGCCGCAGTCAATCAGGTCGATTCCGGCCGCCGCGAGGGACCGGACAACGCCGTTATCAGCCGCGGTGACCCGGGCGTCGCTGAGACCGGTCGCCGGGACGACGAAGGCGTCACCGAGCACCACGGAGAACTCGCGGTTGGTGTCGGCGGCTGCCCCGCCCACGCCGGTCAGCTCGACGAGATATCGTGCCGGCACATGGGTTCCCGGAGCCAAGCCGGAGCCGGGCAACTGGGGCGTGAAGGTGATGATGACCTCCTCCGGCTCGCCTTGGGCTGTGCTGACGGTGATGCCGGAGACGTCCAGGGCCGTACCGTCCACGTCGCAAGCAGCCAGAATGTTGGCGATCGTACCGCCCGCGGTCACAGGCCCGTCATACGTGACGATGATCTTCCGCACGCCCGCAGAGCGTGGCTCGACGAAAGACCCGTCGGCTGGAATCTCCAGCCCACACTCGCCCGCGGCGCCGTGCGTGGCCACCGACTCCCAACGGATCACCGAAGCGGCTCCGCACACCCCGGCGACGCACAGGTCACCATCGATAGGTCGTACAATCCCATCGAAAGCGACCGACCCGGTGAAGCACGCCTCCCCGGCAGCGTCCCCGGGAGGCGTCACCGTATAATGCACCTCGACGGGGAATGGATCGAAGTACGGGCCACATTTTACTTTCCCGGTGTCGGGACCCAATTCACAACCTTCGCTCATCTGGCCCACGATCCAACCCTGCGGCGGCTGGTCTTCAAGGGCCACGGCGCTCGCCCCGTTTGGAGTGATGGTGATGGTCACGTCGAAGGCCGTGCCCGGCGAATAGCAGTCCGGGAGGTTCCGCTCTGCGCTCTGTGCACGCAGCCGCCTGGCCGCGCCGCCTCCGGTCAAGGCGAGGGCCGACGGCTCCGAAACGTCGCTACAGCACCCCGACTCCGGCGCTGAACACGGCGTGGGGAACCAGTTCTCCTCCAACTCGTCCCAGCAGTAGCACTCCCCGTTCTTCCAGATGTAGGCCGCACGGGTCATGCCGGCCAGGTCGTCGTTGCAGTCCTTCTTCCAGGCGCAGGCATAGCCGCCCATCTCGCAAATCTCGACCCGCCCGTCCTCGCACGTCGCGCAACTACAGTCGCCACAGCCTTCACAGTAGCCCTGGGGCTCATCGGCCGGGATATACGGGCACTGCCATGGCTCGATGCACTTGTGCCCGCAGATGCCCGAATCCTGTCCATCGACCGAGATTGTGCCGGCGAAACATTGCTCTCCGTCGGCATTTTCCGGCGGCGTCACGGTGTAGCACACTTCCGCTGGAAAGTTCGGGGAAAGAAATGGTCCGCATTTGACGGATTGAGTGCTTGGATCCCAGACGCAGCCACCGGGCAAATCCGAGACCATCCAGCCGACGGGGGGTATGTCTTCCAGCAAAATGCTCTGCGCTCCATCGGGCGGGGTAATCTGAATGCAGACCTGCTTCGCGATCCCCGGCTTGTACGCCAGCTCGGGTGGCTCTGCCAGCGACAGATCGCGCCACGCGTACCATTCATAGTCCGCGCAGGTCGTACTGGGTACGTACGGGTCCCAATAAACTTCGCCGAGTCTGGCGTCGTCGAAGTAGTCGTAGACGCAGTCCAGGATGTCCTGTGAGTCATCCGTACACCACTTTACATAGCGGGCGTCGATGTCCCCGCTGCCGTCCTGGTTGTAGGCCGTATTGTTGTAGACGCAGTACCCGTCATTCTCGCAAATGCAGTTATACGTACAGGTTAGCGGATCACCGGCAAAGGAAATCCGCGGACTGTTGTGCACGTAAATGCCGCCGCTGCTCCCATTAGTGCGGTTTCCAGTGATGACGCTATCGATCATCAGACAGCTCCCGCTCTGGCCAAAGTAGATTCCCCCTGCGTTGCTACCTGCGGTGTTTTCTGTGATCCAGTTTGAAGTCAGTTTGGCACTACCGCTGCTCCAAAAGAAGACCCCGCCCCCCTCGTCACCACATGTGTTGCGGGTGATGGTGTTCGAGTCCAAAATGGTGTTGCCGCCGCCACTTTCAGTCAAGTAGATGCCGCCCCCGTCGGCGCGCAGTCCCGTCGCCGTGTTGTCGGACACCATGTTCGCGTTTAGCCTGGTACTTCCGCTTCTGTACAGATGGATCCCAGCGCCATGGGAATAGCTTCCCGAGGTGCTGTTTCCCGTGACGGTGTTTCGTGTCAGCGTACAATTTCCGCTGTTACCCAAATATATCCCACCGCCTGTCCCGCGCCCTTCGGCCCCCCAAGTGCTGTTTCCGCTTACTGTATTTGCCACCAGGGTGGAATTGCCGCTTTCCAAAAGAGAGATTCCTCCGCCGGCGTGGGAAGCGTCGTTGCTCGTAACGGTATTCTCGGCCAACGTGCAGTTTGCGCTACGGTAGAGATGAATCCCGCCCCCACCGACTCCGATCCACTGATATTGCCAATGGGTCGCCGAATTTCCTGTCAACAGATTGTCTGTGATCTTCGAACCATCGCTGTTTTCCCACAATATGATTCCTCCTCCAACCCACGCCCTGCACTCCCTAATGGTGTTGCCTTCCACCAAGGTCGTGCCTGCGTTGACGAACATTCCTCCCCCGTACAGATAGTCGTTACCACTTACAACGCAATCCTCGATCACGTTGCGCCGGACCACGTGGTTCGTGCCACCCTCGAGGTAGATCCCCCCACCGTGTCCGTTGACAGTGCAGCGGGCGATTTCGCAACGCTCGATCGTGACGGGGATGGCGCCTCCCGATATCCTGATCCCGCGCCCATTCGTATGGTCGTGAACCCTGCAACCCTCGATCTTGACTTTCCCCGCACTGGACGCGTTGACGTCGATCCCGCTGGATGCATTATGGTGAACCTCGCAGTGGGCGAGCCAGGGAGAACAGCTCGCAGCAGTGACGGTCGCGCCGCCGCTGCCCGAGTACTCCACGACAACGTGCTCCAGCACGGAGCCGGATGCGTACGCACCGGTCCCGTCAAACTGGGCGTCGGTCGCGTCGTTGGTGAAGAAGATGCGCACCCAGTCGCCGGGGTTGGCCAGCGCTGGATCGGGCGGACTCACCGCGTATGGGTCGTTTGTGGTGAATATGACCGGGGACTCCCGCGTTCCCCTGGCCACCAGGGTACCTGCCCCGGTAGTGTGTCCAACGGTCAAACCCATGTTCGCCTTGAAGCGAACGCATACACACGGTTCAATCGTGAGTGTGGCGTTATTGCGCACGATCACCGCGGAGGTGACCACATAGGGGCTGCCCGCGCACGTCCAGGTAGTGTCGGTCGAGATCGGCCCGCCGACATTGGTCCCCGGCCCCACGCACTCCGGATGGACGGGGTCCGCCGTCGCCACCATGGATGGCCCGATCACTGCAATAAGTCCTACAGCCACGGCGATGCTTGTTCGTGCGTGCATGTCTCGGTCTCCCTTCCGGTAGTTGTGCGCCGCGTACGCGGCGCTGCCGCTGTTTCTGGTCTCTGCCTTCCTGCGTGCATTCCCGGCCCTGGAACCGCGTCTTTTGTTGCTGCCGCCCTTCCTCGGCCGCGTCCGGCGACGGTCATCGCGGATGCGAATGTTCGTTTTGCCCTCTATCAGTTCATGCGGTAAACCTGTAGAATCGACGCACCTTTTTCTGGACCGAGGCGCAAATCGTGGCCGAACGGGCGGCTAGTCCGATAACTCAACTTCTTGACGCTGCTGCATCTTCGTTTCCCGGCTGATCTGTTCAACCTGGTGCCTCGAATCATCTGGTGGGCTGATCGCCTGTGCGAGCGAGAGTTCCAGTTTGCCGCCAAAGAGAACGGCGCCAAGAAAAAGCGTTGTGATTTCGCGTGTCATAGTAATACCTCCCAATGCCTTTTGGTTTCGCTTACGACCGTCACGATTACGATTCTGATCGTCTTCGCCTCGACTCGCCATGCGTGCCCTCATGACAGATTGCCCTACGTTCTGGGTTAGAATTGCTGGAGAGTCACGTTGTAACCGATCGCGATGTAATCATTTCTTTCCACTACGATCGTGTACCAACCCGAAGTCTGAAGCACCCAGTCGATCTTCAGATCGGACGACCAGACTTCTCGCTCGCCACCGCCTGGCGGGTACAGCAATAAGTGCGGCTTCGGGTAGGCGCTGCTTATCGTGATTAAGACTCTCTGACCCTCGATGCCCTCAAAGGTGTACCCATCGATTTCCCAGGCAGGAGCCAGTGCCCCAGACAGCGTCTCTCCTGCGCTGATCGGACCTCCATCGAGGTCTGAGAGACTCGCGAGCTGTCCACCGATCACAAGCACACTGAGGTCATAGCCAACGGACAGGTACCACTGGTTTTCGACTCCCACGGTATACTGACCGCTGCTCTCGAGGCGCCAGTCGATCCTCCCATCCCCGGTTGCCGTTTCCGCGGCTCCTCCGCCCGGCGGGTAGAGGGTTAAGCGAGGTCGTGGATACAGGTGGGTGACGCTCATCACAACCCTTTGGCCCGCAATGCCTTGGAAGCTCCATAAGTCTGTATCCCCTGGGAGCAGAGCTCCTCCGACCGTCTGGCCGGACAGGTTCCCTTCGTCAATGACCCAGATCCGCACCTTGGCGGCATTGCTCATAACGCCGGACCGGCCGTCATCGACCTGGAAGGAGAGCGAGTCGAAGCCCACATAGTTTTCACCCGGCACGTACGTGACCTGCGGCGCATTGCCGGTCAAGGTTCCATGCGCCGGCCCGTCGACAATCAAGTACGTCAGAGCATCACCATCGGGATCCGTGGCCGATAGCGTGATGGGAATCGCTTCATTCACCCGCGTACCAACAACCTGCGCCACGGCGGTAGGAGCGCTACCGCACGGTACGGGTGTGACCACGCATTCACCATTGACGCACTCGTCGACGGTGCAGGGGTCTCCGTCGTCGCAGTTCTTGGGCGTGAAGACGCACTCGCCATCCACGCACGCATCGAGTGTGCATGGATCATCGTCGTTACATGCAAGTGCGGTGTACACACAGGCCCCACCTTCACACACGTCGACCGTACACGCATCCGCATCGTCACAAACGACCAATGACGATGTGCACGCACCGTCTACACAGCTATCGACCGTACACGGATCGTGATCATCACAGTCTGCGTCGCCCGTGCATTCAGACGCGGGACCACAGATCCCGTCCCGGCAGAGTAAGCCTTCGCAGCAGAGGCTCTGGTCGTCGCACGTGCCGCCCTCCTCCACACAGGGCGGTGAAGGCAGGTCGCACGTGTCGGTCTGCTCGTTGCACGTGCGGCCATCGGAAGCGCTGTCGGACAGCTTAACCAACGCGGGATACGTGCCCCACCACGAGCCCAAGGCCATCTGGCGATTTTGGATGTCATCATGGTAGAGGAACCAGGCGTAGAAATTGCCGTTCTGGCGGGTAGCATGGTAGTGTCGGTCGGGAGTCCAGAACTCGCTTCCATTGTACATTACCCAATAGACCCCGCCGGAACCGTCGTCGTAATAATCCAACATGCTGATCGCGTTCATGAATTGCCGGACGTTGTCTACGGTTCCACCGTGGTTGACCTTGATATCGTTCCATTCCGCCAGGGTGGCGCCGGGACCGTAGTCCGCCTGAATTTCGGCAACGATATCGTCCGTCCCGCTCTCGTAGGTCCTGCTGGAAATCAAGTAGGTTGAATGACACGGATCATCTCCGGATCTGCACGTGCCTGTCACCGTATCGCAAACCTCGATCCCGTTGCAGAACAGGCCATCGTCGCAATCGACGTTGCTTGCGCACGCTGGCCGCGGTTCGCCCCGGCCTGGGCTTCCTCCGTCTTCACCGTCGACTAGCGGCACCAGAGCGACGCCACCGCAAGCGGAAAGCGTGCTTAGCACGATTATCGAGAACCCCCAGCGCAAGCATAGAGCCACGAAACGAGCCATGACCGCCTCCTCTTCTGTCGTTAATCATTCTTCTACGCTGTTATTCTCGAGCATAGCAAGCTCTCGGCGCGACGTTCCTATGAGCCGTCGGCCCGCACATCGCCTTGCGCCATCTGGCGGAAGGTTGGCCACAGTCCCCAGTGCTTGGCGGGCATCTGCACGGTCGCCAGCTCCGACCCAAATGGTAGATTGCCAACGAAGTGCGCGTACGCGCTCTCAGGGTCAACCCCTGCCACATTCTGCCTGGCAAGCACCGGGTGCAAAGGATGTGGTCGGGCATGCTCGAGTACCGTTGGGTGTACGTATTGACTGGAAGTGAATTGCGCGAATCGCCCAAGATCAACCAAGCGAGGGCGCCAGTCACATTTGACTCGCCAAAACCCGATGGGGAATGCGATGAAACGGTTCGACAGGTTCCAGACGTCGGGAACCAGGCTGTACACATGCCCGGCATGCAATGTACACGCAATGGGCATGTCGGTCGTTTTTCCTCGGGACACGCCAGTCACGATTGAGTGGTGGCCCGGTGACAGGTGAAACTCCACACAGTCGGGGACACTTATGTCATCGATCGATCGGACCCGGAAGACAGCCAGCGGCGTTGTATTGACAAGCAGAATGGAAATGTGGGGAAGCGCTCGAGAAGGCCCTTCGTAGCACACCGTGGTGTTCCAGTTGCAAGGGGCGATACAACCGCCTGCGAGCATTATGAAGGAAGATGTGAAAAAGAGGCATAAAGAGTCTATTCGTGGGGTCGGACTGATCGTGACGTTCCTCACGTGGAGCATCGGAACAGGCCGGCGGTAGCGCCGATATCTTAGGTCAGCGACCATGAGTTTCGTCTCTCAGTTCTTCGCTGAGCTGTTTGGCCACGTCGCTGGCACGATGCTCCGCCCACTTCAGCATCGCGCGTTCCAGCGCCGTGTAGTCGAGCAACAACTTCTTGGGATAGAGCGAACGCAGTTCATCAATGACGTCGACATCCGCGCTGCAACCAAGCGGAAACTCCGTGTGAGTTGTTGACACTTGAACGGCGCCTCGTTCCCAACCTGCGGTCCAGAAGGACTTGTCCCTGGCCCATCCCACGCCAACCACATAGGCCTGCGCGCGTGGCAGGAGCAGCGGCGGCGACGACTCAATCACCGCTACCGCCCCGGGAAGCGTCCTTTGAAGCTTCGCCCAGATGGGTTTGACAACACGTCTTCTCGTTGTAGGCGTATGAATGACGTAAGTGTAACTCAGCAGGCATAGGGCGGAGCGATCTGGGTCCTGTTCGCGTGAATCCAAGCCTGGTGTCGAAAAGTCCGGACCCTTCGCGTAGTACAGGACCTTTTTGTCCGGGAATGCGCGTTGTAAATTTTCAGCGAAAGTCTCTCCGACCCGGTCACGTATGCGCCCCAGCGACGCCTTGTCGATTTCCTCTTCCTGAAGAACAAAACCCCGGACGACGCCTGGGCAAGTAAATTCGCCGTACAAGATCTCGCCTGAGGAGTTCGCAACGGCAACTTCGATTTCGGCACAGCGGGCCAGCCGTGCAAGATCAGGTTGGTTGCGCACCCCCTCGTCGGACGATACCTGGATCGAGTTCGGCTGCGTGATGAAACTGACGCAACCGGTTTGCACGGTCGCCAAGCCTAGCAGGACGACCACTGGAACGACGCGCTGACAGCGGCTCATTTCGTGTCCTCCCCGAGATGCGGACGATGCTTGGCTATCGGCCGGGTGTACAGCCACCAACGCCGCCGGAAAGCATGTTGGAGGCGAGCCCGGCAGCCAGCATCCACGGCTTGATGTCCCACCCGTCGTCGTCCGACGAGGAACTGCCGTAAGTATACACGGGATAAGTTACAACATTATACTGAGCCGCGGCCGGCGCGCTCAGTAGCAAGTTGACCAGAACCCATCCGATGAACAGTCGCTTCCAGTGACGACGTTTCATGTTGCACCTCCTTACGAGCTAAAGAGTGACTTCTGATACTCTCGGTCCGCCCGCGTAACCGTGTTTTCCATTCTGGGCCACCGGCGGGAACATGCGGCGATGACCACGGCCGGTTCGGTTTTGCCCTCTATCAGTTCATGCGGTAAAGCTGTAGAATCGACGCATCGTTTCTTGGACCGAGGCGCAAATCGTGGCCGAACGGGCGGCTGGTCCGATAACTGAACTCGTTGACGCTGCCGCAGGCGGCGACGCCGGAGCGCAAAGCGGGCTCTGGTCGGCCGTCTACGATGAGCTCCACCGGCTCGCCCGGAGCCAGTTGGCGCACGAAAGCTCCGGCTGCTCCTTCCAGACGACTTCACTCATCAACGAGGCTTACCTCCGGCTCATGGGCGACGGCGACGTTTCATGGGCCAACCGGCGACATTTCTTCGGCGCCGCGGCGCAGGCCATGCGTCGGATCCTCGTCGATGACGCACGTATGAGGGGGAGGCTCAAGCGCGGCGGCGGCGAGACGCCCGGACCGCTGCCCGACGAACTGCCCGGGCCCGAACGGGACCCGGTGAAGCTGCTGGCGATGAGCGAGGCCCTCGAGAAGCTGGAGCAGGTCGACCCGCCGAGAGCCGAGATCGCCTTGCTGCGCTACTTCGCCGGACTGAGCATCGACGAAACCGCCGCTGCCCTGGGCGTCTCCCCGCGGACGGTGGACACCGGATGGCGGTTCGCCCGGGCATGGCTCCATCGCGAATTGAGCAAGGGGGACAGCACCTGGTGCGGAAGGGCTTCCAAGGATGATGCCCGAGCAGATGCAGCGGGCTTATGAGCTGTTCGAGCGGGCGCTGGAATGCCCGGCGGAGGAACGCTCTGCCTTTTTGGTCGAGGCGTGCGCAGGCGATGCGGCGCTTCGCGAGGAGGTCAAGTCGCTGCTGGAGCACGACAGCCGCGTGACGGATGACTTTATGCGGCCGCCCGAGCCTGGCTCCACGTCACCGGGACCTGTTGCGCCGGAACGCCCCGATTCCCTGATCGGCAGCCGCGTCGGCGGCTTCTACATCAAGGATGTGATTGCGACCGGGGGCATGGGGATAGTCTATGAGGCTGTCCAGGAGCACCCGCACCGCACGGTCGCCCTGAAGGTGATGAAGCGGAACGTTGCTTCCCGCTCGGCGCTGCGGCGCTTCCAGTTCGAGGCGCAGATTCTGGGACGGTTGCGACATCCCAACATCGCTCAGGTCTATCAGGCGGGCATGCATGCCCCCTCGCCCTCCCAGGGAGAGGGTTGGGGTGAGGGTCAGGCCGATTCCGTGCCGTACTTCGCCATGGAGTACATCCCCGGGGCCAAACCGATCACCCGATATGCCAAGGACAAGGGGCTGAGCACCTCCGATCGGCTGGAGCTTTTTGCCAAGGGCTGCTTCGCCGTCCACCACGGACACCAGAAGGGTATCATTCACCGTGACCTTAAGCCGGCGAACATCCTGGTGGACTCTGCCGGCGAACCCAAGGTGATCGACTTTGGGGTGGCTCGGGCGACCGATTCGGACCTTTCGCTCACCACCCAGCAAACGTGCGTTAGCCAGCTTGTCGGAACCGTGCAGTACATGAGCCCCGAGCAATGCGACGCCGACCCGCACGATCTCGACACGCGCAGTGACGTCTATTCGCTTGGCGTCGTGCTTTACGAGCTGCTCACCGGCGAACTTCCGTACCAGGCGTCGAGCACCACGATCTACGCGGCCACGCGGGCGATCAAGGAGCAGATGCCCCGGCGACCCTCTTCGATCAACCGGAAGCTTCGCGGCGACGTGGAGACAATCACGCTGAAGGCACTGGAAAAAGACCGCGACCGCCGCTACCAGTCCGCGGCGGAACTGGCCCAGGACATCCAGCGATATCTCAACGGCGAGCCGATCGCGGCCCGTCCACCTGGCGGGTGGAGCCGGACGGTTCACTGGGTCGCCCGCAACCCCGGGATCTTCCTTGCCGCAGCGTGCCTCGGCGTGGGCGTCGTCTTGACCGCTGCCGTCTTCCTTGCCGCGCGCTATCTTCCCGCTATGACCACCGATGCCCGCCCCGCGCAACTCGATTTTCCCATCGACCCCTTCGCGGGCTACGGACCGCAGGGCGATTATGGGCCCGTGGCACGCCTGCTGTCTGCGGGCGGCACGGTTCTGAAGACGTGGGCCCCGAAGGCCGGCCTGCGATTCGCGGAGCTTGTTGAGCGTCCGAACGAATTCGGCGGCGGCCGGGTGGTATTGTTGGGATGCACCAACGCCCGCAGCAGCCTCTTCCCAGGATCGTTGTGTGCCCTCGACGCCAGCGGCGATCTGACAACACCCATCTGGACGCGTCGCGTCGAAACGGAGGAAGTTCTGCCTGAGCTTCGCACCTTGCGCGGCGCAACGGGCGAACAGTTCACGTTTGGCGGTGGGTGGCGCTTCGACGTTTTCGCGGAACGCCCCGGCGAGGAGATCATCGTCTGGTTCATCCGCTGGTTCTACTCGCAGAGCGTGGTCCGCATCTACGACCTTCGCGGCGAGTTGCTCTATCAGGTGTGGCACGACGGGACCGCGTTCTCGTGCTACTGGATGGCGGAAGCCCGTCTGCTCGTGTTTGCGGGAAACTGTCACTGGCCGTACTGGGACACGAACGGCAATCTCCTGGGAACGAGGCCGTGGGATTTCGTCGTCTTCGCCCTGCGGCCGGAGCCGGGTTTCCTCGCCGACGGCTATCTGGATTACCTTTCTTGCAAGCCTGGCGACGATCGTCTGGATCCCGTCTGGTACCTTCACCTGCTGCCGGGCAACGCGCCGGACCTTGTGACCCGTATCACGCTCCAAGCGCCTTTCGCACCCAACGACCCAGCACACTCCGTAGCGGTCCATGTCCCGCTGAATCGACTCGGGGCAGGGATCATCGCGGTCATTGACGAACAGGGCGATGAAATCGGTGGTTCACGCATCGTGGGCGACAGCTACAAGCGCAACCAGAACCTCCCTGATGATAGCCCCGACAAGCTCAAGCTGCCTGACCCGGCCGAATTCAAGCTCGTCCCCATGACCCTGGCCGACGTCATGCCCGGGAGCGCATACGGATGGTCACACACCACAAATGACAGTCCGTAGCGATAACCCAACTGCTCGTCAGCGGGTTGTTAGCCGCCACGCAGCGGCCAAGCGGGTGATCGGGCTGCGGCAGTTCGTGCATCGTGGTCTGGAGAAGGTTCGGACCGACTGGTGGTGCGCGTGTGCCTCCGTCAACCTCAGGAAGTTGATCGAGACCTGGGAGATGTTGTGCGCCGCGATCACCCCTCAAACGGTTTGAGGCACTTCGGGCCGTGCCGTGGGCCTGGAAAACGGCCCAGTTGAAGCGAATCGCTGCCCTTGAAGAACGACGACCGCTTGGCCGCGCACGCAAGTTGCGCGCAAGCATGGCCAGCGGCGCTTGCCCGTGGTTGGTCGATAACGGCGCGCCCCGTCCGCCGGCGTTTTTCTTGGGCACACGCGCGGGCAACCGGCGAAGGGTCGTTACGGCGACGCGGAGGCGGTGTGGGGTTCCGGTGGAGCGGCGTCGCGAAGGTAGTCGTGGACGGCGCGGGCGACGACTTCGTGGCCGGCGGGGCTCCAGTGCTGGTCGTAGGTGTAGTACACCTGCGTGCCGGCGGCGGCTTCGGCCCGCAACGTCCCGGTCACGCTCAGGAATGCGACGGAGTTCTTGTCGCACCACGCCCGGACTACGGACTCCTGGGCGTCGGCGTGCTCGATCAGGTTCTTGAGAAAGGTCTCGGCCGGCGGCAGCTCTTCGTTGTAGCTGATGCGCGTGAAGGTCCGCACCTTTTCCGCGGGCAGCCGGTCCGCCGCCAGGGGCAGGGTTACGTGGGCCTTGGTCGGGGCGACCATCACCACCAGCCGGCACCCAGCATCGGCGCAGAGCTTGCGCAACTCCTCGAGGTGGGCCCGGGTGGCCAGCCAATGCCGATCGCGGGCGAACGTCTCCCGGTCGACGTACAGGTCG
>Ga0214473_10001500_pt1 | contig 30543 bp, 30 predicted proteins | sample RVTome_7_FD_203509 | JGI IMG/M metagenome (GOLD analysis project Ga0214473, IMG submission 203509) | Soil microbial communities from uranium-contaminated site in the Upper Colorado River Basin, Wyoming, United States - RVT98D197 | ecosystem: Environmental > Terrestrial > Soil > Contaminated >...
GAATCAATCATTGGAAAGCTCTCTCGCTGCAAACAAACCTTGGAAAAGATTCAGCCGGGCTGCACCCTGCCGCGCTCTCGTAAGACGAAAAGGAATAACACCAGTCGTTTATGAGACACTACACTAGCAGCATTCCTATCAGAGATGATAACATTTTTCAGCCGCAATACCCTCTTATCGATTCTGAGCACGCAAATTTCTTTTTGTTGACTTAGGCGAACATACAACATTGGATTCCGGGCATTTAAATAAATATTCACATAATCGTGAAGTTTGCGACCTCCTGGAATAATTTTCTTAGCTCTTCTTTCCTGCACATCCTGACTTGCCACGGAAATATGGCTGATGCCCAGTTTCTTGATTGAATTGTGCGAAAAAAGCCCATTTTCCAGGATACTGGCAACATTATCAATATGCGCAATATAATAGAGTTCATGAATATCAGCTTCCCTTAATTTCATAATAGTCACATTGCCATTTTTAATATGCTTTTATCTAAAAAATATCTCACGCGAAATTTCAGGGATAAGTTCTCAGTTACCCAGTGAAATAGAAAAGAATAACCCCCCTACTCCTCTTTCCCCTCCACCCTTATAAGGAGGCTTTTTTCGGATACGACGGGCAGGCTGTCAATCTCCGAAAGGGCCTTTCGGACGTCCCGTTCCTTTGCCATGTGGGTAAGTATGATGAGGGGGACCCTTCCGCCCCCGGCCCTGCCTTTCTGGATGACTGATGCTATGCTTATGTTATTTGCTCCCAACACGCCGGAGATCTTCGAGAGGACTCCGGGCTTGTCGAGGGCCGTGAACCGGAAATAATACATGCTTTCCACGTACTCCATGGGGCGGACTCCCACCGGGTTCGCGGACACCTTGAGGGCGGTCTTGGGGGTAGCCCCGTTTGCGACGGACCGGGCGATCTCGCAGATGTCGGCGACGACGGCGCTCCCGGTGGGCATATCGCCCGCGCCCTTGCCGTAGTAGAGTGTTTCGCCTGTCCTGTCCCCCTCGACATAAATGGCGTTCATAACGCCGTCCACCTGGGAGATAAGATACTCCTTGGGGAGCATGGTCGGATGAACGCGGAGATCCACCCCGCCTTTGCCGGATTTGGCAATTGCGAGGAGCTTTATCTTTAACCCAAGCTCGGAGGCGAAGGAAATGTCGAGGGGGGTAAGCTTCGTTATCCCCTCTGTATACACCTTTTTAAACGAGAGCGGGATGCCGTAGGCCAAAGAGGCAAGCAATGTGAGCTTGTGGGCCGAGTCAATACCCTCGATATCGAGCGTTGGGTCCGCCTCGGCATAGCCCAGACTCTGGGCCTCCTTCAAGGCCGCGCCGAATTCCACGCCCTCATTGGTCATCTTGGTGAGGATATAGTTAGAGGTGCCGTTCACGATCCCGTAAACGGCCTGAATGCGGTTTGCTATGAGCCCCTCGCTTACGACCTTGATTATCGGTATGCCGCCCGCCACGGAGGCCTCGAACCCCACGGAGACGCCCTTTCTGGCCGCGCTCTCGAATATCTCCGCCCCTTCTTCCGCAAGGAGGGCCTTATTGGCCGTGACCACGTGCTTTTTGTTCTTTATGGCCCGAAGGATGAAATCCTTCGCGGGATGAAGACCGCCTATGAGCTCCACGGCTATGTCAATCTCGGGGTTGTCCGTGACCTCGCGGGCATCTGTTGTCAAGGCGCCTTTGGGGAGCTTTATGCCCCTCTCCCGGGTGATGTCAAGGTCCGAGATTTTTTTAAGATTAAGTGTAAAACCCAGCCGTTCTTTTATGATATCGGCGTTCTCGACCAAAATTCTCGCCGTGCCGCTCCCCACGGTCCCAAAACCGATAATCCCCACGTTCACGGATTTCCTTATTCTGGCCATAAGCGAAAAATCTCCTTTCGGGAGTAAATATTAGCACTTAATGGAAAAACTTGGCAATTTTGACATAAAAAATTGAAAAAAATACGCGAATCGAATAAATTAAAAGCTATGCACCATCAGAAATTCCCGATCACGCCGCAGGGTTACAAGAAACTCCAAGACGAGCTGGAGAGGCTCATGAAGGTCGAGCGCCCGAAGAATATCAAAGACATCGAGGAGGCGCGGGCCCACGGGGACCTTTCCGAAAACGCCGAGTACTCGGCCGCAAAAGAGAGGCAGTCCTTTATCCAGGGCAGGATAGTCGAGTTAAGGCAAAAGCTGGCCGTGGCGGAAGTCATCGACACATCGAAGATAAACCAGTCGCGGGCCGCTTTCGGAGCCAGGGTGAAGGTCGTGGACGTGGAGAGCGAAGAGGAATATACTTTCACCCTGGTGAGCGCCGAAGAGGCCGACGCGAAGAGCGGAAAAATATCCTTGACCTCGCCCGTGGGCAGGGCCCTTCTGGGCAAGGAGGTAGGCGATACCGTCACGATAAAGGCCCCGGCAAGGACCCTTGAATATGAAATTGTCCAGGTCTCCTTTGAATGATATCGTCCGTCCCGTCCTCGTAAAAGCCGCCGTAATCGAGAACAAGCCCCTTTCCGTAGGCCATTTCAGCCTGAAGCTCATACCCAATGCCCTCATACCCGCCTCCTATCCGGGGCAGTTCTTCATGCTGGGCTTCCCGGAGAGGATGGACCCGCTCCTTAAGCGCCCGTTCGGATATTTCAGAAGGGGTGAGAGCACGATCGAGTTCCTGTACCGGGTAAGGGGGAAGATGACCGGCCTCATGAGCGCGCTCCGGGAAGGTGAGGAACTGGAGGTCTTTGGCCCACTCGGAAATTTCTACCCCAAACCGAGGCGGAAAACCCCTCTTATTATTGCGGGAGGGATCGGCATAGCATCCCTTTACCCGTTTATAGAATCCCTTGAGGGGAAGGCGGTCGTGATCTATGGCGGAAAAGGAAAAAATGAACTTGTGCTCGCAAACGATTTAAAGGAGAGAAAACTCGCCCGAGAGCTCCTCCTCGTCACGGAGGATGGCTCGCTGGGGAGGACCGGTACGGCACTTGCCCTCTTGAAAGAGAGACTGGCGGCTAAAGGGGAGAAATTGGGGGCTAAAGGTGCATATCGCGTTTATGCCTGCGGCCCCAAAGGGATGCTCAAAGCCATATCGGAACTCGGCGTGGAGGGTTATTTCTCCGCCGAGGAGAACATGGCCTGCGGGACGGGGGTTTGCTTGGGCTGCGCCATCAAGACCGCGAGGGGCTACAAGCGGGTGTGCAAGGACGGCCCGATATTCAATCTAAAAGAGGTCCGCTTTTGAGAAATCTTCAAGTCAAATTAGGGCATCTTACCCTTAAAAACCCGGTAATGACCGCCTCCGGTACGGCGGGATACGGCGAGGAGCTTTCCAAATTCTTTGATCTCTCGAAGCTCGGGGCCTTTGTCATGAAGGGTATCTCGCTCAAGCCCTGGGAGGGGAACCCGCCCCCGCGGGTGACGGAAACCCCCGCCGGGATGCTTAACGCAATAGGGCTTCAGAACGTGGGCTTAAAAGTCTTTTTAAAAGAAAAACTGCCCCTGATAAGAGAACACAACGTGCCCGTCTTCGTAAACATCTGGGGGCATACAATTTCCGACTACGAGAGGGTTGCCGAAAAGCTCGATAGCCTGGTGGAAGGGATTGAATTGAACGTAAGCTGCCCCAATATCAAAAAAGGCGGCATCGCCTTTGCCCTCGATAGAAAGGCATGCGGCAGGCTCGTTAAAAAGGTCCGCAATAAAGTAAAAAACTCCCTTTTAATAGTAAAACTCTCTCCGGTCATAACGGATATAGCCGACTCGGCCCGGGCGGTTCAGGATTTAGGCGCGGATGCCGTCTCTCTGATAAACACGATGCCCGGAATGGCGATAAACATTAATACGAGGAGGCCCGTCCTCGCCAATAAGATAGGAGGGCTTTCCGGGCCCGCTATAAAGCCCATAGCGGTGCGGAATGTCTATCTGGCCGCCAAGGCGGTAAACATCCCCATAATCGGCATGGGGGGCATAATGACCGGGGAGGACGCGGTGGAGTTCCTCCTTGCCGGGGCAAGCGCCGTGGCCGTGGGCACGGCCACATTTTTAGATCCGAAAGCGCCTCTGAATGTACTTGAGGGCATCGAGACCTACATGAAGCGGAACGGGGTGGAGGACGTGAACTCGCTAATAGGCGGAATGATTGAATAACCCACCCCTTAATCCCCTCCCGGGAGGGGACGGGGGTGGGTAGAAATTATCCATGCTCATAACCCTGACGACCGATTTCGGTCTGCGTGAGCCTTACGCGGGAATCATGAAGGGAATAATACTGAATATAAACCCGGAGGTCAGGATCGTTGACCTCACCCATGATATAGGGCCTCATAACGTAAGGGAAGCGGCTTTCGTCCTCCTGAACGCATATAAATATTTCCCTCTGGACACAATCCATGTGGCCGTGGTGGACCCCGGGGTGGGCTCGGGACGGCGGGCAATTATCGTAAAAGCCCAAAAACAGTTCTTTGTGGGGCCGGATAACGGAATATTCACCAAATTCCTTAAAAAGGCGGAAAAAATCATCCATATCCAGAACAAAAGATTTCTCCTCCCGGTAAAGGGCCCTACATTTCACGGGCGGGACGTATTCGCGCCCGTGGCGGCCTGGCTTTCAAGGGGGCTTCCGCTCTCCCGGTTTGGGCCGGAGATAAATGACCCGGTACGGCTCGAGCTACCCGAGCCGAAAATAAGGAAAGACTCTATTAAAGGGGAAATAATCCATATAGACCGCTTCGGGAACTGTATAAGCAATATCAGCGGGGACCTCCTGGCCTCTCTTAAGAGGAAAAGAATTCAGATAAAGGTGAAAGGCAAAGTTTTGGACCTTGTGCCTTTCTACTCTTATAAGGAAGACTTGAAGCCTCATGCGGTAATCAATTCCGATGGACTGGTAGAGATATTCATCCATAAGGGGAATGCCGCGAGGGAGCTGGGGATAAAAATAGGAGACGGGATTATAGCGTCTTAAAATACGCGATTATCGCCTCTATCTCCTCATCCGTAAGCCCGTAAACGGGCATATTCCGGTAAGGGGTTTTTATCTGTCTGCGGATATTGGCGGGGATGGCCGGGCGGCCGCTTACGGGGAGTGCATCGCGCTTCAATATCCCCTTAAGGCCGGGGCCGATCAGGGTTTCCGTGCTGTCCCGGTAATGGCAGATTTCGCAATTGTTCTCAAATATCGCCATGCCCTTGCTTACGAGGGAGGCATCCGTTGAGGCTCTGGGCTCTGCCCTCATCATCCTCCTGTAATATTGCTCGTCGAACCACCTCTCCCTTCCCATATCGGTCACAAGAAAATAATACCCGGCCGAGGTGGCTATCATCCCGAATGTAACGAGCCCTATCAGCGTTCCAATCAGCTTCGCGCTCAGATAATATTTTTTCCAGATACGGATATAAGCCACTTTAAGTAGAAGTAGGAAAAATATGGTGAGGGAGAATACGCCGTGGAAAACGGCCCGGGGCGTGGGCTCCGCCCTCGAACCGGCAAGATAGACGAGGCAGTAATAGGAGATGAAGAGAAATAAGCCCGCGTAGATTATCCCCGATGCCCTGTGGAGCCTTTTTAGCCTCGCGATGTTCTTCCCCTCCGATTTAACGCTCCCCCATATCTCGTACATGCTCCACATTCCAAAAAGGGTTAAAACGAGGAGGGCAAGGGAGAGGAGGCTTTTGAGGAGGGCTATCCGCTCCATCCTCACTCTTCGTAGCAGAGGACCCTTATCAGGCCGATGGTTTCTCCCGTGTCGTCCGTTGTGGCAACGTCGGAAACCGAGACGACCCGCTTTATATTGTTCTGGGTGATGTAGTCGTTCACCATCCGGTCAAGCTCGGAGAGCTCCTGCATGGTCATCATGGGCCTTATCGCTATTCCGAAAGATTTTACCTTCGCCACTTTTCCTTCTTCTCAGGGAAAAGAAGCGGGCAACCGGGTTAAGGATGCCCGCCTTTATCTTCCTACGTTACGAAGATTGTGGCCCGCTTGAGCATGATCTCGTTCAGGTCGCCAAGGAGCCTGTGGTGCTTGGCCTCGTCCGCAAGGAGCATCGTCAGCACATAGCGGGTTATGAAAAGCTCGCTCTGTTCGAGGGCCTGCTGGGCCATGCGGACCGAGTTCGATTCGGCCTCGATATGCTTATGGAGCATATCGGCCAGGGGGGAAAGCTCGTCCGGGGAGAGATGGAGCTGTTCTTTCGTAATCCCTTCCTCAAGGAGCCGGAGCATGACCTTGTGCTTTTCCGAGTCGTGCCTGATCATCTCCATAAGCATCTTCACGATCGGGTTATCGGATTTGCTCATGGTCTCCCCTGATATCCGGACCGTCTCGTCTTCGAGCTTTTGCCACTCCCTGATGGTATTTAGAAACTCCCCGGACATCTCGATAGGGGCCCTTTTCCCCTCTTTCTTCATGCTCACTCCCCTCAAATGCTTAGAGCTATTTGCCCGCGCACCTTATGCTCGCCTTGAACCTGTCGTTTATCACGTTCCATTTGAGGTTCAGGAAGAAGGCCTCCATGTATTTGTTCTTGTTCAGGGCGTAGTCCAGCATGAAGGCGTGCTCCCACATGTCCATTATGAGGAGAAGATGGGCGCCCGAGGGATGGGAGACATGGTGCTCGCCTATCCAGAAGTTCATGCACCTGCCGGTATTGGGGTCATGGTAAAGGGCCACCCAGCCTATGCCCCTTATAGTGCCCATGCCCTTGAAGGCCTCCATCCAGTTCTCGAACCCGCCGAACTCCTCCGAGAGCTTCCGGTAGATCTCGCTCGTCTCGTCCACCCTGCCGTTTCCGCCCAGGGCATCGAAATAATACTCATGGAGCCTCATCCCGTTCCACTCGAAACCGAGCCTGCGGTTGAACTCGGCAAAACGGGGGTCCTTCCCGTCTTTGGGGGCCCCGGCTATAAGCTCAAGGAGCTTGTTGGCATTTGTCACATACCCCTGGTACAGCGTGAAATGGTTGTTCAAGAGGTCGTCGCTGAACCCGTCCATCCCGATAAGGCCCGTATAGTCCTTTGCCTGATATGCGCTTACTCTCACCGCCATTTTTTAACCTCCTTCTTATATCGCGCGATTATCATCCGATTTTAACCAGAAGCTTCTCCGCTTCCGCGAGGGCGCATTTGTAATCGGGCTCGTTCGTTATCTCCGGGACAACCTCGAAGAGTTTTATCGTGTTGTCCCGGTCGAGGACGAGCACGGCCCTCGCAAGAAGCCTTAATTCCTTAATCAAGAGACCATAGGCCTGCCCGAAAGAGGCATCCCTGTGGTCCGAGAGGGTGACCACGCGGTCGATCCCTTCCGTCTCGCAGAACCTCGATATCGCAAACGGGAGGTCCATGCTTATGTTTATCACGGCCGCTTCGTCCCCCAGTTTCGAGGCCTCCTCGTTGAACCTGCGGAGCTGGAGGTTGCAGACCGGCGTGTCCAGTGATACTACAACGCTTATGAGCTTTATCCTCCCCTTGAAATCCGAGAGGCTCACCTCCTTCAAGTCTCTGTCAATGGCCTTAAAATCCGGCGCTTTCTCGTTTATGCGCGGCCTCGTCCCCAAAAGAGCGAGCGGCTTTCCCTGAAAGGTCACCTGTTTTTCCATGCTCTCCTCTCTAAATAAAAATTGCGAATTTGTCGAGGTCCCGCCTGAATGCCCGTGGGAGAAGCGTTATCCCCGGCTTCAGATATCCGACGGCCACGAGCATCGGGATCACGCAATCCTCCCGTATATTGAACTCCCTTTTAACACAGCTCTCGTCCAGCCCGTCCATGGGGTGGGTATCGAGCCCGAAGCCTTTCGCCGCAAGCATGAGGTTCATGGCGAAAAGGGCCGTATTCTTAACGGCAAAGAGCTTCCTCGTGAGGCTGTCCTTCGGCCCATAGAGATGGTCTATCATATTCCTCATCGTATCCCTTTGCCCGGTCTTTATATATCCCAGGTTTTCCCAGCTTGTGAGCATGAATTCCACGTTCTCCTCAAGGGCCTGCGGGTCGGCAACCATTATGAGGACAACGGGGGCCTCCTCCACCTTGGGCTGGTTCATGGCGCACTTCCGCAGGGCCTTCTTTCTCTCCCGGTCCCTTACGGCGATCACTTTCCAGGGCTGGAGGTTAAAGGAAGAGGGGGCCAGGTTTGCCGTATTCAGGAGGTCTTTCAAAAGCTCTTCCGGGACATCCCTCTCGGTGTCGAAGAAGTTTATCGAGCGCCTTTCCTTTATTGCTTCAAAGAGATCGAGCCCCTTTTTCTCCGCGAGCCTTGCCATCCCGAGTCCTCCTTTTCGCATTTAAAAACAGCCCTTTAACCTGATTAAAACACTATCACACCCGGGGGGGAAGTCAAGCAGGGAGAGGCTTCTTTCCCCCTGTGTTATCATTTAAGAGGGACGGGGCGAAAGTATGTCACCTGAAGCGAGAAAAGAGATAAGAGAGTACCTGCTCAGGGGAGATTACGGGGAGATCGCAAAGCTTGCCTCGTCAAATAAAGGCGTCCTCGGCCACCTCATCTCCCTGACATATGATAAAGCCGATATTATCTGCTGGCGGGCCATAGAGGCGGTGGGGCGCCTCTCCGGCGGAATGAGGATGAGCCAGGCAAAAGACGCCCTCGAACGGGTCCTCACGATGATGCGCGACGAGTCGGGCGGGAACCCCTGGAGCGGGCCGGAGCTTCTGGGGGAGATAATCCTCAATAACGCGGACAGGTTCGAGCACTATATATCCATACTGGCCTCTTTCCACGAAGAAGAGATATTCACGGCGGGCATCTTGCGCGCCCTCTCGCGCCTTGCGGGCCCGGCATACAAAGAGGTGCTCCCGTACAGAGAGCTTGCCTTCATCTATCTGCACCACAAGGACCCCTCGATCAAGGGCAACGCCCTCCTTGTGCTTAAGGCCCTTAAAGACGATACCTACGCCGCCTCCATCCGGGAACTCCTCCCCGACAAAGCCGAATTCGTTTTTTACAACGGGGGCCATCTGGTGAAAAAAACGATAGGCGAGACGGCTGAAGAAACTTTGAGGGCGGTAAATTCCCAGAAATTTTAACCTCTCTTCTTTAGATACCTTATTATCGCCTTTATTTCCCGCCCGGAGAGATGTCCGAAGGAGGGCATCTGGGAATATGGGTTATGCGATCGGGGATTTCTTATATGCTCTTTCATCCAGGCATCCGAACGTCTTTGGGCGAGCCCCGTGAGGTCCGGCCCTACCCCGCCCCCTTCCCCTTTGAACCTGTGGCAGTTAATGCAGCCCTCCTTGCGGAAAAGCTCTTCCCCGCTCGGGTGAAAAACCACTAATAAGAGTAAAAGCAGGATGAGAAAAAGGGCCGGAACGCCTGTCAGAATCCTTCCTAGCCTCATAAGGAAAGGATAGGGAAATCGGGCCGGAGCTTCAACGGGGCCTTGCTTTTTTCTACAAATTTAGGTTAAATATTAAATTTAGAATTAATAAATAACCTTAACAGACAAAGTTTTTGAAGACACCTAAATTGAGAGAGCAGTTCACAGAGAAGCAAAGGCAGGACATGCCACTTTACCCCATAGGAGTTGTGGCCGAACTCGTGGGCACTACGGACCAGACCCTCAGGCTCTATGAAAAGCACGGCCTCCTCAAGCCCCACCGGAGGAACAAGAACCGCTTCTATTCCGAAAACGACATCAAGTGGCTCATGTGCATCCGGGACCTCATCCATAAGAACAAGATAAGCATCGAGGGCATAAAAAGGCTCCTGAACTACGCCCCCTGCTGGGAGATAACCGGCTGCACGGAGGAGCGCAGGGCCACGTGTTCGGCCTTCATAGACAAGACCAAGCCTTGCTGGGAACTGAACCGCATGATCTGCAACAAGGAAAACGGCAGGATCTGCGAGGACTGTGTAGTCTATCTCTCGGGCAAGCTGAAGGAAAAGAAGTCAAAGTAGCTTCTTAAGCTTGTCCTCTATTATCCCGCGGTATTCCTTAAGGGTGGCCTCGTCTTTTGCCTCGAAGCGTAGCACGAGGGCGGGCTGGGTGTTCGAGGCCCGTAAAAGCCCCCAGCCCTCGGGGAACTTCACCCTGACCCCGTCTATGTCTATCGTCTCGTAACCCTTAAGGGCCTCTTTCATCTCCTCCACCACCCGGAATTTCTTATCGTCCGGGCAATCGACCCGTATCTCGGGGGTCGCCGTCATCCGGGGGACACCCGCGAGGAGCTTTTTTATCGAATATGGAGGGCCGTTCTTCTTAAGTATCTCAAGGAGCCTCAGGCTCGCGTAGATGGCGTCGTCGAACCCGTAATACCTGTCCTTGAAGAATAGATGCCCGCTCATCTCGCCGGCCAGGAGCGCCCCCGTCTTTTTCATCTTGTCTTTTATGAGGGAATGCCCCGTCTTCCACATCAGGGGCCTGCCGCCGTGCGCGGCTATGTCGTCATAAAGGGTCTGGGAGCATTTTACCTCTCCTATGACCATCGCCCCCGGATGGGCCTTCAAGAGGTCGCGGGAGAAGATGGTAAGGAGCTTGTCCCCCCAGACCATGTCCCCGTCCTCATCCACGATGCCCAGTCTGTCGGCGTCTCCGTCGTACCCTATGCCTATGCTCCACTTGCCGGACCTCACGTCCCTTATCATGTCTTTTATGTTCTCCGGCACGACCGGGTCAGGGTGATGATTGGGGAACCTCCCGTCGGGCTCGCAGTAGAGTTCCTTTATATTCGCGCCCAGGTCTTTTATGAGCCAGGGGGCGACGACCCCCGCGGCCCCGTTGCCGCAGTCGAGGACGGCATTGAGCCCGCGGAAGGAGGCAAATTGCTTTTTCATGTAGTCCGCGTATTCGGGGATGATCTCGTGCCTCTCCATCGCGCCCGGGCCCGTGACGGACTTTCTTGAGGGTGGAATGGGGCCGGCTTGGGCATACTTTCTTATCTCCTGGATCTTTTCGCCAAAGAGCGTCTCCGTGCCCACCGAGAGCTTCAGCCCGTTGAACTCTGCCGGGTTATGGCTTGCGGTTATCATGAGCCCGCCGTCCACAGGCAAGGTGAAAAGGGAAAAATACTGGAGCGGTGTGGGCACAAGCCCTATGTCTATCACGTCTATGCCGCTTTTGAGTATGCTCTCCGAAAGGGCCTCGAACATGGGCGGGGAACTCAGGCGCACGTCCCTGCCGATGGTTATTTTCGGCCTTTCTTTATTCGTCTTTTCCTTCAGATACGCCGCATATGCCCTTCCTATCGCGGCCGCTATGTCCCCGTTCAGGTCTTTTCCCCATACGCCGCGAATATCGTACTCCCTGAAGATATGGACGGGCAGAGTGTTTTTCATTTTCCCGGGATTATCTCCCCCGGTTTGAGTTCGGGATCAATCAGATAGGCCTCTTCGAAATATTTTCTTGCTTCCTCATGGCGGCCGAGCTTGTAATTGGCGTACCCCAGCAGATAATATGCCTCGGCCCGGGGGTTCTCTTTGATATGGATTTTGAGCTTCGTCACCGCCTTTTTCAAATCGCCTTTTTTATAAGCATCGAGGGCTTCTTCAAATCCGTTCGAGGCCGCGGCGGCCGTCCAGACGGCGAGAGTGAATAGAAGAGCCGGGATAATCCTTTTAAGCATCCTCCCCTCCCTTTTGTGTTTAATCGTAATCCCATCGCTCCGGTTCGGGCATGACCGGAAGAGGCTCGCTTGAGGGCGGCTCCGAGCCGATCTGATAATATTCGGTGTACCGGGATTCCGGAAAGAAGAAATTTTCCGGGGCCGTATCGGAGACGATCTCGCCCGTGGAGGCGTCCACTGTCACGCTCACGATCCCCTGTGGCTGCTCAAAGACCTCCGGGGGATATTTGCTCAAGGCATACTTCATGAAGTTGACCCAAACGGGGGCGGCCGCGACCGAGCCTGTCTCGCCATGCCCGAGGGGCTTCATATCATCCAGGCCCACCCAGACCCCGGCAAGGAGGTTCGGCGTGTACCCGATGAACCAGGCGTCCCTGTAATCGTTCGTGGTCCCGGTCTTTCCGGCGGCGACACCGGATAGGGAGCGCGCCTTCCAGCCCGTGCCGTAGTTTATAACGTCCCTCAGCATGGAAGTCACGAGGAAAGCCGTCTCGGCGCTTATCACCCTCTCGCCGGGCGGCTCATGGGACTCCAGCACACGTCCCTTGGCATCGGTAACGTACTTAATGCCTATTGGGGTGACCTTTATGCCCCCGTTGGCAAAAGGCGCGTAAGCCGAGACGAGGGCAAGCGGGGTTATGCTCAAAGAGCCCAGGGCAAGCGTAAAGTCCCTCGGCAGGTACGAGCTTATCCCCAACCTCTGCGCGAAAGTTATTGCGTAATCGATCCCTACATCCTCGAGGAGCCTGACCGTGACCACGTTCTTCGAATATGCGAGTGCCCGCCTTAAGGTTATGGGGCCCCAATATTCCCCGTCATAATTTTTGGGGGACCATTTGCTTTTCTCCTCGCCCCATTCGTATGAAAGGGGCTCGTCCATGAAGACCTTCGATGGGGAATAGCCCTTGTCCATGGCCGCGGCGTAGATTATGGGCTTAAAAGAGCTTCCGGCCTGCCTTTTGGCGTGTATGGCCCTGTTGAACTCGCTCAAACGGTAATCGTAGCCGCCCACCATCGCCCTTATGAAGCCCGTCTTGGGGTCTATGGTTATGACGGCGCCCTCGACCTTTGTCTCCTGCTCGAGCGCCAGGTTAAAGCTCTTCCCGGAGACGGATTTTATCCGGACAAGCACGACATCACCGGGTTTCAAAATCTTTGTGAGATTAAAGTCCTTAAGGAAAGCGGCCTTGCCCTTTTTGTCTATGACCTTCTGGGCCCAGAGGGCGTTCTCCTTCTTGAGGGTGCCTGTCCTTCCGCCCACGTCCAGGGTTGCCCTGTCGGGCTTGACCTGCAGGACCACCGCCTGGGTTATCTCCTGGGGGGCGGGCTGGACCGTAAAGGCCAACTCTCCGCTCTTTGTTTTCTCCTTGTCCTTTTCGGTCTCCACGCGCCCGAGGGGGCCGCGCCAGCCCCTCCTCTTGTCCACTTCCCTCAGGCCCTCCCGGAGGTCCCGGTGGGCCTCCTCCTGAAGGTCCTTCTGGAGGGTTGTATACACCCTGAGCCCGCCGTTATAGACCTTCTCGGGCCCGTAGCGTTTTTCGAGATAGCGGGTCACGTAATCTATGAAGTACTGATAGGATTCCGAAGCGGGCCTTCTGGCAGAGAGCATGAGGGGCTTCTTAAGGGCCTCCCGGGCCGCTTTTTTATTAATATAATCTTCCTCGCGCATCCGCTCCAGGACGATAGCCTGGCGCTCTTTGGCCTTTTTGGCGTTATTGAAAGGAGAATAATTGGAAGGCGCCCTGATTATGCCCGCTATAAGGGCCGACTCGGGGAGGTTCAGCTCCCGCGCGGACTTGCCGAAGTAGAGCTTTGCCGCCATCTCCACGCCATATGCCCCGTGCCCGAAATATACGCGGTTGAGATAGAGTTCGAATATCTCGTCCTTCGAGAGGTTCTTTTCTATCTTCATGGCGAGCGCGGCCTCACGGAGCTTTCTCTTTAAAGTTTTCTCCGGGGAGAGAAAGGTTATTTTTGCCAACTGCTGGGTGATGGTGCTCCCCCCCTGCCTGAACTCCTGGTGCCAGAGGTCGCTCAGGGCCGCGCGCCCGATGGCGATCACGTCCACCCCCTTGTGCTTGTAAAAGCGGGAGTCCTCGACGGCCAAAACCGCGTTTCTGAAATGCTCCGGTATCTGCCTCAAGGGGATATGGATGCTCTTTTTCTGGCTTATCTCGCCAATAAGCGTATTGTCATCGGCGAAGAGCTTGGTGCCGGGCACGGTCTGCCTCTTCAGCTCTTCCAGCGAGGGCGTGCCTTTTATAACCCCGATATAGCCCCCTATCGCGGTTCCGGCTATCAGGGGGATTAAAAAAAGGACGAAGAGAAGCCTGAGTCTCATGATTGAAATTATATAACTACCCATTGAAAGCTGTCAAAAAACCGCATCACTTAAATTTTATCGGGAAAATATGTATATTATATGGTTTCAGCGGCTTCAAAAAAAATGGCAAAAGAATCGCCGATAAAAGGGATGGTAAAATCGCTGGGCCTTGTCTTCGGGGACATCGGGACAAGCCCCATTTACACGATCACGGTCGTGTTCCTGCTTTTAAAGCCCACCCCGGACAATGTCATCGGCGTCCTCTCCCTCATCTTCTGGACGATGACCATCCTCGTCACGGTCCAATATGCCTGGCTTGCAATGAGCCTTGGCCTTAAGGGCGAAGGCGGAAACATAGTTTTAAAAGAGATACTGGCCGCGCACCTGAAATCGGCAAGGCAGGTGGCCTTTATAACTTTCCTTACGGTCATCGGCGTGTCGCTCCTTATGGGGGATGGCGTCATAACCCCGGCGATAAGCATCCTCTCCGCCGTCGAGGGTATGCTTCTCATCCCGGGTTTCGAGCGCACGAGCCAGGATGCGCTTATCGCAATAGCCGCCGCAATAGCCATTATGCTGTTTGCTTTCCAGAAAAAGGGCACGGAGAAGGTGGCCGGGGCATTCGGCCCGGTCATGGTCGTCTGGTTTTCCGTGCTGGCCCTTTCGGGGGTCCTCTCCATAACCCAATCGCCGCTTGTGGTCAAGTCCTTGAACCCCTATTACGCGCTTAAATTCATGTGGGAAAACGGGCTCGTTGCGTTCTTCGTCCTTTCAGAGGTCTTCCTTTGCGCCACGGGCGGGGAGGCCCTTTATGCCGATATGGGCCACCTGGGGAGCGCGCCCATAAGGAGGGGGTGGTCGCTGGCCTTTACGGCCCTCATTCTCAATTATTACGGGCAGGGAGCGTTTCTCCTGCGCCACCCGGAGGCAAAGACCACTCTCTTCGAGATGGTCTATAACCAGGCGAGTTTCCTCTACGTGCCGTTCCTCCTCTTGAGCGTGGCTGCCACGGTCATCGCTTCCCAGGCCATGATCAGCGGGATGTTCTCGATAGTCTACCAGGGGATAGCCACAAGGCTTATGCCCATGTTCAAGATACAATACACCTCTGCGGAGCTGCGTTCGCAGATATACATTGGTTTCGTCAACTGGTCCCTGCTCCTGGCGGTGCTTTTCATAATGGTCCAGTTCAGGGAATCCCACCGCCTCGCCGCTGCTTACGGTCTTGCCGTCACGGGGACGATGACGATCACCGGGTTTATGATGATATGGATATTTCTCCGGAGGAAAAAATACTACCATATGTCGGTGGCCGCGCTCGGGCTGGCCGTCGTCCTGGTCTATTTCTTTTCGAACAGCACAAAAATACCGCAGGGAGGCTACTGGTCGATTATCCTGGCATCGATGCCCTTCGTGATAATAACTCTTTACAGGCAGGGGCAGAAAAGACTTTATAAGAAGATAAAACCCATTCCCCTGGAGAGGTTCCTTGAGCAATACAACCAGGTTTACCCGGAGGCGGGGAAAATAAAGGGCACGGCGCTCTTTTTCGCCAAGGACATAAAGGAAATCCCCCCTTATATCGCGCACACAATGTTCACAAACGGGATCCTTTACGAGGACAATGTAATAGTGTCCATCATCACCAAAGACCACCCCTTCGGCGTGCGCGGCCATTTCCTTCCCGAGGTGGTCACGGGAGTCCGCGGCTATGAAATCCATGTGGGTTACATGGAGGTGATCGACGTGGAAGACATGCTCACGCAGGCGGAGATTGATGAAAAGGCGATTTTTTACGGGCTGGAAGAGATCGTCACCCGCAATTTCATGTGGAAGGTTTTTTCCCTGATCAAGCGGCTCACCCCGGCCTTCGTGCAGTTCTATAAGCTCCCCCCGAACAAGCTCCACGGCGTTATTACAAGAGTGGAGATGTAATTACAATCTCAAGTTGTCCCTATAGGTTTCCCCTATCTCCCGCCGAGCCTTTTCCGTCTTGACTTCCGCCCTCCATCGGGTAGGATTTAGACAAAAGAATATAAATAGAAGTACATCCTCAGGTTGTGCTACGTTTCTGTCTCAAGATCGAGGGAGTCATGGGGCGTGGAATCTTACTGCCTTTGCTTTTATTTCTTCTGCTTGCTGGAATGAGCCCGGCAGAGTCCCCCGAAGAGGAAGCTTGCGGAAGCGAGTGCAGGGCCTGCCATGCGGAAATAGTGGACGCCTTCCCTTTTGAGGCCCATGGGAGGGCGGCTTACAGGAACGGGCCTGTAGAATGCCGGTTCTGCCACGGAGAGGCAGAGGCCCATATGGAGACAGCCGATTCGATACACATAATGAACCCCGGGAACTTGAGGGACGACCTCGCCTCCAATATCTGCCTCGCGTGCCACCTGGAGGACTGGACCATCACCCTCTGGAAAGGCCTGGTGCATACGGGTGAGGACTTGAGGCACTGTCCCTCCTGCCACCGGATGCACGGCGCGAGTTCGGGCAGGGTCCCCATAAATACGGCCGATAGATAAAAGAAGTCCCTTCATTCCCCCGTCAGCTAAGGGCGCCTTGAAAAAGGCGCCCGCTTTTTTTTCCAAAAGGCCTCCTGCCTGGTAAATCAAATTCTAACTTTAGAAGTTTCTAAATATATTGACAATTATGTTTAGAATCCTTTAACATTCCTTCAAAATCTTTTGAGGAGGAAAAGGGTATGAGGAAGGTTTTATTGGCATTTGTTGCCTTCCTTCTGCTTATCCCGCTCCAGAGCTTTGCCGAGGAGGACGATATCCGCAAGAAGCTGGAATCTCTCCAGCAGGAGATAGAGGCCCTCCAGAAGCAGGTGCAGGAGCTTGAGAAGGAGAAGGCGGCGGCCCCGGTGGCCCCGGAAGCGGCGGCCGTGGAAGAGCCCCCGGCCGAGAAAACTGCCGCGGTGGCCCCCTGGCTTGAGTTGGGCGGAGATTTCCGCTTCAGGTATGATTACTTGAAGGGTGAGGTACCGGCTTTCACACAGTTTGGAGGTTTTGACGAGGAGGGGTCGCCCATATTTATCCCCGTCCCGAAGCACGATGTGAAAAACTCGGACCTCCTGACGAACCGCTTCGGCCTGAATTTGAAGGCAAAGGCTACCGAGGACGTTCAGGTCAAGGCCCGCCTTCTTATGTACAAAGTATGGGGGCACGGCACCGACGACCCGGCCACAGATATGTTCTTCGCAGACAGGGTCGGCGTGTTTGACGGGACGGTGGGCCATGTTCCGCAGGACAACACCCTGCGAGTTGATTACGCCTACGCTACATGGAGCAACGTCTTTGGCGCACCGGCATGGTTCTCCATAGGCCGCAGGCCCTCCACCGGAGGGGTCCCCGGCAACATAAGGCAGAACGCGGAAAAAATGGGCACGGCGGGTATACCCAATATCCTCGTAGATTATGCCTTCGACGGGCTTTCAATCGGGTATGCCCCCTATATAGAGTCGCTCCCGGGCGCGTACGCAAAGTTTTGCTACGGGAAAGGCTTTGACCCGGGGTTCGAGTCCGACCTGGATGCCGAAGACATTGATGATGTCCATTTCGCCGGGCTCAATATAGTCCCTTATGACACGGAAAACCTGCATGTCGAAGTCCAGTGGAACAGGGGAATCGACATATTCGACAGCACTCCTGATGAAATAGGGCTCGGGCCGGTAACTACCAATCTTGGCGATATTGACTGGCTTGGCGGCGTAGTTATGGGCAGGGTCCTGGGTAACCTGAACCTCTTTGCCTCTGCCGCAATCAGCAAAACCCATCCCGAGAATTTCAATGCAATGGGCATAAGCCTCCTCGAATCTTGCGACCCGATAACGGGATGCGCCAAGGATTCCCATACCGGCTACGGCGTCTATGTGGGCGCAAGGTATGACATCCTCTCCACGGGCACCAAGATCGGCGCCGAGTACAATCACGGCTCCGAGAACTGGATCTCGATGATACCGGCTGGCGACGATATCTGGACATCCAAGCTCGGCACGAGGGGCAATGTGTACGAGGTATATGTAATACAGGAACTGTTGAAGAAACCCATCTCCAAAAACGGCAAGGCTTTCTTCAGACTTGGTTATCAGTATTACAATTTTGAGTTCACAGGCTCCAATAGCTGGCTTGGCAAACCGACGGATATTGACGACCTCACGGACGACCCGATGACTGGCCCGCTAAACGCGCAGTTCTTCACGCCTATCGAAAGCGCACACGACGTCTATCTGACCTTTGACGTTCAGTTCTAAAATTCCTAACCTGTCTGGGGGGCCTCGCGCCCCCCTTTTTTATTTGGGAACCCCGAGTGATTTTACAGCATGCCGCAAATGCGTGTAAAATAAGCGGAATAATTTTTTCAGGTGGGCAAATGATACCGAGATATACGCGCCCCGAGATGGGAAGGATATGGGAACCGGAGGCCAGATACGCCAACTGGCTCAAAGTGGAGCTTGCCGCGTGCGAGGCCTGGGCCGAACTGGGCGAGATACCCAGGGCCGCCCTCAAGGATATAAAGGAAAAGGCCGGCTTCGACCTTAAACGGATGGACGAGATCGAGGCCCGTGTAAAGCACGACGTAATAGCATTCCTTACCTCCGTGGCGGAAATTGTGGGCCCGGCCTCCCGGTTCATCCACAAGGGGCTGACCTCTTCGGATATAGTGGACACCGCCCTTGCCCTCCAGATGAGGGACGCAACAGACCTCATCATGAAGGATGTAAAGGCCCTCATGGCGACTCTTAAGTCCCAGGCCATGAGATACAAAGATACCGTCTGCATGGGGAGAAGCCATGGGGTGCACGCCGAACCCACTACCATGGGGCTCAAGTTCGCCCTATGGCACGAGGACATGAGGCGGAATATGGAGAGGCTGAAACGGGCCAAATCCGTCGTGGGCGTGGGGAAGCTCTCGGGCGCCGTGGGCACCTTCTCCAATATCCCCCCGGAAATAGAAGACAAGGTCTGTAAAAAACTGGGCCTCTCGCCCGAGCCCGTGGCCACGCAGGTCATCCAGCGTGACAGGCACGCCGAATACCTCTCAGTGCTTGCGCTGATTGCGGCGGGTGTGGAGAAGATTGCGGTCGAGATAAGGCATCTGCAGAGGACGGAGGTCCTTGAGGCCGAGGAGCCCTTCACAAAGGGCCAGAAAGGCTCTTCCGCGATGCCGCACAAGCGAAACCCCGTGGGGGCCGAAAACCTCTCCGGGCTCGCGCGCGTGGTCCGGGCAAACGCCCTTGCCGCCCTCGAAGACATCGCCCTCTGGCACGAAAGGGACATCTCCCATTCCTCGGTGGAGCGCATAATAATCCCCGACAGCTCCATCCTCGCGGACTATATGCTGGCCCGGCTTAATGGAATTCTCGGAAACCTCGTTATCTATCCCGAACGGATGAAAAAAAATATGACGCTCTCCCACGGGCTCTATAACTCCCAGAAGGTTCTACTCGCCCTCACAGCGAAGGGGCTCTCGCGCGAGGACGCCTACAGGCTCGTCCAGAGGAGGGCCATGGAAAGCTGGAAGAAAGGCCAGGATTTTCAAAAGATCCTTATAAGGGATAAAGAAGTCCGAAAGCACCTTTCTTCCAAGGAAATCAAAGACTTATTCTCCCTTGAGCCTTATTTGAAAAATATAGATTATATATTCAAGAGAGTATTTAAATAACTCTTCGAAGGGGGCGGGGCGGGGTGCCCGAATCGAAAAGTGAGGTGCGGCGAGCAGATCATGAGCGGGTGAGAGCCCGCGAATTATAATGTTCTTTGTCCTTGCGAGCCATTTAGCTCACTTTGAGAGACGGCGCCCCGCCCTAAGCCCTTAATAAATAAATATTTGGAGGATAATATGAAAGCAAAAATCTATATACGTTTAAAGCAGGGGGTTCTGGACCCCCAGGGGAAGGCCGTCCTTTCGGGCTTGAAGAGCCTCGGTTTCGAAGGTCTCGAGGACGTGAGAGTAGGCAAGCTGATAGAGATAAAACTATCCCCGAATATCACTCCCGAGAAGGCCCGCCAAGAGGTGGCCGAGATGTGCCGCAAGCTCCTCGCAAATACGGTCATTGAAGATTTCAGCTTCGATATTGAGCAATAACAAATAATTTAGTGACAATATTTGACATATTCTGCCCCTTTTAGCTATATTGTACCGCAATGGCAACGGCTAAGCTCGGGCAGATGCTCATAGCGTCGCAAGTCATTACCGAGGAACAGCTCAAACAGGCCCTTGCGCTACAGCGCCGGGAGGGGAAGAGGCTCGGCACGGCGCTTGTAAAGCTGGGCTACATCACCGAAGAAAAGCTCGTAAGTTTCCTGAGCAAGCAGTACAGCGTACCCTCCCTGAACTTGTCCGAGGCGAAGGTGGACCCCTCCGTCGTAAAGCTCATACCCGCCGAGATGGCCAAGAAGTACCAGATCATGCCGGTGGCGAGGGTGGGGGCAAGCCTTACCATAGTGATGGCCGATCCCTCGAACATCTTCGCCGTGGACGATGTGAAGTTCCTTACGGGCTATAACGTCGAGGTCGCGGTGGCAAACGAGAGCAGCATCGTGAACTCCATTGCCTATTACTACGGCGGAGAAGGCAAGGCGGCCATGAGGCGCGAGCAGAGGCCTGACGAAAAACCGGCAGAGCAGGACACGCAGGCCGCGGCCAAGATCCTCGAGGCCAAAGATTTCGTCATAAGCGAGGACGAGGAGAGCCTGGACGAGGGGCCCACGGTCGATACCATGGTGGACGTGGACGAGTTCGACAAGGTCGTGGGCAGCGCCCTCGACGATATCGAGACCATCGACGAAAAAGAGGAAACGGACGCGGTAAAGGACGTCGAGGCCCCGATCGTGAAGCTCGTGAACGGCATCCTCGTGAACGCCATAAAGACCCGGGCAAGCGACATCCATGTGGAGCCCTATGAGAACTCCCTTCGAGTGCGGTACAGGGTGGACGGGATCCTATATTCGGTCATGAACCTGCCCACGAAGATAAGGGCGGCCCTCACTTCGAGAATCAAGATCATGTCCAAATTGGACATCGCCGAGAGGAGGCTCCCCCAGGACGGCCGCATAAAGCTCAAACTGGGCAGGAAAAGGGAGATAGACTTCCGCGTTTCAACGCTCCCGTGCCTCTTCGGGGAAAAAACCGTCTTGAGGCTCCTCGACAAATCGAACCTCCAGGTGGACCTGACAAAGCTCGGGTTCGAGGAGAAGGCGATGCAGGAGTTCATGGCGGCCCTCGACAAGCCATACGGGATGATACTTGTGACCGGCCCTACGGGGAGCGGCAAGACCACGACCCTTTATTCCGCCCTGAACTATCTGAACAAGCCCGGGACCAATATAATGACCTCCGAGGACCCGGTCGAATATAACTTCCTGGGCATTAACCAGGTGCAGATAAAAGAGGACATCGGGCTCACGTTCGCCTCGGCCCTGAGGGCCTTTCTGAGGCAGGACCCCGACATCATAATGGTGGGCGAGATCAGGGACTTCGAGACCGCTGAGATCGGCGTAAAGGCGGCCCTCACCGGGCACCTCGTCCTCTCCACCCTGCATACGAATGACGCCCCGGGGACGATAAGCAGGCTCCTGAATATGGGGATAGAGCCTTTCCTGGTATCGAGCTCCGTCATCCTCATCCTTGCCCAGAGGCTCGCTCGGAAGATCTGCACCCAGTGCAAGGACGTGGAGAAAGCCCCCCCTCAGGCCCTCGTGAGAGTGGGTTTTACGGAGGCCGAAGCGGAGGAGGTCAAGGTCTATAAAGGAAGAGGCTGCCCGGCCTGCAACAATTCCGGCTACAGGGGGCGAATCGCCCTTTATGAGGTCATGATGCTCCATGACGAGATGAAGGAGCTTGTCCTCCAGGGGGCCTCGACGGACGAGATAAAGAAAAAGGCGATAAGCCTCGGGATGAAGACCCTCCGTATGAGCGGTCTGACCAAGGTTAAAGAGGGCATAACCACGATAGAAGAAGTGCTCAGGGTCACTTTTGAAGATTAACAACGAATCTTGTCATTCCCGCAAGCGGAGCGCGTCGGGAATCCTTCCTGGAGAATGGGAAGGATTCCGGACAAGCCGGAATGACATACAAAAGGTTCATTGGATTATTTATGCGAAAATTGACGATCAGGCGGAGATGAATAATGGCGACTCTTTATGAGCTTCTGAAACTGATGATAGACAAGGGGGCCTCGGACCTCCATATAACCACCGGGACGCCGCCCCGGCTGAGGATTGACGGGAAGCTTGTCCCGATCGACCACCCCCCCCTCGGGGCCCCGGAAACAAAATCTCTCTGCTACAGCGTCCTCACGGACGCCCAGAAGCACCGGTTCGAGGAGCAGAGCGAGTTCGATTTTTCCTTCGGCCTGAAGGGGCTGTCGCGGTTCAGGGGAAACATCTTCATCCAGAGGGGGGCCGTGGCGGGCGCCTTCAGGAACATCCCGTTCCAGATCAGGAGCTTCCAGGAGCTGGGCATCCCGGACATTGTGAACGAGATAGCGAAAAAACCCCGCGGCATGGTCCTTGTCACGGGACCCACCGGATGCGGAAAGTCCACCACGCTTGCGGCCTTCATCGATAAGATAAATGGCGAGCGGACGAGCCATATCGTAACTGTCGAGGACCCGATAGAATACCTCCACACGCACAAGAAGTCCCTTATAAACCAGCGCGAGGTGACAGCGGACACCCAATCGTTCAAGAACGCCCTCAAATACATCCTGAGGCAGGACCCGGACGTGGTGCTGATAGGCGAGATGCGGGACCTGGAGACCATCGAGGCCGCCCTGACGGTCTCCGAGACGGGGCACCTTACCCTTGCCACCCTCCACACAAACTCGGCCGTCCAGAGCATGAACAGGATAATAGACGTATTCCCGCCCTACCAGCAGGAACAGGTGCGGGTGCAGCTGTCTTTCGTGCTGGAGGGCGTAATAGCCCAGCAATTATTGCCGAGGAAAAACGGCCAGGGCAGGGTGCTCGCGGTCGAAGTCCTCATCCCGACCCCCGCAATCAGGAACCTCATAAGAGAAGACAAGATCCACCAGATATATTCGATAATGCAGACGGGCCAGGCCCATTCGGGGATGCAGACTATGAACCAGAGCCTTTTCGAGCTGTACGCCAAAGGGATCATTTCCTATGACGAGGCCCTCGGCCGTTCGCCGGTACCGGAGGAGTTCCTTGGGATGCTTAAGAAGGTCCCTCAGATGAGGAGGTAAAGAAATGGCCACAGTTTTTCAATGGGCGGGGAAGAACCGGATGGGGACGATCGAATCCGGGGAGATGGCCGCGGGCTCGAAAGACGAGGTGATCTCCCAGCTCAGAAAGCGCAATATAGTCCCCACCTCGATAAAGGAAAAGGGGAAAAAGAAGGGCTTTTCCCTCGGGGGAGGGAGAGTAAAAGACAAGGACGTGGTCATCTTCACGAGACAGTTCTCGACCATGATAGACGCGGGCCTCCCCCTCGTGCAGGCCCTCGATATCCTGGGCTCCCAGGTCGGCAACAAGAAATTCGCGGGCGTCATAAACCAGATAAAGGGCGATGTGGAGGGGGGTTCGACCTATGCGGACGCCCTTCTGAAGCACCCGCGGATATTCAGCGAGCTTTACGCGAACATGGTGGCGGCGGGGGAGACCGGCGGCATCCTCGATACCGTGCTGAACAGGCTGGCCAGTTACATGGAGAAGACGATCAAGCTCAAGAGAAAAGTGAAGGGCGCCATGATATACCCGATCGTGGTCACAATTGTCGCCATACTCGTTATCGTAGTCATCATGGTTTACGTGGTCCCCACTTTCTCGCAGATGTTCACGAGCCTCGGTGGGACCCTTCCGGCCCCGACAAAGCTTATCATCGCGGCCAGCAAATTCCTTGGCGGAGTGGGCGGCCTTGTGGTACTCGCTATTGTCGTGGCCTCGTCAATCGGTTTTGTCCAGTTCCGGCGGACTCCGAAAGGCAAATACATTACGGATAAGGTTTTTCTTAAATTGCCGGTCTTCGGCTCTATGCTCCTCAAGGTGGCCGTAGCGAAGTTCACGAGCACCCTTGGAACGCTTGTTTCGAGCGGCGTACCCATCCTCGAAGGGTTGGAGATAACGGCAAAGACCGCCGGAAACAAGGTCATTGAGGCTTCGGTCAACAGGGTGAGGACGGCCGTCCAGGAAGGAAAGACCCTTGCCGAACCACTCGGGAAGGAGAGAATATTCCCGGACATGGTGGTCCAGATGATAGGGGTCGGCGAGTCGGCCGGCGCCCTCGATACGATGCTTTCCAAGATAGCCGAGTTCTATGATGAGGAAGTGGACGTGGCCGTCTCCAACCTGACCTCGATGATCGAGCCCTTGCTCATGGTATTCCTGGGCGGCACGGTAGGTTTTATTGTTATCGCAATGTACCTGCCCATATTCAAGCTCATGCAGATGATGGGTTCGCAATAGGTCTTTCGAAAGGGCGCGGGGGAATGAGCGAGAGGGAGCCTCTTAGGGGAAAAATAAAGGCCCTGATAGCCTTCAGGGTCTTTATTGTCACGGTCCTCCTCGGCTCCTTTATCCTCTTTAAGATCGGGATAGAGATATTCCCGGCCAGGACCTCGGTATTCCATTTCATAAGCGCCGTTTACGGCCTGAGCATCCTTTATATCGTCCTCCTGCCGAGGGTGAAGCCGCTCCTTATGGCCTATGCCCAGCTTGTTATTGACGTATTTGCCGTTATCACTCTAGTACATCTCACGGGCGGGATAGAGAGCTGGTTCTCCTTTCTTTTGATACTGGTGGTCATAGGGGCGGGGATAATCATAAACAAAAGGGCGGGGATACTTATCGCCTCCCTGAGCAGCATTCTCTACGGCATGCTTTTGGAGTACCAGTACTACGGGCTTGCCGGCGCCCCGGGCCCCGGGCTCGTAGAGCGGGATTTCATCTATAACATCTTCTCCAATGTGCTTGCCCTTTTCGTCTCCGCCTATCTTACGGGATATATCTCCTCGCGCCTCGAAAAGACGACCCGCAATCTCGAAGAGAAGGTGCTCGATTTCAGGGAGCTTTCCGTATTCAACGAAGAGGTGGTTGAGAACGTCCCGAGCGGGCTTGTCACGACCGACCTTGCCGGAAAGATACTCTTCTTCAACAGGGCCGCCGAGACGATCACGGGAAAGGGGAGAAACGATGTAATAGGCGAGGACATTCACGCCATCTTCTCTTTTCTTGGAGACCTGGACCGGGTGCATGCCCGGGCGGAGGGGACCATCTCGGCCGGCAATGAGAAGAAGATTATAGGGACGACCGTCTCCAGCATGCGCAATGGAGAGGGGCAGGGGATAGGCTATATCGCCATTTTTCAGGACCTGACGCAGATAAAGGGCATGCAGGAAGAGATCCGCAGGAAAGAGAAGTGGGCCGCGATAGGGGAGCTCTCGGCCAATATCGCGCACGAGATAAGAAACCCCCTTGCCTCTCTCAGGGGGTCCATCGAGATGCTCAAGAACGCCCGGCTTTCTCCGCCCCAGAGGGATTCCCTGATGCAAATAGCGGTCTCCGAAATGGACCGGCTGAACCGGATAATAACCGATTTTCTTACATATTCAAGGCCCACGAGGCCCGAGCCCCAGGGGATAGAGCTTAACCAGCTCCTCAAGGGGACCTGCGATCTCCTCGCCAAGTCCGTCCCCGCAAATATCAAGCTCGACCTGGATTTACCCGGGAGCATCTCTTTGAACGCGGACCCACAGAGGCTGCAGCAGGTCTTTTTCAACCTTGCCCTTAACGCCTTTGAGGCAATGCCGGGCGGCGGCACGCTCAGGATAGAGAGCGCGCGAAACGGGCGCTTTACGGAGGTGCGGTTCATGGACACCGGGTGCGGCATCCCGGCCGAAAACAGGGAGAAAATCTTCTTCCCGTTCTTCACTACGAAGGACACGGGGACGGGGCTCGGGCTCTCCATTGCCATGAGGATAGTGGAGGACCATGGGGGGACGATAAAGCTCCGGACAGGGCCGGAGGGGAGCGCTTTCAGCATATTTTTGCCCACTGAGGGAGAACACGGGAGAGGGTAACCGAATGAAGAAAGAAAAGGCTCGCATACTCATCGTTGAAGACGAAAAGCACATGCGGGAAATACTGAACATGCTCCTGGAATCCGAGGGGTACGCGGTCACGACGGCCGAAAACGGGGGCAGGGGCGTGGAATATCTCGACAAGGAGATCTACGACCTCGTTATAACGGACATCAAGATGCCCGAGGTGGACGGGTTCGGGATACTGAAGAAGGCGCGCGAGGTCTCGCCCGAAACGCTCGTCATCATGATAACGGCCTTCGGCACTATGGAGAGCGCGATAGAGGCCATGAAGCTCGGCGCTTACGATTTCGTCCATAAGCCCTTCAAGATAGACGAGATAAGGCTCACGATAGAGAAGGCCCTCGAAAAGAAACAGCTCAAAAAAGAGCTGTCGGTCCTTAAGCAAAGGGCGGGCTTCGAGCTCCAGGACATAATTGCGAGGAGCCCCCGGATGAAGGAGATCCTCTCCGCCCTCCCCCGCATATCCGAAAGCAGGGCGAGTGTGCTCATCACGGGGGAATCGGGCACGGGAAAGGAGCTTATCGCGAATTCCGTCCATAACCTGAGCGCCAGAAAGGACCAGAACTTCGTGGCGATAAACTGCGCGAGCCTCCCCGAAGGGCTCCTCGAAAGCGAGCTCTTCGGCTATATGCGGGGGGCCTTCACGAGCGCCAACCAGAACAAGCAGGGCCTTTTTGAGATCGCCGATAAGGGGACCCTCTTCCTGGACGAAATAGGCGAGATGCCCATGAGCCTCCAATCGAAGCTTTTACGGGCCATCGAGACCGGCTCTTTCCGGCGCCTGGGCGGGACCGCCGATATAAAGGTGGACGTGAGGATAATCTCGGCCACGAATAAGGACTTGAAGGAAATGGCCGGCTCAAACGGCGGCTTCAGGGAGGACCTCTTTTACAGGCTCAATGCGATACCCGTCCACCTGCCGCCCCTCCGCGAGAGGAAAGAGGACATTCCCGCCCTGATAGAGCACTTCCTCGCCCGGAGAAGCGCAAAAAAGAGCTTCTCAAAGAGGGCCATCGACAAACTCGTCTCCTGCGCCTGGAAAGGGAACATCCGGGAACTGGAGCACATAGTGGAAAGGATGCTCCTCTTCTCGGACCGGGAGATGCTGACGGAAGAGGACATCCCGCCCGAGGTCCTGAAGGAGAGCCCGGATGGACAGGACCTCCCGGAACTCGGAGAGGGGATGGAGCTTGAGAGCTGTCTTGAAAATATTGAGAGGTCATATCTGCTTAAGGCCCTTGACGCCTCGGGCGGAAAGAAAATAGAGGCGGCCAAACTCCTCGGCCTCTCCTTCCGCTCCTTCCGGCACAGGCTTGCCAAATATGGTATAAAATAGCGGATGACGATCGGAGAGTCACTTGTAAAGGCCGGTCTCGTCACGAAAGAGCACCTGCGACTTGCGCTTGAGCGTCAGGTCGTATTCGGGGGCAGGATCGGCACCAATATAGTGGAGCTTGGGATCTTAAAAGAGGAGGAGCTCTCAAGGTTCCTGAGCGGCTTCCTCAAGGTGCCGGCCGCAAGCCCTTCCGAACTGATGAATGTGGACGAGGAGACCGTGGCGGCCCTCCCCTTGAAGCTCGCCGAAAAGTATAAGGCCGTCCCCTTCAGGAAGGAAAAGAACCGCCTCCATGTGGCGATGCTCGACCCCAGGAACATCCAGAGCATCGAAGAGCTCAGGTTCCTGACAGGTTATGACATCTTCCCCTATATAGCCAGTGAGCTGCGGCTCCTCTTCGCCCTGGAACGCTACTACGGGATAAAAAGAGACCTCCGCTTCATAAGCATACTGGATAGGGAAGGAGGCCCGGACGCGGAGGCCCGCGAGGGCGCCAAGGAGCCGGACGAAAGCCTTCTTCAGAAGATAAAGGAGGCCTTCGCGTCCATAAGGTCGAGGGAGGAGATTGCCGGGCTCCTGCTTTCCGAAAGCAAGAAGGTGGCAAAAAGGGCCGCCATTTTTATCCTGAAAGGGCAGGAGATAAAGGGCTGGCTCTCGAAGGACCTGGACGTAAAGGACTTCACATCGAGTACGGCCCTGCCTTCGATCTTCAGCGATGTCCTCATGAGAAAAACATATTACCGCGGCCCCCTCCTGAAAATCCCGGGAAACACCGAATTTATTGACATACTGGGAGGCGCTCCCGAGGATTCCATACTCGTCCCGGTGAATATCCGGGACCGGGTGATCTGCCTTCTTTATGCCGATAACGGCACAAAAGGCGTCCTCGACGCGAACGTGACCTATATAAACCGGCTTTCATTGATGGCCGCCTTCGCCTTCGAGCTACTCATTATAAAGAAGAAACTGATGGAACTCTAAAACTCGGGGCAGGGGATTGCCCAGCCCCCTTTATAAATCATCATTGAAGCTTAATCCGCTTTCACCTTGAATGAATGTATCCCCTTTGAGCCCTCGGCATAAATGTCCAGGGCCTCCAATGGCGGGCTTTCCTGGAGCTTTCCTTTCAGGTCGAATGCGCGCACGCTTATAGTGTAAGAGGTTTTTTTGCGGGGCTTCCAGTCATAGCGCCAGAGGGACCAGGCCCATCTGGAAAGAGGGCGCTTAAGCTCGGCATCCCGCCAGGGTGCCCCGTTTATCGAGACCTGGACGCGGCTTACCCCGTGCCTGCCGCCAAAGGCGAACCCTCCTATAACGTAGTTTCCGGGCGGGATTTTTTTATCTTCTTCCGGTTGCCTTATCTGCGATTTGAGCGGTATCACCGCCTCGTCCGACCACCCCATCTTCTGCCAGAAGCCCTTGTAATCGTAATTCACGACCTCTACTTTCGATAGCCACTTTACATTTTTCATCCCATAAATCCCGGGGATAACGGCCCTTAAAGGGGCCCCGTGCTCCCGCTGGAGCCGCTCACCGTTCATTTTCAATGCGAGAAAGACATCCTGATTAAGGGAAAGGCCCAAGGGGATGCTGTCCGAGTATCCGTCCTCCGCATGGAAAACCGTGTCCACCGCGCCTTTTTTCGGGACGGCACGTTCGAGCAAATCCTTAAGGGGCACGCCTTCCCAGAGGGCGTTCCCGATGAGCGGGCCCCCCACCGTGTTGCTTATGCATTCCAAGGTGACGAATTCCCTTTTAAGAGGAAGCTTTTCAATCTCCTCCAGATCCATCGAATACGGCCTGTCCACGAATCCTTCCACTCTTAACTGGAATTTTTTCAGGTCTATTTTCGGTTTCTCCCCCGAATACTGCACGGTGAAAAAATCCTTATTGGGCGTTATCTCCTTGAATTTGAAACCTTTGAAGTTTTGAGTCCCAAGTAGAAGGAGTTCGCGCGTGCTTTTCCCCTTATCCGTTTGAGTTCCTTCTCCTGCCTGGAGTATGCCGTCGAAGATACTTACCCCAAAGCCAAAACCTATGGAGCCCACCCCGAGGAGCCTCAGAAAATCCCTCTTTGTTAGCCCGCACTCTTCCATTTCTTTCCACTCTTACTTGAATTTTGGCATCTTTATGGGGGGCATCCCCATCGATACCTTCTGATAACCCGAGGGCACCTCAAAGAGATCTGCCCTTTGCGCGCCCACTTTTACGTTCTTATAGAGCAGGGTCCAATCGCCGTCCACCGATTCGAGCTTTACCGGCACCTGGAGCTCGTTATCGATCCACTGGTACATCGAATTCTCTTCCTTGTCCGTTTTATAGGTCACCTTGTATTTTTTTGCGGCCCTCCCATCGACCCTTTCTTCCCCCAGGTATTTCCGCCCGATCTCGGCGGCGCTTTTTTCACCTGCCTTTGCCAGGTCTTCGGGCTTCAGGGGCTGTTCCATGTACATCTTCTGCTCCGGCATGAGAATCCAAACTACTTTTTTATCCAATCTCGTGATACTCACCATCCCGGCCATTTCCGTCCTCACCTTTTCGCCGGAGAGAAAGACCTTCCCAGTCATGGGCTGGCCGCCCTTGACCCTGTTTTCCACATCCGCCGAAAAATCCTTCGCGAGCCCCGGCACGGCTAAGAAAAGGAAAAGAATTACAAGGCATAATATTTCTTTTTTCATGAGACCCCCCTTAAGAGCTGGAATCTTTTAAAATGGCTTTCTTTAAGAATATACGAGGAAAAGGGACTGGGCAAGTAGCGCGGATTTTTAAGCAGATTAAAGGGGGAAGGCATCTCGCCTTCCCCCCTTTCTGTTTAGAAGACCGGGGTCGGCACCGTCCCCCATCCCGTCCGGACTGAAAGGCTCTTCAAATCAAGGATTCTCAGGTTATGAATGTCGAGATCAACAATAAATTGGGGCACTCTCACTGCATTTAGCGAGAAGGCATGGAATGGCTTTTCAAGCCGCACATTTTCCAATTTCAGGAAAATGAGCCTCCTCATAACGCCTCCGGCATCCATCCCTTCCACGTGCATCGAATGGTGCCCCGTTTCAAGATGTCTGAAAGGATGGAATATCCAATCCGTGATCAGGCTTATGCTGTGGTGCCGTTTATAGAGCCTCCAGTCGCCCCCGGTATCCGCGATTAAGCCCTGCATTATATAGTTTGGGGGCAGAAAATAAACCAGATATCTTTCGTTTTCGTCCAGGCTCGATTTTATCTCCTCCATTCCGAG
>Ga0214473_10001501_pt1 | contig 30524 bp, 34 predicted proteins | sample RVTome_7_FD_203509 | JGI IMG/M metagenome (GOLD analysis project Ga0214473, IMG submission 203509) | Soil microbial communities from uranium-contaminated site in the Upper Colorado River Basin, Wyoming, United States - RVT98D197 | ecosystem: Environmental > Terrestrial > Soil > Contaminated >...
TCCGATGGACGGTCAGACACGACGCGCAACGAGGCTCACCGGTCTCATCGTGCTGCTCTCCGGCGAGAGGGCTTGTGCATGCACAAATGCCACCAACACGGCACCCAGCTCCGCGGCGAGCCGGGGGATGGAAGCGGTGGACGAGCCGTTGGGTCTGGCGACTTCGCAGGATTGCGGATGGGGCGGATGTGCAGGTGACGTCTACGTTGACGCCGGCTGCTCCGGGTCGGGTTGGTGATGGCTCCGCGTTGGTCGGTCTCGTTGGCGATCCTGTTCGCTTCCGTTCTATCGAGCGGTTGCACCATCGCCGGAATGGTCGTCGGTGCGAACGTGGCGCATAGCTCGCCGTCTCCGAGCGCGCCTTCGAGCGCTCGAGAGCGCGAAAGACACGCCGACGACGTGGAAGCCTGGCTCGACGGCTTCGAGACGCCGGGTGACGTCGAATCCAGCCTGCCGAGCGCCGACAGCGGTGCACCGGGGCAGACTCTCGCCGATGGGTTGACCGTCCCGGCACCTCCGTCCAGTTGCGGCGCGTTCGACCCTCCCACCGCCGGGAGCCCGACGCGCTCGAACACGAGCCACCTCGCGGATGCCGACAGCGCCGGCGACGAGTCGATCAACGTTCCGGGCATGCTGGTTGGCGGTGCGGTGGGAGCGGCGCTCGATGTTCTGTTCGTCCTGACGGTCACGGCCGTGGTGGCGAACACCCTCTCTGTTTGGTCCGATTCGTCCGATGGGTGGGGGTCGTCCGGCGGATCCTTCGACGACAGTGGCAGTAGCTGGTAGCGCACGGAGATAAGCATGGCTCGCAACAAGAAGATCGCAGCATGGCTCATCGAGCTCACCGTCTTGCTGGCCCTGGCTCCGCTCAGCGGATGCACGCTGGTGGGGCTCGGTGTTGGCTCAGCCATCGACTCGGCACAGCCGTCTCGCGCCGAGGTGGTCGCGGAGCAGCGATACACGGAAGATCCCATTTCGCTCACCGCCCCTCCACAGGACGAGTCGCACGGCATGTCTGCCGCAGCCGCCGGAGCGACCGTGGGCGCCGTGGTTGATGTGATTGCGGTCGTCGTCGCAGCCGGATATGTGGTTCTCTTGTCCCAGGCCGACTTCGGCATGACCATCGAATTCGACGACACGTCCGGCTGGTGAGGCTCCGGATGGTCGCCATGCGTGTCATCACGCAACTCCGCGCTCACGCTCTGGCCTCACCGGTCGCACCCCTGCTGGCCGCCACGCTGCTTGCCGGTTGCCTGTTCGATCCCGCGGAGTGCACGCGTGAGCGACTGGCCTCCGGTAGCTGCGCTGGCGACGTCTCCTACGCCCCGCCCACCGGCCCCTGGTTCGAAGACGTGACCGTGCCGGCTGGGCTCGCCTTCGAACGTGCTCCCGTCGAAGGCTACGTGACCATGGTCGATCGGGTCAGCGGTGGAGTTTGTGTTCTCGACGTCGATGGCCGGCCTCCGCTCGATCTGTTCTTCGCCGTCCGTCCCGCCACCGACAGCGGCTCGCGGCTGTTCGTCGCTCGCGGTGTGCGCGACTACGTCGAAGAGACCGCCTCCCGCGGCCTGTCCGACACGGGCGACGCCGTCGGTTGCCTGGCCTTCGACGCGGAGGGCGACGGTGACGACGACCTTCTCGTCACGGGTCTTTCGACCCTGCACCTGTTCCTCAACGACGGCGGCGTGTTTGCAGACCACACGGTGCTGCTCGACGCCTCCCCGGCGTCCGGTGCCGTCTACGCCTCCGCCGCCGCGGGGGACATCGACGGCGACCGCGATCTCGACCTTCTCGTCGCAGGGTTCCTCGACATCGCCGCGCTGCGGACCGATCGAGACTGCGGCGGCCTGCCTTGCGAGATGCGGCTCGACAGCTATCGGGGGGTGGAGAACCTACTCCTGCGGCGGGAAAGCGATGGCCGCTACACAGAGGTGAGCTCCGAGCTCGCACCCGAGCTCGCACTCCGCGAGCCCACGCTCATGGTGGCCATCTCCGACATCGACGCGGACGGCCGGCCGGACCTGTACGTGGGCAACGACGGGGGCTCGGTGTTTCGCGACCGCGTGCTGGTCGCCGACGCCGCCGGCATCTTCCGCGACGCCTCGGACCGCGTCGGGCTGGCGTACGACGCGCGCGGACACGGGATCGACACGATGGGGTGGAGCACCGGCGACGTGAACGGCGACGGCCGGATGGACTACGCGGTCACCGCCTTCCAGGGACACGCCTCCCCGGTCTTCGTGTGCGGGCAGGACGGCTACTGCGACGACCGCGGCCCGGCGGTGGGCACTCGCGCGCTCGCATCGACGTTCCGCTGGGGCAACGCCCTGGCCGACATCGACCTGGACGGCGACGTGGACCTGTTCGAGGCTGCCGGCCACGTCTTCACAGAAGCAGAGGCGGCGGGCATCGGGTTGAGCATCCGCCACGCCCAACCGCCCAATCTGTCGGTCAACTCCGGAGACGGGGAGCTCCTTCGGGTTCAGGCCGAGGCAGGGGACGCCCTCGCCCAGCCCCACTGCGGCCGTGGCCTCGCCACCGCCGACCTGGATGACGACGGTCGCCCCGATGTGATCATCGCCACCACGCAGGGCCCGCCGGCCGTGCTCCGAAACGTACACAGTCCGGCCGGCGGCTTCGTGCGTGTGGTGCTGCGCGGCCGGTCGCCCAACAGCGCCGGTGTCGGCGCGCGTGTGGAGGTGACCGACGGCTCACGCACCTTGGTGCGCGAGCGGACTGTGGGCGAAGGCTTCCTCGGGAGCTTCGACCCCCGCCTCCACTTCGGCATCGGAGGCGCGGACTCCGTCGACGTCAAGGTCACCTGGCCAGGTGGCGCGATCTCCATCGTGGAGCGGATAGCGGTGGGCGAGGAGATCGTCGTAGACGAGCCGTGAGCGAGATCCAGCATCCGCGTCGCTGGCCGAGGGCGTCGGCTGGCGGCGATGTCGAGCTCATCGTCGCTTGATCAGCCCCCACCCGACGCCCCCACGGATCGTGTTTCGCGAAATGCACATTGAACCACGCCGCTTCGCGGCAGTGACGCGTCCAGCCTGCGCCTCATAGAGCAGCAGGCCGGCCACCGGAAAGCGGCTCGACCTTGGCGATCCTGGGGGTCTGCCGTCCGGCGGTCGGACGGCGGCTGACCAGGAGGATGAGGTGGAGGAGCTGCTCAGGAGGATGGACGAGCAGATGCGGGTGCGCGGCCTCGCGGCCGGCACGCGCGAGACGTACTCGAGGCACATGCGCAGGCTTGGCGAGTTCCACGGGCGGAGCCCGAACGAGCTCGATGAAAGGGTGGGCAGGTCCTCGGCCCGCACAAGCAGCTTGATCGACCGAGCTCGACCGGGAACACGGCTGATGAAGCCGTGGCGTTCGAGTGCGACGATCATCTGGTGAACTGTTGGCGCCGTGACCAAGAAGAAGCGCTGGAAGTCGGCTTCGGCAGGCGCCTGCCGGTTGAGCAACACGTACGTGTGAATGAAGGCCAGGTACTGGCCCTGCTTCTCGGTGAATTGGGGCGACAAGACGCTCGTAACGACGCGGAGCGCGAGCAGGCGAGGGTGGAACTGCTCGCCTACTGCAAGCAGGCTACGTGGTGGCTCGTGGAGCTCGCCCGCACGCTGCGGAACCTCGCGGGGTAGGGCAGGGCCCTCGCGCCGCGTGGCCTTCAAAAAACACTGTCATTTAGTAACGGACAGTGCTATGAACATGACATGAAGTCCGATCCGATCGCCCCCTTCCTTTCGCAACTGCGGCAGGTTCCGTTCATCGAGGCGGCGCGGTGGAAAGCTCCAACCGGCGCGAAGGCAGATGGCCGGGTCGTGCTTCGCACTCCAAGAGGACCCGTCGAGCTTCGGGCCGAGCTGAAGAAGTCCCACCTCACTCGCGAGGTCGTGGAGCGCGTGATCGCGGACAGCTCCAAGCACCTCATCCCTCTCCTGCTCCTGGCGCCCTACGTCGGCGCGCCGCTCGGTGACCGACTCGCCGATGCAAGAGTCAACTTCATCGACCACGAGGGGAACTGTCACATACGCATCGGCGACCAGTACGTCGCGCGCGTTCAGCGCAAGTCCCGTGCTCGACGCACGGCGCGTGACAAGGGCGTCCGCGCTCCGGGCTACCAAGTCCTGTTCACGCTGCTCGCAGAGCAGAATCTCCTGCACGAGAGCGTCCGCGCGATCGCCGAACGGGCCGACGTCAGTCGGCAGGCGGTGAGCGACATGCTCCTCCGGTTCGTCGAGGAGCAATGGGCAACGCGCCGAGGTCGTACGTACGAGTGGGTGCCCCATCGCCGGCGTCACGCACTCGATGCCTGGCTCTCCGGCTACGCCACGACCTTGCGCCCGCACCTCCGCACGGGGTCGTTCCGTACGCCCATGGTCGAGCCCGCCGCGCTTGAGGACTGGCTCGAGACGCGCCTCGCAGGCATCGACTTCCGGTACGGAGGTACCGCGGCAGCCGAGCGCCTACACAGTCACTACCGCGGCCATCAGACCGTCCTGCACCTCACCGGTCCCGCCGAGCCCGTCGTGCGCGCTCTCGAGGCCATTCCGGACGAGCGCGGTCCGCTGGTGCTGCTCGGTGTCCCGTCTCTGGCCGCGTTCGACGTGCGGCGCGAGCCCGTGGTGCACCCACTCCTGGTCTACACGGAGCTGATCGTGGGCACTGACGACCGGGCTGTCGAAGCGGCGCAGATGATACGGGAGCGATACTTGCCATGGTCGCTTTGAGCCAGTTGCAGATGCGAGCGGTCGAGACGCTCAGCGAGCTCTGGCCCGAGCATCGCCTAGTGATCATCGGGGCGACGGCCATCGGTCACCACATCGGACTTCCCCACCGCGGTACCAAGGACCTGGACCTCGTGGTGACGCTGGAGCTCGACGAGTTCCCCGGAGTGCTCGCGGAGCTCGAAGGTTGGACACAGGCCGAGGGCATGGAGCACCGGTTCACGGCGCCTGACGGCCTTCGACTCGACATTCTTCCCGCGGGGCCGAAGCTCGTTGCACGTGGATACGTCGACTGGCCGAGCGGGCATCGCATGAGCCTCTTGGGCATGGATCTCGCCATCACCCACGCCGAGCTGGCGGCCGTGCACGTCGGCTTGGCGGTCGCGGTCGCCTCGGCGGCCAGCCTGGTGGTGCTGAAGATGGTTGCGTGGCTGGATCGGCCGGAGCGCGCCAAGGACCTCGCTGATCTCAGTCACCTGATGGAGCTCCACGTCCGAGAAGACGACGAGCGACGTTTCTCGGATGCGATGGTGCAACTGGGTCTGCGGTTCGAGGACCAGAGCCCGTATCTCCTCGGGGTCGAGGTCCGGCGAGAGTGCGCACCGACCCACAGGCTCGCCGTCGAGCGGTTTCTTCGCGACGTGCCGAGGGGCGAGCTTGCCGCGCACGGGCCCGCGCGTTGGCGGGTCGATGAGAACGTCGTCGACGCCGCGCTGGCGGCATTCGAGCGTGGATTCGCCGAGCAGTGAAGATGGCCGGACACACTCCGGACCGGCCGAGAACTGGTTGCGCTGCCAGGCGCACGGCCCGACCGGGTCGCTGCTCGCGGTCGTTCCTGTGCAGGGTCGCGTGAGCTCACGCGTCGCCGCCGGTCGCTGGACCCGGCACGGCATGGCCGGCTTCGAGGGCGTCCGCTGCCGCCAGTAGCTGATCGCCGGCGCGGCGGAGGACGGTGGCCACTTCGCCGAGGGGGATGTTCAGCTCGAGCCCAGCACCGCGCCCCTGCGCTCCGGCGCCTACTCCCGCTCGCTCTCAGCTTCGATCGGCCGCCAGCGCAAGAAGAAGGGCTCGGTCGTGAGGCGGATCAGGCGCGGCTGGTCGAGGCGCGAGACCGACACCTGCCTGCCCTCCGCGGCTGGCCCGTCGAGAACGAACGTCCCGCTCGTGCTGCGCGTGTCGATCGCGTGGACGACGCCGTCGACGCGGATGATGAGCAGGTGGGTGCGCGAAATGTAGTCGGCCTTGAGCAGGTGGGAGCCGTCGCAGCGATCGTAGCGCCCGAGGAGGACGCCGCGGTCGAGGGCCGTGTCGCCGATCGTCAGGCGCTCGTATCCCGACGGCGTCTCGAGGGTGAGCATCGCCACGCGCGTCTCGCCCGCGAGGATGAGCGGCTCGCTGACCGCCACGGGGCCGAGGAGCGCGATGATCCCCGTCGTGTCGATGCCCGGGCGACCCCGCGGATGGTCCGCGACTGGCGGCGACACGGGTCGATTGGGGACCGGTCGCCCGTGAAAGACGCGTCTCGGCAGCCCGAACCACGCCCGCGCCGGTGACGAGGGCCACCGCTCACGGGCGGCCGTGGGGAACACGAACAGCGCGAGGCCGCCGATGCGGAGGAACACGGGTCCCCCTCAGCGCCCTCCTGCTCTCCGGCGAGCTCGCCGCCGCGCCCCGCGTCGTCGTCAGTCTGCGCGACGGGCGCGTTGCGTTCGAGTAAGGGGCGGTCGGCGGGGCGGCGCGCGTCGCGCGCAGCGGCGGGAGCTTCTCGCCCAAGAGGACTCGCGGCCGAGCGTCGATTCTGGGTCTACCGATACACTTTGCGGCGGTGCCCGACCGTCACGACGAGCACCTGCAGGGCCGCGTCGTCGATCTCGCAGACGAGTCGATACTCGCCCACGCGTACTCGCCAGCGATTGGTCGCTCCCGTCATCTTGCGGCAACCCGGCGGACGCGGGCGGGCACGAGCTCGCCACCCTCTCGAGACGCCTCTTCGGCGCGAGCATTCCAGTGGTCGTCTTCGCGGCGCTCGAGCACCTCGAGGACTTCGGCGCGCTCGTCGTCCGTGAGGCGGTCGAAGAGGGTCAGCAAGGCACGGGCAGCTTCACTCATGTCTCCCGTAGTGTCCGCGGACTGCGCCGTGGCCGCCAGTCGCCGCCCCGGCGAGCTTCCCGCCGCGCACCTCACTGAGGCGTCAGGCGGCCGAGCCGGCTCGGTCCTCGACTGGGCACGCTGGCTCGGCGCGCACGGTCGCACCGGTCCGCTCTATTCGACGTATCGGCCGACGCGCGTCGTCGCCGTGGACCTATCACCATGGTCACCTCGTCGCCAGCGGTGAGCAGGGTGAAGTTGGGATTGGGGCCGACGTCCGAGGCACAGTCGAGCCCGAGGCCCCTCATGGGGACATGCTACACGAGCAGGCCCGCCATGGGGCGGCTCACTCCGCCGCGGTGACGACGAGACCACCGCCACCCGTGAGGCCGCTCGCCAGGGGATAGCCGATGAGGATCTCGGAACCGGCGCGTACGATGTCGATGTCGATGTAGTGCCCCTCGACGGCCTGGCCGTCGCTGCAGCCCACGGCCGCTGGCGTGTGGTTGACGCGCACCGGGAGCCACGTGCCGTCGACCCGATGAAACGTCGTCACGCGCAGGTTGCACATGTCGTAGTCGACCGCCGAGGAGACGAGCTCGTCCCCGTTGAGGATGATCGACCGACCGAATGAGGCGTCACGGTTGATGACCACGTCGGTGAGCGTCTGAACGGGAGACCATGTCCCGCCGATGAGCTCCCAGATCACGATGGCGCCGTTGCTGCGGTCGGTGACCTCCGCGAGCGTATCACCCATCGCGATCCGGTCTCCCTCGAGGGCGACCGTCGAACCCGATGCATAGAATCCCGCTGGCGCCGACGGCGTGGGCGGGAAGAGCGTCGCCGTCTCGACCCAGCTGTCCGCGGCCGCGCGCTCGAACACGTGGACGGCACCGTCGGACGCGGACATGCCCGAGGTGTCGGTGGTCCAGAGCGAGCCGAGCACGACGCGGTCACCGTCGATGTCCGCGGACCAGCCGAGCGAATCCGCGCCCGGGCTCGTCATCGTCGCGACGATTGACCACGTGGCGTCGGTGTTTCGCTCGAGGATGTAGCCGGAGCCCCATCCGCCCCCGATCATGCCGAGGTGGGCGGTGGCGACCGCACGCGTCCCGTCTATCGCGACCGCGCTCCCGAAGTTGACCGCCTCGACGTTCGGCGGCTCGATGATCTGGATCTCCGTCCACGTCCCGCCGATGCGCTCGAAGACGTATATGGCGCCGGCATAGCGGGCACCGTTGCGCCGCCGCCGTGCCCCGACGAGCAGCGTGTCGCCTTGGATGGCGACCGAGGCACCGAAGCCATCGTTGCTCGTCGCGTCGCTCGCCTCGAGGAACGCGGTCTCCCTCCAGCCGGCGCCGCCGACGCGCTCGAACACGACCACTGCGCCGGTCGCGCTCAGGTTGTACGGATTCCAGGCGCCCGCGGCGATGGTCGCTCCATCGGTGGCGAGGCTGATCCCGACCGAAAGCGCCAAAGACGTGCTGGCGGTCACGATCGTCCCGGATTCGAGCTCGCAGATCCCGCCCAAGTCGCAGGTACCGGAGCCGCAGGTCGTTCCGGCCGCCAAGGGATCACCGACAGCGCAATCGGCGACGCCACCGACACAGGCGGTGGTGCCACCGAGGCACAGGCCGGGAAGCACGACACAGGCCACACCTTCCATGCACTCCGGGGAACCGCCATCCGCGTCCACGCCGCCGTCCGTGAACGTTCCCGCGTCGATGTCGCCGCCGTCGGACATCGAAGCGCCCGAATCGACCTCGCCGTCGACCACGGGTGGGCTCCCATCGAGCGCCCCACCGGCATCGGAGCCATACCCCAGGCGCCCGCAGCCTTGGAGGCAGAGCACGACCCCGAGGGTCACAAGCGCCGAGCTGCTGCGCCCGTGCATCATTCCATGATGCAGCGCGGGAGCGCAAAAAGCCACCTCACGCCACCCCGGCGCGCGATTCCGAGCGTGATCCCTCGAATGATCCAACCACCTTCCGTGGTACGTTGGAAGCGTGCGGGCAGTCTGGCTGACACTCACACTGTGCCTCGTTGCGTGCTCTGTCGACCGGAGCGGGTTGGGCGCCCGCGGCGTCGATGCAGGACGCGACGCGATGCGTGCTCCAGCGGATGCCGGGGACGCTGCGACGACCGATTCGCGCGTGGCCGTCGACGCGGCCGTCGACGCGCCAGTCGACGGTGGCCCCGATTCGGCCGTCTCGGGCAGCGGATGCCCGGCCGCGCTCGGCCTGGACTGCAGGTGGTCCTGGCGTGTCCGGCTCACGTTCGACAACTCGGCCCAGGGCGAGGCGCTGGGAACGTTTCCCGTCCTGGTCGTCCTCGACTCCGGAGTCATCGACTACGCGCAGACCATCGATCAGGGCCAGGACATCCGGTTTGTCACCTCGGACCTATCGACGGTGCTCGCTCACGAGATCGAACGCTGGGACGAGACGCGAGCCTCCTACGTGTGGCTGGCCGTACCTCGAATCGAGGCGGGATCCGCGACTGACCACGTCTACATGTACTACGGCCATCCCGCCGCGGCGGACGCGCAGGATGCCCCCGGCGTGTGGGACGACGCCTTCCGCCTGGTTTGGCACCTCACCGGGTCCAGCGCGGACTCCACGCAAAACGCCAACGGCGGCCGCAACATGGGGTCGACCGCGGTCGCGGGAGCGATCGCCGGCGCCCGTGGCTTCGCCAGCGCCTCACGTCAGTACGTCGATTCGGACTACGCCGAGCACCTCGACGTGATGACCGTCGAGGTCTGGGCCCGTGGAACGGCCTCGCCTCAGGCGACGCGCAACGTGGGGCTGGTCGGCCGAAACACCAACTACCAGCTCAACTGGGATCACTTCGGCGCATTCAGGGGGGCGTTCGGGCTGCAAACCGGCACGACGTGGCACTCGGTCACCTACCTGCCGGCGGCCGCGGACACGTGGTACTACCTCGTCGGCACCTACGACGGCGACGCGATCCGCGCCTACCGGGATGGCAGCCTCGTCGCTACGAACACCGACCCGGGCGGCTCCCCCGCCGCCGACACCTTCCCGGTTCGCGTCGGCACCAACCCGGACCCTTCCGCCGGCTGGTTCCACGACGGCGCCATCGACGAGGTGCGCATCTCCGACGTCGCCCGCTCGGCTGATTGGATCGCGGCTCAACATTTGTCGATGACGAATCGGTTCATCCGGTACGGAACGCCCGAGAGCGTATCCGCGACGTTCTGACGCGTCGTTCGCGTTTCGGGCAGGCGTCGTCCGACAGCAACGGCGGCGGGCTTCTCCCCAGCGCCGAGACGTTCTCGTGTTTCGGAGGACGCCCTGTCAGCGGGCCATGTGGTAGAGCTCAAAGTCCAGTCCGTCGTCGCCGTGTGCCAGCAGGAACAGGCGCCCCACCTCGAGCGTCGTCCAGGCCTTCGACTTGCCGACGCGTTCCTGGTCGGACCACTGAGCGACGTAGCGGAAGTGATGCGGATCGGGAAGCATGTCGTTCATGATCGGATCCTGCACCCACGCCGGGATGCCGCCGATCTTGGTGCCGCGCAGAGGGGGGATCTCGTGGGTCTTCCACACTTCGGGCCAGTCGGAGCGCTGTTGGTTCAAGCCGTACAACAGGGGCTCCAAAGCGGCGTCGGGAACATCTTCCTGTCGCATCGACCACTCGGTCACCACGAGCGCCGGCGCGTGGTCGAGCAATCCGTCAGGTGGTTCGCTCTCGGTCGGTTCGGCATCGTCGACCGTCACGATCGCATGGGCCCGGTCGGTGTTTCCGGGCACGCCGGCGCTCAGCCCGCACTCGAGCATGGTGTCGAGGTTCTTGCAGAGAAACGCGTACAACAGCCGTCCTTCGCGACCGAGGTCGATCCGCCCCGGCGCGTGTGCGAGCTGGCCGATGAACGCCAGAGGTACGGAGCACACACCGCAGCTGGGCCAGGCTCCCTTCCGCAGACCCCACGGCAGACCGGACACGCGGTCTAGGCCGATGCCGCGTTTTGCGAAGGTCGGCACCCAGGTCGAGATGGCGACCATGAAGGCCGCCTACAGCTCGACGGCCTCGATGCGTCGGTTCTGCGCCCGGCCCTCTTCGGTGTCATTCGACGCGGCCGGGTGCTGGTCACCCAAGCCGACGGCCTCGACGCGACTGCCGTCGATGCCGTGCGAGACGATGTACTCGCGGACGGCCTGCGCGCGCTGCTCCGACAGCCTCTGGTTTCTCCGGGCGTTGCCCACGTTGTCGGTGTGGCCGGAGATGCGGATGCGTGCGCTCGCCCTGTGCGTCATGTATTCGACGACACGGTCGAGCCGGGGGAAGGACTCGGCCTGAAGGGTGGATCTGTCGCTGGCGAAGAGGATGCCCTCGAGCACGAACCCCGGCGGTTCGGCGTCGGCCTCCTGCGGCGGCGGGCGCCACCGCCGATAGCGCATGGTCAGCCGGATGTCCTGATTCGGTCCCGTCGGCACCTGGACGCTCGCGGTCGTGTTCCGCCGGCCGAGGCTCAGGTACTCGACCTCGTACCTTTGGCCGATGGGCACGAGCACCTCAGCGTAGCCCTGCGAGTCGGTCTCGCTCGTGTAGTAGGCCGCCCCATCCGGCGCCGTCATCTTGACCACGATGCCTTGGATCGGTCCCGCGTCCGGGTTGACGACGAAGAGACGCATGGCCGCGTGGGTGGCCGTCGCCTCGATCTCCGACGGGCGATCCCCGTGCGCCTGCCCCGCGGTGTCCGAGGCATGAATCTGGAACTCGTCGTCCCTGGCCGGACTATCGCTGCCCTGCTCTGGGTCCGACGTTTCCGCGGCGGACTCGGACCCCGTCACCGGCTCGGCCGACTGGCCCCCTCCGCAGCCGATTGTGAGGGTCATCGCGATGGCGAATTGCTGAAGACGACGCATGGCACTCCCCGTGTGAGTCGCCGCAGGTTATCACGGCGGTTCGCTTCCGCAATCTCGATGGTTTCCAACCTCGAAACGGCAAGCGGCGGTCGCGAAGGTCCGCCCGCGACTCCAGAGGACTGGTCCGATTCGTGTTTCACGGGATGGTGATCGTTCCCAGGAACCGATCCACCTCGTTCGCTGGGCAACCGCCGCGAAACACGACGCGCGCCGTCCATCCGTCACCTTGAAAGAACATGGCGTCGACGACGGTTTCCTGGTCCTCGAACATCGATGTCGTGACGAGCTCTCGGTCTTCTCCAGCGACGTTCATGGTTCGCCGGCTCGACACCATCATCCGCCCGCCGGTTTCCGGGGGCATGGGACGCCACCAGTGAATCTCGGCCGCGCATTCCGACCCCGGTTGCGGCGTGTATCGGGCGACGCCGGGGCCAGAGTCGGCGCTCGGGAAATCCGAGCCGACCGACAGCGGCATCGGTCCTGGTTCGCGCTCCCAGGACTCGGGAGCGGGGGGCGCCGCTCGCTGCGTTTCTGGAGACGCCAGCGTCTGCCCCTCATCGCTGCCACCGCACGCCGAGATGGCCGAAATCAGAGTCAACATGACGAGCTTCATGCGCGGACGATACCAGCTTAGGTCGATCTGGGCTGCCGGATGAACCGGATCTGGCTGGGGACAGGACTACACCTTTCGGACGGGGCGCCCTGAAGCTCAGGCGCAGGTCCCCTCGCCGCAGGCGGCCTCACCCTGGGACTCGGTATCCATCGCGGTAGCGCGGCTTCGGCGTGTCCGGGGACGCGGCTGCGTCGTCTCCCCGGTCTGTCGCGTCCAGCAGGCTCGAGCGGTCGGCTGTCTGCGTCATCGGGCCTCAGTGCAAGAGATGAGCAGCGATCCATACACGGTGTGCAGATCGCTGCACGCGGCGACGTCCTCGACGCTCAAAGCTTGCGTTTCTAAGGCGTGCGAGCGTTGGCATGTGCGCTGCACTTGAACCCCTCGCGAGAGGAGGACTCCATGAAGAACGAGAGAACGAAGTTGCAGTGCATGGTGCCGTCGTGTGCGTGGGTCGCGATCGCGCTCCTCGCGACGGCGTGTATGGATCCGGTGGGCAGCGGTATGGATCCGGACGCGGGCCCCGAGCCGCCCAGGCCCGACGGCGGCCTGTACATGCCGGACGCCATCATACCGCCACCCGACGCCGGGACCGACGGAGGCCCGGGCATCGCCGCGTCCGCGGTGAAGCCCAACGTCATGTTGCTCATCGACCGCTCCGGATCGATGGCGGAGCCCAGTGACTGTGGCATGGCGACCTGCCCGAGCAAGTGGCAGGAATTGCTCGGGCTCGGTGCCTACCTCGCCGAGGCCAAGCGCATGGCTCGCCTGGGCTTGGCGATGTTCCCCTCGCCCGTGGCGGACGGCTGCTCCGTCACGTCGAGCCTGCGCGTGCCGCTCAGCGAGGCGGACGACGTGGACGCACAGATCCTCGCGGCGACCATGAGCGTCATTCCCGGCGGCCGCACCCCCGTGGCGGACGCCATGGATGCCATGGGTCGCGTCGGCGGCCTCGACGACCCGGACCGCAAGAACATCCTGCTGGTCCTGACCGACGGTCGCCCCAACTGCTCGTGCGCGACAACAGATCCCGTGTGCGAGCGTGACGCTGCCGTCGCGGCCGTCCAGCGACTGCGCGGAGCGGCGGTGCCCGTGGACGTGGACATCATCGGCTTCGGTTCGTCGGCGCGCGACGCCGACGCGACCCTCAGCGCGATGGCCATCGCCGCGGGCGACGATCACTACTACCAGGCGGACACGATCGAGGAGCTGATCGGCACGCTCTACGAGGTCGCCGTCCGCAATGTGCCCTGCAGGTTCAACCTCGATGAGTGGCCGGAGCCCAGTCAGCTCATCGTGTGGATGGACGACGTCGAGGTCCCGGTGTGCACCACCGACCCGTGCGACGAGGGCTACACGTACGACGCGATGACGGGAGTCGTCGAGATGCAGGGGGCGAGCTGCGCCGCCTTGCGCGACGGCGAGGCTCACAGCGTTTGGTTCGACACCCGTTCCTGAGAGGAGGACGTCATGACACGCACGTACATCCAGATCGTTTCATCGCTCGCGGTGGCCCTGCTCGCGTTCACCTCGACAGCCACCGCTCAGGACGGCTCGATATCGCAGGAGGTCGTGGAGGACGGGGCCTTCGAGGGCCCGGTTGTCCTGCCGCCTCCCGCCGCCGGAACGGCCACCGGAGTGCCAACGAACGAGGCGCAGTCGCAAGTCTCGAGCCCCGCGGCCGCCCCCGCGTCGATCCAGCAGCAACCGACAGCGCCTCCGATCCAGACACCGTCGACCGACAGGGACTGGAGCGAGCCCTACCAGCCGGCGGCGCACGAGGAGGAGCGCGACGTCAGTCAGGACCGCCTGCTGCACGGGTTTCGGCTCGGCTACCTGCTCGTGGCCAACGTGGACGCTGCCTGGGACGAGGAGAGTGACTCCACGGAAAGCTACAGGGATCACTACGACCTGCGATCCCCGCACCAGTTCATCTTCGGCTACGAGCTCACCTGGCGGATGATCGGACACGACTGGTTGAACGTGTTGCTCGTCAGCAACATCCTCATCGCGGGCGTCGAGCAGAGTCGCTTCTTCCCCTCGCTCAACGGGCTGCTCGGGTTCGAGTTCTCCAACACGTTTCAGATCGGTGTCGGCGTGAGCCTCACGCCCACCAATGAGCGGGGGGCTCACATGCTGGCGGCGGCCGGGTGGACGCCCCGCGTCGGTGGTTTCTACTTGCCCGTTCACGTCTTCTTCGTGCCCGACCCGCACGGCCATCACCGGCTCGGGTTGACCACCGGAGTCAACTTCTGACGCCTCGAGGCGCAATTCGAGGGACAGGTAAATTCCTGAACCGGACTTCGGATACCTCCCGCAACCACGATTCACTGACGCCGCCCCGGGTTCGCTCGGGGCGGCGTCGTTGCGAGAGCTGCCCTCGGTCGTAGGCGATCAGGGGAGGCCAACCAGGAGCTGCATGACCTCGAGCTCGGGTGAGAACCCGGCCGCGTCGCTCTCGAAGGTCGCCCTGTACTGAAAGAGGCTGCCCGAAACGATCTCCGGCAGCGGCTGTGAGCTGGGGAGCCCCGGCCCAGCGCCGGTCGGCTCGGCGAAGAAGCTGCTCGCCGTGCCGTCCGGTCCCACGAACCCCTCCGCGTCGCAGCCGGTTGCGTCGCAGCCCCGCACCTGCAAGCGCAACCGCAGGGCTCCCCGCAGGTAGATGGAGCGCACTTCGTCGTCGGCGAGCGCGCGCCTGAAGATGGCCAGCTCGTCCACCGTGAGCTGTGAGGCGTAGGTGTAGACAGGCGCCGTCCCGATCGGGAAGTTCCCGCTGAGGAGCGACTTGGTGAAGTTGCCCATCGCGCCGTAGTCCACGAGCTCTTCCACGGCGCGTCGGCCATCGACGTAGAGCACGATGCGCCCCGCGCTGCCCGACTTGACCCCGACCAGGTGGTGCCACACGTCGTCGACGATCCCGTCGGGCGCCGTCGCGCCCTGCGATGCGCTCATGCCGTCGCCGACCTGCCAGTGCGCAAGCCCGGAAGGGCACGCGGCGCCGAGCCAGATGTGTGGTTGCTCGCCGCCGAGCGCGATGACGTTGTCCTCGCTGGCTGCGCAACCGTCGATCCGCACCCACGCCATCCAGCTGAAGTCGTCGGTTCCGAAGGCGAAGTCGGCGTGGGTCGTCGCCCCGGAGATGCTCAGGAAGTCCTCTCGCGCGAGAAACGCCCCGTCGCCGACCCGCCCCGCGCGATACCCGGAGTCACCGGGCGGCGCGAGGTCCAGCGTCACGGCCGTGTGTCCATGGCCGGAGGAGTCGGTCACCGTGGTTCCGTCCAGTAGCGGGTCGCCTGAGTGGTCATCGAAACGCAACAGCAGCACCAGCCCCGAGCTGTTCATGCCGCCCTCGGTGTATGCAGAAAGCTCGGCCGACCCGGCGGCTTCTTCGAGCAGCGGTTTGCCGTAGGGGGCGCGAGGAATCCAAGTGATCGAACGACCAGTCGCCCTTTCCACCGGTACCGTGAACAGGCGCGAGGTGAAGGACCCGCTGTTGGCGCCGCTCTCCAGTCGCACGCCGCTTCCGATCACCGTGGTGGTGCTGGTCGTTCCCTGGGCAAAGTCCGACTCGATTCGATCCTCGAGCAGCCAGACGGTTCCGGCATCGGGCTCGGGCCCGTCGGCCGGCCCGCCGCCGTCCATCGGCTCCCGCCTGCACGTGGACGTCGTCGGGTCGCACACCCAGCCGTCAATGCAAGGACATTCGCGGCCCGTCAGGTCGACATCCTCGAATGAGCAGCCGCCGACCAGCAACAGTGCCCCGAGCGCGACCGGGACCAGGGGATGCTCACCGGGCCCTGCAGCGAAGCGATCGAGCACGACTCATTGCACCACGTCCCGCCGGAGACTTTCAAGTCTCCCGGGCAGCGGACTCCTCGGCCGCGCGTGGTGGCAGCGCTTGCCCACGGCGGCCTGGACCTCGTGCTCGAGCGCCGTCGCGGCTGCCCCGATCGCCGCTTCGGCCGTGCGCAGACGACCTGAGAGCTCGCTCTCGAACGCGTCCCGCTCGTCGCGGGACGGCGAGCCACGCACCCACGAGATGATCTCTCGCATCGCCCGAGCCGAGTCCCCGGCCAGCTCACGGCTCAGCGATCGGGCTCCCTCCATCCAGGCATCGGTGGACAGCTCGGGATGGAAGAACCGACAGACCTCCACGTCGAACCGCGTGCTCTGCAAGCGGTTGGCGAGCGCCCCGTGGCCGAAGTTCCGAGGGTAAAAACAGCGCATGGCGACCCGGAATATCTCCTCCATCTGTGGGCTGCCCTGGTCGTAGCCCCAGCGCAGGTAGTCCCCCCGCGCGCGCGACTCGGACTGCATGCGCGCAAGCAGAGGCGTGCCCGCGTAGAGCTCTACGCGGCCGAAGTTCGACGGGTAGTCGCCGTTGGCCTCGATGAAGTCGAGGTTCGTCTCGAGGCTCTCGACGGTCGCGTCCGGATCGAAGACGAGCATGTTGTAGCAGACGTAGAGGCCGAGCTCGCGCAGGATCCCCATCGCTTCGTGGTTGCGCCGCCGGCTGACTCTTCGATTCAGCGTGCGCAGCCCCTGGACCGCATCCGTCTCGACTCCCAGGAACGTACGGATGCACCCGAGGCGCTCCATCATGGCCCGAAACACTTCGGGCGTGACATCGCTCGGCCTGGCCTTGACCACCGTGGCGAACCGCCCGAGGCCGCGGGCTTCGAGCTCGTCTGCCAACGTGTGGATGCGCGTCAGGCTCTCGGCCTTGTTGGGGACGAAGAAGTTGTCGTCGTGAAAGATGAATATCTCGATCCCGTGGTCACGATGCAGCCACGCCATCTCGTCCGCCACATCGGAGAGCGGACGAAGCCTGTACGGGCGCTCACCCTCCTGGGCCCCGTGCCACGCCGCGATGCAGCAGAAGGCGCAGTTGGCGTAGCAGCCTCGTCCCGAGACCAGGGTCGCGATCGGATGTCCGAGGCAGCTCGCCGGCTGGCCCCGTCGATCCGGCCAGGCGAGGGATGCCAGGTCGGGACGGGTGCGTGCCGGAGGGCCATCGTCCTGGTCGCGCGTGGCGAGCCCGGCGATCACCCCGACCGACCCCTCTGCCTCAACGGCGCGCGCAAGATCCACGAGCGTCTCCTCCGCCTCGTAGAGACAGATCGAATCGAGCTCCGGGAAGTCGCGCAGCAGGTCCCGCCAGACGAACGTCCCGAAGTGCCCCCCCGCGGTGATGTGGCCCCGATAGCCGTGCTCCCGGAGCGCCACGATGAGAGACAGGCAATCCTGCGCTCGCCATTGAAACGCGAGTGAGACGGCGACCAAGCTCGGATGCGGGCTCGACCCGACGATGCGCGCGACGGTCGGCGCCAGATCATCGGCGGAGTTGAAGGCGGCGATGGCGGACTCGAAGCCGGCTCGGGACAGGGACGCGGCGAGGTAACGCAGGCCGAGGTTCTCCTCGATCTCCGGACCGACGAGCACGATCGGAGGCGCGCTCTCGCCGCTTGTGCCCATCCAAGGCCCTGCTAGTCGTCCATGTCCGGCGGGGGCAATGGATCGCAGACCACCGGAGGCGGCTGCGGAGGCTGATCAGGGTCGTTGCCCTGGTCCTGGTCCTGGTCGGGATCCTGGTCCTGGTCGGGGTCGACCCGCTGCTCGTCGGGTGGCGGCAGGGGATCGCAGACCACGGGTGGGTCGCTCGTGCCGCAGGCGCCCAGCGCCAGTCCCGTCAGCGCCGACGCGCTCAACACGTTGCGCATGTGGCGAAGCACCCTCCCTCTCACGGACGTGTCCTTGGGATCGTCAGGTGGGGCCATGGCTTTGACGTTACACAAGACGAGGCGGTGGCGACAGCACAAACGCCCGGACCGCCCGCGCCGGCGGCACGCGCGTTGCGCCTGAGCGGCTAGAGACCCACGTACTCCCAGGTGTCGGCAACGGGGCCAGTGAAATCAGAGCCTCCAAACAGCACTACGCGGCCGCGCGCCGAGTGGTAGGTCATCGCGTGCCCCCAGCGATCCTCCGGCCAAGTGGCCGCCGGCTGCTCGGCCCACGCGCTGCCGTCGTACTCCCACGTGTCGTCACATGGGGCGGGCGGCGAGCATGTCCCCCCGGTGAGCACCACGCGGCCGCGGGCCGAGTCGTACGCCATGGCGTGCATCCAGCGCCGCCTCGGCGAGCTTGCCGGCGACTACCAGGCCCTATCGAAGCAGTGGTGGCGTTGGGCGGCCATGATCCCGACCGATTCGCATCCGCTCGCAGACATGGGCGACTGCGACACCAACCAGTCCGGTGCGGCGTTCTTCCTCGGCGGCTCCTTCAGTGGCGTGAACCAGCCGGCGGGATGTGATCCGGACGTGGACTGCACCGGAGATCAGAGAATCGCCACGCGGGACTGCACCATTCCGGCGGGCAAGGCGATCTTCTTGCCGATCGCGAACTGGGCCTGGAACAACATCGGCGAAGATCCTCCCGCGACTCCGGAATACATGGACACCTTCGTCGATAGCTGGAACTCGGCGGCCCAGAACATGGTGGTCGAGATCGACGGCGTGGAGCTGGGGAACATCGAGAACTACCGTGTTCACACCCAGGTCTTCGAGCACCCCTTCCTCGCTGCCGGCCCGATCAACTTCGGGGGCGTCACCGAGGACGGTTGGACGGACGCCGTCTCCGACGGGTACTGGGTCTTCCTGTCGCCGCCCTCGCCCGGCACGCACACGATCCACTTCACCAGCGAGTTCAACTTCACCACGGCCGGTCAAGGGTTCGATTGGCTGACAGAGCTCGACTTCACGTACAACATCACGGTCGAATAGCCACCGGGCATTCGTCGTCTCGCGCTGACAGGGAATGACCATGGAGGAGCTGTCGCGTTGCCCGTAGGGTGGCGCCGTGCAGTCCGAAGCGTTCGTGGACAGCGCGGTCGTGTCTGGGGGGACGACTGCGGGGCTCGTGGGATGCCGCGGGGAGGGTCGCTGTTTGGCCAGCGCGGCCGCGTTGTTCACGTTCGTCGGGCTGCTGCGGGAACCTCGCGAGATGACCGGGTCACGACGTTGACGTGAGCCGGGACGGAGGGCGCGATGGCGCGCACCTTCTCCCTAGAGCCCGAGCTGCTGAGCGCGCTGCACGAGCCGGAGCAGCTCGGCGCGGCGGCCGTCGGGGTCGGCGCCGAGGCCGGCCCGGGCGAGCTGCACGACCTGCGGGTAGCTCGTGTCACCGGCGTGCTCGGAGCCCCGGAGCAGCATGCCGAACGAAGCCACCGCTGCGGCGAAGCGCAGGTCGCCGCTCGCGTCCGTGTAGCCCCGTCCGCTATCGACGACGGGCACCGCGAGCAACTGGCTCACCTGTCCCTCGGGCTGCTTGTACCGCAGCCGCACGACGGCCAGCTGGCCCGGACCCGCGCCGCGCCGCGGCACCACCTCGTACAAGGCCGTGACGGTGTGCCCGGCACCGATCTCGCCCGCGTCGCGTCGGTCGTCGTCGAAGTCTTGGTGCGCGAGGACGCGATTGTCGTAGCCGACCAGGCGGAACGACTCGACCAAGCGGGGGTCGAACTGGACCTGGATCTTCACGTCTTTGGCGATGGTCACCAGCGTGCCGGTGCCCTGCTCGACCAGCACGCGTCGCGCCTCAGCGATCGAGTCGATGTAGGCGTAGTTGCCGTTGCCGCGGTCGGCGAGCTGCTCGAGCAGCGCGTCCTGGTAGTTGCCCCGGCCGAACCCGAGCACCGTGAGGAACACGCCGCTCCGCGCCTTCTCCTCCGCCAGTCGAACGAGCGCGTCGTGGTCGGTCAGACCCACGTTGAAGTCGCCGTCGGTCGCGAGGATCACCCGATTGACGCCGCCCGGGATGAAGTTGTCGGCCGCGATGGAATAGGCCAGCCGGATGCCCTCGCCGCCATTGGTCGACCCTCCCGCAGACAGCCGCTCGAGCGCTCCCAGGATCGTCTGCGTCCGATCGCCACGGGTGGGCGGCAGCACGAGCCCCGAGGCGCCCGCGTACACGACGATCGCGATCCGGTCGTCCGCGTCGAGCTGCTCGACCAGCATCGACAAGCCGCGCACGAGCAGCGGGAGCTTGTCGGCGTCGTTCATCGAGCCCGAGACGTCGAGCAAGAACACCATGTTGCTCGCGCGGCGGTCCTCCATGGCGAGCGACCGACCTCTGAGACCGACGCGTACCAGGCGGTGGTCGGGCCGCCAGGGCGCGGACGCCACCTCGGTGGTGACCGAAAAGGGGTGCTCGCCCCGCGGCTCCGGATAGTCGTAGCCGAAGTAGTTGATCATCTCCTCGAGCCGCACCGCGCCCGAGGGTGGCCTCTGCCCCTGCTCGAGGAACCTGCGGATCAACGCATACGATGCGGTGTCGACGTCGATGGAGAAAGTCGACAGCGGGTCGTCTTCTGCGCGCACGAACCGCTGCTCGGCGACCAGGGCGTACGACTCGCGATCGGCTCCCATGTCGCTCGGCGTTTGCAAGATGCCCGCGACCGGGGTGCGTGCGGGCCCCGGTCTGGCCGGCATGTCGGCGGACGGTTGGCCTTCAGCGGCCGCCGCCTGGTTGCGGGCGACGTACCCCAACTCTTCCAGCTCGGGCGCCGCCGGCTCCGCCAGCGCGAGCGGCGACGCCGGATACTCCGCCCCACGTGCCGCGCCGAACGCGGGCTCGGCGTCTCCGGCCGAACGCATCGACACGAATGCCAACAGGCCCACCGCGGCGGCGGCCAACACCCCGCTGCCGGCGAACAACGCGAGCTTGTGCGGGAACGCCAACACCTTCGCCCTGCGCTCGGTCGGCTTGCCCGCGGCGATCGCCTCGCGCTGCCCAGCGGACAACTCCTCGGGCGAAGCCGAGGCGAATCCCTCTTCGAGGAGCGCCGCCGCGGACCGGATGGCTTCGACCTCGGCGCGCAGCGCCTCGTCGTCGCCCAGCTCGGTCTCGAATGCGCGCGCCTCGGTGGCGTCGAGCTCGCCCAGGGCGTAGGCGGTCAAGCGTGGGTCGTTGTGGTCGATGGTCATGACATGCTCCTGGCGGTCTGCGGCTGGGCGGCGGGCGCTTGGGCGAGGCGGTGACGCACGTGCTCGAGGGCCTTGTGCAAGATGAAGCCGACGTTGGTGACCGTCAGCTCGGTGACCTCGGCGATCTCCTTGTAGCTGAGGCCGCCTCCGAACCTCAGGCGGACGACTTCCCGTTGGCGGTCGTCGAGCCCCTCGAGCAAACGGCCCAGCCGGGCCATCGTCTGCTTGCGCTCGAGCGCCTCCTCGGGTCCAGCGCGGTCGTCCTGGACCGCATCGCTTCCGGTCGTGGTCTTCATGCGGGTGCTCCTGCGTCGGGTGTCGAGCGCTTTGTTCCTGCAGACGACGAACAGCCACGGGCCGACCCGCCCCTCGAGCCGCAGAGGGTCCTGCTTGCACAGCTCGAGGAACGCCTCCTGAACGATGTCGGGGGCCTGGTCTGCGCCTGCGAGGCTGGTGGCGTAGCGCAATAACGGGCGCTCGTAGCGCGACAGTGCCTCCATCACCCATGAACGCTCTATGAGGGCCATCCTGTGCGCTCCTACCCTGAGAACGCGGCCGGGCGAAGTTTCTTAGAAAAAAAGTTTGGCGCCGCGCACCACCCGGGCCGGAGCCAACACCGTCCCCGGGTGGTGGGGGGTAGCGATGCGTCGGGGGCGGCCAGCCCCTTCGTCCCGTCTATACTCCGGCTATGAGCATCGCCAAGTCCCTACGCACCGCGTCGAGGCGCGAGCTGCGAGAGCACATCGTCGGGGGTCATCCCGTCGATTCGAACGCCATCGAAGGGTTCGCATACCGCGGCACCGCCTTGGGGCTGCCGAAGATCGCGGAGAAGCTCACCTGGAAGACCTTCCAGAAGACGTTCTACCGAGACGACGCTACGGGCCGACTGCTCGGGTGGAACGTGCGCCTCCATCAGGACGGCATCGACGCGCCGAGCCGACCGATCATGAAAGAGGGTCGCCCCGTGTGTGTGTGGCACTACGAGGTGATCGAGGCGCGTGGCGTGCCGATGCCGGCTGGCTTTGATCGCGGGCTCATCATCGACTACGCGCGCGCACACAACCCGTTCTTCGCGACGGTGCGCTGGATGAAGGACCCGCTCGTCGCGCTCTCGCCAGGCAACCATGACGAGCTGCTCGGCGTGAGTTACGCGGTGATCGGAGGCCTGTGTATCGAGACGCCGACGTACTTCACGCTCGAACGAGATCACCCCATCGACTACGTGCCGTACGGGGGCTGACGCCGTTCCGGAATCCCCGTGGCGCTCGCGCAAGGGCGCGATCAGATCGGCTCACCCCAGGTCGCGAAGTGCGCGACCATCACTCCCACCACGCGAGCGGTGAAGGGGAGGTGGAGGGTATCGATGGTGTCGGAGCCATCGTGGTAGTGCGGCGTCGTCTCGCCGGTCGCCGCTGGCAGGTTGTGCGCCTCGACGCAGTCCATCGTAGTGAACGCCGGGAGACCGGCCTCCTGGTACATCGTGTGGTCGTCGCCGTAGCAGTAGCCGTGCTCGATGAAGGTCTTGTGTGCCACGCCGAGCGCTTCGGCGATGTCGGCCATCTGCGCCACGAGGTGTGCTGACGCCGGGTCGCCGAGGATGTCAAACAGGTCATCGTTCCCCAGCGGCCAGTAGCCGATCATGTCGGGGGCGTTGATCCCGCGCACCTCGACCGGCTCGTCCACGAGCCATCGAGCGAGGTGAGCCGAGCCCAGGCTCCCCTGCTCTTCGGCGCCCGTCAGCACGAACCACAGGCTGTAGCGGAAACGCAGGGGCTGGAGGATGCGAGCCGCCTCGAGCAACGCGGCCACGGCGGATGCGTTGTCGTCCGCACCCGGCGCGACCGAGTAGGGTAGGTCGGAGGTGGAGTCGTAGTGGGCGGAGAGGATCCACACGACGCCCGGCTCGAGGATGCCGTCCTTGCGAGCGATGAGGTTGGCGGCGGGCGCAGAGTCGGCGACGAATGGGTCCTCCTCGACAACGAGCCCGTACTCCTCGAGGCGCGTTGTGAGGTACGCACGCGCGACGTCGTCCCCGTCCGTGTTCGTGTGCCGCGTTCCCATGGCCTGGAGATCCGAGATCGTCCGAGTGAGCTCGTCGAGCGAAACCTCGCGTGCGAGGTCCAAAGGATCGATGGGTCCCGTGCCCGCGTCCGGGACGAAGGCGTCGAGGGGCATGGGGGCGTCCAGGGCTCGGGCATCCTGGCCGGCGTCGGTCGCAGCGGCGTCAACTGCGCCCCCATCGTCGCCACAGCCAGAGAGCATGAACGACAGCGACACGAGGAGAGCGAGCATTCGAGGCATGCGCGCAGTCTACCTGAGAGGACCGGACATGAATCCTCTCGTCGCAGCGACCGGGTTCAATGTACGCTCGCGATGGGCCTCATGTCGGACCAGCACGGGCACTGGACGGGCAAGCGCTGCACGGTGGCGGGGACGTGGGAGACCTATCGTGTCTCACTCGAGGGCGGTCAGCTCCTCGCCGAAGGAGTGTGTGAGCCCTTGCCCATCATCGCCGGAAGCACGGTGTCGTCGTGCTCTCGGTGGGTCTACGAGCTCGTGAAGAAAGGCGGCACATTCGGCCCCTCGAGCTCGAGATCCCGGACATGGGCGTCCTCTCGATTCGGACCGCGGACACCACTCTCATCGACCGTGTGGATTGGTCCGGAGTCGAGGAACGGGACGGCGCACGCTACCAGGCCGGGCCGGCGGAGCTCATGGTCCTCCGCGATCTTCTCGTGAACGCGACCTGAGCTCGCGTCGAGCCTGTGGGCCGCCTCGAGCCCGCCGAAATCTGCGGCGAGGGGCCAAAGCCCACCCGCGTCACGGGGCGTAGTGCATCTTCACGGAATGCAGCGTCGGAGTCGACGACCCGTCGGCGCTAGTCAGCGTGGCCCGCCACTGCACGTACTGACCGCGCGGAAGATCGTCCGGCAGCGTGATGACCAGCCCGCTGACGTCGGTCCAGTCGAGCGCCGAGGCGAAGTCGACCGGATCGTCCGAGATGCGCACGGCCATGGTCAGCGTGGTGCCGTCGGGCACGTCGGCTGTCACCTTCATTTCGGTCCAGCGCGCGCCCGCGACCCCCGAATCCATCAGCGCTCCGGTGAGCCACCCGGTCTCGGACTGTGGCTCGAACATCAGGATCTCGTCGGTCGGCGTCAGGTCCGGTCCGACGCCTCCGAACAGCACCACCCTGTCATCGGCAGTCACCGCGCAGGACATGGCGGCGCGCGGCGCCGGCAGGAGCTCCCCGTGGTCCTCGAACGAGCCGGTCGACGGCGTGTAGCAGTACACCGACCGGATCACCTCGCGCGTGAAGGTCCCTGGGCTCTCCTCCACGTAGTGCACGCCGCCGAAGATGTAGATGTCCCCGTTGGCGCGGGTCACAGCGCAGCTCGCCGCGACCGACTGCGGCAGGTGATCGACCACCTCCACGGAATCGGTCCCGGGCGTCACGCTGACGATCTCGTCCAAGAGCACGTCCGTCGCCGCCGTCGCTGGCAGCAGGCAGTCAACCTGCTCGCTTCCGCCGAAGAGCAGCAGCGAGTCCTGCGTCGTCCCGTGACCGGCCATGCAGCGCGCGGTGGGCAAGGTCGAGGTCAGGACCGTTGCGACGCCGTCCGCAGTCATGGTCTGGACCTGTTCACGCAACGGCCCCGACCCGTAGCCGCCCGCGACCGCCAGCACCTGGTCCCCCGCGGGCCCCTTCACGACGCCGCTCGAGAAGTGGTAGGCGCCATGGGGGAACGTTCCGACGAGGGCGGGCGTGGCGCCGAGTGAGGGGAATCGGTAGACGTTCTGCTCGTCCGCCGAGGGGCCGCCACAGTAGCCCATCACGCTGTACAGCGCGCCGCCCATCTCGTGCAGCGCGAGACCCTGATTCGCCCAGGGCAGATCGCCGAGCGTGCTCACCGTCCCGTCGCGCATGTACTTCAGCATCTGTCCGGCGCACGTCGTGTAGGACGGGAAGGTCTCAGAGCCACCCGCGACGAGCACGTTCTCGCCCGAGCCGCACGCCGCCCCAGCCGCCACGCGAACGGGCAGTGTGGACGGCGCGAGCGCGAAGCCGGGCTCATGACCGAGTCGCGCACCCGTCTCGTCGACCGTGACGCTCCCGGTCTCGGCTCCGCCGAAGGGGTCCGGGTCGGTCGCCCCCTGCTCGACCGCACCCTGCAACGCGAGGAGGTCGTAGCCCACTCGCCCGCAACCCATCACCGCACACAGCGCCCAAGGCGCCAGCCACCACCAGCGCGCCGCACTCATGTTCCCAGAGTAGCCCATGCGCGCGGGCGATCCCATCGGCGCGCCCGACTTTTTTCACAAATGGTTCCACACACTTGGTGTGACGCTGTCCTACATCGCGCCACAGGCGGGGCGTGCCCCCGTCGGCCTCCATGGCTCGTCTTTCCCGGTGGAGCTATTCCGAGGAGGCGAGCAAGCGCTCGATCGGACCGCTCAGGGTCAGGCGATCCACCCGCTCTTCCCACAGGGCACGCGGTCGGCGCCGATCGTCGAACAGCATCGTGGCCGGCAGGCTGCCCGACCACTCGGGGTGAAGCGCGTGGATGAACGCGTCGTCGCTTCCCACCTTGATGTAGCTCGGCAGCGGTGCCCCTTGCTCGCGGAGGAACGAGAGCGCAGCGGCGCGCTGTGACCGCGGGTCTGCCGACACGAACAGGACGCCGAGGCCGCGACCCTCGTACGCGCGGGCCATGCGCACCAGCTCGGGGAGCTCCTCGACGCAGGGCTCGCACCAGGTCGACCACACGTTGACCAGAAGGACGCGTCCCGGCTGGGTGCGGAGCAGCTCCGGCACATCATCGGCTTCGATCTCGATCAGGCGAACGTCGGCCTCGACCGGAGCGGTTTCTCGGGCGGCCGGTGTCGAGGCGCGCTCGGTCGTGTCGGCGGCCCGATCGCTCCCGTCGGTGCAGCCCGTCCAGACGACCAAAGTCACAGCAAGGAGTCGAAGCCAGCTCATCGCAGCGACCATTATGCGCGTCGGCGCCCGGAGATGCAGGCGCTCGACGGCCGGATGTCCTCGGGCGAGCGCGGGCTGTGCAGCCCGGTGGATTGACAGCGGTCCTTGCAGACGCCATGCATCGGCATGATGCGACTCAAGCTCTCCTTGCCGGCGGGCTTCGCCCTCGTATTGGGCGTTGCCTGCGCGTGGACGGTCGTGATGGGCTGCGATGACGAGCCCGCCGCGCCAGGACCGGGCACGGCCGCGGTGGCCAACGAGCCGGCCGCCACTTCGGCTCCCGAACGCCCGGCGGCCGAGCAGCCCGCCCGGGACCAGCCCATCCAAGAGGCTCCCGCTCGAGCTCGCTCGAGCCCGCTCGAGCCGGGTGCCGCCGCCCCGATGGTGACCCGTTCGATGCGCAACATCGACGGAGCCCAGACGAGCATCGGCGCCGTCCGGGGCGAAAAGGGAACCCTCGTCGTCTTCACCTGCAACCACTGTCCGTGGGCGCAGGCGTGGGAGGCGCGCCTGACAGCGCTCGGCAACGAGTATCGCAGCCTCGGCATCGGCGTGATCGCCATCAACCCGAACGACTCCGAGCGGTACCCCGAGGACGGGTTCGAACAGATGCAGGTGCGGGCCCGGGAAGCGGGCATGGAGTTTCCGTACGTCGTCGACGAAACGTCGGATGTGGCCCGCGCGTACGGCGCGACCAAGACGCCCGAGGCTTTTCTGTTCGGTGCCGACCTGACGCTCGTCTATCACGGTGCCGTCGACGACAACGCCCACGAAGAAGACCAGGTGGAGCAGCGGTACCTGCGCGACGCCCTGCAGGCTCTCGCCACCGGCGCCACGATCACTCGGTCCGAGACGAGCGCCCTGGGCTGCTCGATCAAGTTCCGCGGCGAGAGCTGAGCATTTGTCCCCTCAGCGCTTCGAGGGGGCTTGTTCCCGTCGCCGATGGGGTTGAAGTCCAGCGGCGGAAGGTCCAGCCTGCGCTGCAGGAGTCCAACCACCGAGGGGCACGCCATGACCGAATTCCACGGAATCACACTGGAGCGATATGCAGAGCTTGCCGCCGTCGTGAGCGACGTCACCGACGAGAACGAGCAGGTGAAGCTCGTCGAGGCGCAGGGGGTGAGCCGAGAGGCGTGGGACGGCGCCAAGGCCGGTTTCACAGCCAAGATGCAGGACATGTCGGACATGGGTCAGACAGCGACCCAGTACATGTCCCTGTACCAGGCGGCGCTTGCGAAGAAAGGCCCGGTCGCCCAAGCGAGCATCGAGGACTTCGTCGCCATGAGCGCGGTGCTCAAGGCGCGTGGCTACGAGGGCATGATCGCCACGTACAACATCACGCAGAACCAGTGGACCCAGATCGCCGGGCACTGGAACAACACGATCGGTCAGGCCCTGGCGCGGGTCGATCTCCGCTACAACCACGTGCAGCCGCAGATCGAACAGGAAGCGCAGCGCATCCTGGCCGGAGGCGAGCCCAAGCCGATCTCGATCGGGAAGGCAGCCCCAGGCGTCGCCCCGGCCCAGGCGCCGTCGATGCAGCAGATGACCGCGGCCGCCTATCAGCCCATGCCCGCGCAGGCGGCGGCCATGGGACTGGGCGGCATCGCCCAGACGGTGGGCGCGGCGATGGGGGTGGGCATCGGCGTCGGTACGCCCGTGCTCGTGCAGTGGTCGGACGGCAACAAGTATCCAGGCCACGTCGTCCAGCTCGCGCAAGGGCAGTACCAGGTGGCGATGGGCGACGGCCGGCAGCTCTGGGTCGGCGAGGCGTACATCTCGAGGAAGTAGATGACGTATCCCAACCTGCGGTGCACGCACTGCGGCGCGAACCTCACGCCGCAGGACATGCAGAACCCGGACTGCCCCTACTGCAAGACCGCCCTTCCTCATCACGCGCGAGCCGCCGAGCACGCCCAGCTCGTCAGCAACATGCTCGCCGATCGCGACGGCGACGGCGTGCCCGACGCGTACCAGCCATGGGTGCGAAACGTCATGGGTGGCGGTCCGCCGGCGGGCTCGCCGGCGGGTCCCAACCTTCCGGGTCCGCCGCACGGACCTCCGGGTGGCCCACCACCGGTGATGGCCCCGACGGGGATGGGCGCAAGCCCGCCGAGTTGGGGAGCCCAGGCTCCTGCGGGGCCGCAGATGTACGGCTACGACCCGAACATGCCTCAGCAGATCATGAAGAGCGCCAGCCGCAGCATCATGATCTGGGTGGTCGCGTCGCTCGTCTTGACGTGCGTGATGACGGCTCTCATCGGCGGCGCCGTGCTGTTCATGATGCCGCGCTGAAAGCGACCACCGCGCTACGAAGCGTCGTCGAGCACGATCGGATCGCTGTCGTCACGCTCACGCCACTCGAGCCATCCGCCGCGGGCCGCGGCATAGAGCGCGCGGGCGACCTGTTCGCGCAGCTCGGGCGACTTGCCGAACAGGGATCCCTCCATCAGACGAGCCGTCCGGGCGCGGGCCTCGCTCACGGTCCCTGGCCAGCCGCCGGCCGCCCGGCGACCTTCGAGCGCCAGGTCGTCGCGGAGGCTCTGCGCCCACGAGCGCCCGGCGTCTGACGCCCGAATCAGCATCCGCCCGAGGGAATCGATCAAGCGGCTCCCGTGGGAACCACGTGCTCGAGCGTGTCCATGCGGTGCTGGCGCGCGGTTGCGAGGCTCATGTTTGGGCGAAACATCGTGCTGGGCTGTCATCATCGGGCCAGGCACGTCTCGTCCACACACGTGCATCTCTTATCAGTCCCCTCCCGGGGGGAGGGCGGACGCGGGGCTATCCCTGGACTGGCAGGAGCGTCGCACTACCGCGACCCGAGGGCAAGGTGCCGCTTGGGTTTTCCCCCGAATCTGAGGACAGTAGCCCCGCTATTTAGGGGGGCGGACCTGCCCCCCAGGCGGCGAACTGGCCCGGAGTGATCGAGGGCCGAGCTTTAGGTTGCGGTTCGTGGGACAATCCCGCCATCGGCGGCGCGCCATTCCGACTCGCCTCCGACCTGGAGGTGCGCGTGGGCGACAAGTCTCCGAAGCAGAAGAACAAGAGCGCGAAGCAGAAACAGTCCGCAAAGACCACGGAGCAGCGGCAGAAGGTCGCGAAGCAAGCTCCGAAGGCCCAGCCGGGCACGGCGAAGTAGCCACGCGCTGTTCCCCGAAGATCGCCCGGCGCCGCGGCGTTCTTCGGCATTCCCGCAACGCGACGGGGCGGCCGCCGTGTGTCCGGCGCCGATGTGTGTCACGCGCCGTCGTCGGCCATCGTGTATACGACGCGAGTTCCAAGGAGCCTGTCGTGCGGCGCCCGCTTGCCCTTGGTCGCCGCGATGAGCAAGCTCCCGAGCCAAAGGATCGTGGCCGCGGAGACCGCGATCTGAGCCCAGAGGGGCTCGGGGCGGCCCACGAGCGCGGAGATCGTGCCGAACGCGAGTGCCCCCCACATCTTGACGATGGCGCGGATCACTGCGGTGAGCGGACGGGGCTTCTCATCGTGGCGATCGATGGTCCGCAGGCTCATCAGGTGCTTGCCTAGGGTCTTGCCCCAGCGGATCTCGCACAGGCACATCACGAGCACCATGAACGGCGCCGAGAGCACGCCGTGGAGCTCCCCCACGAGACTGGCGGGGATGGCCAACACCAGCAGGTCGAGCGTCAAGGCGAACGCCCGCACGAACATGCCTCCGGGCCTCAGCTTCACGCCGCGGGCCTCGGCGAGCGCGCGCTTGAGCTCAGCGCAGTGCTCGAACCGATCCTCCGGCCGCTTCTGCAGCATCCGGTGCACCACGGTCGCGACCCGCTTGGGCACGGTCGGCGCGAGCGTTCGCAAGGGGAGGGGCGCGTCTTCGCGGTGCTGGCGCAGCAGGTCCACCCCCGAGCCGGTGAAGGGAGGCTGGCCGGACAGCACCTCGTACAGTGTGACCCCTAGCGCGTAGATGTCCGTCCGCCCGTCGACCTTGCCGCCGTCGATCTGCTCGGGCGCCATGTACGCGGGCGTCCCCACGAGGGCTCCCTCGCGCGTGAGCGTGTCCGCCGCTGGGCGGTCTCCGCTAACGGCCGGGGCCTGGGGCTCTACGGCGGCATCCACGTGCTTGGCGAGCCCGAAGTCGGCGAGCAACACGTGATCTCCGGAGAGCAGCACGTTGGACGGCTTGACGTCACGATGGACGAGGCCGCGTTCGTGCCCGGCGGCGAGGGCAGTCGCCACCGCGTCGATCACGTCGATCGCGCGCATGAACGGCATCGGCCCGTCGCG
>Ga0214473_10001502_pt1 | contig 30524 bp, 25 predicted proteins | sample RVTome_7_FD_203509 | JGI IMG/M metagenome (GOLD analysis project Ga0214473, IMG submission 203509) | Soil microbial communities from uranium-contaminated site in the Upper Colorado River Basin, Wyoming, United States - RVT98D197 | ecosystem: Environmental > Terrestrial > Soil > Contaminated >...
TGCCGCCGCCCCTTAATCCCGCCGCGCCGGGGGGGCTCACCCCCGCGGCTCTTCTCCTGGAATGGTGTAGCCAATTCCCGATTCAGGACACTACATAGGGGGGCGTGCGCGTCCAAATGCTTCCGGGTCTTCTTCAACGCCTTCCTCTACCAGTTATGGTTCGACTACTATATCCCGTAGCGCGCGGCGCCCCCCGCGGGAAGAGAAGCGGTATGCGATATGTTCGTTGGCGCGAGAGAGATTCGCGCGGAGTTCTGTGTCGTCCCCGTAGCATCTGCGCGCTGACGATCTTGGGTGTGTGCGCGTGCGGCGCGCCCAGCGCGCAGGACGCCCCACGATCCCGGCGGGATGCCCAAGAAACGCGATCGCTGGAACATCTGGGGATTCGCGCCTCAGCCTGGTTCAACGTGGAACGCCCCATCGGTGACGAGGAGCTGCGCGGGCACCCCGTCCTCGTGGAGTACTGGGCCACCTGGTGCCTGCCCTGCCGTCAGCAAGTTCAGCCACTGAATGAACTTCACGAGCGGTATGCTTCGGCCGGATTGGTCCTTGTGGCGCTGACCGATGAGGCGCCGGCGCGTGTGGCGGACTATGTCGAACGGTTGCAGATGCGCTATCCGGTCGGCGCGGGGGCTGACTTTACTGCGCTGCGGGCAGTCCGGGCACTGCCCCATGCCGCGCTTTACTCCCAGGACGGCCGATTGCTCGCCGAAGGCGCCCCCGCGAAGGTCTATCCGCGCCTGCACGTCCTGATGCGTCGAACGCCCGCGGGCGCGGCGCCGATGGCCACGAAGCCCGGCGCCGTCATCGGCGACTTCCCGCGCCGACCTTCATTCGCCAAAGGCTTCGAAGAGCCGGCCCTGGAAGCGAAGGTGTCCGCGCTCCTCACCAACCTGTCTGTGGCGACGCCCGAGGAACTTGGCGCGGTCTACGACTTCTACTGGAAAAACCTGCCGGCCGGAGACTGGCCGGGGGACGGGGAAGCGCGCCGCGCTGCCAACTTTGCGCTGCCACAGCTTTATAAACAGGCGCAATCGGAGGGAAGCTCCGCCGTGCCCCGGTCGGTTCGGGGCGAACTGCTGCGGAGATTGTCGAAGCGCGACCCATCGTGGGCCGTGCGCTCCCGCCATGCGCGCTACGTAGGTTTCCTCTTCGAACGCGGTGATCCGGAGGCGATTGACGCAATTCGCAGCGCTCTGAGTAGCGAACGAAACCCGATCGTTCGGTATCGACTGTCGCAGTCCTTGGCCTCCGTCGATTCTTCCGTCTCAACGAGGCCTGCGGCGCTAGGGCCCCTCGCCGACGCCGAACGGCGCTACCGCGAGGCTTCCGCGCGTTTTTCCAGCAGGCTGTGGGGACTACCCCGGGAGTTCGCGCCCTACTCGAAGTACGTGGAGGAAGTCAACAAGCTGCTCGAACCGGACGAGATCAGCGCAGCAGCAATCAATCGGCTGCGGGGGGACTTCCAGCGCCACGACGGAACTAGCCCCTCGGACCTGCTGATCCGCGCGCGAATCGCGGAGGCCTTCAGCGATGTCCCGAGCACGAACGAACTCTCACCGGAGGCGCGGAAGGCGCTCGAAATGTCCGTATTCGAGCTGCTCGGAATACGCGACCTGGACTCTGACATTCGGCTCAAACTGCTGTATGCCTTGGAGACTGTCGGCTGGGACACCATCGGCGACGAGGCTGTGGTTGACCAACTTGAGCGGTTGCTCGCCACCGAAACGCATCCCCTGCTTCGAGCCACACTGGAGTACAACCGCCTAAGAATCACGCACCCCGAGGCCATCAAGTAGCCGTGCCCTCGTATGGTGCGCCCGCTGTCACGGGCGCCGCGTCAAGGGGTCCGAACCCAGGCGCGCAGTGCGCTTCGGACCGGAGGGCACCCCTGTCAGCCCCGTGGCGGGCGGCGGTCGGCTTCGGCCTGCGGATTAATGTCGACTTTTTTGGGCCGATCCCGATCGTGCTCGATTTTGGCTTCCCGATCGCCAAAGACGACCAGGACGACACGCAAATCTTCAACTTCTCGTTCGGAGCCTCGTTCTAGCGCCGGGGCGTCGAGACGCAACGCGTTGCTGCGTGGGGACTTACGAAAGCCGTGGTCCGATAAGCGTCGGAGCCGCGGTGGGCGAGCCGTTTTTCGTCGATCGCTGTTGACAACGCCCCAGGGCCGAGTACACTACAAAGCTCGCCAGTGGTGACCGATGGTGCCAATGGCGGGTTGTTGTGCCGAGGTTCGTGGGCTCCGGCGGCTTTCGGCGCGGCAGGTTGAACCGACTGGGCCCGGCCGAAGCGGGGCCGACAGGAGGCCCTGACGAGGCGGGCTCGTAGCTCAGTTGGTTAGAGCGCGTCCCTGATAAGGACGAGGTCACAGGTTCGAATCCTGTCGGGCCCATGACGCGGCCGGCGCGGCGGCGGCCGCCAATCGACGGAGACGAGTCCGTGGCGGACTGGCTGCCGCTGGTGGCGCTGAGCGTTTTTGCGGTGCTCGCCCTGTGGGCCGTCCGTCGCGGCGGCGGCACCTGAGGCTCCGGTCACTGCGACTAGGCGTGTCCTGGTCACGAACCCGGGGCCGTAGCTCAATCGGGAGAGCGCCGCGTTTGCAACGCGGAGGTTGCCGGTTCGATCCCGGTCGGCTCCAGTGGCACGACGGAGGGCGCACGCCCCTGGGCATTCGCGGATGCCCGCGGGCCTGCGAGAGGCAGGCGTCAGGGTTGGCCGTCGCGCAAGGCCGGTTTTCCGGCTGAAAGCTGACGGCTGAAAGCTGATAGCTCTTTGACAAGTTCATAGGTGGATACGCAGGTATCGAACCGTTACTCGCCGAGTGCAGTTGTGCGGCGGGCCGCCGTGGCCTGTCGGACGACTTGTTCTCGATTCGATTCGAACAGGTACGACTTGATCGCAGCTCTTCATCAGCGTGGTCAAGCTACTAAGGGTGCATGGTGGATGCCTAGGCGTGTCGAGGCGATGAAGGACGTGGCAGACTGCGATAAGCTCCGGGAAGTGGTCAAACACGCGTTGATCCGGAGATCTCCGAATGGGGCAACCCGGCGTCACTGGGTAACCAGATGGCGTCACCGGCGGCTGAATGCATAGGCCGTCTGGAGCGAACCCGGGGAACTGATACATCTCAGTACCCGGAGGAAAGGAAATCAACCGAGACTCCGTCAGTAGCGGCGAGCGAACGCGGAACAGCCCATGGTTTCGAACCATACGCTGTCGCAACGTCAGCCGAACGATCTGGAAAGGTCGACCACAGCAGGTGACAGTCCTGTAGGCCTCAGCGGCGCGACGGCGGTCGAGTAGGTCGGGGCTCGTGGAACCCTGACTGAACCTGGGGGGCCCACCCTCCAAGGCTAAGTACTCCGACACGACCGATAGTGGACCAGTAAGGCGACTGAAAGGTGAAAAGAACCCCTGCTAGGGGAGTGCAAAGTACCTGAAACCATGTACCTACAAGCTGTGGAAGGCCGATTGCCCTTCGGGGCGCGGCTGACCGCGTACCTCTTGGATAATGGGCCGGCGAGTTGCCGTATGCGGCGCGGCTAAGTGCCTCCGGCACGGAGCCGTAGCGAAAGCGAGTCTGAACAGGGCGCCATCGTCGCATGGGGCAGACCCGAAACCACGTGATCTACCCATGGGCAGGCTGAAGGGACGGTAAAACGTCCTGGAGGGCCGAAGCCGTGAACGTTGAAAAGTTCTGGCATGACCTGTGGGGAGGAGTAAAAGTCTAATCAAACGTGGAGATATCTGGTTCTCCCCGAAATGTCTTTAGGGACAGCCTCGGGCCACTACGCCGCGGGGGTAGAGCTACTGAATGAGACGCGGGCCCTTCCCGGGTACCGCCCTCAATCAAACTCCGAATACCGCGGCGACTAGCCCGGGAGTGAGTCTGTGGGCGATAATGTTCATGGACAAAAGGGAAACACCCCACATCGCCAGCTAAGGCCCCCAAGCCCGGCTGAGTGCATAAGGAAGTCCGCTTTCTGAGACAGCCAGGATGTTGGCTTAGAAGCAGCCACCATTTAAAAAGTGCGTAATAGCTTACTGGTCGAGAAGGTGGGCACCGATAATGATCGGGACTAAGCTGGGCGCCGAAGCTGCGGGACTGAGAGCCAGGGACAAGTGGCAAGTGAAAAGTGTCAAGTGAAAAGTGTCAAGGCGAGGATACCGCCCAGCGGCCGCTCTTGTACTTTTCACTTTTACCTTTTCACTTTTCACTTGCTCCCTGTCCCTGGCTTTTGGTCGGTAGGGGAGCGTACCACAGGAGATACAAGCCATACCGTAAGGAGTGGTGTCGGCCTGTGGTAGTGAGAATGCCGGCATGAGTAACGATAAAGCGGGTGAGAATCCCGCTCGCCGTAAGCCCAAGGTTTCCTGGGGAAGGTACATCCGCCCAGGGTTAGTCGGAACCTAAGTCGAGGCCGAAAGGCGTAGACGATGGACGGCCGGTTAATATTCCGGCACTCCGTGTACGGGTTGAACCGGCGGGGACGTTGTCCCGGACCGTGGCCCACTACGAGACTAGAGGGTGCCCGCAAGGGCGAGACCGATGTGTTGTCGAAGCACGGAAAGGGCTGACCGAGAAAATCCGCCGGGGACCGCACGCGGATCCGTACCAAAACTGACACAGGTGGGCGAGGAGAGTATCCTAACGGCGCTCGAGAGAACGGTCCTTAAGGAACTAGGCAATTTGACCCCGTAACTTCGGGATAAGGGGTCCCTCCTCCTTCGGGAGAGGGCGCAGAGAAACGGCTCTGGGAACTGTTTATCAAAAACACAGTTCTGTGCTAAGTCGTACAGACGACGTATACAGAATGACGCCTGCTCGGTGCCGGAAGGTTAAGGAAGCAGGTCAGCCGCAAGGCGAAGCTTGCAACCGAAGCCCCGGTTAACGGCGGCCGTAACTATGACGGTCCTAAGGTAGCGAAGTTCCTTGTCGGGTAAGTTCCGACGTGCATGAACGGCGTAATCACTGGAGCAGTGTCTCAAGGACCGACTCGGTGAAATTGAAGTCGCGGTGAAGATACCGTGTACCCGCAGCAAGACGGAAAGACCCCATGAACCTTTACTGTAGCCTGGTACTGGCAACGGGTATCGCATGCGTAGGATAGGTGGGAGGCGTTGATCCGCCGGTTCCGGTCGGCGGGGAGCCAACGTTGAAATACCACCCTTGTGCTATTCGCTGCCTCACCCCGTCCCGTGCATCCGGGCGGGGGACCGTGCTAGGTGGGCAGTTTGACTGGGGCGGTCTCCTCCCAAAAGGTAACGGAGGAGTACAAAGGTCGGCTCAGCACGGTTGGCAATCGTGCGGCGCGTGCAAGGGCACAAGCCGGCTTAACTGCAAGACAAAAAGGTCGCGCAGATGCGAAAGCAGGTCCTAGTGATCCGGTGGTCCCGTGTGGAAGGGCCATCGCTCAACTGATAAAAGGTACTCTGGGGATAACAGGCTGATCTCCCCCGAGCGGCCATAGCGGCGGGGAGGTTTGGCACCTCGATGTCGGCCCATCGCATCCTGGGGCTGAAGGCGGTCCCAAGGGTTCGGCTGTTCGCCGATTAAAGCGGTACGCGAGCTGGGTTCAGACCGGCGTGAGCCAGGTCGGTCCCTATCTGCTGTGGGCGTACGAGTCTTGCGGGGCCATCACTCTAGTACGAGAGGATTGAGTGGTACGTGCCTCTGGTGTACCTGTTGTCGCGCTAGCGGCACGGCAGGGTAGCTAAGCACGGACTGGATAAACGCTGAAGGCATCTAAGCGTGAAGCCGTCCCCAAGATAAGGACTCGGTGCTCCCTTCGGGTGAGCTGAAGACCCCTGGTAGACCACCAGGTTGATAGGCCGGGTGTGTACGGGCCGAGAGGCCTTAAGCTTACCGGTCCTAACGGTCGAAGGCTTGACCGCGCTTATGAAGTGCTGAAGAGAATCGTGCCTGGAGCGGCTCGATCCTGCGTCCACCGATGAACCGAGTGCGACCTCGCGCGGTCTCAGGACCGCGCGAGCACGCGAGCTGCCGGTGACCATACGTGTGGGGCCACACCTGATCCCATTCCGAACTCAGTAGTAAAGCCCACACGGCCGATGGTAGTCCTGACCGGGCGAGAGTAGGTGATTGCCGGCTTTGAGGGCCTGGTGCTGCTTTCCGCAGCATCGGGCCTCCTTTTTTGCGCGCTGCACCATTCACGCGTCCTCCGGTCGGCGAATCGCGTATTTGCGCAGGCGGTAGCGCAGGTTGTCCCGGCTGAGGCCCAGCGCGCGGGCGGTGTGCGACTGGTTCCAGCCGTGCTGCTCCAGCGCCTGGAGAATCAGGGCTCTTTCGTAGCCCTCCAGCGACGAAGCCCCCTCCTCGGGTGCGGCCGGTTCGTTGGCGTGCGAGATCTCGCGCGGCAATTGTCGCGGGCTGATGGCGCCCGCATCGCTCAACAGAACCGCCCGCTCCAGCAGATTCCGCAGCTCACGAATGTTGCCGGGCCAATCATATGCGCACAGCAGCGCCAGCGCTTCAGCCGAAACCGCCGGCGAGCTGCGACCCAACTCCTGCGCGGCGCGGGTCACCAAGTGCTCTACCAGCAGCGGAATGTCGTCGCGGCGCTCGCGCAGCGGCGGCACGTAAATCGGGAACACGTTCAAACGGTAGTACAGGTCGTTGCGAAACGTGCCTCGCTCCATCGCCTTTTTCAGGTCGCGATTGGTCGCCGCGATGATGCGCACGTCGCAGGCAATCGTCTTCACGCCGCCGACCCGCACGAACTCGCGCTCCTGCAACACGCGGAGCAGCTTGATCTGGGTCGAGAGGCTGATGTCGCCGATTTCGTCGAGGAACAACGTGCCGCCGTCGGCCAGCTCGAAGCGGCCGAGCTTCTGCGCGGTGGCACCCGTGAACGCGCCCATCTCGTGGCCGAACAGCTCGCTCTCCAGCAAGCTTTCGGGTAGCGCGGCGCAATTGATCGCGATGAACGGGCGCCGTCGCCGCGGGCTACGCGCGTGGATGGCCCGGGCGGCCAGCTCCTTGCCGGTGCCCGTCTCGCCGAGCAGGAGCACCGTCGCGTCCGTGCCGGCCACGCGCTCCACGAGGGCGGTGACCTCCTGGAGGGCGGCGCTCTGGCCAATGATTGGTTCGTCGTGGCGGGCCAGCTCCTGCCAGCCGCGGTGTTCGCGCTGGAGCCCCTCGTGGCGTTGCGCGTTGGCGACGCTGATGGCGGCCAGGTTCGCAAAAAGCTGGAGGAGGTCGAGGTCGCGCTCGGTGAAGTGGCCGGGGGGCCGGCGGTTGAGCACCTCCACGACACCCAGGATCTCGCCGCGGCGGCGGAGCGGTGCCGCCAGCAGATCGCGAGTGGTAACGTTGGTTTTGGCGTCGATACCGTTGAAGAAGGACGGGTCGTCACGCACATTCTGCACCAGCGTCGCCTGGCCCGTAGAGGCTACCTTCCCCGCGATGCCGAGCTGGGCGTCGAATTCCTCACCCACGAGAATGTCGCCGCGGTCGCCGACCGCGGCGCGGAAGACGAGCTTCTGACGGGGCTGATCGACCAGCAGCACCGAGCTGCCCTCGGCGTCGAGGACGGTCGCGGCAGACTGGGCGATGGCGCGCAGAGTAACAGGCAGCTCGAGCGAGGCATTCATGACGGCGGACGCTTCGAGCAGCGCGGCCAGCGTCTTCTCGCCCAGCGGCTGCGCAGGCCAAACCACGGCAGCTTCAGTCATGACCGCGACCCTCTAAGCCCGTGTACCACAAGCGCTTGCGGCACGTGAAAGCGTGGCTCCTGCGGCTTCTCCGAACGGTATCTTGCGCCCGTGCGCTGGCATTCTGCGTCCAACTGGGCGCCGCCGCAAGCGTTAACTGCGTCCGGCGAATATACTTGTGCCGCACCGTCGATGGGATGGGAGTATCGTAGTCGCCTGACGGCGGGCTCCGATAATACGATACTCGGACCGGCGGTGACGGCGAGCGGCGACCTGTCGGGCACGGATTCCCCGCGGGTACCAAGACCCCGCGAACCCGCCCGAGCGCGGGGGCGTACTGAGGATAGATACCGTGACGCCAAAGCGGGACGAGGAACTGCTGGCAGCGCACCTCGCCGGCATCTCCGAGGCATTTGGCACCCTCGTGGCCCGCTATACGGACGAGATCTACGGGTTTGTGCTACGGTTTGTGGGCAACGCGGCAGCCGCGGAAGACCTGACGCAGGAGACGTTCCTGCAAGTGCACCTGGCGGCGGGCGCGTTCGACCCCCAGCGGAGCTTTCGGCCGTGGCTCTACACGATCGCGGCGAACAAGGCCCGCGATTATCTGCGCGGTCGCGGACGGCGGGCCGAGTTGCCGCTGGAGGCCCGCGCCGCGGACGACGAAGGTCCCCTGGGCGGCCAGTACCTGGAGGCAGAGAACGTCGCACCGGACGAGGTCGCCGACGCAGAACAAGCCCGGCAGACCGTGCGCGAGCTGATTGCAACGATGCCGGAGCATCTGCGGCTGATTCTGGTGCTCGGTTATTACCACCAACTTCCGTACGCGGAGATGGCGGAGATTCTGGATATCCCGGTCGGCACGGTGAAGTCGCGGCTGCATTCGGCCGTGATGCATTTCGCCAAGCTGTGGCGCAGCCGCAGCCGGGCCAGCACGAGCGAAGAGCGCTGAGAAGGGAACGCTGAGCGATGGGTAACACGGCGCAAGACGACTTCCTGCCCCAACTACTGGACCTCCATCTCGGACATTTGACGCCCGCCGAGCATCAGGCGTGCCAGGCGCGCCTCGTGGCCGATCCGCAGCTCGCGCAACAGGACCGGGCGCTGCGGACTTTGTTTGCCGCGCTGGGCAGTTGGACGCGTGAACCGGCGCCGACCGGTTTGCCGGCACGCGTTCTCGCACGCGTCGCTAACGTCGGCGCGCCGCCGCGACTGATCCGGGCAAGCGCCGAGCTGACCGACGCGGCGGAAGCGACGGAAGGGCGCATCATCCGCCTGGGAAATCTGCGCGACATCGTGGCGGTGGCGGCGATGATCGTGCTGATGGTGGGAGTCGGGGTACCGAGCTTGCTCAACATGCGCGATCGCAACCTGCGGATGGGCTGCTCGCAGAATCTGGCGCTGGTCGGCCAGGCGCTCCAGCAATACGCGTCCACATACGCGTCGAGCCTGCCGTTTGTGGGGTGGAAACCGGGAGCCTCATGGCGGCCCAGCTCCGATCCGAACGTGCTCACGATCTCCAACCGCCGACACGTGTATCCGCTGCTGGTCGGACGGTTCATCGTGGACCCACGTGTGCTCGTGTGTCCGGGCCGCGGCGGCGTGCCGATGCCGCCGGACCAGGTGCGCCAGCGCAGCGACTTCCTCGAATCCCGCAATTTCAGCTACGCGTACTACAACATGGCCGGCGTACGGCCGTCGCGGACGGACCATCCGCAACTGCCGGTCATGGCGGACGACAACCCGGCGTTCGACGAGGGCGTGCCCCTGTTTGACCGCCTCGGCTGGACGGATCGGACCCAACGCAACTCGCCGGCCCACGGCGGCCGCGGGCAGAACGTGCTGACGCTGGCCGGGCACATGAAGTGGACGACCGATCCGAACAGCGGCATCGACGGCGACAACATCTGGACGCTCCAGGGTGTCGAGTTGTACAACGGTCAAGAAGGCCCGACGTCGCCGAACGACGCGCACCTGATAAAGTGATCTCCCCGCAACTTGCGACAAACGCGCTTGCGGCGCCCGAAGCGCACGCGTAGCGGCCGGCGCCCCGGCCGGCCGTGGATGGTTGACAGGTCTCCGGAATACTACGCCCGACGCGGGGGTCGGCCGCCACACTTGAATCCGCTCGGCGTATCAGCGCTTCTGGGTAATCTCCACGCCGCACTCCGGGCAGCGACCGCTCACGTTGCCGGTCAGGTCATAGCCGCACCTGGCGCAGTGGCCCGGCGTACGCCGGTGCCGGTCTCGCCGCCACAGCATCCCCGTGGCAACGCCAACCAGCAGGAACGGCATCCACAGCGGCACTCCAAGCCATTCCCAAGCTCGATTCACTCTTCGCTCCACCCACCACGCCAGGTTCAATGTCTCCGGAGGGTCACCGTAGCTCGCGATGGTCCAGCCCGGCTCAGGCAGGTAGCGATCGGTCTCAAGTCGCCACGCCGCGGGGCGCCAGGCATACCAAAGCGCGCCGAGAGCCAGGCCGGCTCCGTGCCGCAGACGGGCGCTGTGCCACGCGACGTGGCGCTGCGTACTGAACACGAACGCCACGAGCACCAGGACGCAGAGCATCGTACCAAGCCATTTGACACCGCGTCCCGTTGTCCCAAGACGTGCCATGCGAATAGCGTACCTGTGCGTAGCGCCGGGCTCGACGGCCCGGCGCTACACGACGCAGGGTCGAGCGGCGCTGCAGTCAGGCCGCGCCGCCAACCGCCGAAGCGACGACTTTGCGGCGCCGCGTGCCGAGTTCGGGAGCTTCCTTGAGGCACGTGGCGAGGATCGCCAGCGATTTGAGAAACGCCTGCCACCCGGTTCGGTCCAGCTCCGCCGGCTGCGTGCCGATATCGGGGTAGCCGTTTTCGTCCGGCTGAACGTGCTCCCAGTTACGGAAGAGCCGGCCCCACGGGCTGGCCAACACTTCCGCCATTAGGCGCTTGGCGCGCGTCGGGTACCAGAAGCTGTCATGGTAGAGCACGCTGGCGACGTACGCCCACGGCGCCAGCCACGTCTTGAGCGACCACTCGATCGGACGCTTGAGCCAGCCCCAGTAAATCCTGTGCTGCATCCGGCTGGCGAACGTCATGTTCTGATACGGCCCGACGAAATGCCAGCTCTCCTCGGCGGCCGCGCGGTCCCCGACGATCTCGATCCGCTGCGGGTCGCCGCAGCCGAGGCCCAGCTCGTGTGCCAGGCGAATGTACTTGAGCGAAAGCGGATCGAAGCCCATCAGCCTGGCGGCGACGGCGTCGATCGCGACCTGATCCGCGCTGGCGAGAATCACGTTTTTCACGTACGGGATCATGCAGCGCGGGCCCGGACCGTCGCCGGCGAATGTGCCGTCCATGACGGCGAAGACGCCGCGATGAATCCTCTTCTGGATCATCAGCAGGTCCACGAGCGTCTCGTGGATCACCGGGTGCGTCCAGTGGCGATGCTCGTTGAGCAGGCCGCCGAACGCGTTTTTCATCGCCCCGGTCGTGGTCGTGAAGACGTGCGTCTTGACGGTCGGCAGGTGGATGATGTTTTCGCCGAGGAAACGCCGCGGGATCATGAAGCCGCGGGGGTAGACCTCGTTGAGGCACAAGAACTTCTTGGTCAGGTCGCCGACGGCGTCGCGGATGCTGATCCACTCCTCGCCTTCATAGAGGTGGATGTTCCGCAGGCCGTGGGCCTGCACGACGTGGAGCTGCTTGTTTTCGCGCTCGCCGAAATGGGCGTCGATGACGACCGTGCGGTTATGGCAGGCGTGGATGAGACTAGGGTCGTAGCCGTCGCGCTTCAGCGCCCGGATGACGCCCTCGAGCTGCCACGGCGTCGTCGAGCTGGCGGGGTAGAAAAAGTGCCACGAGATGTTGACCTTCAGCGCGGTGTCGGCGTCGCGGGCCAGCACGTCCTGATAGCCGGCCAGATTCATCAGTTCGTGGTAGTCGCGCAGGACGGTTGCGGGGGACGTTCGCAGGATGGCGACCTTAGCGTTTCGCATGCGTGGCTTTCCTTGGCCCAATACCGCATGCTAGTCGCGCCGCCGCACGCTCTCAACCGCGGTCGCGTCGAGCGGCCCGAATCCGGGCGCGCGGCTCGCCGCGTGCAGAAACGGTGAAGCCCGCGGCGCTGGCCACCCGTTTGGTATCGGGCGGGTAAGCCGCAGGCCTCTGAGAGTGCAATGTGCGAGCGTTTCGCCGCGTCTACCGGCCCGCGAGGCGAATGCGGACGACCGGGATCGGCGACGGCGGATACGCTCGATACGTGGCCGAGACAGGGCGCGATCGGGATTCGTACGCGCGAGTGCTGGCGGTCACGCGGCCGTTCGGGTCCGACTTGCCCGAGGCATACGAAACTGCTGCGGGGCTGACGCGACCCGTGCCGGCCCGTCCGCCGGCGCTGGCCGAGCGATAGAGCGGGCCTTCACTCAGGGCCAGGCCCGTGCTGCCGGACACGCGGCCGTCCATACCGATGCTCATGTTGAAGTTGGCCGCGAGCGCCGGGCCGGCCTGCGGCGCGACGGCCTGGCTGACGGACAGCGACAGTCCGCGTTCATCGACGCCTACGGCAACGCCGCGGGCCAGGTTCACCGGTCCGCTGCGGCTTTGCGTGCGGGCAAAACCACGGTCACCCTCGTAGCGGGCGGCGGCTTGCGCGGTGCCGTTGGGCTGCAAGCGATTGCTGCCGGCGGTCGCCGACGTTTCGGCGTCCGACGCAAGCGCGAACGGCGATAGCCACCCCGTGCCAAGCGTAACGGCAATCATAAGCAGGCGTTTCATGGCTGGTACTCCTCGTGGCCGGGCCGCTCCTCGACGGTCGCGGCTCGGCCACTTCACGGACGGGCGGGACCCCCCGGGTATTCAGGCTGCTCCGACGTCTCGGGGCTCCGATAAGGCGCCCACCACGCATCGGGGTTCGACGATGGTCCCCGGCGCGCGGCTACGGCGGCCGAAGCGGCAGGACTCTGGCGCCGACGGGCGAACGCGCGTGCTTGGCATGGACCCGTTCGTCGCCGGCGGCTGGAATCGTCGCGAGCGCCGCGTGTTGTCCGCTGTGCCCGTCTACGGCCGTATCAACTTCACGAAGGGGTCGATGTCGAAGTTATTGACGAGCCCGTCGCCGTTGCAGTCGGCCAGCATCCGGTCGCACTGCGGATACGCGGCCCCGTACCCGGTCGGGTTCGTCAAGGCCAACACAAACGGGTCGATGTCAAAGTTGTTCACGGCGCCGTCGCAGTTCAGATCGCCGGGCCGATTCGGCACCAGCGGCACGTCCAGGACCTCACTGCTGTTCAGCGTGACGGTCACGCGACGCTCGCGCGGCAGATAGCCGGACGCCGTGAACCGCAGCGTGTACGTCCCCGGCGGCAAGGTCGCGTGGTAGCGGCCGAAGCGCCCGTCGCTGCCGTTCGTCTCGCCATGCTGGAAGTTGACGCCGACGTAGGTGAGCGTGGCGGCGACCGGCTGGTGCGTTACGACGTCGGTCACGTGCCCGCTAACAGAGATTGGCCGTTCCAGGAAATGCAGCATGCCGGGAAACACCAGTGCGGCTTCGGCCTGCGCGCTCTGGTACGCGGGTTGAAACTCCGTGTGGGTTTCCCACAGGAACGCGTGCGTACCCTTGGTCGCCAGGTGGAAATGGATGTTCCCAGCGGTGCAGCACGACGTGGCGGGTCGATAGCCCGGTACGATCGCGGCCAGCGCGGTCGCTTCCGAGAGGAAGAAAGCGTCGAAGGGGTGACTCCAGCAGCCGTAGCCGTAGCGCACCTCGCGTGCGTACGAATGGTAATCCGCGACGCGCGCAAACCGCCGATCGTTCCCGAGCGCGATCATCGTTTGCGTCTCGGCCTCCGATGCCGCCAACGGCCCGCGATACGTTTCCGAGCTGGGCAGGGTGCTGCCGCCGCACGGCGAGTCCCAGCCGACGGGGTAGTTCCGGTTCAGGTCCACGCCGACGCCCTGGGGGAACACGCGTCGGTTCTTTCGCCAGAAGTTGTTCACCTCGAACACGTAGACGTATCCATCCGGATTCCAGACGGGCGCAATCCAAATCTCGTGCTCGTCCACCAGCGCCGTGATGCGCGGATCGCTGCCGTATTTCGTCGTGAATTGCTGGAGCGCGTGCAGCGCGATCACGGGCGTGACGAGCTCGCGGGCGTGATGCGTGCTGACGAAGAGCGCCGTCGACTCATCCTCTTCCTCTGCGACGTTGTCGGAGATCTTGACGGCGTAGAGGTGCCGGCCCTCGACGGTGGTCGGCACGTTGTACGTGGCGGTCAGGTCCACGACCTGACAGAGCGCCGGATACGATTGCGCCGCCTTGTTCATCTCCGTCAGAATCTCGGCCAGGTTGAGGTACCCCGGCGGCACGCCCTCCTGGCCGCGCCGCCATTCCGCCTGAATCTCCTGGAACGGCCGGCCCACGGCGAGCGTAACGATCGCGTAGCCGCGCTCGCGCAGCAGCGCCAGTTCGGGTCCTGACACGATCAGCTCCAGCGAATCGTCGCGGATCGTCGGCTCGAGCACGTCGAACCCCTCGGACATTAGTTGCGCCGCAACCGTCCGCGCATCGGGCGTATCGATGCGGATATGCGTCGACGTATCGCCATAGGCGATGACCGGCAGGACGCACAGTGCCATCAGCAGAATCGCATGGGTTTTCATGGTAAATCTCCGCAAATGTGGGTGGCCAGCACTCGCTCCGATTCACCGCGACGCTTGTCCCACGACCGAGCTCACCGGCCAGGCCAGGCTCGCCTCTCCGCAGGGTAGCGTTTGGTCTCCTACGGAGTCAACGAAAAGTGCGTCGCGTTTTCCTTACTTCCCGGTCAGCAGCGCGACGAACGGGTCGATGTCGAAGTTGTCCGGCACGCCGTCCTGATTGACATCCGCTAATAGCCGGTTGCACTTCGGGTACGCCTTCGCGTACGCGTCCGGATCGCTGAGCGCCAGCACGAAGGGGTCGATGTCAAGCCGGTTGACGCGACCGTCGCAGTTCAGGTCGCCGATGAGCGTGCCGAGCACGCAGCCCCACTTGGCGATGTACCCCGACGACACCCGCCCGGCGCCGGTGAACATCCCGCCCGCGTACAGGTGCGGCCCGGTCCAGTCGTCATACACACCCAGCGCGTGGACCAGCGTCCCCGGCAGATACGTTCCGCCGCTCAAGCCATCGCCTAGCGCCGACCAGCGCTTGCCGTCCCACTTCGCGATGTGCTTTGCCGGCCCATTGGCGGTCTCCGTAAACCGGCCCGCCGCGTAGAGCGCCGGACCGCTACCGTCGTCAAACACGGTCAGCGCCAGCACGCAGTAGTTGTCGCCGCCGTAGACGCCGTACCCCACGTCGGACCACTTGACACCGTCCCATTTCGCGACGCGGTTGACCGGCACGCCACCGGCGGTCGACATCCAGCCGCCCGCGTAGAGCGCCGGTCCGGTGCCGTCATCAAATACCGTCAGCGCGTTCACGTGCCCGAATCCATCCATCCCACTGCCCAACGGCCACCAGGTGTGACCATCCCATTTGGCAATGCGGTTCACGCGCACCCCGCCGGCGTGGGCGAACTGCCCGCCCACATATAGGGCCGGACCGCGGCCGTCGTCGAACACCTCCAGGGCCCATACGGCGTCGTCGGTGCCGGACCCCAGGGCAGACCAGGTATGGCCATCCCAACGCGCGATACACGTGGCAGCGACGTCTCCGGCGTGCGAGAACTGTCCACCGACAAACAGCGCCGGTCCGCGTCCGTCGTCGAAGGCCGCCAGTGCAAGGACCATGGGGGACAAGCCCGTCAGCCCCGCACCGAGTGCGGACCAGCGTTTGCCATCCCATCCTGCGACGCGGCTTGCGGGACCACCACCTGCTCTCCGGAATTCTCCGCCGGCATAGAGTGCCGGTCCACTTCCGTCGTCGAAGACCGCGAGCGCGTGAATGGCCGTATCCGTTCCAGCGCCCAGCGGCGCCCACGTCAAGCCGTCCCATCGGGCGATATGATCCGCGCTGACCCCGCCCGCGCCTCTCAGCCAGCCGGCCGCGTAGAGACCCGGCCCGCTGCCGTCATCGAAGATGGTGAGCGCCTCCACGGTCGTGCTCACGCCCCGCCCGAGCAGCACCCACTGGCTGCCTTTCCACTTTGCCATGGCGTGCGCCACGTGCTCACCCGCCTTCGTGAACTGGCCCCCAACGTATAAGGCCGGGCCGGCGCCATCATCAAAGCCAGCCAGCGCGAACACGGTTGAACTCGTGCCCGCACCCAGCGCAGACCAAGCCGCACCATCCCAGCGTGCAATGCAGCTCGCTCCCACCCCGCCGGCGCTTCGGAACCTCCCGCCCGCGTAGAGGGCTTGTCCGTGGCCGTCGTCGAACACGATGAGAGACCGGACCTCGGGTGGCTCGGTTGCCCCACCGCCCATCCCGGCGCCCAGCGCTGACCATGTCGCCCCGTCCCAGCGCGCGATGTGATTGGCGACGACCTCGCCTGCCCGGAGGAAATTGCCGCCTACGTACAGTCCAGGCCCCGCCTGTGGGCCGGGCGGGTCATAGACCGTCAGTGCATAAGCCTGCGGCCAGTCCCCTCCACCGACGCCTTCGCCCAGGGCAGACCACTTTGTGCCATCCCATCTGGCCACGTAGTTCGCGCCGACTCCCCCGGCCTCTGTGAACGCGCCCGCGGCAAACAGCGCAGGCCCGCGACCATCGTCGAATACAGCCAACGCGTACACCGTGCCATTCGTTCCCTCCCCGACGGGCGACCATGTAGTTCCGTCCCAGCGGGCGATGTTCCAAGCGTCCACGCCCCCGGCGCGCTCGAAAGAACCCCCGGCGTACAGCGCCGGACCGCTGCCATCATCGAATACCACGAGTGCCCGGACCGTCGCGCGGAGGCCAGCGACCCCGCTGCCCAGCGCCCGCCACGTCTTGCCGTCCCACTTGGCGATGCCATTGGCGGGCACGCCGCCCGCCGTGGAGAAGTCGCCACCGGCGTAGAGCGCCGGCCCCGAACCGTCGTCGAAGACTGTCAGAGCGTAAACATCCTCGTACTCGCCCACACCGCTGCCCAAGGGGGACCACGTCGTCCCGTTCCACTTGATAATGCCGCTTGCCACGATTCCGCCGGCCCCGGCCAAGCTTCCGCCGACGTACAAAGCTGGCCCGCTTCCGTCGTCGAAGACCGTCAGCGCGTAGACCCGGCCCTGCACGTACGGTGAAGCCAACCCGGCTGCCCAATCCAGTTCGCACTGTCCCACCAAGTCATCCGCTGCACCAACCGCTCCAGCCAGTACGAGCAGGCTGGCCCACATACGTCTGGTCATCGATGCACTCCTTTCGCGGCCTACGCAAAATGCTACGCGGCGCCTCGCCGCCGGCCGTCACCGGACATACGCGCTTACGTCTCCGCGAATCGTACCCGCCTCCACCACTGCCTTTCGACCGCCTCGCGGGCGCCGACGCGTTGTGCGGCAGCGCCCTTCTCACGCGCCGGTCAGCAGCGCGACGAACGGATCAATGTCGAAGTTGTCCACCGTCCCATCCGCGTTGATGTCGGCCAGCATGAAGTCGCAACGCGGGAACTTCTTCGCGTAGCCGGCCGGATCGGTCAGGGCCAGCGTGAAGGCGTCGATATCAAAGTTGTTGATAATCCCGTCGCAGTTCAGGTCGCCGTCGCGATCCCAGACGCGCTTCTGGCGGTCCAGGTCGACTTCGCCCGGCGGGGCCTGGAAAGTGGGGTCCCCGCGGTCGATGCACGGCGACTCGAGCAGAAGGTGATAGTCGTTGGCGGCGGGGTCAGCAAAGAGCGGGTCGGCGTTGATGTTGCCGACGCCCGGCCAACCGCCCTGAACGTCGCAGTAGTGTACTTCGTTAGCACGATCAATCTGACGCCCGGCATTCCCCCAGATAATGCTGTTTCCGACGCGTCCCACGTCGTCGATTCCGCCGCACAGGTTATAGACCACCGTGCAGCCCAGCACGAGACTGGTGCGAGTTATGGCCGCAAAATGCGGATCCGTGTAGTTCCTCGCGATTACACAATTGATCAACGTTGCGCCAGGGCAATCGATCGCCCCGCCGATCAAATCTGCTGTGTTCTCGAGCATCGTGCAGTTAACAAAGGTCGGGCTGCTGGACCAGCAGGCTACGGCTCCGCCCTGTCAGCAATACGATCGATTGTGAACCAGGACGCAGTGCCGAATGGTCAGACTGGCTCCCTCGCCGCAGACCAGGGCGCCCCCAGCATCCAGTATCGGAGTGTTCTCCACGCCGACGCCGTTGACCATCGTGAAGCCCTCCAGCGACGCTTCCGTCGGCACGCCGATCAGATAGAACGCCCGACGCGGTTCCTCTTTCGTGGCTTCACAGTCGATGATGCAGTTCCGTGGCCCGCGCTCCGACCGGACGGTGATGGCCTTACGGCCAAACGCAATCTCGCGATTGCCCGGTCCCCGGTACACGCCATCGGCCACCAGCACGATGTCGCCCGGCAGCGCGGCGTCAATCCCGGACTGGATGGTCGGATAGTCGCTGGGCACCCGCCGAATCTCTCCGCCGGCGGCGGAAACGGCGAGCCCAGACACAATGAGAACGGCGCTCAAGAGATGGATGGTTCGCTTCATGGCCTGACCCCTATCGCAACAGATACGGTCGGATCGGTCCCATGCCGATCCTCTACGCTCATTTTAGCGCCACGGCCGGGCGGAAACAAGGGCCAACCAGCGTGCTCCTGACCGGCGCGGGACCGCGGACCGCGTGAGCGGGCGCCTTCCCGCCGTTACCGAGACATGGCAGCGCCGGCTTTTTCGGCCGTTTTCAGCCCGTGCCCGGTGATGGGGGTGACGATCGCGCCACTGACCTCGAACTTGTCGAGAGCCGCCAACGCCGTCGCACTCGTCGGTTCGCAGTAGATGCCCCGGTGGTGTATCGCGCGCAACGCGCCGACGATCTCGTCCTCACTGACCGTCACAAACCACCCGCCGGTCGCGCGCACCGCCTCCAGGCACTGCTGCGCCCGCGCGGGTCGCGCGATCGCGATACCCTCGGCGACGGTCTCCGTGGCTACGATCTCCGCGATCGACGCCCCTCCACCTTGCCAAGCGTGACACAGCGGCGCGCAATTGGCCGCCTGCACGCCGATCAGTCTGGGTAACCGTTCGATCACGCCCGCATCGCGCAGCTCACAGAACCCCAGGTATGCCCCATACAGCAGCGTACCGTTGCCGGTGGGAATGACGACCACGTCCGGCGGACGCCAGCCAAGTTGTTCGACCACTTCGAAGGCAAACGTCTTGGTGCCGTGGAAGAAATACGGATTCCAGACGTGGCTGGCGTAGTAGAGGCTTTGCGCTGCCTGCCATGCTGCCGAAGCGGCCTCTTCACGCGAGCCGCGCACGCCGCGTACGGTGGCGCCGTAGGCCGCGATCTGGGCCAGCTTGGCCGGCGAAGTGGACTCCGGCACGTAAACCTCGCACGTGATTCCCGCCCGCGCACTATACGCCGCGATCGCCGCCCCCGCATTGCCGGAGGAATCCTCCACCACCTGCGTGACGCCCAGCTCGCGCGCCCTGCTGATCAGCACACTCGCGCCGCGATCCTTGTACGACCCGCTGGGAAACAGGTACTCCAGTTTCAACAATACCTCACGCCCGTTCCAGTTGATCGGCACCAGCGGCGTAAACCCCTCGCCGAACGAAACGATGTGCTCATCGCGCCCGATCGGCAGCGCCTCGCGATAGCGCCACATCGTCGGCAGCCGAGTGCGGATGCGGTCCAACTCAAAGCGCGGCTGGAACTCCAGATCGAGCAGCCCGTCCGCGTCACTCTTCCAGATCGGCTGATCGACCGGATAGCGCCGTCCCGTTTTCCGACACACCAGCGCGCTCATCCCGCTCACACCAGCCAGAGAAACCGCCCAGGCGCCAAGAACGCCAAGGTCGCCAGAGACTCATAGATTCCGGCCGGAAAAACCAAACTACAAACGTAGCGGAAGGCCGATTTCATTCCTGCTGGCTTGGCGTCCTTGGCGCCTTGGCGGTTACACCAGCGGCGTCTGGCCCGGCACCGCGACCGGCTCGACCGCCAGATCACCCAGCTCGTAGCACGGCGGCGAGAGGTCGAGCAGCGACGCGTTCATCACCCAATCCCAAGACAACTCGCGGCCCGTGTACGCCGACATGCGGCCCAGGATGGCCGTCAGCGTGCTCTCCGCGATTCGCCGGCCCTCATTCAGCGGCCTGCTCTGGCGAATGCCGTTGATTAAGTCCACATGCTCCTGCACGTACGGATTGACCGGCTCGCCTTTCGCTTTGTACTCGTACACGCGCTTGCCGCGGCGCTCAATCACGCCGTTCGGGTTCGACACGCCGCGCGTGCCGACCAGGCGCTCGGCGACGCGCTCGGAGGTCCCTTTGATCTGCCGGCACATGCTCAGTACCCGCACGCCCTTCGGGTATTCGTACTCGATGCAGAAGTGATCGTAGACATTTCCGTACTCCGGCCCGGTGCGCACCTGCCGGCCACCCAGACCCACGGCCTTGACCGGCGTGGCCCGCAACGCCCAATTGATGACATCCAGGTTGTGCACGTGCTGCTCGACGATGTGATCGCCGGAGAGCCAGGTGAAGTACAGCCAGTTGCGGCATTGCCACTCCATGTCGGACCACTCCGGTTCGTGCGGCTTGACCCACAGGTCCCCTTGATTCCAGTAGCATTGTGCCGCGACGATGTCGCCAATCGCCCCGGCGTGAATGCGCTTCATGGTCTCCAGGTAGCTCGGCTCGTGGCGACGCTGCGTCCCCGCGACGATCGCGAGTCCCTTCTGTCGCGCCAGCTCGGAGGAGGCGATGACCGAACGCACTCCGACCGGGTCCACGGCGACCGGCTTTTCCATGAATACATGTTTGCCCGCTTCCATGGCGGCTTGCAGGTGCACGGGCCGAAATCCCGGCGGCGTCGCGAGGATCACCAAGTCCACAGGGCTGCTAAGGACGCCTTGGTAGTTATCGAACCCGGTGAAGCAGTGATCCTCGGTGACCCAATAGTTCTCGCCCAGTTCCGCGAGTTTCGTGCGCGCTTCGTCCACGCGGTCCTGGAACAGGTCGCCCAACGCGACCACCTCGACGTTGGCGGAGGCCTTGACACAGTCCTTGACCGCTCCGATCCCACGTCCGCCGCAACCGATGAGACCCACGCGGATTCGCTCCGGCCCGATGCCCCCTGGCCGCACGAACGGTCCGGGCCGGGCGCGCGGCGGCCCCGCGCAACCACCCGCCACGCTGACGGCGACCGCCGTGGCGGCAGTAGTAATCAGGAAATCACGTCGCGTCAGCACCGGCGTGGTTACGGGCACGTCTTTTTCCACAGTAGCTTCGGTGGACATGTCTACCTTCTCCGTGGTGATCCGCAGCGCCGGCGTTAGAATGAATCGCACGCCGCATAGGCTTCGATCAGGGCGCGCTCGCCGTCCTGGCCCTCTCGGGAGATCCCGTGCTCCATCCCCAGTATCCCCGGATAGTTCTTGTTGTGCAGATAGCGGAATACGTTGCGGAAGTTGATCTCGCCCGTGGTGGGCTCCTTGCGGCCCGGGTTATCGCCGAGCTGGATATACGCGATTTCCCGCCACGCCGCCTCCAGGTTGGGGATCAGATTCCCCTCGGTGACCTGCTGGTGGTACAGGTCGTCGAGAATCTTGCACGCCGGGCTGCCGACCGCCCGGCAAATCTCGTACGCCTGCGAAATCTTGGTCAGAAACAGGTTCGGGTGATCCCGCGGATTCAGCGGTTCGAGCACCATGACCAGTCCGGCAGGCTCACACACCTCCGCGCCCGCTCTGAGGTGCTCGATCGCATTCGCGGTCTGATACCCCCAATCCATCCGCGGCTCGTAGCAGCCCAGCACAACCGTAGTCCAGCGGGCGTTCACACGCTTGGCCACTTCGACCGCCGCCTTCATCTTCCCCACGAGCATCGCCTGCACGTCTTTGTCATCCTTGACGAACGTCGCGGCGCCGAAGTCGGCATAGGCGACGAACACACCCATCGCCAGCCCCAGCCGCTGCATCTCGCCCGCGATCTGTTCCTGCACCTCCACGGGCCGGCCCGCCATGCCGTTGTCTTCCCAGGCGGTGAACCCCTGGTCCGCGGCAAACTTGAGCTGGTCGAGGAGGTCCTCGCCCGCGTGATGCTTGAACATCCCGAAATGCGGTGCGTATTTGAGCTTGAACCGGCGTGTCGAGCCGGTCGGCGGCGCCGTCACTTGCCCGCGCGCCGGCGACACCCGCTTCCTCGCCGCAACTGCCCCCGCCAGGCCGCTCGCCAGAAACGTGCGTCGATCCATCGCTCCCATCTCCTGTTTAGGTGACGTGTGCGGAGCGCACGCCGGCGTGCAACATACGAGCGCCGCAGGAGATGGTCAACGCCCGCCACGGTTGAGTGCGTACGGCGATGGAGCGCGGGATGCAGCGTGTGCGTCCGCCCGGCCGCCGGGGGTCAATCGAAGATCTCGGTGCCGTCGCCGACCTGCACGGGCAAGGGTACGCCGCAGTGTTCGCAGAGTTCGCGCTCCACGACGCGCATCCGCCCACACCGTGCGCAGCGCTCCCGCGCCGGCCACTCGCGCAGCGCGACCAGCGCGAGCAGCGCCGCCGGACCGCCCAGCAAGCTGGCGATCGGCCACCCGCGGGTCGCGCGTCGGGCGAAGGCGTAGCGGTGCGCCAGGGCAAACGTGGCGATGCCGCAGGCCAGCGCCGAGATGATGAGCACCACAGAAGCAAGCACGACCGCGCCGCCCGACCGGAGCCCCCATGTTTCGCGAAGATCGCTCCAGTCCCACGCGAACGCGGGGTCGGCGGCACGCCCGGCCCAGAGCCGGCCTATGACATCGGCCATGGCGCCCGCCAGCGGCACGACGGCCGCCGCGGCCGTGATCGCATACCAGGGCGACGCCGCGCCCGCCTCTGCGATGGGCGGCAACTCGCGGCGCTGGAGCTGGTGGCCGTCGGGTGCCAGGAGCAAGGCAACGTCCGGCATCGTCTTTCGCAGCGCCGGCCGGATGCGGTACGAAGGGCTGTACCAAACGACCAGCCGGCCGTCTTCGAGTATCGAACTCGCGACGACGGGGTAGCGTGTGCGGTCACAGGCATAGGGTACGCTGGCCAGCGGATGCCCGTCGCGCGACAGGAAGTACACGCGCTCGCGCGTGGCCGCCACGATGCCGACCGGTGTCTCAACTTCGCCATACTCCATCCCGTCGATCGCCCCGCGGATTTGGTCGCCCGGCTCCGGCGCGAAAAGGGGCTCCACACGTCGCTCAACTACATCCAACCGCCAAATCCCTGACGAAAGCGCGAGCCAGCCGATGCCGCGATGGCTTGGCCATATGAGCTGTCCTTCGAAGCGCTGTGGCGCCTTCCGCGCGGCCCGCACAAATCCGTCCGGACCGAAGGACCCGATGAGGCGTCGGTCTTGGGCTGCAAAACCGAGCACGCGCCCCTGACCCGCAACCCAATACCAATGAACCTGCTCGGAGCAGCCTAACCACTGATAGAAGCGCGGCACGCTGCGGTAGTGGTTGGGCCCGGCTCCCCAGTCACCGGCGATCGAAAGCGCCCAGCGCAAGCTGCGCCCGTCGTACGCACCGCGCTCGGCGTGCCGGTATTGATCAACTTCGCGGCCTTCCAGATCGGTCACGCGCGTGATCTGGCCGAGCGCGTATGTGACCCGCACAAAGGCGCCGTCCTTGGTAACGGCGTAACTGCTCCAACTCGTGGGCGCTTCCAGCACCAGTTGCGCGACAAACACCGACACGATCAGACCCACGACGAGCAGCCCGCCAAACAGCGTCAGTCCCAGAGCCACGCGGGCGACGCGTGGCTGCGGTCGATACTCTCCGCCGCTCCAGAAGCTCCCCCACGCCGCGGCGCCCAGGACGGCCGCAAAACCGGCGGCGATCAAAACCGCCTGCCAGAACTCGGGCACCGCCGCCGTGCAAAACGCGCATGGCAGAGCGGCCGCGATGCCCAAAGCCCGGCTGCCATACCAGCGGGCCGTTCGCAGGCCGGTCAACAGCCCGGCCAGGTAAAACACGCCGCCCGTGAGAATGTCCGCCACCCCCGGCAGGACCATGCGCCCGTCAAACGGTGCCGCCAGTCGACCCGGCGTTGCCGCCCACAGCGCTGCACTCAGTAGCGGCAGCCCCATCGCCAGCAGGTATAGACCTCCGCCCGCGATGACCTTCGCGAGAAAGATCCGCGTACGGCTGATCGGACGATGCACAAGAAACGCCCACTGTTCCCGTCGCAGTTCGGGCACCGTTTGGACCAGCCCCAGGAGCACGCCGCCGACGGCTGAGCCGAAGGTGGTCACTAGCAAGAAGGTTTCCGAGCACAACGACTCGATACCTTGCCAGTAGTAGGCTGGCTGCCGCTGCCGCGCCAACACGTAGCCCATGGCCACCGCCACGCCCAGCATCCAAACCACGGCCCACTTGAGGTTCTCGCGGAGTTCTTTCCAGATGATCGCAGTCATTGCACGCCTCCCGCGCCGGGCAGCAAGAAGCTCCGTTCGCCCCGGTCCTCCAGGTAACTGAGGAACGCGTCCTCGACGCTGAGTGGCACGTCCTCGACCCGTGCGGCACCCAGTCCATTCAGCAACGACTCTGTGTGCCCATCGTAGTTCGCAATCGTCAGCGCGATCTCGCCCGTGCTGCGCAGCGTGTGCAAGAGACCCGGTATCTCCGGCAGCGGTGGCACCGGGCCCGCGAAACGCAAGACCACCCGCCGCACCCGGCTGCGAAACGCCTCTAACGAGCAGCAGGCCCGCAGTTGTCCGGCGTCCAGTACCGCGATCCGGTCAGCCACGCGTTCCACGTCGCTGAGGAGGTGCGAGGAAAAGAAGATCGTTCGCTCGGCCTGACGCGTGACGTAGATCATCGCCTCCAACAGCGCTCGCCGGGCCACCGGGTCCAGCCCCGGCGCCGGATCGTCGAGGATCAACAATTCCGGCTCGGGCGCGAGCGCCAGTCCCAAACAGAGGCCGGCCCGCTCGCCCTTGGACAGGTCCTTGACGCGCGCTTTCGGATCCAGCCGGAAGTACCGCAGCACGCCCTGAAATACGTCTTCGTTCCAGGTCGAGTAGAAACGCCGTTGGAACCAGCCACACTCCGCCACGCGCATCCAGCCGTACACGTGGTGTCCCTCGGCCAGATACCCAATGCGCGCCCGAATCTCCGGCGACAGCCGGCGGCTGTCGTGGCCGAGTACGGTCGCCGACCCGCGGGTCGGCTCGAGGAGCCCGAGCAGCATACGGATGGTCGTGGTCTTGCCCGAGCCGTTGCGGCCCACGAAGCCGAAGACGCAGCCGCGCGGCACGACGAAACTGAGGTCCTGCACAGCCGCTTTGCGACCGAAGTAGCGGGTCAGGTGTTGAACCTCGATCACGTTCTCACTCATCGCATCACCCCGACGGATCTGGTCGGCGCGTCTCGAATGGCACGAGCTTCCCGTCCAACGCCGCACGAATTTCAGCAGGAGAGAAGTCCAGCACGAGCGCTTCGCTGATCAGCGTCTCGAGCACCCGATCGAGTCGGCGCATGCGCTCGGCCTTCGAGTAGACCTGCCGCCGATCGGTCACGAAATAGCCGCGGCCCGGCCGGGCCTCGACGAGCCCGTCCCGGGCCAACTCGTTAAACGCCTTAACCACGGTGTTGGGGTTGACGACGAGTTGCTCGGCCAGTCCCCGCACGCTGGGCAGGGCGTCCCCCGGACGGCACGATCCGGTCACCACTGCCCGGCGAACCTGATCGGCAATCTGTCGGTAGATCGGCGTGTCGCTGCCGGTCGCAATGTGCCAGTCGAGTGCCACGGCGGCTCCAACGCTGTACTAGTTCACGTAGTACAGCATAACCGCGTCGCCGCAGCCGTCAAGCGCTCCGCGCGGCCCGGGCGGCCCGCGATCACCCCGAGAGACTGGGGCGAAAGTCCTATAACTATGCTTGCGCCACGTCCCGCTTTGTGGTAAACGGCCCCCGGGAATCTGGCCTACTTCTTCTCCCAAACCCCCACGATCCCGGCGCGGAGTTGGATCACATCGTCGAGCGCCGCCGCGGGAACGTCCGGCTTGATGCCGAAATCCGTGCGCTTGATCGCGAACTCCGCCCGCAGCACGAGCAGGTCGCCATCGCCGCGGTGCATCCGCTGATTGAACTTGCCCGGCAGAGACGACACCTTCACCGGCAGACGGAGCGGCTTGGTCACCCCGCGACACGTGAAGTCGCCTTCCACGTCCAGGTCGAACGCGTCCTCGCCGACCTTCTTGGCCTGCCGCACAGCCTTGAAGACGAACGAAATCTCCGTGTATTTCGCGACGTCGAGCCACTCAGCCGAGTGCAAGTGCTCGTTCATCTTTGGGTTCGGCACGTGCAACGTGTTGGCAGCCACGACGAGTCTGCCGCTGATCTGTTCGGGCCTATCGGGGTCAAACGTCACTTTGCCCGACACGCCCGACGCCAGGCCGACGATCGGTTCGATCGGCGTATCCAGCACGAACGTCATCGCGTTGACGTCCTTGGGATCCTTGAAATCGAACTCGCGCGCGTCGCCGCGACCGGCCGTCACGCAGACCAACCCGAACGCTGTCACTGTCAGTGCACAAATACGCCGAGAACCCACGTCAACACTCCTGTTTCATGCCGTCTGCGGGGCCGCATCGCTGCGCCGGGGTCCCGTCAGTTGGACGCTCGAACACCTGTTCCGCTCGCGGTCCCAGAGATACGGATGGGTGGGTAAGCGTGCAAGCGCCGGAGGCGCCGCGCGGGCTGAAGCCCGCGGCTCGTCGGCGCCAATCGCTGCGTTGCTTCGCTGTTGTCCTAACGCAGGTTATCCTGGGCCCCCGAAAACGGCCAGGTGGTGCCGCCGTCCCGCTGCGCTGCGTACGGCGGATTCCAGCGCTGATCCTGCGGGTCCTTGGACCAGATGCGGGCCCCCGGCGTCGGCCACAGGTCGAACCGCCAACCTGGGCCGCGCGAAATAAGACCGAAGTTGCTGCCGACCTCCATCTGCTCGTACGCGTCTTTACCGACGGTGCGATGACCGGCGGCTTGCGTGGGCCGGGCCGAGCCGTCGCAAAACACGAGGTTGTCCATCATCATCCGCCGGTGCCAGCCCATCGCGATGACCGGGTCGGGATTGAGGACGCCGTTGTCCATCCCGATCATGTTGAAAAACGTGGGCTCGCCGAACGCGGCGACCTGGCTGGGATGCGGAATGGTCGAGAGCCGGTGCCCCCACGGGCCGATCGCAAATGCCCCGTCGTACGACTGGCCGCGCGGGGCGAGAAAGCAGTACAGGCTCGCGCGGTAGCTGCTGCCGAGCGTGTCGTAGCAGAGCCGGTCCGCGTTCTCGATAGGCGAGTCGTCGATGTCGGGGTGCTCGGGATACCCACGGTCCGACGGGCAGCGGAAGAGCTTCATCTGGTGGGCGTCGGCTTCTAGGATGTCGTGATAGACGTACCGATTCAGCGGCCGGGTGTGTGCCCCCCACGGGCTGCGCTCATCCAGCGACCACTGCCGATTGGGTCCCAGAAACGGCTGCGGGGCCGAGCGCCCGCCGGAGGAGAACCAGATCGCCGTCCGCCACAGCCAGTAGTCTTCGCCCGGCATGTACGTAACCATCATGCGGTGGATGGGGATGATGAGCTCTTTGGGCTCTTCGTTGGCGTACGACAGCGCCGCGGCCCCGATGCTGTGCAGGTTAGTCAGGCAATACGCCCGCTTGGACTGCTCACGGGCCTCCTGCAAGCTGGGTACCAGGATCGCGATCAAGAGCGAGATGATGCTGATCACGACCAACAGCTCGATCAGCGTGAAGCCGGTTGTTCGCCCTGTTCGTCGCATCGCGCGTGCCTTGCTGGTCTCGTGACGCTCGGTCCGGCGGCGTTACCAGCCGCCCGGCGGTACCGCCTGACTGCCGCGTCGGTACCAGGCCGCCTGAAAGCGCCCACACTGTGGGCACTTCAGCAGGCCCTCCTGCTGGATCATCTTCCGGGTGGGGTGCTCCACGCACTGCGTGCGGTACCCGCAATCGTTGCATACCACCAGGTAGCGCCAATCCTCCTCGGCGCTGAGCGCGCCCTGCGCCGTGCTCGCGCGGGTGGCGCTCCAGTACCACCCGGCGCCCGTCACGAGGACCGACAGCGCGACAGCAATCGCACCAGGGATCCACAGGCGCTTCTGGGCGCGGAGCGTGGAGACCACCTGCCTGGCATGGTTCACCAAGCCGTGGACCGTGTCCAATCCGACGCCGATGAAACGATTCATTCGCCGACCCACCTGGCGCCTACCCTCCTATTCTACGCCCCGCGGGAACCGCCGACCCGCGCGCCAGTTTTACGGCTGCCCACGCGGATCGGGGGCGATCGGCTCGTGCCACAGGGCGGAAGCTGCCGGCGACCGAGGTGCGGAAGACCAATTCGCGCCGCAGCCGAGCGGCGCGCAAGCGGTTTCGCCAACACGCCTTAGATCGTAGTCCGACTCGGCCCATATTATCGGAAACCTCGCATCCACGCGACGATTACACGCGCACTGGAGACCGCACGGGCTTCTGCGTGCATGCGGCTCTGGCTATTGACGTGGCGTCGTGATATAATCCATGTGGATCGCATACCGGTACGGAGTAGGGGTGCGAGCATGCCGACGAACGACTCCTTGCCTCGGTTTGTTGTCCGCTGGTCCGATCGGCGCACCGGACGCACCTATGAGTCCCCCGCCTATCTGGTCCATGAAGAAGCGGACGTGCATTTTGCCGACGTCATCGCCGACACCGAAACGCTGTCGGCCGAAGAGGTCGAGAAGAGCCGCCGCGGCGACGTGACCCTGCGGAAGTGGGCCGCGCCCGCGTACCACAGCGTCTGATCGCCCGCCGGGCTTCTCAAATACCGGCATCCTGAGGGGACAGGGGAACTTCAATTGCGCATCGCAGCCGCCGCGGGCCGCCGCGACCCGTGGGCCACGAGCCAGACCCCGAAGAGAACGCATACCCCCCCGACGATCGCGTGCGCTGTGACCGGTTCGGCGAGCAGTAGCGCCCCCGTAACGAGGGCAACGAATGGTTCGATGTAAAGCAGCGACCCCACGCGCGCCGGGCCATGCTCATCCAGGGCCGCAAACCACATGTAGTACGCCACGCCGTTGCAGATCGGCCCCAGGAACACAAGCGTCACGACCGCCCGCCACGTCACCGCGGCACTCAGCACGCCGGTGGCCAGCATTGCGCCGCTCACCACGACCGCCGCTACCGCCATCCCGAACGTCGTCACGCGCAGCACACCGTTGCGCGCCACCGGCCCCGTGCCCGCCAGCGTGTACACCGTCCACGTCAAACAGGAGACCACCTGCAACAGGTCGCCCCAGCGTGCGTTGTGGAAGTTCGGCGGCGACGACATCATGACCGTGAGCACGCCGGCTGTACCCACCGCCGCGCCGGTCCAGCCCACGCGGCCGATCCGTTGCTGGCCGAGCAGGTGCGCGCCCAGCGCGATGGTGACCGGAATGAAGCCCATGATCCAGCCGGTGTGAATCGCGGTCGTGTGCTTCAGCCCATAGGCCTGCATGAGCAGATGGACACTCAGCACGCATCCCAGCAGGACGCAGGTGAGCACATCGCGGCGGGCCGGCAGCAGAGGTCCACGGCGTGCCAGGAGCACTCCGGAAAGCAGTAGCATCCCCGCCCACAGCCGGATTGCGACCAACCCAAATGGGTTGAACGATTCGAGCGCCACGCGCGTGGCGACAAACGACGCGCCCCACACGGCGACCGCGAACAAGCCCTTGCCGGAAACATAGCGCAGCACGCGCACGGGCGCCGTCTCCCTTCCGAGCCGTGACCGGGAATCCTACCCGCGTGCCGACGCGATCACAGCACGTCGGGCCGGTTTCGGAAACGGGTGCGTGGATCGCTCGCCGGAGCGCCGTGGCCGACGCAGCCATCGCTGCCTATACTCACGTCGAGCGTTCGGGCCGAGCCGAATAATGAGACGGAGCCCAAGATGATCCGCCGTCGCGCAATCGTTCTGTGCACGTGCACTTGCGTGGCCGCTGCCGCCGCGCAGGAAGCCAGGAAACCGCAGACGCCCCCTGTGACTCAACCCGTCAAAAGGACCCCTCTGGAGGCCAAAACCGTGACCGCGGAGACCGCAACCAGTGCGCTCGACTTCACCGTCAAGGACATCGACGGCAAAGACGTACCGCTGTCGAAGTACAAGGGCAGCGCCGTCCTGATCGTCAACGTCGCCTCGCAGTGCGGCATGACGCCGCAATACGAGCAGCTTCAAGCCCTGCACAAGAAGTATGCCGCCGACGGCCTGACGATCCTCGGCTTCCCGGCCAACGAGTTCGGCGGCCAGGAGCCGGGCACCAACGCCGAGATCAAGCAGTTCTGCGCGAGCAAGTACGGCGTGCAGTTCGACCTGTTCGCCAAGGTGGTCGTCAAGGGCGACGGCCAGTGCGAGCTGTACAAGTTCCTGACGTCCAAGGAGCAGCAGGGCAAGCTCGGCGGCGATTTGCAGTGGAACTTCACCAAGTTTCTGATCGACCGGAGCGGCAAAGTGATCGACCGCTTCGAGCCGCGCACGCGCCCCGACGATTCCAAGGTGATCGAAGCGATCGAGACCGCGCTGAAAGCCAAGCCGTGATCATCGCGCCGGCCGAGGGTGCGCGTCCGGGTGGGGCGGTCATCTTGCCTGCCAGCGGTAGCGGCCGGACCCCGTCCCGCCCACGGTAGCGGCCGACGGCTCGTCGGCCGAACGTAGCGGCCGGGCCCTGTACCAATGCTGTCCGGGATTCGAGAATTTTGCAAGTTAGGTAAATATTAGGGTTGC